>Ga0194112_10008057_pt1 | contig 13628 bp, 15 predicted proteins | sample TA2MahC400mmetaG_FD_146191 | JGI IMG/M metagenome (GOLD analysis project Ga0194112, IMG submission 146191) | Freshwater microbial communities from Lake Tanganyika, Tanzania - TA2015016 Mahale Deep Cast 400m | ecosystem: Environmental > Aquatic > Freshwater > Lake | place: Tanzania: Lake...
CTGGTGCGGCCCAGCCCTTGGCCGCTCAGGCCGAGGCCGCCCGCACGTATCTGGATCATGCGCTGAACGTGTCTGCCATTCGACCCGCGCCCGCCACAGGCCAGACGACCCGTGTGCTTTTCTCCGACGCCACTCTCGGCCCGTCCGAGAACCGGACGATCTTTGTCGATCCTGTCACCCTGATCATCCGGGGTGACATGGCGACCTATGGCACCAGCGGCATCCTGCCATTCCGCACTACGCTGGATTACCTGCACCGCAACCTGATGCTGGGGGACTGGGGCCGCTACTACAGCGAATTGGCAGCCTCCTGGCTGTGGGTGGTGGTTCTGGGTGGCGTGGCCCTGTGGGCGACGGGGCCGCGTCGGCGGCGCGCTGTGACGGAAATGCCGCCGGCGCAGCGCCGCCGCTGGATCCACGCGACTATCGGCGTCACCGCGGCTGTCGGCATGCTGCTCCTTTCGGCGACTGGCCTGACATGGTCACAGGCCGCCGGTGCCCGCATCGACAGCTTGCGAGGAGCCCTCGGTCTCGTCACCCCCTCGGTCAGCCTGGCTCTCGATGCGCCCGACGCCGCGGCGACGCATGACCCCCATCATCACGGGGCGCCTGACCTGACGGCGCGCGAGGATCGGCTAGCCGATCTTGATGCTGTCGGCGAGGCCGCACGTGCGGCGGGCATCGACTCGCCCTTTATGGAGATCCGGCTGCCAAGGCCCGACCAAGCGTGGTCGGTACGGGAATACGACCGCAGCTGGCCCACCCAGGTGGATACAATCGCGCTGCACCCTGACACGTTGGAGGTCACCAGCCGCGCCGACTTCGACAGTTTCACGATCGTGCCGAAACTGATCCGATGGGGGATCGACCTGCACATGGGCGTGTTGTTCGGGCTGCCGAACCAGATCCTCATGGCGCTCATTGCCGCTGCGCTGATGGTCACCATCGTCTATGGCTATGTTCTGTGGTGGCAACGCAGGCCCGCTGCGGGCGAGCCGCTGTCCATGGCATGGTCACAGCTGCCGATCAAGGCGCGGGTCACCTGGGTTCTGGTGGCCTGTGCTGTCGGTTGGGCGCTGCCGGTGCTGGGCACCAGTCTGGGTCTCTTTCTGGTGGTCGATCTGCTGCGCTGCCTGGCCGCCCATCAAGCGGCGACACGTGTGTCCTGAGCAACAGTCTGGAGTCATGGACATGGCGACATGCGCATTGGCGCCGCCGCCATTTCCGACCAGGTCCTGGCGCAATGTTTCCGGCGGTGGGGAGAGCGGGCTGGCTCCGCAGCGCGCTTGCGACACTTCTGCTTTGCTCCGTAAGCACCACTTTCTTTTGGCCTCAACAGCGCGGGATGTGCTTTAGAACTTCCTGTGCAGCGCTGCAAAGGAGACGGTGATGGACTGGCTGGCCCCGGTGAACGCTTATTGCGAGCGGACTGGCCCGGACTACTGGTCCGAGCCAATCAACGCGACGACCAACTTTGCCTTTCTGATCGCAGCGCTGGTGATGGCGCGGCGGCTGCGCGGGCCGGGCATGGCGATGGGCAATGCGCTGGCGGCGGTGCTGTTCGTGATCGGCATCGGGTCGTGGCTGTTTCACACCCACGCGAACCGGCTGACCGGGCTGATGGACGTATTGCCGATCTTGGCCTTCATCCTGCTTTACATCTTCGCGGCGACGCGTGACTTTTTCGGCGCAAGGCCTTGGAGCGCGCTGCTCGTGACCGCCGGCTTCTTTCCCTTCGCCGCGGCAACGGTCCCGTTGTTCGCGATGATCCCCGGCCTCGGCTCGTCGGCCAGCTATGCGCCTGTGCCGCTGCTGATCCTGATCTATGCGGTTCTTCTGCGCCGCCGAATGCCAGAGACTGCGCGGGGCCTTGCCGTCGGCAGCGGCATCCTGATCCTCTCCCTGACCTTTCGGACGCTGGACCAGCCACTGTGCGGCGTCACGCCCTTCGGGACGCATTTCCTGTGGCATATCCTGAATGCCACTATGCTGAGCTGGATGATCGAGGTCTGGCGCCGCCACCGGGAGGCCCGCCACCGCGGCGCCTGAAGCGTCAGCGCGCAATTTGGAACACCTCGACCATCGCGAACGCCCTCTGCAGGAGCCGTCAGAAATGGACCGCCGCGACAGCCTGAGAGATACAGTTGCTAGACAGACATTTCGTGAAGGCCGGCTTGCGGAGCCTGAGTAAAACAGCTGGATAGGTCTGGAGCCTAAGAAAGCTCTTTTACCTTTCCGTTTCCACACTGGAATTTACGGGTGGCTCGCTCGATCAAAGCTGGCCGATGCGCAATCACGATACGGGTGATGGGCAGGGAGACGATCAGGTCGGCAATTGCATTTTCCGTCTGCTGGTCCAGATTGGCAGTACCTTCATCGAGAAGCAGCAGTTGTGGTCTGCGATAAAGCGCCCGTGCGAGCAGCACGCGCTGACGCTGCCCACCAGACAATGCCGATCCCATATCTCCAACGAGGGACAGGTACTGCATCGGCATGCGCACGATGTCTTCGTGCACCTGCGCCGCAGCCGCGGCGGCCACGACCCGCTCCATGTTCATGTCAGCGTCGAAAAAGGCGATGTTATCCGCAATCGAGCCCGACAACAGCTGGTCGTCCTGCGCCACCACCCCGATCCGGTTGCGCCAGGCGCGCCACATTTCGGGGGTGGCGGGGCGCCCGTCCAGCAGGATCTGGCCACTTTCAGGCTGGTTCAGCCCCAGAAGCAGCTTGGCCAAGGTCGTCTTCCCGCCGCCCGAGGCCCCGGTAATCGCCACGAAATCACCCGGCTGAATGCAGAATGACACGCCATCCAGAACCAGCGGGCCGCCTGCGCCATATCTGAATGACACGTTCTTCACCTCGATCTTGCCCTGAACCTCGATGGCTTGGCTGATTGCGGCAGCGCTGCCCTCATGGGGCTCGATATCGGGCGTGGCGGTGACAATGTCTGACAGCCGCTCCAGATGCAGCTTCAACAGGCGAAACCTGAAGATTTCGTCCACGAGCGACAAGGTGCGATCGCTGAAGGTCTGGCGAAACGACAGGAAGGCCATCAGCATGCCCACCGAGAACCCCTGCGCGTTCAGGATCATGTTGGCACCCAGATAGATGACCAGCACGGACTGCACCCCGATGGTGGCGGTCTGCAGGAAACGAAGCGTGATCTCGAACTTGCCCACCCGAACCGCGCTGTTGATCACTGAAGCGTAACGGTTACGCCATTTGCCCTCACGTTCCGTCTCGCCCCCCATCAGCTTGATCGTGGGCATGGCGCGAACCGTCTCGATCAGGTGCGAATGCTCGGACGCCATGGCGACAATGTTGTCCTCGGTTGCGGCGCGGGTGACTGGATAGAAGGCAAAGCCCAACCCCAGCACGATCAGCAGCGACACCACCACGACCATGCCCAGCAAGGGCGAGTAGAGAAACAGGATGAACGCAGCAACAACCGCCATCAGCCCGTCGACGATGGCCGAAATCATTCCCCGCGTCAGCGCATCCTGAATGGCATTGGTAGATTCAATGCGAGACATGATGTCGCCCACATGGCGTTTCTCGAAGAATGGCACCGGCAGGCGCATCAGGTGGCGTACGATATGGCCCACAACCTGAAACGACATCATCGACCCGAGCAGCCTCAACACCCAGTTGCGCAACGCCTCCAGCGCGGCATGCAGCACCGTCAGTGCCCCGAACCCAAGCGCCAGCACCGCCAGCAGGCTTTGATCGGCGCGTCCAATTGCCTCGTCCACGACCAGCTGGATGTGAAAGGGCAAGGCAAAGGTCGCGATCTGGAAGACCAGCGACAGGGCCAGCACCTGAAAGATGGCGCGGCCCATCCCTTCGCTTTTTGACCACAGGCTGGTCAGGCGCACCGGCATGCGGGCAGCGGCCTTGCGAAAGGTCCCGGCGGGGCTGAGTTCCAGAACGACGCCGGTGAAATGGTTCGACAGCTCGTCCATAGTCAAAGTGCGAGCGCCCCGTGCGGGGTCGTGGATCACGGCTTTGCGCCCGCTGATGGATTTCAGAACGACAAAATGATTCAGATCCCAATGCAAAATGGCGGGCAGGCGTACGTTCTGCAGCGCGTTCAGCCCAACCCGTAGGGCCCGGGGGGCGAGCGACAGCTGTTCAGCCAGTTGCATCAGGTTGCGCAGCGTGGCTCCTGCCAAGGAAAGCGAGAACCGCTGGCGCAACCCGTTCAGGTCGATGTCATGGCCATGATACCGCCCGACCATCGCCATGCAGGCCAGCCCGCATTCGGCGGCTTCGGCGCCTCGGATGTCCGGCAGACGGCGCTGCCCGCGAAAGTTCAACTCTGCGATGCTCATCCCATGCGTCCTACGGCGTAAAGCGGGTCAAGCAGCCACTCGACCAGAGACCGGCGATCAATGACGACATTGGCGGACAGCAGCATGCCAGGCTGCACCGGCATCTCCTGTCCATAGGCCGTGACGCTGTCACGGCCTAACGCGACCTTCACGCGAAACACGGGCTCGTTGATCTCCAGCCCGGGGATCGCCACCTCTGTCGGGGCCAGTACGGTGCGCGACACGCTGGTGATGCGCCCTTTGGCCACGCCGAACTTCTGATATGGATAGGCTTGATACATCAGCTGCACCTCTTGCCCTTGTTCGATGAAACCCGCCGCGCGGGACGGCACGTAGAGTTCAGCCTCCAGGCTCGAGTCTTCGGGCGTCAACACTGCAATAACCGCCTGCGGCGCGACGGTCTGTCCCGGCGTGACAGGCAGTGCCACCACCCGCCCTGCAACCGTAGCCCCTGCATAATATGTGTGTTGCACGGCCATTTCGGTGCTTTGACGTGCGAGGACCGCCTCGCCCTCACGAGCCTGTGCTTCGGCCGCGCGAATGCTGATGGGGATCGTACGCAACTGTGCGTCGACGTCAGCCAGTTGGCGTTCCATGGTCATGATGCTGGTGCGGACATTCACCAAATCCTGCTCGGCCGACAGAACGGCCATTTCGGCCTCTTCGACGCTGCGGGTGCTGGCATAGCCGCGTTCGGCAATTTCGGTGACGCGCGTGGCGTTCGATCTGACCAGATCCAGCCGCTCGCTCATGGCATCGATACGGGCGCGACTATGGTCGAGTTCGTTGACCATGGCGTCGCGCTGCGCGGTCAGCGCCACCTCATCCGCCAGCAGCTTGTCGCGCTCGGCCTCGGCCAGACTGCGAACCGCCTCGATCTGACTGTCCAGCTGTGCAGCAAGTGCGGTGCCGGCATTGCCCAGGGCGGTATCCGACGACAGCCGCAGACGGGCAAGGGCCTCTCCGGCGATGACATTGTCCCCTTCAGAGACGGGCAGCTCTTCGATGGTGCCGCCTTGGCGCGCGGTCACGCGGATAAGGCCGCCCTCGGGGACGACCCATCCGGCCACCGTCTCCATTCGGGCATAGCTGGCGCGCGTGGCAAAGATCAGCCCGCCTACGACGATCAGGATCGCCAGCACGTTCAGCACTCGCATCGGCATCGACAGCCGCAGCAAAACTTCGCCGTCCAGCGCACGCGATTGATACGCGACCGCTTGCTGACGAAAGAGCGGGCTGGATGTTTCTGGTTGCGGGGGCGGTTCCTGCTTCATGTTCCAAAATTCATTTTGGGGTCAGGTGCAACGAGGACTGCGCGTCCGCGGGGCGTTGCAGGGGCCATGGGAAAAAGGGGGCCTGCTCACTGTCAGGCCCCCGGTGCGCATCAGTTCCGGTTGTCGCGGTTGGCGCGGTCAGTGCCCATCTTGTAGCCGAATGCGGCGCCGGTACCGGCTGTGCCAATAAAGGCTCCTGCAACGGCTAATGCCACGGGGATCGGACCGCCTGCGACGGCATCGATCGAGTTGTCGTCCAGTTCGCGGATCGTGATATCGTTGTGCATTGTCGTTCTCCTTGTTGTCTCAGCGCTCAGTGCTGATCAGTGTGTCATTGCGATTGTCGCGCTCGGCCGCCGCCGCGCCGATCTGGTAGCCGCCAAAGAGAGCTACGAAGAAAACGACCATGACAGCCGTGGCGGCGATGATGGGTTGCGCAGACATCTCTCATCTCCTGTTGGGGGCTTGAATCAGTCGCGGTTGGCCCAGTAACCAGCTGCGTAACCGGCGCCGACCCCTGCTCCGCCGGCCCCGGCTAGCCCCAAGCCCCATTTGACGGCGACAGGAATGACGAAGGGCAGTGCAGCCCCTGAAATCTGGTCGATGTTGGCGCCGTCGAGAACGATCAGTTCGGCGTCCTGCTGAGAAAGCGCGGCAGTTGGCTGGTAGGTTTGAACGTGCATGGGTATATCCTCTTGCTCGTGTTTGTCCTGCAGCATGGGACCAGAGATCTTTTACTGCACCCTTATCAGGACACAGAGCGTGAAGCTTGCCTATCGGTTGCCTGTTCTAGGTCAAATGATGGGGTACGATGAGCGGATCCGAGACAACGTGACGCTTCTACGTCGGTAGATGAAATTGTGAACTGTCCTCAGCAGATATTGGCTGAAGCCAGTGTAGGAAATGGCGAGACCTCGCCAGTTATACAACTAAAAGCTGAAAAGGGGTTACGCGTCGGGACACAGGGGTCGATCCTTCAGGTACCGGAACAAGGAGGATCGCATGAAGGATTTGCCTGACCACCCGCCCAGGCTGCGGATCATCGTCGCCAACACAGGCTCAACCGTCTCTCAAGACATCAACACGATCATCCGAGATTTGGTCACCGTGGCGGATGTCATTGTCATGGCGCCTGAAAACATAGTGGAGGCCTTGGCACAGGACAGCTTGGACACAGCAACAGGCCTTGCCCCGGAGTCGGAGAGCTTATCTTCTTGCCACCCGCTGGCGGAGCAGCTTACTCCGCGCCAGGTCGAGGTTCTGGAACTTATTGTCCATGGAAACACAAACAAGGAAATTGCCCGCCATTTGAACATCTCGCCATCTACCGTGCGGGTCCATGTCTCGGCCCTTCTGCGGGTGCTCGGTGTGTCATCGCGCACGGCTGCGGCGGCCATGGCCGGTGGGGTGCTCCCCTGGTTGCAGAAGCCTCCCAGGGCGAGTTACGCTGACTTGGCTGAAGGCTCAAACCTTTAGAAAAGTCTGAGAGCTCGGTCCGCCTCATTCAGTTAAGTAGTTTATGATGGCATCGCAAAGCCTTCCGTCCGCCACCTGATCAAAGGCTGCAAACATTGGCTGGGTGTTAATTTCCAGAAACCGCAGGATACCATCCTTGTCGGGCATGAAATCGGCTGCGGCAAAATCCAGATCCAGCCGTTCGCACAATCGTAGCATTCCTTCGCCGATCTCTGCCGGCAGTTCAGCCTGTTTGATGGTGACATCATGTGTGCGGCGGTAATCCAAATCAGCCGCTTCCAGCCAAAAGCCTGTTAGCTGAGGCCCGATCAGGTACACGCGTAGCTCTGGCCGGTTCAGGCGTGGCTGCAGAAAATATGGAAAGGAGGCTTTGTTCTTCTCCATCTCTCTTTCCAGCAAGACAGTATAATCGCCCCCCGCCACCGGCTTTCTGATCATGGGTCCCTTCTCGGAATGAAGAAGCTGTGTAGAGACGACCGTCGGAGGCACCGACAGCCCCAGATCGCTTGCCAAAAGGAGGTTCTGGATCTTGCTGTTTTCGCGCAGGTTGGAGTGGCGATTAAACAGCCGGATGCCAGGCTGGCTGACGGTCCAGCCACGGATCGTCTGGTACCAGTTCAACGCTGTAGTTTCGGCTTCCAGAGGATCGACTGCATTCTGCAGAAAGACATCGTGACGGATGAAGCAGCCAGCTGGAGCTATTGCAACGTCGTTCAGGTAGAAGTGACGGGACAACAAGTCGATTGTTACGTCCGGCTTCGAGGCCGGACTTGCACGTGCATCGCAAAACTTGACACCTCGTTGCACCAGGCGCCGGACCAGCACAGTCAAGTTTGGGTCGGCGTGACCGCCGGCGATCAGGATCATGATGCATCTCTCATTGATGAAAGCCGGCGCAAGCGAGGTCTGGCATGGCGCTATGTTTATGCGCCTTCAGCCGCCTTGGTATGCAGAGCGCCGTCCAGTGGAAAACGGGTAAGGCCTCCTGGCTCTTCTTCACCAAGTGCCATGGTGGTCAAGCGTCGGTTCCAGCCCCCGTCCTCCTCGCCAATAGCCAAAGTGGTCGCCATGGCGCCTCCGCTGACTTGTGCGCATTCCTCCAGGTCCAGCTCTCTTGGGTCGCTTGTCATTCCGTTTCCTTCCTCAGGGCGATCTTCAGATCTTCACCAGAAAACTGCACCATTGGGAAATGGAGAGGCAATTCGGTCAGATGACCTAGCTAACGTGTTCATCAGCGGGCCTGTCTCGTTAGTCTCCCGGATCGCCCATACAACGGTGAACAGCCTGCGTGAGACGGTGATGACGATAAGCTTGTGCAGTTTGCCGCATCGTCGCCTTTCTCTGGCATCTGCACCGGGTCGTGCCATGCGGCGGCGAGCGCGCTTGAAAGAGTACCTGCCGACGCTACTTCGCATTATTCTTTGCTTGGACCGCCCTGTCTTCTCTGCAGAGGTCAAAGAAGATTGCAGCATCGTCGATGCCGGGTCGATACACGCACCTGATGCGGTGATCGAGACCAAGCCAGACGCGTCGTCCGCCCTTCCTTACGGTGGACGTCGCTTGGACGCAGCCGTTGTCTCGGGAGAGGTCGTGATAGAAGGAGGCCCTTGAGAGATGGCCCGCGGTTTGGCTATGATCCTCTTATAGGACCGAAAAAAGCCGGGCAGGTGGATAACATTGGCCCCAGCGGCTGGCGCCAATGCATGAAGCATCAAGCGGATACAGAGCCTGCTGCATTCGCCTCGTCGATGACTTCCGTACCGGTCTTTTCAGGTGTCTCGGCCGCCAGTCTTGCCCATGAACGGCGTTCGTCCACGAATATCTGCATGCTGATCGCAAATTCCTCCTGCGGCATGAACATGCCTGCCATTACGGCCCGTGTCCCGCCGGGGATGAAGTGATACCATAGGTTGCTGCCGCATCGGCCGCAGAAGGCGCGCTCGGCCCATTCCGATGACCGGTAGCGCGACACATGCTCCTCTCCCGTGATGGTGATGGCGTCCTCCGGCACGGCGTGCAGGCAGAACAGCGGCCCGCCGCTCCAGCTCTGGCACATCGAGCAATGGCAGACCTCGATGTTGTGGCTGGCCTGCATTACGGTGAGGCGAACTGACCCGCACAAGCAAAGCCCTTCCAGCATTTCTGTCTTCCCCGTCATCGTGATGTCCTTTCGGGAACGTGGATTGGGTTGATCTGCACCGTCATCGGGCCTGCGCGTCGCGTTCAGCCGTTCTTGCGGCTGCAGGACGCTCCCGGCATCGCTGCACCCAGGATCGGATTGCAGCGTTGTCGGGGATCAGGTCCGGGAACCACAGAAACGGGCTGCTGCAAAGAAGATCAGCCGCCGAATAACGCTCACCCAGCAGATAAGGGCGGTCCTGCAGCGCCTCCGACAACCGGTCCGTGATGGCTACGAAATCGCGCAGGCTCGCCTCGAGGACCGGATGGCTGATCTGCGCCCAGTGCAGGAGGATCACCGGCTCCATCACCCCCTGGTAATAGAACAGCCATGACAGGTAATTGCCGCGTCCCGGCTGGCCGGGCAGCGGGCCCAGGCCCGCCTGCGGAAACTGGTCCGTGAGGTAGACGATGATCGCGCCGCGTTCGCGGATCTGCTCGTCTCCGTCCATGAGGAAGGGGACCTTCTTTTCCGGGTGCGGGTTGCGGGGGTCAGGCCCGCCCGAGCCGTCCTGCCGGGGGATCGTGACTTCGATAATCTGGATGTCCGCTCCCAACTCGTCGATCAACGTGACAAGGGAGGAGGAGCGGGAGTTGGGTGCGTGGAACAGGGTGAGCATGGAAAACCTCGCTTGGTGGTGTAGCATGATCTTAAGCGGACACTCCTGACAAAAGGTGGCAGCAGCGCATGGCCCGGACCGATCGCCTGATGCGGCTGATGGATACGATGCGGCGGCTGCCCAAGCCGGTCACGGCCCTGCGGCTGGCGGAGGAAACCGGCATCTCGCAGCGCCAGTTGTATCGTGACATCGCGACGCTGCGCGCGGGCGGTGCGCTGATCGACGGAGCCGCTGGACTGGGCTATGTCTTGACCGAGGACCCGGCACTGCCTCCGCAAAGCTTCTCCCGACTGGAGATCGAGGCGCTGATGCTGGCAGTTGGCGCATTGGAGCAGATCGACGACCCTTCGCTGCTCCGTGCCGGCCAGGATGCCCTGGCACGCATCATCGCCACCTTGCCTGACACTCAGGCACGGCATTCCATGCATTGCGTCATGCGCAGCTGGCACAAGCCGGCGGAAAGGCCTGCGATCCGGGTCGATCCGGACATCCTGCGCCGCGCCTGCTGGGAGGAGCGGAGCCTGCACATCCGGTATCTGGACCTGCACGGACGGCGCTCGAACCGTGAGATATGGCCGCTTGGCATGTCCTACAGCGACAACACGCTGATGCTGCTTGCTCACTGCCTTCTGCGTGAGGATTTCCGGCTGTTTCATGTTCACCGTATCGAAGAGCTGCAGGAGGCCGGCACCAGTTTCAGGCCAAGGCGGGTGGCTTTGCTGCAGGATTACCGGCAGCGGGCGCGACACCCATGCTATGCCGAAGCAGCAGCAGAAGAAGCGCCAGCAGCACGGAATGGGTCATGATCAACCGGTGGTGCAGGATGGACAGCAGGGCCAGACAAAGTCGGAAATCCAGAGACCAAATAGCTGCACAGAAAGAACAGGATGAGGCTCTCTGTTGTCGAGGAAGATAGGATATCCCTCTGAAAATGCAATCAAAAATCCTTACACTTGCAAGTCATTCGAGTCTTGGCCCGTGACTGCCTATCAGGTTCTAGAAGCAATGGCCTTGCAATGAAACGGGGCGCCGGGATGGTCCGCTGACCCTCAGCCGAAACCGGAAGGACAGGTGAGATGACTATACAGGATGACCAGCCACTCCATACCTCGCCCGGCCTGTTCATTGCGCAAAGGCTGAGGCCCGGTGAGGATCTGCTGGACGCGCTGCGGGCCTTGCTCAGGCAAGCAGATGCCCATGCGATGGCACTGGTGAGTTGTGCCGGAAGCCTGACGCGGGTGTGGATCCGGCATGCCAACTGTTCGGAAGGCACGCTCTACGACGGTCATTTCGAGATCACGTCGCTCGTCGGAACAGTGGATCGGGGCGGACAGCACATTCACATCACGATCACCGACGGAAACGGCAGCGCCAAAGGCGGGCATCTTCTTTCTGAATCGGCGGTCTATACCACGGCCGAGATCGTTGCGGTCGTGCTTCCTGCCCTGCAGTTTCGTCGGGAGCCATGCGCGCTCTCCGGCTATGACGAGCTTGTCATCGAGCCTGTGGAAGAGGATCGCGGACCCGCCGCGTCACCGGACTGATGAGGGCTCAATGCGCCCGCAGTCAAGGAACGGTGGGTATCCGTGAACGCACACAGGATGGCGGCCAGCGCCGTCTCCTCCACGAGATCAGCAGCGGCCAGGGGGGCAACCCAGATCCGGTCTCTTTGCCCACGCTCCGGGTATGCCTCACTCAGAGCCGTTACTTCGAGAGGAAACACCGCCACATCGACAGCGTGATCCTGACCGAACTCCGGCTTGGGATAACTGTACCAGCCGAGGGGCGTCGAACAGGTACGGCCTTCAACACCGGCTTCCTCCCAAGCTTCCTGCGCGGCGCTTTCGGCGGGTGATCTGCTCTTCATCAGCCAGCCCTTGGGAAGCACCCAACGGCCAGTGTTCCGGCTCGTGATCAGCAAGATCTCGACACGACCACCTGACTCTCGCCAGCATAGGGCCGCACACTGATGATCAGCGGGTGGTGCTTTGGGCGGGTGTCGGAACAAACGAGCGTCCTTCTTGTGACGGATACGAGGGGCGCGCCATTGGTCGCCGGAAACACAGCAGCCTTGATCCCTTGAACGCAAGACAAGCCGACTGGCTCCGAGCAACAACTTCTAGTTGCATTAAGAGGTAGAGCAAAAGACATGCGCTTCTGCAAGAGCCGGACAAGCGTATTGCCGGTCCGGACGCTGTTTAACGCAGGTTTCGAGACTTCAAACTCTATACCAGTGCGCTATCGATAGGGCCGTTGCTGATCAAGTCTGAGCGGCTGGAACGGCAAAATGAGGCATAAATCGGCCTTATTGAATTCGTTGGTGCGTGGGCGACGTGACCCGGGCCTTTCAGCAAGGTCTCGAGGTCTATGGCCTCCATCAGCAACTGGACCCAGGCCAACATTCCTTGCAGCTCGTGCGCCGTGTCCACCATACGAGGGCAGGGATCACGAAGCTAATTGCAACGGAAAGCCGCAAGAAATTGCTGGTATTTTTACAAAATTTCAGCTGCTGTAGCCGGACAGGGCGAACCGGGTGACATAAGAAGCGAATGTTCGGCGGGGCGGTTGAGAGAGGGCGCGAACAGTCCGAAGCCGCCTGTCAGAGAGACCGCAGCGAATGCATCTGCAGCAGCGCTCGTCCTTGATTTGCGGACCCGGATAGTGTGGGTGCGGTCATATCATTCCCGATTTGCTTACCTGGCGCAGATCCGCACCCGTTTGTTGACCCAGCAGCCGTCGATCAGTCGGACAGAGCCGAGAGCATCGGCCGCACGATCATCGTCGGGATGGGCGTTCCATGTCGCCACGGTTTTGTCGCAAAATGCACGAGAAGCACAAACTGCTATCTTTCTCCTGTCCTTCAGGCAGCCAGCAGACAGAACTGCTGAAAGGGACGGAGCTCGGGCCTGAACTGGCCCTTGCGGATCATGTTGACCAGTTCGATCCCGGCGGTGGTCGATGCAGCGGACGCGAAGCTCTTGAAGCCCAGCATCGGCCTTACCCGGCGCTTGATGAAGCGGTGGTCCTGCTCGACGAGATTGTTGAGGTACTTGATCCGCACCATCTCGGTCGGGACCGGGCAGCCGAAGCGCTTAAACATTCGGTTGATGTCCTTGATGCCTTCGGTGTTGGCCGCGCTCTTATCGATGACGATCTTCCGCGGCAGGCCATTTACCTCCATTGCGCGGGCGAAGAACTTGATCGCCGCAGGCTTGTTCCGGCGCTCCGAGAGCATGAAATCGAGCGTCTTTCCGAACTTGTCTACCGCTCGATATAGATAGACCCAGTTGCCCCTGACACGGATGTAGGTCTCGTCCATCCGCCAGGATCTGTCGGTAGACCGCTTACTCCGACGCGCTTTCTCAGCTACCTGCCCGGCATAGTGCGCGACCCATCTGTTAAGCGTCGCATGGTCAACCTTCACTCCACGCTCCGCCATGATCTCCTCGAGGTCGCGGTACGACACCCCGTAGCGCAGGTAGAAGAAGACAGCGTGCAAGATGATGTCCTTTGGGAAGTGAGCGCCCTTGAACGAGATCGTCATCACATCCTCCCCATCATGCCGCTCTACTCGACCGAGCGTAGCTCAGGCTGGAGCATCAGCATAGTTTGCGACAGATCCGATCGAGACTGCCCAGTCTGCGCACATCCCGCGAACCAGTTCGCGCGACCGTTCCGGCTTCAGAGCTTTCGCCGAACGACATCCTGCAACATCTGGCGGTCCAAGGTCAGGTCCGCCACAATCCGCT
>Ga0194112_10008060_pt1 | contig 13624 bp, 11 predicted proteins | sample TA2MahC400mmetaG_FD_146191 | JGI IMG/M metagenome (GOLD analysis project Ga0194112, IMG submission 146191) | Freshwater microbial communities from Lake Tanganyika, Tanzania - TA2015016 Mahale Deep Cast 400m | ecosystem: Environmental > Aquatic > Freshwater > Lake | place: Tanzania: Lake...
GGCGTAGCTGAGAAGAACGGGACCTTGACTGCCTCCTTTGGAGAACCTTTTACCCTGGCGGGTCAACCAGGCCTGGAAAAACGCCAGCAGGACCGGCGGGCCAGTGAGGCGGCGATGGTAGCCATAGCACGGCTATTGCCAGCGGAGTTGTGGGGGGTGTACCGAGAGCAAATTCAGTAGATCACAATTTCACCGAAGATCGCGATTTCACCGATGTGAGGCAGTTGTACTGCCGAACGGGGGCTCGGAGTGCAACTCCTCGCCATCAATTGGTTTGTTCTCCCTTCCGTACTGTCTCACTTTCCTGGCCCTTGTGATCTTTGGTGTCCGTTGTCCCCCCTCTCCCTATTCCTCTTTTCACCAGGGTCAGCTCGTTGCCTCCCTGAGGCGTGACACGATGGGCCATTTCGTCCATAACTTGCCTGATCAAATGAATCCCTAACCCTCCGACAGCGCGTTGTTCCAGGGGCACGGTCAGATCCGGCGCTGGGACAGTGGTAGGATCAAAAGGAGCGGCTTCATCGCGTAGACGAATCACCAGGGCATCTCCTTCTTGACCCACCTCGATCTCAACAGCCCCCCCCTGCCCCTGGTAGCCATGGATGATAATGTTGCTGGCCGCTTCATCCACAGCCAGGACCACGTCGGGGATTATGGCCGGATCAACCCCAAGCGCTGTCGCCACTTCCTCGACGAAAAGGCAAATGGCGGCCAGGTTCTTTAGCTCGGCTGCGATGTGAAGAGAAATGCTAGGTTTCATCTTACAGGCAGGGCATCATTCCCCCATGTCGGCGTTTGTCCAGGCCGCAATGGGTGTTTCTCAGAAGCTGCCCACGGCCTCGACAACATCGGGGTAGATCTTGAAGAGGGGAGTGAGCCCGGCCAGGTCGAAGACCTGGGCGATGCGAGGTGGCATGCTGGCCAGTCGCAGGTCACCTCGATTCCATCGCCTACAGGCCTTGAGAATCGAGATCAGAACCTTTAATCCTCCACTGGAAATGTACTCCAGCCCCTCAAGGTCCAGACAAATGCGAAATCGGCCCTCGTCCACGATTGACCTGAGGACCTTATCTAAATCGGGCGCTGTCGCGCTGTCAACGCGGCCACTCACTGTGACCAAGTCAACTCGCCTCAACTGCCTGGTGGTGATTTCCATGTTTAGCTTTCCTCCTGTGTATGGTATAGGGTGTAGATTCGGGGAGTTCCCCAGACTAAATGCCGTGGATGACTTCCTACCCTTATTATAACCTAACCACGAGACTTGCGCAAACGAATGTGGTTGATTTCCTGATTGACTTCCCATTTAGCCTATGATATAATATTCTACGGAAACATACGTCCAAGGATTTGGCCGAGATAGGGTGCAGGAGTTGATCCCTGGTGGTGCCAGGCCAACACAGCCCACGCAGCTCTCAAACCTGACGCCAGCCAAGGCTGTGCTTTTGCACGCCTTGAGGCTGGCGTTTTACTTTTCCCTCGCAGGGAGAGGGTTAGGGTGATGGAAAACTCGCAATGACATGGTGAGCAGTTGTGGTGTTTGGGTGATCAGGAGGTTGAGATGCAATGTCCAAAATGCAACACCGAAAACCTGGAAGGTGCCAAGTTCTGCCTGAACTGTGGGGCCAAGCTCGTTACCACCTGTTCCCAGTGTGGGAGCGAGCTACCTCTCCAGGCCAGGTTCTGCTTCGTTTGTGGTACGCTGGTGAGTGCTCCACCATCCGAGGCGGCGCGTGAGCCCGGTGCGGTCGGCCTCACCGAGGCCCTCAAACGATTGGTGCCCAAGGAGTTTGCCGAGCGGCTGCTGGCGACGCGGGGCAAGGTTGGCAGCGAGCGTAGGATGGTGACCATCCTCTTCTCCGACGTCAAAGGCTCCACGGCCATGGCCGAGAAGCTGGACCCGGAAGAGGTCATGGAGATCATGAACGGGGCCTTTGAATTCCTCATTCCGCCCGTCTACCGCTACGAGGGGACACTGGCACGGCTGATGGGCGACGCCATCCTGGCCTTCTTCGGTGCGCCCATCGCCCACGAGGACGATCCTGAGCGGGCCTGCCGCGCCGCTTTGGAGATCATCGAGGGGGCAGGGAGGTACGCCGCTCGTTTGGAGCGTGAGCGTGGTATCCGTGGCTTCAACGTGCGGGTGGGGATCAACACGGGCCTGGTGGTGGTGGGCGAGGTTGGCTCCGACCTGCGGGTGGAGTATACGGCGATGGGGGACGTGGTGAACCTGGCGGCGCGGATGGAGGGTGCGGCTGAGCCGGGCACGATCCTTATCACCGAGGAGACGCACAAGCTGATCGCTCCCCTCTTCGAGGCCGAATTCCTGGGCCCCATTCAGGTCAAGGGCAGAACGGAGCCTGTGGCTACCTACCGCGTGCTGGCTGCCAAAGAGGTGGCGGGCAAGGTGCGGGGTATCGCTGGCCTGGAGTCGCCGCTGGTGGGGCGGGAGGCCGAGTTCGGTGCCCTGGGAGAGGCTGTGGAGCGCCTTCGGGTTGGTGTGGGTGGTGTAGTGACGATAGTGGGGGAGGCGGGCATTGGGAAATCCCGCCTGGTGGCGGAGTTGCGCAAACAGGCTTCGGCCGACCTGCAATGGGTAGAAGGTCGCTGTCTGTCCTACGGCACCTCCATCGCCTACCTCCTGTGGCTGGACGTACTGCGCGGGTTGCTGGGCGTGACCGCAGAGGCGACACCACTCGCCGTGCGCGATGTGCTGCGGGAACGCATCCAGTCCTTGTGTCCACAGCGCTTCACCGAGGTCTACCCGTATCTGGCTCGGCTCATGTCCTTGCCTTTGGATGAGGAGGCTGAGAGCGCACTACGTGGCCTGGCGGGCGAGCAGCTTAAACAGGCCACTTTCCGCGCCGTGGAGACGCTCATCGAATGTGCGGCCAGTGACCGTCCACTGGTTCTGGTGGGCGAGGACATGCACTGGTCCGACCCCACCTCGCTCGAATTACTCGAAACACTGTTAGCCCTCACTGATCGCGCCCCCTTGCTGTTCATCTTCCTCTTTCGTCCGCTGATCGAGCATGGCTCCTGGCGGGTCAAGGAGAGTGCGACGCGGCTCTATCGCCACCGCCACACCGATCTGTGGCTGGGTCCTCTGTCGGCTGGGGAAAGCGAGAGGCTGGTAGGCAACCTGCTGGGAGTAGAGGGTTTGCCCCAGAAGCTAAAGTGGCGGATTCTGAGCGACACAGAGGGGAACCCCTTCTACGTGGAAGAGGTTCTGCGCTCGCTGATTGACGACGGGGCCATTGTGCGGGACGAAGCCAGTGGGCGTTGGCAGGCGACGCGGGAGGTGGCCGACATCCCGATTCCAGATACCCTGCAGGGGGTGCTGATGGCACGCATTGATCGGCTGCAAGAGGAGACCAAACGGGTCTTGCAGATGGCGTCGGTCATCGGGCGCATCTTTCTGTACAAGGTGCTGGCGGCCATTGCCGAGGAGGAACGGGAGCTGAACAAGCACTTGGTGACCTTGCAGCGGGAGGAGATGATTCGCGAGCGGGCGCGGATACCGGAGTTGGAGTACATCTTCAAGCATCATTTGACTCAGGAGGCAGCGTACAACGGCTTGCTGAAGAAGCAGCGGCGCGTCTTTCATCGGCAAGTGGCCGAAACACTGGAGCAGATGTTCCCCGAGCGCATCGAGGAGCAGGTCGGTCTGCTGGCCCATCACTGGGAGCGTGCGGGCGAGCCGCAGAAGGCCATACACTACCTGCTCCAGGCCGGGCAAAAAGCCGTGCGGGTGTCCGCCAATCAGGAAGCGATTGCGCACTTTACGAAGGGCCTGGAGCTGCTCCAGACACTACCAGATACCTCACAGCGCGCCCAGCAGGAGTTTGTCCTGCAGCTTGCCCTCAGTGCTCCACTCATAGCCACCAGGGGATGGGGAGCCCCGGAGGTGGGCCTTGCCTGCCGGCGCGCGCGGGAACTGTCCCGGCAGATGGGCCAGCTGCCTCAGCTGCCCTCACTGCTGAATCTGCTGTACCAATTCTACCTCATCCGGGCGGAGCATGAGACGGCCCTCGACCTCGCCAAGGAGATCGTCGCGGTCGCCGAACGCGGGCAAGACCCGCTGCAGATCGCATTCCCCCTGGGGTCGCTGGGGACCTCCTCTTTCTACATCGGTGACTTCACGTCGGCCAGAGCATGCCAGGAGCAGTTGATCGCCTCCTACGACCCCGAGCTACACCGCTCGATGGCATTCGTTTACGGGCAGGACCTTGCAGTCCTGCACATGGGCTACCTGGCTCGGACGACGTGGTTCCTCGGCTATCCCGATCGGGCCGTGGAGCTGAACCGCGAGGCGATTGCCCGGGCCCAAGGGCTGGATCACCCTTTCAGTCTGGCCCTGGCTTTCTCCATGGCCTGTTGGACACACACGGAGCGGCGCGAAGTCGCAGCAACCGAAGAACGGGCAGAGGCGGCGATTCGAATCGCCGCCCCAAGGGGGTTCGTCTTCTTTGAGTCAATGGGGCTTTGCTTTCAAGGCTGGGTGCGAATCCAAGAGGGAGCGATTGAGGAAGGAATGGCACAGATCCGTCAGAGTGTGGCGGGCTTGCGGGCCATGGGCAGTGAGTTCCACCACCCCCATTTCCTCAGTTGGCTGGCTGAGGGACACGCGAAGGCGGGGCAGGTGGAGGAGGGGATTGCTCGACTCGCCGAGGCGCTGGAGCTGGTCGAGAGGACGGGGGAACGCTACTACGAGGCGGAGATCCATCGCCTCAAGGGGGACTTGCTGTGGATGCAGGGGAACGGGCCCGAAGCTGAGGCCGAGTATGATAAGGCGATCCAGGTGGCGCGCCAGCAGAGCACAAAGTCTCTGGAGCTGCGGGCCACGATGAGCCTGAGCCGTCTCTTGCAGACGCAGGGCAAGCAAGAACAAGCCCGACAACTGCTGGCCGAGATCTATAGTTGGTTCACAGAGGGGTTTGATACGCCAGACTTGAAAGAGGCCAAAGCGCTGCTCGAAGAGTTATTGTGAGGGAAGCCCAGCGACTCACAGACCAGGGCGAGAGGATGAAACTGTACAGCAAGGTGCACGGAATCCTGGTCGAGGAGGCGCCGATCTTGCTCCCGGTCTACTACCGATGGATCGATCTGGTGAAGCCGTGGGTGAAACTAGGGGGACCGACAATGACCTGGAAGGACGTCATCATCGAGCCGTATTAGCCGTCGGCAGGTGAAATCTTAAGGTGCAACGCACTTCGACCGACAGAAAGTGCGTTGCACCTGGCCTGCCTAGACGCTTGACCTCCGTGCTTTTCTGTGATATACTATTGTACAAACAGGTGTACAATGTTGCAAGGAGAGGATGATATGGAGCGCGTATTGAGTGTCAGTGAGACACGAGGACGGCTGACCGGTCTGGTGCAGCAGGTCGCCGAGCGGGGTGGAGAAGTCATCATCACCACCCGCGACGAGCCAATGGCCGTCCTGATGAGTTATCGGGCCTACCAGCGCTGGCGAGAACGTCAGCGGCGTCAGGCACGAGTCCAGTTTGCAGAACTGCTGAGTTCGGCGCAGGAGTTGATCGAGACCACATTGGAAGGGAGTCGCGAGGCCGGCGATAGTGACTTGTACCTCTTCTGGCACAACTTCAAGCCGCTAGCCGAAGACCTGTGGCAGGCTGGTCTGGAGGTCTCAGAGGGACACGCCCTCATCACCTCCACGCTGCTCGACGTGACACTGATGGTCTTGGACGGTGATGCCCCGCTGCAACCAGAGCACCTCGCCGTTCTGAAACGCATCGCGACCGACCTCCTGCCCCGCCCGGAACTGACGGCCGACGATGCGGCTCAGGCACACCGCCTGCTGGTCGAGGGAGGACTGCGCACGGTGTTCCCTGTGGAGGGTGATCTGGCGACATTGTACGAGGAAGCGATGTAATGGGCGACGGTCCCCGTGTCTTCCTCGATACCACTATCCAGATCGAGCGCCTGACCGGCACCCGTGCCCGCCGCGCTCAGTTGACTGTCCAACTGACGGGCAAAAAGGTCGTGACCTCGACCTACGTCTTGGGCGAGTTTCTGCGCACGCTGGTCAAAGATTGCATCACCTTGTACACGCTGGTCTCGCAGAGTGTTTACCTGGATGACGTGGAGGTGCAGATCGCCAACCGTTTCAACAAGCGCGAAGCGAGCCGCTGCTTATTACTGTGGGCCACCTTGCAGCGGGCACGAGTCTATGGACGGGAAAAGGTGCTCTGCACCCTGCGCACGTACATCGAATATGGCCTGGTGCAGGCGTTTATGGCTGGTGTGGACCAGGTAAGCGACGCCACGGGTTGTGGATTGGCACAGGAACGACCCCATTGGGTTGAAGGGACGTACCGTCTGCGAGCACAATGCCGGCGCGAGGTCAAAGAATGCCAGTTGGAAGAGTGGCTGGCCGCACATTCCGCCGCACTGGACGGCGTAGCGCTACATCTACGCGCCTCTGAGGAGCCGGCCTTGGTCAGGATTGGCGAACTGCTGGATGAGTTCCCTCAAGAACCTGAGACCGTGCGGGGGCGCAACTGTACCTGGTACCTGGGCGACCTGATCATCACCCTGGAGTGTCCCGCCGACGCTGCTCTCTACACCACCAATCGCCGCCACTTCGAAGTGCTCTGCGCGCAATTGGGTAAGCCGATGTACGAGCCGTAGAACGTAGGAGGCTCAAATGTCCAAGGTAACCATGCTCCGAAAAGTTCCCCTGTTCGCTGGCCTATCTGACCAGGAACTCGAGGTTCTGGCGGGCAGTCTGGGGAGGCGTACCTTCGCTAAAGGGATGATCATCTTCCACAAAGGTAGCCTTGGCCAAACCCTGTACATTATCGAGGCGGGCAAGGTGCGCATCTTTATCCTCAGCGAGTCTGGCCAGGAGATCTCAGTCAACATCTATGGTCCCGGCGATGTCTTCGGGGAGCTGGCCCTGCTTGATGGCTTGCCCCGTTCGGCCGGGGCGGTGGCTATGGAGAAGACAGTGACCCTCACCCTGCATCGCGATGATTTCCTGCGGCATCTAGAAGCCTATCCCCGCATGTCCAAGAGCATGATGGAGGTGCTGAGCACTCGCCTCAGGTATACCACCGCTTACGCTGAGAGCCTGTCCTTTCTCGACGTCTACGGTCGGGTGGCCGCAAAACTCCTGGAACTGGCCGACCGCTACGGAGTGAAGAAAGACGGGATCGAGATAGACCTGCGCTTGACCCAGGCTGAGCTGGCCACCTCGGTGGCGACCACCCGGGAGAGCGTGAACAAGGTGCTGGGCACTTTCCGCGATCAGGGATTGATCGAGGTCGAGGCGCAAAGGATCACTATCCTGGACCTGCCGGGGTTGAAGAGACGAGTCTTGTATTGATTCAATAGAGTGTGACCAAATTCACAGTGAAAGTGTGAACTGGCTCATGGAAGGAAAGCGACTTATCTTGTATAATAGAGGCAAGATTGAATCGAGAATCCAATTCGGAAGGAGGTAGAGCGATGTATATCAGTGCACACGAAGCCGAATTGCTGATGAGAGAGCGCACAAAGGATGCACTGCGCGAGGCCGAACGGGAAAGGTTAGGCCGAATGGTCAACTCTGCCAGGCCAGGGCTTCTGGGCCAGGCTCTAGTAAGCATCGGTGGCTTGCTGATCTCCACCGGCAAGAAGCTGCAAGCACGGCACGCACCACTCCAGGCCGGTTTCATGGGTCTCCCCTCACCCGCAAGTCAATAACGAAGCCCCACTGGTTGGCCCAGTCGCAGGTCGTGTTAGGGGTGCACCCCTCACCATTAACGGCGGCTTCTCCCCCAAGCCTCCGCGACCTCTCGCGGAGGAGGGGGTTAGCGACTCCCAACTATACTATACTAAGGAAGGAGGTGAATCACCATGTCGAAGGAAGCTGTGCAGGCGGTGATCGGCAGGGCGGTGACGGAGAGCGAGTTCCGCAGGACCCTGTTCGCCGACCCCAACGAGGCGCTGGCAGGCTACGACCTGACTGAGGCCGAGGTCGCCTCCCTGAAGGCCATTGACTTTGAGACCATGGAGTCCTTCGCCGGCGGCCTGGATGAGCGCATCTCCAAGGCTTTCAGCTTTGGTATCCAGGCGGCACTTACGTCCGCTGCGAGCTTCGCTGCTGCCGCCGCTGACCGAGCCGCCGCTGCCGCCCGAGCTGCCGCCGCCGCCGACCAGGCTGCCGCTGCCGCTAAGCAGGTGGCCGCTGCCGCCGACCAGGCTGCCGTCGCCGCTGAGCAAGCGGCTGCCGTCGCCGCCGACCGAGCTGCCGTCGCTGCTGCTGACCAGGCTGCCGTCGCGGCCCGAGCTGCCGCCGCTGCCGCTGACCAGGTTGCAGCCGCGGCCCGAGTTGCCGCCGCCGCCGCTGAGCAAGCTCGCGCCGTAGTTTAGCTCGAAGAGGCCATGCCCCATGGGCCAGGGTGGGCGGGAATGACGGAACAGTCACGTTAACATCCTCCCCTCTCATCGGAACGCGGAGTACAGCAGCATCTTCAGGGACGGGACATCAACATTGAGCTGCCTGCTGGATGTAGGCAGCTCAATGTCCTTTGGGAAAAGACAGCAGGATATGGTTGGCTTCAGCTTTGACTGGCAGTTGGTGCTTCTGCCCAACGGGCTACGGCTGATCACCATTGCTCGACCCGGCACGCCCACTGTGGCCGTGCGGGCCTACGTCCGCGCCGGCAGCCGCTACGACGTCGAACACAAACTGCCCGATGCACCTCGCCCGCCTCTCGGTCTGGCCCACTTCACCGAGCATCTCCTCTTCAAAGGCACCCACATCCGCAGCCAGCGGGAAATCTTCGCCGCCGTGGAGCGGCTGGGAGGGGTGCTGGATACCGAAACAACCAAAGAGTACACGACTCTCCGGGCCGTTACCCCTCGCCAGGGCCTGGTTACTGCCATAGACATCCTGGCCGAGGTGTTGATGGAACCTGCCCTGCGGGAAGAGGACTTCTGGAAGGAGAAGCTGATCGTCCTGGAAGAGATTCGCCGTGCTCAGGATCAACATCGCCTCATCTTTGACCTCTTCGCCGAGACCCTGTGGCAGGATCACCCCTTGCGCTTCCCCATCCTGGGCACCCTCGAAGGACTACATGACCTGGATTATGAGCTCCTGCTCTCTTTCTACCGTCAACGATACGTGGTCGGCAACATGCTGCTAGTGGTGTGCGGCGACATCGAACACCAAGAGGCCCAGCGACTGGTGGCGCACAGGCTTGCCAGCCTTCCACCTGGGCTCGAGCAGCCACCGGCCCCCATGCATGAGCCCCCACTGAACGAGTCACGATCTGCTCACCTGAACAAGGACGTCCACCAGGTCCACTTGCTCATCGGCGTGCCCACTCTCAGCATGAAGCACGAGGACAGGAGTGCGCTCAAGGTCGTCGAACGGGTGCTGGGCATGGGGGGCAGCGCGCGGCTGTATCAGCGACTGCGGGAGGAGACGCAACTGGTTTACAGCGTGAACACCGTGACGGCTCATTACGAGGACGCGGGCTATTTTGCCGTCTACACCTCCTGCGACCCGCAGAACGTGGCCCAGGTGGAGGGAGCTATCCTGGAGGAGTGGGCTAAGCTGCGTCGCCAAGGGGTGAGCGACGACGAGTTGAGCGCGGCCAAGAGCAACTATGCCGGCACGCTGGCCCGACGCTTCGAGACCAACCTGGCCCTGGCCAGCATTTTCGGCGTGGAGGCCCTGTTGCACCGGGTGGAGACCTTCGAAGAAGCCGTAGGGCGCATCAACGCCGTGCGGCCTGACGACGTCATGCGGGTGGCCCAGAAGTATCTGAACACTGAATGCTACGTGGCCGTATCGGTAGGCAGGAACAATGAGGCGTGATACGCCCCTTTTTACGGTTCGAAAGGAGGAGACACATGGAAGCAACGTCGCTCTGGGGTTCGTTGAGACAGGCCACCAGCCAACCCGATGAGGGTAGGCTAGGATTGTGGGCCTGGCTTCAGGAGAAGCTGGATCTCACCCAGTACAGGCCCGAGGCGGCACCGGGAGTGGTGGCCCGACAACTGACCGGGCGCGAGGGGGAATACGTCATCCTCAAGAACCCGGACACTAAGACCTACTATCGGCTGAGCGACCGGGACTATTTTCTGTGGCAATTGATGGACGGCACCAAGACGGTGAAGGACCTGGTGGTGGCCTATTTTCTCCAGTATGGTTCCTTTGCCTTCGCCCGCGTCGCCGCGCTGGTAGTAGGACTCAAAGCAAGCCTCTTCCTGACCGAGCGGCCAGTCTACGTCTACCAACAGGTGCGCGACCAGTTGCAACGTCGCCGTCCGACTTATCGCCTGGCCCAGTTCTGGCAGGCCTTCTTGCAGAAGCAGTTCGCCATCGGTGGCCTGGACCACCTGCTAGGAGGGCTTTATCGGTGGGGCGGCCGGCTGCTGTTTACCTGGCCATTGCAGGTCCTCCACCTCATTGTGAGTGCCGTAGGGTTAGTTCTGTTCGTGCGAGCCTTCAACACCGGCACCTACGGCGTGGTGACTATCGCTGGCTCCTACCGGCTGGGCATCATCGGCCTCATCGTGGCCAACCTGGCCGTCATCTTCGTCCACGAGATGGCCCACGCCCTGACTGTCAAACACTACGGGCGTGAGGCGCGGCGGGGCGGGTTCATGATCTACTTTGGCATGCCAGCCTTTTTCATGGATACCACAGACATCTGGCTGGAAGGCAAACGGGCCCGGCTAGCCGTGTCCTGGGCCGGCCCTCATTCGGGACTCATCGTGGCCGGCCTGGCCAGCATCGTCATTACCCTCTGGCCGACGCTTGGTCTTAACGCTCTGCTCTTCCAGGTCGCCTTCCTCTCCTACTTGACTGTCTTCTTCAACCTCAACCCCCTGTTGGAGCTGGACAGCTACTACCTGCTCATGGACTGGTTGGAGATCCCCATGCTGCGCCGTAAATCTCTGGAATTCATAAGGACGGGGTTGTGGGAGAGACTCAAGGGAATCAGGAAAACCGGGAAAACTCTAACAGGAATGCTCACTTCGTTTTCCAGAGAGGAAATGATCTTCACTGTTTTTGGCTTGTTGTCTGCCGCCTGGACAGCCTACGCTGTTTACGCGGGCGGTTATTTCTGGCAGGCGCGGCTGGCTGGGGCGGTGCGCAGTTTGTGGGCTCAAGGGGGTGACGTGGGGAGAATTGCCCTATCCTTGGTGGCGGTAGCCGTCAGCCTACCCTTCGTCCTATCCATTGGCCTGTACCTGCTTGGCCTGGCCCGCAAGGTCCTGGGCTGGGCAGCTCAGCGGGGCCTCTTCGCCAGGGCATGGAACGTAGCCGCCATGCTACTGGTCGTCGCCGTGGCCTTAGCGCTGGCTCCTGGTTATCTTGGCTACCCTGCCTTGCTCCCGCTTATCGGCCTGCTGGCTTTGGCCGCAGCCACCTTCTTTGCCTGGCGCAACGCGCTGGATTACGCTGGCTCCCGCTTCGCCCCTGCCTTTTGGCTGCTGGGGCTGTGCCCGTTGACCCTCCTCCTGGGAGAGGTGGGGACCGTGGCCGTGGACTGGCATGTTTTGAGCCCAGACGTCCTCGCGCCCGTTGCTGCCGGCCTGGGCCATCTGGCCTACGCCTCTCTCCTGTTAGCCGGCTTGCTGCTCTTCGCCGACACGAACCTCAAGGAGCTTCGCCCGCTGGAGAAAGCCCTGTTGGCCCTGGGCCTCGTCGCCAGCTACGCGCTGGTGGTGTTCATGGCCCAGGGCCAGCCAGCGGTGAGTCCCTTCAACGTAGAGGCTCTGCTGGCTGTCAGCGGCTCTCTGTTCCCCCTGCTGGCCCTGACCCTGCTGGTGCCCACCCTCTTCTCCTTCTGGCGAACGGGCTTTGGCCCAGCCTGGGTGACCCTCTGCCTGGCCCTGGCCGGGCTGGTGGCCGTGAATCTCCTGGGCCTGTCTCCCCTCTTTCCCTATCTTCTTCTGGTGGCCAGCTTCCTTCTCCATCACCTGGCCTACAGGCAAGTCACCTTCCTCACAGGCCAGCCGGAGGCCACCCTCGACCTGAGCGATTTACACCGGCTGCAACGAGCCTTTGCCTGGACGGTGGCCAGCGTCTCCGGTCAGTTCCGCGAGACCGGTGGCGAGCGCTACGCCCGCGTCCTGGCCGAGCAGTTCAACAACTACGCCCTCGCCGCCGGCTGGCGGGTCCGCCTGGCCAAAGGCCAGGTGGAGGATTCCCTGCCGGCCGACCTCAGCCTCATCGAGCGAGGGGAGATCTATGCTGCGACTCTGACCCTGCTCCTCGACATGGTGGCTCAGGAGGTGGGGGAGAAATTGACCGTGCGGGCCCTGCAGCGAGCCTACGATGGACTGCCCTGGGAGGAGCGGGAGGTCGGGGCCCAATATCTGTTCCGGGACGTGAAACGGGCCGAAGCCTTGAGCCGGGAGTTCCAGGCTGCCCAACAGGACCACCGAGGATTGCTGCGGCGCATGCCCCTCTTCGCCACCATGGATGAGGCCGAGATTGAGCTCCTTCTGTCTCGTCTGAGGGTGGAGCACTACTCGCCGGGACAGGTCATTATCCGCCAGGGTGAGCGAGGAGACCGATTCTACATCATCAGGCGAGGGCACGTGGAGGTGACCCAGCGTGACGAGCGAGGGGTCTCTGAGGTGGTCAACCAACTGGACCGCGGCGACTACTTCGGCGAGCTGGCCCTGCTGCGGGATGCTCCCCGCAACGCCACCTGCCGGGCCACGATACCCACGGAGGTTCTGTCCCTGAGCCGACAGGACTTCGACCGTCTGGTCAAGGCCCGCTTCGCCCTGCGGGAGAAGGTGGATCGTTCCATCGCCCAGGCCGATCTGTTGCGGCGGATGCCCCTCTTTGCCGAACTGGACGCACTGCAGATTCAGCTCATTGTTGCCCAACTGCGGGAAGAGACATATGAGCCGGGCGCGATCATCATCCGCCAGGGGGAGATAGGTGAAACCTTCTACGTGATCGAGTCGGGGAGGGTACAGGTCTCGGTGGCACAGGACGGGGAGGAAAGGGTGGTTGCCGAACGAGGGCCGGGCGAATACGTGGGCGAGATTGCCCTGTTGCTCAAGGTGCCGCGCACGGCCACGGTCAGAGCCCTGACACCGACCCGCATGTTGACCCTGCACAAAGATGATTTCGACCAGTTGGTGGTCAAGCGCCTGTACGTCAGTCGGGGGCTGGAGCGGGAGACGAGTCGGCGGATGATTGATCTGCGGCGGGCGGCTCCGTCCGCTTGAAGCCCGGTTTGCGCCAACAGAGTTCATGAGCTATAATCAGTAGGTGGAGAATTGTTGAAGTGCGGACGCCAGTCCGCCTCTTAGGGCAGGTTTGCACCTGCACTCCAGGTAATTGTTCACCTGCTCCCGCTGGACTTCATCCCCTGTCGTCTGAAAGCAAGCAGGGAGCAACGCCGAAGCGAAAGCGCATCGTTAACAAAGTAGCTCTGCTGCGAGATAGACTAAGGCATCCAACACTTGGCCTGAGGTCCAACTGCCGGCGTTGTCGGGCCGTGGACGAAGGTAGCCACTTGCGCAGCGGCTACACAGACCGACAGCTACCAGTCAGGAGACACCCAGGTCGAGGTGTGAACCCAAAGGCATCTCGGCAACGGAGTTGAATTCGGAGCCCTGGGCAGGTCGTAGTCGAGTGG
>Ga0194112_10008061_pt1 | contig 13623 bp, 10 predicted proteins | sample TA2MahC400mmetaG_FD_146191 | JGI IMG/M metagenome (GOLD analysis project Ga0194112, IMG submission 146191) | Freshwater microbial communities from Lake Tanganyika, Tanzania - TA2015016 Mahale Deep Cast 400m | ecosystem: Environmental > Aquatic > Freshwater > Lake | place: Tanzania: Lake...
CCCGTTGATCGTGTAGGCCTTGAGCGCTTCCTCGACCGAGATCTTCTCCTCGGGGAACCAGCCGCCCTCCGGCTCGCCCTTGAGCGTCTTCCGGGTCACCGCCGCGTAAATCAGATACTTCGGGTGGACGTAATACTCGGCCGCGCTCGTCCCCGGCCAATCGCTGCCGAAAGTCAGCATCGCCCCGTTGTCGAGCAGCGATTTGAAGGCGTAAGCGCCTTTGCAACGCTCCGCCCCGATCCTCTCCTCCATCCAGCGCATGTCGTCGGAGATATGATAGGGATTGACCTCGGCGATGACGTCCAACGCCTTGAACCGGGCGAAATCCTGGGGCCGGATGACCTGGGCATGGATGACCCGATAGCCCTTGAGGTCCAGCCCCTCGTTCTTCAACCGCTCATAGAGGTCGAGCATCTCGGCCACTCCGCGGTCGCCGATGGCGTGGACGTTGGGGACGAACCCCCCTTCCAGCCCGGCCTTGATCAGGCCGTACATTTTCTCCATATTGCGGACTTGAAGCTTGGCGTCGTCCGAGGTGTGCGGCCGCCAATGGCCGTAGTTTCCCGGCTCGTCATCGTAAGGCTCGAAGAAAAGGGCCCCGTGCGTCCCCATGATGCCGTCGATGTAGCCCTTGAGGGCGCCGTACCGAAGCCAGGCGCTTTTCTGCTTCGTCCTCGGGTGGAGACCCATGGCGAAGCCCTCCGCCGCGAGGGCCGCCCCCCGGGAAAGGTCCGGCCGGAGCCAAATCCGGCAGGTCAGCTCGCCGTTCGCCTCGAGCTCGACGAACCGCTCGGTCTGGTCGGGCGCGGCGATGTCGTGGACTTCGGTGATGCCCGACTCCCGCAGGACCTGCAAGGCCGCCCGGCTCTCGTCGAGAAGCCTGTCGGCCGATTTCGGCTTGCGGGCGGCGCGGATCTTGTCCCAGGCCGACGACGGCCGGGCGATGATCCCCGTCGGCTGACCGTCCGCCTCGAGCTCCATCCCCGCCGCCCTTCCCTTATCCAATCCCGCGGCCTTCAAGGCCGCCGTGTTGGCCAGCCAGACCTTGCCGTCGAAACGGTTCAGGAAACAGGGGTGGTTGGGCGTCAGGTCGTCGATCATCCGCCGGTGCGGCTTCCACGGCTCCTTCTTCGCTCCCCCTCCCCGCCCCGCATCGCCGAGGGCCCACTGCTCATACGCCCCCCACAGCCCCTCCGTGATCCATTCGTCGTCGTCGAGAAGGTTGACGACCCGCAGGATTTCCTTCCTCAGACCCTCCTCGTCGGCCACGGCCAGCAGGTTCGCACCGTTGATCTGCGCCCCGGCGCCGTTGAAATGGACGTGAGCGTCGATAAGGCCCGGAGTGACGAATCGGCCTCCCAAGTCGACGACCTTCGTTTTCTCGCCGACGTACCGCCGGGCCTCTCTATCGGTCGCGCAAACCGCCGTGATCGTGTTCCCGGTGACGACGACCGCCTTGGCCGACGGCATCGCCGGGTTGACCGTGTAGATGTCCCCGTTGAGCAGGACGAGCGTCGCCGGTTCCGGCTTCTTGGCGCATCCGGCACCCACGCCGATAATAAGCGCGGCCGCCAGCAAACCCATTACGGACGAAAGCCACGGACGGGTTTTTTTCATCGGAAATCCTCCAATCAGGCGAAGCCTAACAAAGCCGCCGAGAAACGTCAATTCATGCCCGCCGCGGCTTGGGGAGGTCCGCCGTTCGGCCCTTGTTGACTCCTTTCCACGTTGCGGTAAAATGTTCGATGAGAAGTACAGGGCTCCCCGTGGCGAACAAACTTGCCGGCGTCTTCGAAAGGCACGACGTCGTCCTGGCCTATCTTTTTGGCTCTCAACAAGATGCGGGGCTTGCCTTTCTCCACGGACAAACGTTTCGAGCCGAAGCGGCATCGGACCTGGACATCGGAGTTCTCCTGAAAACTCCACCCTCCCACCCGTATCGGAGCTACGGCGAACTCTACGCCGACCTTTCCGCTTTTTTCGCCCCCTTCAAGATCGACATCGTCTTCCTTCACGAAGTTCATTCCCTCCTCAAGTTCGAAATCACGAGCGGCGTCCGAATCTATGCCGCCGACGAAGACGAAGCGGACGCCTACGAAGACATGGTCATGAAGTTCGCTTCGGATTTGGCCTTCAAACGCAGGATGTTCGAGCCCGATTTCATCAAGGCCGTGGAGAATGGTCATTTCGAGATTGAACACCCCTAGAATCCAGGAGAACCTCAGCCTCATCGGTTCTTACCTGGAGAGGCTCCGCCGACTGAAGAATTGCACCCGGGACGAGTTTCTCGGCGACGAGCGAAATCCCGCGGCCGCCGAGAGTTTTTTCCGGAGAGCCATCGAGGCGATGTTCGATGTGGGACGCCACATTCTCGCTAAAACCTACGAATTTAAAAGCTTGGAATACAAGGAAGTCGCCGCCGCGCTCGCCGAGAAAGGCATCGTCTCCCCGGCTTACGGCCAAACGCTCGTCAAAATGGCCGGCTATCGGAACCGGATGGTCCACTACTACAAGGAAATCAAACCCGAAGAGCTTGACGATATTCTCCGCAATGACCTTGGGGACATCGAGAATTTCATCCGGGAAATCGAATCCTTTTTAAAGAATTATCTCCGCCAAGCGCCGAAATCGTAAATATCGCCGATGCACATTGAAAATCGGCCCTTATCTGAAGTATAAGAAAGGGAGGAGGATCCCATGAAACGACACCCGTCCATCCGTCTGTCCGCCGGCCTGATCGTCTTCGCCCTGGCCGCGCTCGCCCCCGCATTCCTCGCCGCCCAGGAACCCTACAAGTTGCCGCCCGCGGACATCGTCAAGATCCTCGACGCCCCCCCCACGCCCCGGGTCTCGATGAATCCGGCCCGGGACTGGATGCTCCTCACCGACTACGAATCGATGCCCTCGATCGCCACCCTCTCGATGCCCATCCTTCGCATCGCCGGGATCCGGATCACGCCCCAGAACAACAGCGACCAAGTCCTGACCTTCTCGACGGGGATGACCCTCAAGTCCATGAAGGACGGCATGGTCCGCAAGATCGACCTTCCCGCCGGATTCAAATTCGGCGGAGGATTCAGGTCCGGCGCCTCCTGGTCCGGAGACGGGAAAACCATCGCTTTCGCCCGCTATCTCGACAACGGGGTCGAGCTCTGGCTGGCCGACACGGCGACCGGCAAGGCCAAGGCCCTGACCGGTCCGACCCTAAACATGGTCGTCGGCTCGGGTTATCTCTGGATGCCCGACGACAAGCATATCCTCGTCAACATGATTCCGGAAGGCCGCGGCCCGGCGCCCGAAGCGCCGCGCGTGCCGGCGGGGCCCGAGGTCTTCGTTTCCGCCGGCAAGGAAACCAAGGTCGCCACCTACCAGGACCTCCTCAAGACGGCCTTCGACGAGAAGCTCTTCGAATACTACGCCGCGTCCCAGCTCGTCGAGGTCGACATCGCGACCGGCGCGGCCCGCAAGATCGGCGGGCCCGGGATCTACGCCGGGACGAATCCCTCGCCCGACGGGAAATATCTCCTCGTCACCCGGATCAAGCGGCCCTTCTCCACCAGCGTCCCCTATTCGAGTTTCGCCCGGTCGACCGAAATCTGGACCTCCTCGGGCGAGCTCGTCAAGGTCGTCGCCGACCTCCCCCCCGCCGAGGACGTCCCGATGAACGGCGTCCCGACCGGCCCGCGCGGGGCGAACTGGCAGCCCCTCAAGCCCGCCACCCTCTACTATACCGAGGCCCTCGACGGCGGCGACACCGAGAAGGACGTCCCCTTCCACGACCGCGTCCTCACCCTCCCCGCGCCGTTCACCGGCGAGCCCAAGGAGGTCTTGAAAACCCAGAACCGTTCGGCCGGCCTGAACTGGCTGTCGACGCCCGGCCAGGCCTTCGCCTCGGAGACGATCTGGCGGAAGCGCTGGCGGACGACATGGCTCGTGAACGTCGACGACCCCTCCGTCCCTCCCCGGAAAATCTGGGACCTGAGCATGCAGGATACCTACAAGAATCCCGGCAATCCGGTCTCGACCCTCAAGGACGGCGACCGGGTCGTCCTCGTGGACAAGGACTTCATCTATCTCTCCGGCCCGGGCAGCTCGCCCAAAGGCGATCATCCGTTCCTCGACCGGATGAACCTCAAGACGGGCGAGACGCAGCGCCTCTTCCAGTGCGCCGAGGGAAAATACCAAAGCTTCGTCGACTTCGCCGGCGAAGACCGCCAAAAGATCATCCTCGTCGGCGAATCGAAAACCGAGGTCCCCAACTACTTCCTCTACGACCTCAAATCAAAGAAGATGCAGGCCCTGACCGACTTCAAGGACCCCGCGCCCCAGCTGACCGGCGTCAAGAAGGAGCTCATCAAGTACAAGCGCGACGACGGGGTCGAGTTGAGCGGGACGCTCTACCTCCCGGCCGATTATAAGCCGGGCACGCGCCTGCCCGCCGTCGTCTGGGCCTATCCGTTGGAGTACAGCGACGCCTCGACGGCCGGCCAGGTCCGCGGCTCGGTCAACCGCTTCACCTTTTACCGCGGCACTTCGCAGCTTTTCTTCGTCACCCAGGGCTACGCCGTCCTCGACAATGCCACGATGCCGGTCATCGGCGACCCCAAGACGGTCAACGACACCTTCGTCAAGCAGATCGTGGCCAACGCCAAGGCGGCCATCGACGTCCTCGACGAGATGGGCGTCGGCGACCCGAAGCGGGTGGGCGTCGGCGGGCACTCCTACGGGGCCTTCATGACGGCCAACCTTCTGGCCCACTGCGACCTCTTCGCCGCGGGGATCGCCCGGAGCGGCGCCTACAACCGGACCCTGACCCCCTTCGGCTTCCAGAGCGAACGCCGGACCCTCTGGGAGGCCCGCGACACGTATATCGCCATGTCGCCCTTCATGTTCGCCGACAAGATCAACGAACCCATCCTCATGATCCACGGCATGGCCGACAACAACTCGGGGACCTTCCCCGTCCAGTCCGAGCGCCTCTTCGCCGCCCTCAAGGGCTTCGGAGCGACGGCCCGGTTCGTCTACCTCCCCCACGAGAGCCACGGCTACAGCGCCCGCGAATCGGTCATGACCGTCCTGGCCGAGATGATCGAGTGGTTCGATACATACGTCAAGAATAAAAAGTGATTCTTACTTCCGGACGGCGGGCTTCGGCCGGATGACGGCCGGGGCGCCCTTTTCTCGGACCAGCTTGTTGAAAGCCTCGAGGTCCCTTTCCAGGACGGCCAGGGACTCTCCCATCAGGCGTTCGTACTCGGGGAGGAGGTCTTTGAAGCGCTGCTTCGCCCCGGCCGTGGGGGGCCCGTCGGGACCGGCGACCTCGCCGAACAGCTTGACCCACTGGTTGTCATGGCGGCCGGGAAAATTCAGGGCATCCTGCCCGCCCTCCCCCTTGAGCTGGGTTAGCTCGCCCTCGACCCTGGTCAAGGCCGCGTCCAGCATCTTGAAGGCGGCCGCCGCCTCTCCGCCGAATCCTCCCTTCTCCAGCCTCTGGGCGACGTCCTGGGCCTGGCGGTGGACATCCCGCATCTCCAACAAGCGGTCGTAGATCATCCGGATCTTTTCCCCGACGGCCACGGCCAACTCGTGCTGGGCTTTGTAATCCTCGACCTTCGACGGATTGCGCGGGTCGGGCCGGACCTCCAGGGGCTGAATCTGGCTCCAATCCCCGACCTTGAGACGGACCCGGTAGGAGCCGGGAACGGCCTTGGGCCCGCCCCTGGCACTCCCCCACAACACCGTCCCCGGGGGAATGGTGAACAGCGGATCCCCGGCGAAGTTCCAGACGAGCCGGCTGAGCCCCGCCTTGGCGCTCAATGGCTGGTCGCCTCCCCGTCTTCCCGCTACCGGCTGAGGTCGCTCCTCCGCTCCTCGGCCCGGCTCGGCCCTGTACGAGCGGACGACGGCCCCCGTTGAGTCCAGGATTTCGAGAGAGACGGCCTCCTTAGGCGATTCGGGGAGGAAGAAATTGACCTCGGCCCCGACCTCGGGCGCCCGGACAGCGGCGCGGGGAGCGAAAAGATACGGCTTGCCTTCGGGCGCACCGTTCATCTGGTGGAGAGGCGACAGGTCGTCCAGGATCCAGAATGCCCGGCCCTGGGTGGCCACGATCAGGTCTTTTCGGTAGACCATGAGGTCCATGACGGGCGTGACGGGCAGGTTGAGCTGGAAGGGCTGCCAATGGGCGCCGTCGTCGAAAGAAACATACAGGCCGAACTCCGTTCCGGCATAGAGAAGCCCGCGCCTGTCCGGGTCCTCGCGAACGACCCGGACGAAATGGCGGGCGGGGATGCCGTTCGAGCCGCTCGTCAGGAGGTCCCAGGTCTTGCCGTAGTCATTCGTCCGGAAAATCATCGGCCGGAAATCGTCCAGACGGTAGCGGTGGACGGCGATGAAGGCCCGGCCGGCGTCATGGGCCGAGGGGTCGATCATGTTGACCGTCGAATCGGCCGCGAGGGCCGGGGGCGTGACATTGACCCAAGTCTTGGCGTTGTCCCGGGAGATATGGATGAGGCCGTCGTCGCTTCCGGCCCACAGGAGGCCGGCCTGGAGGGGCGATTCCTCGAAGGCGAAGATCGTCCCGAAGACCTCGACCCCGGTGCTGTCGTGGGTGATGGGCCGGCCGGAATAATCCTGCCGGGTCTTGTCGTTGCGGGTGAGGTCGGGGCTGACGGCCTCCCAGCTCAGGCCGCCGTCGCGCGACCGGTGGACGTACTGCGAGCAGTGAAAGAGCGTGTCGGGGTCGTGGGGCGAGAGGCGAATGGGAGCGTTCCACTGGAAACGATAGGTCATGTCGGCGGCCCTCAATCCCGTCGCCAGCTCGGGATAGACCATGATCGATCGTCCGATCCCTGTCCTGACGTCGACGCGGGTGATGGACCCGCCGTAAGAGCCGGCATAGACGATGTCCGGGTTGCGCGGGTCGACGGCGATGTGCCCGCTCTCCCCGCCTCCGACGGCATAGAATCCCTCCCCGCGGCTGGGGACGGCGGCCGTGCTGTTGTCCTGCTGGGCGCCGTACACCCAATAGGGAAAGCGGGTGTCGGCCGTGACCCGGTAGATTTCAGCCGTCGGCTGGTTCATCTGGCCCGTCCAGGACAGTCCCCCGGTGAACGAGACGTTGGCCCCCCCGTCGTTGGCGTTGACCATCGTCATTGGGTCGTTGGGGTTGATCCACAGGTCGTGGTTGTCGCCGTGGGGGACGGCGATCGTCTGGAAGGTCCGGCCGCCGTCCGTGGATTTGTAGAAGCCGGTGTTGAGGACGTAAACCGTGTCCGCGCTCTTCGGGTCGGCGTAGGCGTGGATGTAGTACCAGGCCCTCTGGAGGAAACGGCGCTCGCCGTTGACCTTGACCCAGGAAGCTCCGCCGTCGTTCGAAAGGTACAGCCCGCCCCGCGTCTCGGGCGCCTCGACAAGGGCCCAGACGCGGCCGCTCTGGGCCGGGGAGGGAGCCACGGCGATCCTCCCGACGATGCCCTGCGGCAATCCGCCGCCGAGCTTCGTCCAGGTGTCGCCGCCGTCCGTCGATTTGAAGAGGCCGCTCTCCTCGCTGCCGCTGTCGATCGTCCAGGGGCTCCGCCGGACGGTCCAGAGCGCCGCATAGATGATCCGCGGATTCGTCGGGTCGAGGGCGATGTCCACGGCGCCCGTCTTGGAGCCGATGAACAACACTTTCTCCCAGGTCCGGCCGCCGTCCTTGGAGCGGAAGACTCCGCGCTCATCGTTGGGGCCGAAGATGTGCCCCAGCGCGGCGACATAGACGAGGTCGGGATTTTTGGGGTGGACGGCGATCCGCCCGACCTGGCCCGACTCGGGAAGCCCGATGAAGGTCCACATCGCGCCGGCGTCGACAGACCGGTAGAGGCCGATTCCCGGTGAGATGTTGCCCCTCGGGCAGGCCGACCCCGTCCCGACATAGACCACGTTGGGGTCGGACGGGGCCACGGTGACGGCTCCGATCGACCCGGCCTGGAAGAATCCGTCCGAGACGTTCGTCCAGGTCAATCCGGCGTCGGTCGTCTTCCACACTCCTCCCCCGGTCGAGCCGAAATAATAGGTCAACCGGTCGCCGGCGACGCCGGCCACCGCCGTCGACCTCCCGCCGCGGGCGAACTGAAGCAGCCGGAAGCGCAACCCGTCGAAGCGCGACGGGTCGACGACGGCGTTCGGGTTCCGGCCCTGGGCCGGGGCCGAGCCCGGGACCGAGAGCAGGGACAGAAACGCCGCCGAAGCCAGAATCCAGGTCGCCAGCCGGTGTTTGCGCATGCGATCTTCTCCCCGTTGGACTTTCAACGGAGCCTAGCGTACCCCGGCCCTCGCCGGGCTGTCAATCCGCCCGCGTTTCCGGACATCTGGGCGGGAATTTTGGGCCGGCGATGACAAACGAAGCGGCTGGATTTTTTTCCACGCCCGCCTTTATCGCTTCATCCGCCTCTGGCCGCAGCAGCAAACGGATTCCGAACGGTCAGCCCTTCGGCTGAATGACGACGGATCCCTCGGCGATCAGGCGCCGGAATTTTTCATCGAGCGACGCCCAGTCGAGGACATCCACGGAAAACGGGAGGTCGGAGTCGGAGAACGCCGCGTTCAAACCGGCCAAGACCGAAACATCGAGCGGCCGCTCGGTCATGACGACCAAATCGAGGTCGGAGTATCGACGGGCATTGCCCAAAGCCCGAGATCCGACCGCCCGGACTTCGAAGCCGGCGACGAACCGCCGAAGGAGGCCGAGGACGATCTCGAGGTCCTTCGGGAGAATGTCAACCGGCCGCATGATTCCGCCTCTTCAATTCCCTCAAGAGGAAGAGGACGTCTTTGCGGAATCCTTCGAGGACGCTCAAGACTTTCTCCGCCTTGGCCTCGTCGTAGGTGTGGGCGGTGATGTGGCGGATCTCCCGATAGAGGAAAAAGCCCGCCGGGTCGATGACCAGCCCCGCATCGGCGGCTTTGCGGATGAAGTCCTTGAAGGCCATTTCCGCCAGCTCGGCGGGAACGGGAGCGATCTGAGCCATCTGGCGGCGCATCATCTTAACGGCCAGTTCGTAGGTATATTCGAAGCCTTGAATGGCCGCCGCTCGAAACTGGGCCCGCAGTTCCGGATCTCCGGCCGCCAGGTCGGAGCCGAGGTAGGACAGGCTCTTTTCAAGCTGAGAAAGCGCCTTTTCCAACGCGCTCACGTCGAGCTTCATCTCCCGATTCCTCGCTTGACCATTTTATCAAAACGTCGAAACCGCATAAAGCGAAATCGGCGGCCCTTCAGGCGACCTGGCCGTCGAAGAGGCGGATCGTCCGCTCGGAGTGGGCGGCGATCCGGTCGTCGTGGGTGACCATGACGATCGTCCGCCCCTCCTTCCACAGCCCGCCGAGCAATCCCATGATGTCCTCGCCGCTTTTCGAGTCGAGGTTTCCCGTCGGCTCGTCGGCCAGGAGGATGGGCGGGTCGTTGGCCAGGGCCCGGGCCAGGGCGATGCGCTGCTGCTCGCCGCCCGAGAGCTCCGAAGGCCGGTGCTCCTTCCAGTCCAGGAGCCCGACGGCCTCGAGCAACTCCGTGATCCGCTGCCGCCTCCGCCTGGCGTTCTTGCCGTTGAAGAGAAGCGGAACCTCGACGTTCTCCCAGGCCGTGGCGTAGGTCAGGAGGTTAAAATTCTGGAAGACGAAGCCGAGTTTTTGGTTCCGGATCGAGGACAGCTGGTCGAACGTCAGCCCGGCGACATTCTTCCCCTCGAGGTAGTACTCCCCCGAGGTCGGCGTGTCGAGGCAGCCGATGATGTTCATCAGGGTCGACTTGCCCGAGCCCGAGGGGCCCATGACCGAAACGAACTCCCCGCGGCCGATCTCGAGGGAAACACCGCTTAAGGCCTCCAGGGCATGGCCGCCCATCTGATAAACCTTCTTGATCCCCCGCAGTTCGATGATCGTCTCGGCTTTACTCATAGCGCAGCGCCTCAATGGGATTAAGGCGGGAGGCCCGCGTGGCCGGGAAGATGCCGGCCAGGAAGACGAGCGTTCCCACGATCCCCAGGAAAATGAAGAAAATATCCATCGAAAAGACCGGCCTCAGCAAATACGCCCCGATGCCGAACCCTTCCTCGCTCAGAGGGATCAGGCGGACCAAGCCGACGATGTTGAAGGCGGTGATGAATCCCCAGAACGTCCCCTTCGCGAAGATGAAAAGGGTCTCGAGGATGAACTGGAGGACGATCGTCCGCCGCCGGGCGCCAACGGCCATCTTGATCCCGATCTCCTGGGTCCGCTCCCGGACGACGGCGTACATGAGGTTCGTCACGCCCACGGCCCCGATGAAAAGGGTCAGGGCGCCGATGACCCCCAAAAATATCTCGATCCTCTTGAAGATTTTCTCCTGCTCCCGGGCGTTGTCGATCGTGTTCCAGATCCCCAGGGCATAGCGGTCGGCGGGGTCGAAGCGGTACTTGCGGCCGAGGACGGTCCGGATCCGCTCCTCGACAAGCTTCGACAGGCCGAGCTCGCGCGGCTGGACGTGGATACGGTCGAGGTACGGCTGGCTGTCGATCTGGGAAAAGGCGCTGAAGGGCAGATAAACCTGGTCGGCGTCGGGCCCCTGGTACATGGAATTCTGGATCTTCTTCTGGAGGACGCCGATGACGGTGAAGGGGACCCGGTTGACGATGATTTCCTTCCCGACCGCTTCCTCCCCGCCGAAAAAGTCGGCGGCGACTTTCCAGCCGATGAAGGCGACCTTGCGGCCCTCGGCCTCGTCGTCCGCGTTGATGAAGCGGCCGCCCGGCTGGGGAATCTGCGTCCGCAGACCGGCGAACTCGGGCGTCGTCCCGTGGACCGTCCGGTTGAGCTCCTTGCCCCGGGCGGAGACGGGCCAGCCGTTGTAGGATTCCGGGGCGATCACGGCGATCTCCGGGATCCGCTTCTTGAGGTCTTCGATGTCGTTGGGGTAGACGCGGATCAGCCGGCCCTTGGCCAGCCCCCCATGGACGATCGAGCTCTGGCCGCCGGAGATCATGATCAGGTTCTCGCCCAGGCCGCTGAAGGCGACCCGCGATTGGGCGGACATGCCCCGCCCGAAGGCGAGGAGGATGAGGACGCAGAGAGTCCCCCAGAACAGGGCGAAAGTGATCAGGGCCGTTTTTTTCCTGCGCTTCCGGAACTCCCGGAGGAAGAATCGCGGCAGGGTGAGGTTCATCTCACTTCCTCAGGGCCTCGATGGGATTCGTCGAGGCGGCGTTGCGCGCGGGGATGTACCCGGAGACGGCCCCGATGGCCAGGAGGATCAGGCCCGTCGAGGCGACGACGAGGGCGCTCAGGCGCGGTTCGCCGAAGAACTCGGCGAACTCCTCCGACGGGATCCCCTGGATGAGCTTGATCACGCCCGCGGCCAGGGCGAAACCGACGGCGCCCCCGATGATCATGATCATGAGCGTCTCGCTGAAAAACTGGACGAGAATCGTCCGCCGCCGCGCGCCGACGGCCAGCTTGATCCCGATCTCCCGCGTCCGCTCCTCGACGACGACCATCATGATCGAGGCCACCCCGACCCCGCCGACGAGGAGGGTCAGCGCCCCGATGGCCCCGAGAAAGACGTTGAACGCCGCGAAAAAGACGCTGAACTGCTTTTCGAACTCGAGCGTGTCCCAGACGAAGATGGCGTCGGGGTCCTTGGGGTCGAAGCCGGCGAGCTTCGAAAAATGGCCCTTGACGTCCTGGGTCACGGCGGCGCTCCGGCCCGAGTCCAGGGGCCGGAGGATGATGTTCGAGACGTATTTGGCCCCGTAGAGGGCGGCGAACGTCGTCCAGGGGATGAAGGCGCAGTTTTCGTCCCTCTGGCCGTTGTAGTTCGAGTTCTGCTCCTTCTTCGCCATGACGCCGACGACGGTGAAGGGGAGGCCCTCGATGAGGACCTGCTTGCCGATCGGGTCGTCCCGGCCGAAGAGATCGGTCGCCAGGACGTCGCCGATGAAGCAGACGCGGCGCCGCTCGGCCATATCCATCGGGTTGATGAACCGGCCCTTGGCGGGGATGGTGTTCCGGATCCGTTCGAAAGAGGGATTCACCCCCCGGACCGTGTTCATGAACTCCTGCTTCCCGTAGCGGATGCGCCGGCTCCAGACGAACTCCGGGCTCAGGGTCTCGATGCCCGGGACCTTCTCCATCAGGTCCTCCGCCTGCTCGGGAGTGATCCGGACGGGCTTGCCGCTCTTGAAGCCCTGATACGGAAGGGTCGTCCGCGACGGGAAGAGGAGGACGATTCCCGCGCCCATGCCGTGGAAGCTCTTTTTCTGCGACGCCCCGACGGACTCGCCCAGGGCGATGAGGAGGACGACGGAAAAGGTCCCCCAGACGACGCCGGAGAGGGTCAGGATCGTCCGCAAGGGCTGGCGGACCAGGTCGCGGGCGAGGTTCCGGAAAAAAATGGCGATCATTTGATCTCGCGGGGAGGCCGCTCGATGACGGCCGCGCCTTCCGCCAAGCCCTCCACGATCTCGATGTTCAGGCCGTCCGAAAGCCCGGTCTTGATTTCTTTCTTCTCGACTGTCTCACCGTTCATGACCTCGACGAATTTTTTGCCGTTTTCGAAGAGGACCAGACGCTCGGGGAGGATGAGAATGTTCTCCTTGGCCCGGACGACGATCGTCGCCGTGGCCGAGTATCCCGCCCGGAGCTGCGGGCCGGCCGAGTCGGAGATGAAAATCTCGATGTCGAAGAGCGTCGCGTTGCCTTCCTTCTTGGCCTTGGGAAAGATGCGCTCGACTTGGCCGGGAAAGAGGCTGTCGGGCAGGGCCCCGATCTGGATTTCGGCCGCCATGCCGGTCTGGATCTTGCCGACGTCGATCTCGTCGACCGTCCCCTTGAAGAGGAGTTTCCCCATGTCGGCCAGGGAGCAGAGCTCGGTCCCAGGCTGGTAGTTGGTCAGGGGGACGACCGGGTCGCCCTGGAAAACGCTCTGGGAGAGGACCATCCCGGACGTCGGAGCCTTGACCGTCGAGTCGATCTCGCGGTTGGACATCTTGATCCGGCCCTTCTCCATGAGCTCCAGCCGCTCCTGGGCGATCTTGTGCTTCAGGGCGGCGTCGTTATAGGACGTCTCGATGGCGTCCATCTCGGCCTTGGAGATGAGGTCCTTGGCGAAAAGCTGGATGTTTCTCTCCCGGTCGGTCTGGAGCTTGGAGAGGGCGATTTGGGCGACCTCGACGGCCCGCCTCGTCTCGACGTATTCGACCGGCGTCGGGTTGGGGGAGATCGTGAAAAGAGGATTCCCGGCCTTAACCTTGTCGCCGACCTTGAAGAGGACCTCCTGGACGATCCCCGGAATGATCGACTTGACCTTGATCTCCTTTTCCGGCTCGATCGTCCCCACGGCCAGGGCCTTTTCGCTGATCGCCCCCCGGACGACCTCGACCTGCTTGGGAGGCTCCTTGTCCTTCTTCCCGGAGATGAGGAGGAAGGCGAAAAGCCCGACGGCGGCCACGGCGACGATGCGCCAGATCCATTTTTTCATGATAGACCTCGACCCTCGATTCAACTCATCATACGCGAAAAACGGGGAAATAGTTCAAAAAATCGACAGCCGCTTCCGGGCGTCCTCGACTTCGGGCAATCCCGGGGTCGGCGTCCTTCCAGAGGTCGAGGAAT
>Ga0194112_10008068_pt1 | contig 13619 bp, 11 predicted proteins | sample TA2MahC400mmetaG_FD_146191 | JGI IMG/M metagenome (GOLD analysis project Ga0194112, IMG submission 146191) | Freshwater microbial communities from Lake Tanganyika, Tanzania - TA2015016 Mahale Deep Cast 400m | ecosystem: Environmental > Aquatic > Freshwater > Lake | place: Tanzania: Lake...
TCGCCCTGGCCGTGCAGTGGTGGTCCTGGAAGTACTCCGACGGGGGGGGGGTGCTGATCCAGCGCATGTCGGCGACGAAGGACGAGCGCCACTCGACGCTGAGCATGGTCTGGTTCACCTTCGGCAACTACGTCGTCCGGCCCTGGCCCTGGTTCGTCGTCGCGCTGATCTCGCTGGCCGTCTTCCCCGATCTGACCGATCACAAGTCGGCCTACCCGATGATGATGACGCGCTTCCTCGGCCCCGGGCTGCTGGGACTGCTGATGGCCGGGATCCTGGCCGCCTTCATGTCGACGGTCGACACGCACATCAACCTCGCCTCGTCCTACTTCGTCAACGACATCTACCGTCGCTTCCTGCGACCCCGCGCCGCCGAGCGCCACTACGTCTGGGTCGGCCGGCTGGCCGGCGTCGCCTTCATCGTCATCGGGGCGCTCATCGCGCTCTTCAGCACGAGCATCGTCAGGCTCTTCGAGTTCCTGCTGCAGCTCATCTCCGGCGCCGGCGCCGTCTTCCTGCTGCGCTGGTTCTGGTGGCGGATCAACGCCTGGAGCGAGATCGCCGCCATGGCCGCCAGCCTGCTGACGGCCACGCTGCTGAACCTCTCGAACCGCTTCGGTTGGGCCGGCCACGTCTTCGCCACCTGGGAGATCCTGCTGCTCAACGTCGGGCTCTCGGGCGCGATCTGGCTCGCGGTGACCTTCCTCACCCCGCCGACCGACTCCGCGCACCTGTCCGCCTTCTACCGCCGCGTGCGTCCGGGCGGCTTCTGGGGCCCGATCGCCGCGATGGCCGACGCGCGGGGCGAGCGAGAGCGGGGCGAGGCGGACGATGAAGGCGAGGAGGCGCCGGCCCCGCGCTGGAGCGCGCGGCGCCCCTTCGAGTCCTTCCTGCTGACGCTCGTACTGGTCTACGGGGGTCTGATCGGCGTCGGCCATCTCCTCTACGGGAAGCTGCCGTCGGGCGCGCTCCTCTGCGCGGCCGGCCTGGCGGCGGCCGCGCGCATCGCCTGGAATCTGCGCCGGCCGCGGAGCGGCGCATGACGCGAGTGCGCCTCGAGGACATCGAGCGCTTCTGGCGCGACCAGAACCCGAGGCGCAGGGCGCTGCGCGAACGCATCGACGCCCGCCGCCTGCCCTACGCGGTGGCGGTGGAGAACCTCTCCAAGGACCGCAACCTGGGCAACCTGATGCGCACGGCCAATGCCTTCCTCTGCGGGGAGATCCTGCTCATCGGCGGCGCCGCCTTCGACGAGTCGGGCTCGGGGGGGATCTACCGCTTCGAGCGCCTGCGCCACCTCGCCGACGGCGAGACCTTCCTCGCCTACGCGCGCGAGGCGGGCTACACGGTGATCGCCGTCGAGATCGATCCGCGGGCGGAGCTGCTGCACCGCTTCGTCTACCCGCCGAAGCCGCTGTTCCTCTTCGGCAGCGAGCTCCAGGGCCTGAGCCCGGCGCTGGCGGAGCGGGCCGACTCGCGCCTGATGATCCCCCAGTACGGCCTCATCCCCTGCCTCAACGTGACCATCAGCTGCAGCATCGTCCTCTACGACCATGTCACCCGCGCCCATGCCGATCTCGCTCCGGCCCCGGTAAAGGCCTCCAAGTACCAGCTCGATCCGCGCAGCGGCCGGGCCTAGAATCGGGGCATGAACGCCGCGCCAAACCAGGCCGAGTCGCGCCGGTTCCTCCTGCGCTGGGAGCAGGCGCTGCGCCCGCTGCTGCCGCCGGAGGGGGCGCGCCTGCTCGCCGCCGTCTCCGGCGGCTGCGACTCGGTCTGCCTGGCCGCGCTGCTGCGCCACTCCGCCGGCGAGCGCGCCCCGCGCACGCTCGCCCTCGGGCACGTCCATCACGGGCTGCGCCCCGAGGCGGACGCCGAGGAGGCCTTCGTCCGCCGCCTGGGCGAGTCGTGGGGCCTGCCGGTCTTCGCCGCGCGGGTCCGTCCGCGGGAGACGGCGAGCGCGCGGGGCTGGTCGCTGGAGCAGGCGGCGCGGGCGGATCGCCGCGACGCGCTCGCGCGCCTCTGCCGGGAAGCGCGCTGCGGCGTGCTCGCGCTCGGGCACCAGATGGACGATCAGGCCGAGACAGTGCTCCTGCGCCTCCTGCGCGGCGCCGGGCCGCGCGGCCTGGGCGGCATGGAGCCGAGCCTGACCCTGCCGCTCGAGGCCGGGCAGACGGAGCCGATCACGCTCATCCGCCCGCTGCTCGGCTGGCGCCGCCGCCAGGTGCGGGCCATGGCCCGGGCGCTCGGCCTCGAGTGGCTGGAGGACGCCTCGAACCTCGATCCCCGCCACGCGCGCAACCGGGTGCGCCACGAGCTCATCCCGACGCTCGAGCGCGACTACAACCCGCGCGTCGTCCGCGCGCTGGCCGGGCTGGCCGACCGGCTGCGGCGCGAGAGCGCGCCGGCGGCCCGGGCCGCCGAGGAGACCGCCCGGCGCTGCTTGCGCCCTGCCGCCCCGGGGGAAACGGCTCTACTCGTCGATCTCGACGGCCTGGCCACCGAGCCGGAGGCGGTCGCGACTCGCGTCCTCTGGCTCGCCTACCAGCGCCTGGCGGGCCCCGACGCGCCCCTCGGCGGCGCGCACATGCGCGCCCTCTGGAGCCTGGCCACCGCTCCGAACGCCCCCCCGGCCGAGGTCCACCTGCCCGGCGCGGTGCGCGCGCGGCGCCGCCGCTCGACGCTGCGGCTCGAATACCACGAGCCGCGGCCGGGTAACGAGAAGAACGGGGCCGCGCTCCAGAATCCGGTTGAAGGCGGGCCGGGCGGCTCCCTAGACTGACGGGTTTCGATCCCGGAGTTGCAGGCAGGGGACGCCGGCGGCGGCCCAGAGCGAAGGCCTGGAAGGAGCGGGCGACCGCGATGATCGACGCGATCCGGCAATGCCGGCGAGGCGACGAGGTCCGCCTGGCGGACGGGACCTGCCGGATCCTCTTCACCGCGGAGGAGATCGGCGCGCGCATCGCCGAGCTGGGACGCGAGCTCGCCCGCGACTACCAGGGCCGCGTGCCGGTGCTCATCGGCATGCTCCGCGGCGGCTTCGTCTTCCAGTGCGATCTCGCCCGCGCGGCGGGGATCCCCCTCGAGCTGGACTACCTGTCGGTCTCCCGCTTCGACCCGCGCGAGCGGGGCCGCACCGCGGTCAAGGTGCTCCACGACCTGCGCTCCGACGTCCGCGGCCGGCACGTGATCGTGCTCGAGGGCATCCGCACGAACAGCACCAAGATGGAGTACGTGCGCACTTTCCTGGAGCTGCGCGAGCCGGCCTCGCTCGCCTTCGGTGCCCTGATCCGCCACGGAGACGCGCGGAACCACTCCGTGGGGCTCCAGTACAAGGGCTTCGACGCGGGGAACGAGTTCGTCATCGGCTGCGGCCTCGACTACCTGGAGCGCTACCGCAACCTGCCGGTGATCGCGACCTTCGCGCCGTCCGCACCGCCGGGAAAGGACTCGCATGCCTGAAAGCGCACAGACCTCCGCCGGCGCCGCGAGGCCCGGCATCGCCCGCGCCGCCTCCGGCGAAGAGGAAGCCCAGCGCGACCGCGATCCCGCGGGCGAGGGGGGCGAGCGGCGCGGCCCGGCGCGCGGGCCGGGAGGCTCGCCCGAGGGCCCGCGGCGGCCCGGCATGCCCGGGGCGGGCCGCTCGTTCCGGGCGCTCAGCCTCTGGCTGCTGGTCGCCCTGGCGGCGATCGTCATCGTCCAGCAGCTCCACCGCTCGCAGAGCGCCGGGACGGAGATCTCCTACAGCGAGTTCTGGCAGGCGGTGCAGGAGCAGCGCGTCGAGGAGGTGACCATCGTCCGCCGCGACGTCACCGGCAAGTACCGCGAGACGGCCGACGCCGAAGCCAGGCGCTTCCACACCTACCTGCCGACCGAGAACGACCCGGAGCTGCTCGAGGCCCTGCGCGGCGCGGGCGATCCGGGCCGCCCGCGGGTGAGGATCCAGTCGAAGCCCGACCCCACGCCCTGGTTCAGCGTGCTCCTATCCTGGCTGCCCTTCGTGCTCCTGATCGGCATCTGGTTCTTCATGATCCGCCAGATGCAGTCGGGCGGCTCGGCGGCGCTCAAGTTCGGCAAGAGCCGCGCCCGGCTGCTGCAGGAGCACAAGGCGCGCGTGACCTTCGAGAGCGTCGCCGGGGCGGACGAGGCCAAGCAGGAGCTCGAGGAGGTCATCGAGTTCCTGCGCTCGCCGCGGAAGTTCCGCCGCCTGGGGGGGCGGATCCCCAAGGGCGTGCTGCTCATCGGGCCTCCGGGCACCGGCAAGACGCTGCTCGCCCGCGCCGTGGCGGGCGAGGCCAACGTCCCCTTCTTCAGCATCAGCGGCAGCGACTTCGTCGAGATGTTCGTCGGCGTCGGCGCCGCCCGCGTGCGCGACCTCTTCGAGCAGGGCAAACGGCACGCCCCCTGCATCGTCTTCGTCGACGAGCTCGACGCCGTCGGCCGCCACCGCGGCGCCGGTCTGGGCGGAGGCCACGACGAGCGCGAGCAGACGCTCAACCAGCTCCTGGTCGAGATGGACGGCTTCGACGCCAACGAGGGGGTGATCCTCCTCTCGGCCACGAACCGCCCCGACGTGCTCGACCCGGCGCTGCTGCGCCCGGGGCGCTTCGACCGCGTGGTCGTCGTCGACCGCCCCGACGTGCGCGGCCGCGAGGGGATCCTCAAGGTCCACTGCCGCAACAAGCCGCTGGCCCCCGACGTCGACCTGCAGATCCTCGCCCGGGCCACGCCCGGCCTCTCCGGAGCCGACCTCGAGAACATCGTCAACGAGGCGGCGCTGCTGGCGGCGCGGCGCGACCAGGAAGCGATCCGCATGACCGACCTCGAGGAGGCCAAGGACAAGGTGATGATGGGCACCGAGCGGCGCAGCCTGATCATCCCCGATGACGAGAAGCGGATCACCGCGTATCACGAGGCGGGCCACGCGCTGGTCGCCTGGTTCATGCCCGAGGCCGACCCGCTGCACAAGGTGACGATCATCCCCCGCGGCCAGGCGCTCGGGCTGACCCACTGGCTGCCGACCGACGACCGGCACATCCGCACGAAGGCCTATCTCGAGCAGATGATGGTCGCCTCGATGGGCGGGCGCGCGGCGGAGGAGCTGATCTTCCACCGCTTCACCACCGGGGCGGCCAGCGACATCTCCTCGGCCACCCAGCTCGCCCGGCGGATGGTGTGCCAGTGGGGCATGAGCGAGAAGCTCGGACCGATCCAGTTCGGCAGCAAGGACGAGCTGATCTTCCTCGGCAAGGAGATCTCGCAGCAGCGGGACTACAGCGAGCGCACCGCCCAGTTGATCGACGAGGAGGTCAACCGCATCGTCACCACCGCCTACACCCGGGCGCGCGAGATCCTCGAGGACAACCGCGAGACGCTCGACCGCCTCGCCCAGGCGCTCCTCGAGCGCGAGATCCTCGATCGCGAGGAGGTCGGCAAGATCATCGCCGGCGGCTCCGCGGCCCCGGGAACCGGGGAGGCGGCCCCCGAGGGCGCGCCGGCGGCCGGCGCGGGAGCGGCCGCAGCCGCCGCCCCCACGGATCCGGCAGCGACGGTGGATCCCGCGCCCCGGGCCGCGGCAGCCGATCCCCCCGCGGATCCCGGACCGCCGGCAGCCGGCGCAGAGACGCCCGAGGTGCCGCCGGAGAAGCCCTGATGGCGGATGCCGCCCCATCCCGCCCGCTCGCGCGCCTGCGCCTGGGAGACCGGGAGTTCGAGCTGGGGCGCCGTACGCTGGTGGCGGGCATCCTCAACTGCACGCCCGACTCCTTCTTCGACGGCGGCCTCCACGCCGGCCCGCGGGAGGCCGTCGCCCGCTATCACCAGATGGCCGAGGAGGGCGCCGACTGGATCGACCTGGGCGGCGAGAGCACGCGCCCCGGCGCCGAGCCCGTGCCGGCGCTGGAGGAGTGGCGGCGCGTCGAACCGGTCTGCGCGGCGGCCCGCCGGGCGGGCCACCCCCTGCCGCTGTCGATCGATACCACCAAGGCGGAGGTCGCCGAGCGGGCGCTCGACGCCGGCGCGGCGATCGTCAACGACGTCAGCGCGCTGCGCTTCGATCCGCGGCTGGCCGCCCTCGCCGCCCGCTACCGCGCCGGCCTGATCCTGATGCACATGCGCGGGGAGCCCCGGTCGATGCAGCGGGAGCCCCGCTACGGCGACGTCGTGGCGGAGGTGCGCGACGAGTTGGCCGCCGCGCTGCGCGCCGCCGCCGGGCGGGGCGTGGACGAAGCGCGGGTGGTGATCGACCCGGGCATCGGCTTCGGCAAGACCGTGGCCCACAATCTCGAGATCCTGCGCCGTCTGGGGGAGTTTTCCTTGTTGGGCCGGCCGGTGATGGTAGGATGCTCGCGCAAGAGCTTCATCGGCGCGGTGTGCGACGCCCCGCCCCCCGAGCGGCTGGAGGGCACGCTGGCGGCCCACGTGGCCGCCGCCCTGGCGGGGGCGCACGTGGTGCGCGTCCACGACGTCGCCGCCCATCGCCGCGCGCTCGCCCTGGCGGACGCGCTGCTGGGCGGGCCTCCGGAGAGCTAGGCCATGGCGCTGCCGCAGGGATTCGACTGGCTGAGGACGGTCGTCGACATCCTCATCGTCGCCTTCCTCTTCTACCGCCTCTTCATCCTGGTGCGCGGCACGCGGGCGATCCAGATGTTCATCGGCCTGGTGACGCTGGTGATCCTCTCGGCCGTGGCCCAGTGGCTGCACCTGGCGGCGCTCAACTGGCTGCTCGACAGCCTGCGCACCGTCTGGGTGATCGCCTTCATCATCATCTTCCAGCCCGAGCTGCGCAAGGCGCTGACCCAGATCGGGCAGAGCCGGCTCTTCAACCGCTTCGTCACCGTCTCGGAGTTCGCCTACCTGAACGAGGTGCAGAACGGCGTCGAGCGCGCCAGCCGCAAGGGGCTCGGCGCGCTGCTCGTCCTGGAGCGCAACATTGGGCTGAAGAACTTCATCGAAACCGGCACCAGGATCGAGGCGGCCGTCAGCGCGGAACTACTGGAGACGATCTTCACCCCCCCCTCGCCGCTGCACGACGGCGCGGTCGTGCTGCGCGGCAACCAGATCGTCGCCGCCGGCTGCATCCTGCCGATCTCGTCGAACCCCGATCTCGAGAAGACCCTCGGCATGCGCCATCGCGCCGCGGCGGGGCTCTCGGAGGAGACCGACGCGATCGTGATCGTCGTCTCCGAGGAGACGCGCCAGATCTCGATCGCCGAGAACGGGGCGCTGACCCGCAACCTGCAGATCGGCGAGCTGAAGAGCCGCCTGAGCGCGCTGCTGAAGATCAAGCCCGCCAAGGCCGAACCGCGCGAGGGCCGGGAGGCCCGATCCCAGGGCGCCTGAGGCCTCGGCGGCGGCTCCCGTGCCCGGCGCGCAGGCCCGCAGCCCGGACTCCCCTGGACGATCCGCTACCCCCCCCCCGCCTTCCCCCGCCCGCCGCTTCGGCTTGATCCACTTCGGCCCCTCCTATAGGATGCGCTGGCGTGGTCGGAGCGGGGACTTCCGCTCCCCGAGGGTCGAGGGAGGGTGGAGCGCATGCCGCCAGCATGGGCCCGGCCGGCAGTCCGGCTGCCGCTGGTCGCAACCGCCGTCACTCCTCGCCCCCGAATCGCCGTCGCGCCTCCGGCCCGTCGCGCTCCCGGCTCTCCGCTCTTGGGTATCCACCCCCAGCCATGAGGAACCCCGCCATGAGATGGGCATGCATCCTCTGTCTCCTGACGCTGCCGGCCGGATGGGCGGCGGCCCAGGAGGGCGCCGCGGTCGGGGGCGCTCCGGTCGAGACGGCCGTCGCCGGTGCAGACGCCGGCGAGGCCCCGCTCGGGCAGCCCGCGGAGCCCGCGCCGCCCGCACCCTTCCCCGCCCCCGCGGGCGCCACCGCCCGGGACAAGCCCAACGACGGCGGCGGCGCCATCGCCATCCGCTGGCAGCCCGTGCCCGGGGCCATGGCCTACCGGATCGAGCGCGCCGGAGAGGACGGGGCCTTCGTCCCCGTCGGAGCGGCGAGCGCCCTGGAGAACGCCTATGAGGACCGCGTCGAGGACGGCGTGGCCTACCGCTACCGGGTCGTCGCTCTCGGCCCCGCCGGCGAGGAGGGCGCCTCGCCGGCCACGCTTCCGGCCCGCAGCCGGCCGCAGTGGTTCAACGGCGACCTGACCGGCGTCGCCCTGTCCGTGGTCGCCTTCATTCTCGTCGTCGCCTGGTTCATCCGCCGGGCGCGCCGCGGCGAGCAGCTCTTCGTGCGCCGCATCGCCGGCCTGGAGGCGGTCGACGAAGCCGTCGGCCGCGCCACCGAGATGGGGCGGCCCGTCCTCTACATCCCCGGCACGGGGCGCATCGAGGACATCGCCACGGTCGCCTCGATGAACGTGCTCGGGGAGATCGCCAAGAAGACGGCCGAGTTCGGCACGCCGATCCTCGTCCCCAACCGCGATCCGGTCGTCTTCACCGTCAGCCGCGAGGTGGTCAAGGGGGCCTACACGGCCGCCGGGCGCCCCGACGCCTACGACCCCAACAGCGTCTTCTTCCTCGTCGAGAACTCGCTCGCCTTCGCCGCGGCGGTCGACGGCATCATGGTGCGCGAGCGGCCGGCGACCAACTTCCTGCTCGGCTCCTTCTTCGCCGAGTCGCTGATCCTGGCCGAGGTCGGCGCCTCGACCGGGGCGATCCAGATCGCCGGCACCGACCAGGTGCCGCAGCTGCCCTTCTTCGTCGTCGCCTGCGACTACACGCTGATGGGCGAGGAGCTCTACGCCGCCTCCGCCTACCTCTCGCGCGAGCCGCTCATGCTCGGCGCGCTGAAGGGCCAGGACGCCGGCAAGCTCCTGTTCATGGCGCTGCTCGTCGCCGGGACGATCTTCTCGCTGATCACCGGGCTCGACGCCGGCTGGCTGCTGTCGACCTCGGGCTACTAGGGGAGGTGGGGCATGAAGGACAAACTTCCGCTGATTCTCCTCATCGTCGTCGGATTCATGGGCCTGACCGACCGCTTCCTCCCCCACCCGGCGCCGGAGCATCTGAACCAGTACATGCGCGACACGCTGCTGCGCATCATCTCCGCCTTCGCCCTGATCCTCGGGCTGGGCAACCTGATCCTGCGCCACATGAACCGCATCCGCAAGAAGAGCACCGACTGGCCCCACTCCTACACCCTGCTGATCAGCTTCTTCGTCGCCTCGGTGATCGGCCTCTTCGGCGGCGTGGCCGGCGAGCTCTGGTTCCCCACGCGCGTGGGGACCTTCGACTTCAACATCACCACGATCTACAACCAGATGCTCATCCCGCTCGGGGCCTCGATGTTCTCGCTGCTCGCCTTCTACATGGCCTCGGCGGCCTACCGCTCGTTCCGCGCGCGCAACTGGCTGGCGATCCTGCTCCTGGGGTCGGCCTTCATCGTCATGCTCGGGCAGGTGCCGATCGGCTACCGCATCTCGCCGGCCATCCCCGAGATCAGCCAGTGGATCATGGAAGTGCCCAACACCGCGGCCAAGCGGGGGATTGAGTTGGGGATCACTCTGGGCGTCTTGGCGACCTTCCTCAAGATCCTCTCCGGGATCGAGAGAAGCTGGTTGGGGAGCGGCCGATGAACTGGGAACGCCTGCTGAAGATCGACCGGCGCGTCATCTTTCTGACGATGGCGCTGGCCATCATCCTCCCGTTGCTGTTCCCCATCCGGCTGACGATGGGCGTGCAGCGGGTCACCCGCAACCTGTTCCAGGCGGTCGAGGCGATCGATCCGGCCCGCCAGTGCCTGCTGATCTCGACCGACTACACGCCGCAGACCGAACCGGAGAACCACCCGATGGCCAAGGCGCTCATGCGCCACGGCTTCGCGCGGCGGGTCCCGGTGCTGGTCAACGCCCTCTACGTCGAGGGGGCCCCGCTGATCGACCAGGCGATCACCGAGGTGATGGGCGACTTCAACGCCCGGGCGACGAGCCGCGAGGACAGCATCCTCTACGGGCGCGACATCGTCTACCTGGGCTGGCAGCCGCCGCCGATCGTGCCGATCCTGGCCATGGGCGAGTCGATCACCGGCATCTACCCCGACGACTACTACGGCAACCGCACCGACTCGCTCGAGGTGATGCGCCGCATCCGCAACTACGCCGACGTCGGCATCGTCGTCGCCATCACCCCCCTCTCCTCGCCCCTCTGGTACGTCCAGTTCGCCCAGACCAAGTACGGGGTCAAGGTGGGCGCCGGCTGCACGGCGGTGTGCGCCCCCGACTTCTACCCCTACTGCGCGACGGGCCAGCTCTCGGGGATGATGGCCGGCATGAAGGGCGCCGCCGAGTACGAGGAGCTCGTCGAGCAGAAGTACCGGACCGGCGGGCGCCTCAAGGCGACCGAGGGCATGGCCTCGCAGTCGGCCGCCCATGTCCTGATCATGGTCTTCGTGATCCTGGGCAACGTCGCCTACTTCGCGATGAGGAGGAAGTCATGAACCTGAGCACCGACATCTGGGTCTGGGTGGGCGTCTTCCTCACCTTCTGCATCTACTCGTTCCTCTATCGGGACAACCCGTTCTACAAGTTCGGCGAGCACCTCTTCGTCGGCGTCTCGAACGCCTTCACCCTCTCCTTCATGGTCCACCGCATCATCATCCCGATCCTGGTGCGGCCCTTCACCGAGGCCTGGCGGACGGCCGGCAGCGAGGGGTTGTCGGCCGGGCTCTTCAACCCGTACGCCCCGAGCAACTTCCTGGTCATCATCCCGGGCGTGATCGGCTGCTTCTACTTCGCCCGCTTCATCCCCGGGCTGACCTGGCTCGTGCGCATCCCGATCGCCCTCTTCATGGGCTACTACGTGGGCCGGTCGGTGCCCGCCTACCTCGAGGGCAGCGTCTTCCCGCAGATGCGCGGCACGATGCTCACCCAGGCGAGCTTCGACCCCGCCCAGGGCGGCATCCTCGGGGGCATCTTCGCCCTGCTCGTGCTCGTCGGCGTGATCGGGACGCTGACCTACTTCTTCTTCTCCAAGGAGCACAAGGGCGTCGTCAAGTGGGGCGCGCAGACGGGCATCGTCTTCGTCATGGTCGGGTTCGGGGCCTCGTTCGGTTTCACCGTCATGGCGCGCGTGTCGCTGGCCATCGGGCGCTTCATCTTCATCCTGCGCGACGCGCTGGGGATCGTCACCTGAGAGCGGGCCGCCTCTCCGGGGCCGCCGCAGCCGCGGCCTGAGGAGAGGCGGCCGCGGAAGGGCGGCCGCGGAAGGGCGGCCTGCGGAGAGGCGGCCGCGGAAGGGCGGCCTAGAAGTTCTCGATGCGCGTGACGACGAGGCCCTTCCAGGTCTCGACGCGCGCGAGGTAGGTCGCCAGCGGCACCTTCTCGACCTTGCCCCCCTCGTAGTGCCCCTCAAGGCCCGAGGCGGCGGCGTGGATGAGCTTGGTCCCGTCAGGATCCCGGCGGACGATCCCCAGGTGGCCGATCTGCGTGCCGGCGGCGCGCACGGAGCGGCCCGCCTCGGTCCTCTCGTCGGCGACGAACCAGACGATGTCGCCGTCCATCAGCCCGGAGAGATCGAGCAGGTTTTTGGGCGCGTAGCGCAGCTCGCCCGCCGGATAGCGCTCCGTGCCGGCGGGGTCGGCCACGGTGACCGAGAGCGAGTCGGTGATGTCCCGGCCCCAGATGCCGGAGCCGATCATCTCCTCGGCGTAGTCCAGGTGCACCGGGCTGTCGTAGTCGACGCGCCCCTCCTCGTCGACGACCTCCTCGAGCGAGGCGCCGTAGAAGCGTGTCCCGAACGCGAACTGCACCGCCTCGAGGGCGCTGCTCGAACGCCCCAGCTCGGTCGTCCGATAGACGAAGAGCACGCAGTCGGTCCGGAAGTCGTCCACCAGGCGGCCCTCGGCGGCGTAGCCCCCGGGCTTGAGGCCGAAGCGGTAGGTGGTGACGCCCCGCTTCCAGAAGTACTCGGCCCAGTCGGCGATGCGCTTGCCCACCTCGACGCCGGAGAACTCGCCCATGCGCTCGTCGATCTCCTTCTCCGGCAGCGTCTGGACCCCCTCCAGATTGAACCGGATCATGCGGTCGTAGAGCTGCATCAGCCTCTCCTGGCGCGCCTCGTCCTCCTCCATCTCCGTCGCGGCGCCCCCGGCCGCGCCCGCGAGAAACGCCGCCGCGAGTCCGACGGCGACCGCCGCCCGCAGGCCGATTCCCGCCCACCCGAGCCCCTTGGTCATCTCTTCCGCCCTTCCGTCGCCGCCCGCTCTAGCGCAGCTTGATGAGCTTGCCCTGCACGCGCTGCGTCCCGGCGGCGGTGGTCACCAGGTAGACCCCGTTGGCCGCCGGCAGCCCGCGCTCGTTCAACCCGTCCCAGGACCAGGCCAGGGACACCGTGCCGTCGGGCTCGGTCGTCACGCGCGCCGGCGAGGCCAGGCGCCGCACGAGCTGCCCGTGCACACTGTAGACGCGCGCCTCCAGGTTTGCCAACCCCGTCGCGCCGGAACCGCCGGGGATCGAAGCCCGCGCCTCGCTCTCGCCACCCGCCGCCACGACCAGGGCCGCCGGCAGCTCGCAGTGCAAGGCGACCTGTCCGGCGAAGGGATTCGGCCGCGCATGGATGACGACCGCCGGCTCCTCCGGCAACCTGGGCTCCGGCAGGGGGATGGCGAAGAGGCCGTGGCGGTAGGCGCCGAGCAGGAGCCGCCGGCCCGGAACATCGAGCGCCAGGGCGGCCACGCGCATGCCGGCCGGAAGCGGCACCTGTTCCCACGCCGCGCCGCGCGTGTCCGAAGCGTACAGCCGCTCCGCTGTTCGCGCGAAGAGCCAGGCCGCTCCGGGCGGGCCGGAGAGCACTTCGAGAACGCGCTCCTCCTCCAGCCCGGCGAAGGTCCAATCGTCGAGCGCCGGACCCTCGAAGAGCCCCGAGTCGGTGCCCAGCCAGTATCCCTCGCCGTCGGCGGCGCACCAGAGCGCCTGGCGGCCCGGGGGGGCGACGACCTCCCGCGGCGAGCCGCACGCGGCGAGCGGCCCGAGGCCGTCGGCGGGCGGCAGCGCCCCCTCGGGCACAGGCACCCATCCCGCGGCCGAGTCGATGCCCGCGAAGGCCCCGATGTCGGTCCTCAGCGTCCAGGCCCCGGACGCTTCCCCGGCGGCGATCGACAGGACGCTCACCCGCCGCAGACCTTCGTTGCGCCAGCGCCACCCGGGGCCCTCGCCGGGCAGGGCGATCACGCCTCGGGAGGTGGCCGCGCGGCTCTCGCCGCGCGAGATCCCGACCCAGAGGATCTCCGCCGGAACTCCCGCCAGCGGGCGTTCCCAGCGGGGATCTCCCAGGCGGGCGCGCAGGAGCGCCCCGCCGCGCGTCACCGCCCAGAGCTCGTCGCCGAGCGGGCTCTCCGCCGTGCGCAGGAGGACGATCGGATCCTCTCCGCCCGCGTCGCCGGGCGGGGCCGCCGGGCCGCGAAGCTCCCAGGAGCGGCCCGCGTCGCGACTGACGAAGATGCCCTCGCGGGCCGCTGCGCAGACGAGACCGGTCACGCCGTGGACGCAGGCGGCGCCGATCTGCTTGGGCAGCCGCTCCACGGGGCGGAAGGTGCGCCCTCCGTCGCGGCTGGCGAAGAGCCCCTCCCATTCGCAGAGGGCGAGCAGCGTCTTCGGGTCCCCCGGAACCGTCCAGGC
>Ga0194112_10008075_pt1 | contig 13612 bp, 10 predicted proteins | sample TA2MahC400mmetaG_FD_146191 | JGI IMG/M metagenome (GOLD analysis project Ga0194112, IMG submission 146191) | Freshwater microbial communities from Lake Tanganyika, Tanzania - TA2015016 Mahale Deep Cast 400m | ecosystem: Environmental > Aquatic > Freshwater > Lake | place: Tanzania: Lake...
GACGATGATTCCACACTTGTACAAGTATGGAATCATGTCCCACCGCCCCCCTTTGGCCGAGGAGGGACAGGATGGTCGCCGCACCCTCACAGTGGCTGGTGACTGCGCGCCTGCTGGGGGCATCCCCGCAGCCCCCGCTCGGGCCGGGGACGATGATTCCACACTTGTACAAGTATGGAATCATGTCCCACCGCCCCCCTTTGGCCGAGGAGGGACAGGATGGTCGCCGCACCCTCACAGTGGCTGGTGACTGCGCGCCTGCTCGGGGCATCCCCGCACCCCCCGCTCGGGCCGGGGACGATGATTCCACACTTGTACAAGTGTGAAATCATGTAGCGGGTTACGCCGAGGCCCCGGAGCAGAGATGAGAGGGTTGCGGACGCTCGGTACAGGCAATCACCGCTGCGCTGAGACAAGCTTGGTGCGGGCGAGCAGGCGAAACCTATATGGCTATTCACGATTCTCGCTCAACATAGCGACAAGCGTCTCGCTTGTCGAATGGGTGGGGATGCCAAGTTGACCGCAAGCGAGACGCTTGCGGCTACAATGACCTGCCAGAGAGTGTGCGGCGGATTGAGCGAGAATCGTGAATAGCCATATGGCGGCCAAGGCCGCAGTTGCGCTCTGCACTGCCAACCCCCTTGACTTCCTGCGGGCTAATCTCTAAGGTGTTGGCGTTGTGCTGATGGAGCCGTGCCTCCTGTTCTGGAGACATCGCGATGATGCACGTTGACCTTTCGGGGAAGCGGGCGCTGGTGACGGGGTCGAGCACTGGGATCGGGCGCGCCATCGCCCTGGCGCTGGCGCGGAACGGGGCGGACGTGGCGGTGAACTACTGTTCGAGCCGCGACGCCGCCGAGGAAGCGGCAAGCCAGATCAGGGGAATGGGGCGGCGGTGCGTTGCCATGCGGGCCGATGTCTCGCAGAAGCCCGAGGTCCAGCGCCTCTTTGCGGAGGTCGAGGCGGCCTTTGGCCCAGGACTGGATATCCTGGTGAACAACGCCGGCTCACTGGTCAGCCGCGAGCCGACCGCGGTGATGAGGGAGGAGACGTTCGACCGCGTGATCGCGGTGAACTTCAAGAGCGCGTTCCTGTGCTCGCAGGCGGTGATCCCGCGCCTGGCCGACCGCACGGGCCGGGTGGTGAACCTGACGAGCGTGGCGGCGCGCAACGGCGGCGGGCCGGGGGCGGGCGTCTACGCCGCGAGCAAGGCGGCGGTGAGTTGCTTCACGAAGAACCTCGCTAAGGAACTCGCCCCGCGCGGCATCACGGTGAACGCCATCGCCCCTGGCGTCATCACCACGCCGTTCCACGAGAAGTTCTCGTCGCCCGAGCTGATGGCGCGCTTCGCCGCCGGCACGCCTCTGGGCCACAACGGCGTGGCCGAGGACTGCGTGGGCGCCGTCCTATTCCTCGTCTCGCCAGAGGCCAGCTTCATCACGGGAGAGACCATCGAGATCAATGGCGGGATGCTGATGGATTGAAGGGGATTTTCGATTTCTGATTTGCGATTTGCGATTGGGAAGAAACAGCGCGGAGCGATGGGGGCTCATGACTCCGCTGGGCGAGTGATGGGGCGGAACTGGAGGGGGGCGCGGTCGGCGGCGCGGGCCGCCTCCACTGCTTCCTGATAGAGCCTCTGCTGGGCGCGAATGGGCTTGCCGCGGCGGCGGACCGGCACCCACGAGCCGTCGGGTTGGAGCCGACGGGCCTTTGCGCCGTCGGCGAAGTAGGTCTCAAGCGCGGCCACCAGCCGGCGGCGCAACGCCTCCGCAGTGACGGGGAAGACGATCTCCAGCCGCTTGTCGAGGTTCCGCACCATCCAGTCGGCGCTGGAGAGGTAGACCTCCTCGTGGCCGCCGTTGCGGAAGTAGAAGACGCGGGCGTGCTCGAGGAAGCGGTCAACGATGGAGACGGCCTCGATGTTGTCGGAGACGCCCTGGACGCCCGGGCGAAGGCAGCAGATGCCTCGGACGTTGAGGAGGACTCGAACGCCCGCCCTGCTGGCGCGGTAGAGGGCCTGGATGAGCGCCTTGTCCTGTAGCGAGTTCATCTTGGCCATGATGAGGCCGGGCTGGTCGGGGGTGGAGGCGGCGGCCTCGCGTTCGATGAGCTCGATGAAGCGCTGGCGGCTCTCGGTGGGCGCGATGGCGAAGCGGTTCCAGCCCACGGCCTGGGAGAAGCCGGTGAGGAGGTTGAAGAAGGCGGAGGCATCGGCCGCGAAGTCGCGGTCGGCCGTCAGCAGGCCGATGTCCGAGTAGAGCCGCACAGTTCGGTCGTTGTAGTTGCCGGTGGAGGCGTGGACGTATCGGCGGATGCCGTGCTCCTCGCGGCGGATGATCAGGAGCAGCTTCGCGTGGGTCTTGAGGCCGGCGACGCCGTAGATGACGTGGCAGCCGGCGTCCTCGAGGCGCCGCGCCCAGTTGATGTTCCGCGCCTCGTCGAAGCGGGCCTTGAGCTCGACGAGGACAGTGACCTGTTTGCCCAATTCGGAGGCGCGTGCGAGGGCCGCCACGATGGGCGAGCTCGCGCTCACCCGGTAGAGCGTCTGCTTGATCGCCACCACGCGCGGGTCTTCCGCGGCCTGTTCGAGGAGGCGGATGACCGGCTGGAAGGACTCGTAGGGGTGGAAGAGTAGGACGTCGTGGTCGGCGATGGCCTGCCAGAGGTCGTCGTGGCCGAGGAGGTCGCGGGGGGTCTGGGGCGGCCAGTCGGGCTCGCGCAGCTTCTCGAAGCCGGGGCGGTTCACGACCTCCATGAGGGCCGCGGCGTCGAGCGGGCCGTCGGCCTCGTAGATGTCGTCGTCGTCCACCTGGCACCAGTCCTTCAGCCACTGCTTGAGGCGCGGGTCGGCGTTGGCGGAGAGGCTGAGTCGGACGACGGCCTGGCGGCGGCGCGAGCGGACCGCCTCGGCGACGAGTTGGAGGAGGTCGGCCGCGTCGTCGTCGGTCACTGGCACGTCGGCGTCGCGCGTGAGGCGGAATACCGTGGCCGCGGCGACACAGAAGCCCTCGAAGAGCTGGCCCGCGTGCTCGGCCACAACGTCCTCGAGCACGGCCAGGTGCAGCCCGTCGGCAGCCGGCACGGGGATGAAGCGGGGGAGAGACGCAGGGATGGCCACAACGGCGAGCTTGAGCGCCTCTTCGGGCTTCTGGCACCTCTCCCTTGGGGAGAGGTCGCCCGCCGAAGGCGGGCGGGTGAGGGTGCCTGCCCTGCTGCCCCCATCGCCGCAGGCACCCTCGCCCCGACCCTCTCCCCGAGGGAGAGGGGGGATGCTCGCCTCCGTTGCAGAGGCGGCCAGACCCAGGAGCACGTGGAGCGTCAGGCCGGGCAGGACGGGGAAGGGCTGGAGCTCCTCCACCGCGAGCGGGGTGAGCACGGGGAGGACCTCCGAGGCGAAGTAGGAGCGGAGGAAGCCCCGCTGCTCAGGCGTCCAGTCCCTCGCGGCGAGGACGCGCAGGCCATGGCCCGCGAGCTTGTCCAGGACGCTACGGATGCCTGCCCCCTGCTCGGCGGCCATCGTGTGGACGCGGCGGCTGATGCGCGCGAGCTGCTCGGCGGGCGTGAGGCCGCTGGGGTCGCGGGCCGCGCTCCCCGCCGCCACCTGCTGCTTGAGGCCCGCCACGCGCACCATGAAAAACTCGTCGAGGTTCGAGCCCACGATGGCGAGGAACTTCAGCCGCTCCAGGAGCGGCACGTCCTCTGAGAGCCCCTCGCGCAGCACGCGGTCGTTGAACTCCAGCCAGCTCAGCTCGCGGTTGAAGTACAGCTCTGGGGAGTCGAGGTCAGGCTCTCTCGCCATGGCTCGTTTCTTCCGGCTCTTCTATCGTCCTCGTCCCTCGTCCTCGTCCTTCGTCCTCGATCCCTCTGAGTTGGGAAGGGAAGATCGAGAACGAGGACGAGGGACGAGGACGATAAGAGATCACTGGGCGGTGGGCGAGAGGTCCTCTTCGAGCCTGACCTTGAGGCCGAAGGTGTCCTCGAAGAGGTCGCCCTTCTGCTCGATGGCGCGCCGCTCGAGAGTGAGGTCGCTCACCCCGCGAACGAAGAGGACGAGCTCGCCTGGCTGGCGCTCGACCTTGAAGTCGCGCACCTGCTGGGCGTGGCCGCGGTCCAGGGCGTCCGCCACCCGCAAGAGCGCCGCCAGCTTGTTCACGGCGATGCGGTCCTCGCGGGGCAGCGCCAGGTACTCCACGTGGGTCGGCCTGGGCGTGGCTCGGCGGTGGTAGCGTGCGACGTGCGCCGCCACCTGGAGCTCCTCGCGGCGCAGGCCGAAGACCTCCGAGTTGGCGATCAGGTAGAAACTGTGCTTGTGGTGGGCGCGGTTGCTCACGAAGCCGCCGATCTCGTGGAGAAGCGTAGCCACGTGGAGGAGCAGGCGGTGGCGCCGCGAGAGGCCGTGCTCGGCCTGGAGCTCGTCGAAGAGGCGGAGCGCGATGGCCGCCACGTGCTCGGCGTGGCGGGCGTCGTAGCGGTACTTCTCGCCGATGGTGCGTGCCGACTGCACGGCGCTCTCGGCCAGCTCGGGGTCGTCCTCGCCCGTCGCGCGGCGGGCCATGTCCCACAGCAGCCCGTCGCGCATGGAGACGTTGCACACGGCCATGCGGTCCACCGGCGTGGCGTGCAGGAGCTCGTGGTAGATGAGGAAGGCGGGGACGAGGCGCTCGGTGCTCTGGAGCGGGAGGCCGTACTTGGCGGAGAGCTTCTCGGCGGTGAGCCGCGCGCAAACGGCCACGAGGCGGTCGAACGCCTTGCTCTCGACGTAGCCGACGGCCTCTGCGGAGGGGCCTCCCTGGCCCGTCTGCTGCGCGGCGAAGCGTGCCTCCTCGCCGAGGGCCAGGAACGCCTCCACCCGCTCGAGCGGCATCGAGCGCTTGATGGCCTCGACGACGTTGGCGATCTGGTGGCGGAGCAGGTCCACGGCGCGGGCCTGCGGCTCGCGGGGGGTCGCCAGCAGCTCCTGGAGCCGCACGGAGCCGAGGGCGTAGCTCGCCGAGGCGGTGATGAGGCCGCCTTCGAGGAGGGTGAGGAGGGTGCTCCCGCCGCCCACCTCGGCCACGAGCGCGCGGGTGTGGGAGAGGTCCAGGACTCCCCCCACGGCCTGCCGCACGGCCGACACGGTCAGGCGGCTCTCCTCCGCGGGGTCGAGCACTTCGAGCTCGAGGTCGGCGCCCATCGCCACGCGGTCTACGAAGGCGTCGGCGTTCGCCGCCTCGCGGACGGCGCTCGTGGCCACCGCGCGGACCGCCTCCGCCTTGTACGTGTCGAGCAGCTTCTTGTAGTCGCGCAGGATGGCGATGGCGGCGTTCATCGTCCGCTGGCTCAGCCGCCCGCTCGTGAAGGTGTCGTGGCCCAGCCGCACCGCGCGTTGCGCCCGCTCGAGCACCTCCACCCGCCGGTCCGCCCCCACCTGGGCGATGACCATGCGGATCGAGTTCGCCCCGATGTCTATCACGCCCACGACCTTCGGGGGGGCCTTCTCTGCCTGCGGCGCCGACATCTCTCTTGCCCTCCTCAATCGTCCTCGTCCTTCGTCCTCGTCCCTCGTCCTCGATCCCTCTCGCCTGGGGAGGGAAGATTCGAGGACGAGGGACGAGGACGAGGGGCGATAGGGGCAGAATCCCGTCCCACGTTCCTTCCATTGTCCGACATTCCCCTCTCCCGCGCAAGCGCCGCAGGGAGGCGCCATCTTCGAGCATGGCCCCCAATCCTGGTGAGGTTCTTCGGCGCCGAAGCTCCGAACGGAGCGTACTATAGCAGCCCAGGGCGAAGCCCTGATCTTTGCCCACATCTCGGGGCCTTGTAGCCCGCGAATGCGGGCGACCCAGCCGTAGCCCAGGGCGACCGAAGGGAGCCCTGGGATCGGGTGCCTCCCATGACCCAAGCCCCCGAAGGGGGCGTTTCACGCCCATTGAATCGCCCCGCTTCGGGGGCTCTACCCTGGGGGCCCTTTTCCCAGGGCTCCCTACGGTCGCCCTGGGCTACGGCTCAAACGCCCCCATTCGGGGGCTAAACCCCAGCCCCCAGAAGATGTGGGCAAAGATCAGGGCGAAGCCCTGGGACAGGCGGGCGGCCAGATTCAGCCCTGTAGGGGCGCACTACTCGCCCTGGGCACGATGTGGCGCCCGGAACCGCATAGTGCGCCCTTTCAGGGCTGGCCCACCTACCGCCCCCTTCCCAGGGCTTCGCCCTGGGCTGCTATAGTACGCCCCTGTCGGGGCTCCGGAGCAGTTCACCGGGATTGGGGGCCATACTCCCGTCTTCCCCCTTGTTTGCAATCGCTCGATCCCTCGGATATAATCCGTTTTTCACGAGCCTGCGGCAGGAGAACCCCCACGTGGCGAAGCTGACGAAGCGCGAAGAGGACTACGCGCAGTGGTACGTGGAACTTGTCCAGCGCGCGGAGCTCGCGGACTACGCACCCGTCCGCGGCTGCATGGTCATCAGGCCCCACGGCTATGCGATCTGGGAGAACATCCAGCGGGCGCTCGACCGGATGTTCAAGGAGACTGGGCACCAGAACGCCTACTTCCCGCTGTTCATCCCCGAGAGCTTCATCAAGAAGGAGGCGGAGCACGTGGAGGGCTTCGCCCCCCACTGCGCCGTCGTCACCCACGGCGGCGGGAAGGAGTTGGAGGAGCCGCTCTACATCCGCCCCACCTCCGAGACCATCATCTGGGCCATGTACAAGCAGTGGATTCAGTCGTACCGCGACCTCCCGCTGCTCATCAACCAGTGGGCGAACGTCGTGCGGTGGGAGATGCGGCCCCGCCTGTTCCTCCGCACCTGCGAGTTCCTCTGGCAGGAGGGCCACACTGCCCACGCGACGGAGGCCGAGGCGGAGGCCGAGGCGCTCCAGATGCTCGAGGTCTACCGCTGCTTCGCCGAGGACTTCATGGCCGTGCCGGTGATCCCCGGCCTCAAGACCGACGCCGAGAAGTTCGCGGGCGCCGTCCGCACCTACTGCATCGAGGCCATGACGCAGGACAAGCGGGCCATCCAGGCCGGCACCTCGCACAACCTCGGCCAGAACTTCGCCAAGGCATTCGATGTCACCTACCAGGACGAGGGCGGCCAGCGCCAGCTCGTCTGGGCGACCAGTTGGGGCGTCTCCACCCGCCTGGTCGGCGCGCTCGTCATGGCCCACAGCGACGACCAGGGCCTCGTCCTGCCCCCGCGCCTCGCCCCCATCCACGTCGTCATCATCCCCATCTACAAGACCGATGCCGAGCGCGCGGCGACCCTGGAGTGCGCTCAGGCCGTCCGCAACGCGCTCCCGAAGGACCTCGTGGTGCGCCTCGACGACCGCGAGCAGTACAAGCCCGGCTGGAAGTTCAACGAATGGGAACTCAAGGGCGTGCCGCTGCGGATCGAGATCGGCCCGCGCGACGTTGCGGCGGGCCAGGTCATGTTCGCGCGCCGCGACACCGGCGAGAAGCGCCCCGTCCCCCTCGCCGCGGTCGCCGCCGAAGCACCCGCCACCCTCGACGCCATCCAGAAGGCTCTCTTCGACAAGTCGCTCGCCTTCCGCCGTGCAAACACCCGCGAGGTCAAAACCTACGCGGAGTTCAAGGAGCGCCTCGAGGCCGAGGGCGGCTTCTTCCTCGCCGACTGGGGCGGCACCACCGAGCAGGAGCTTGCCATCCAGGAGGAGACAAAGGCCACGATTCGCTGCATCCCTCGCGAGGGCGGTGAGCCGCGAGGCCCCTGCTTCCTCACCGGCGGCCCCGCCCGCGCCCGGGTGATTCTGGCAAAGGCGTATTAGCGGCTCGCCCCGTCTTGGAGACGGCTCATGATCGAGCACATCAAAGTGAAAGGCTACCGCCTCTTCAAGGACCTCGAGACGAAGCTCCGGCCAGACATCAATGTGTTCCTCGGAGCCAACGGCGCGGGGAAGTCCACCTTTGTCGAGTTGCTCCGCATCATCGCCTCGTGCGGTATGGGTCGCATCCCGTCCGGGATCGAGTCGCGGCCTTTCATCGGTGAGGTGCTGCACCCCGATGCCAGTGGGGCGATGGAATGGCGAGTGAAGATTGCCCCGCAGAGGTTGCCAGAGGGGCTCGCGCAGGCCCGGTACACCTACGGCGCAACCATCCGCCACCCCGAGCGCCCCACCATTGAGAACGAAGTGCTGGAACGAGAACGGGCCTCGCCTGCACAGACAAGGACTCGCGCCCGTGGTGGCACGGAGGGTGGCCGGCCCGTTGCGAAAAGGGCTTGGGCTCTGGCCGGCAAGAAGCTCCTCTTCCGCGCGGCGGACGGCGAGGGCATCTTCCACGAGTACGACCGGAAGCACACCTGGAAGCTCGGGCCGGGCGAGTGCTTGCTCAGCCGGGCCACCGACCCGAGGTTCCCGGAGAGCTATGCGGTCCGTAATGAGGTGCTGCTGTGGCGCTTCTACACGGAGTTCCGGGCGACGAGGACGGCGCCCCTCCGCGAACCGCAGGCCCTTGGCGACGGCACAGTGCTCGACGAAAGCGGCAAGAACCTCGGCCCCGCCTTGCTGTCGCTCTTCACGAACCTGGAGCACGAGAGCAATCGGGATGAGCTTTTGAGCTTCCTGCGGTCGGCCCTGCCCGAGTTCGCGACCCTCCGCCCGACCGTGGACCCCTCGGGCAGGTACGTGCTCCTCCAATGGAGGGAGAGAGACGTGGACGCCACGCTCTCTGCGGCGGACCTCGCCGACGGGGCGTTGCGCCTGCTCCTTCTGGGTGTCGTCTGCTGCACCCCGTATCCGCCTCCCGTCTTGTGCATTGACGAGCCGGAGATCGGGCTGCACCCGAAGGTGTTGCCACTGGTTGGTGGACTCTTGCAGTATGCCGCGGAACGGAGCCAGGTGATCGTCCTCACCCATTCTCCCGATCTGCTCTACGACATGCCCCTGGAGAACATCGCCGTGCTGAGGAAGCGGGACGGCGAGGCACAGATAGTCTGGCCCCGCGACCACGCCCTGCTCTACGACATCGTGACCGAAGAGATCGCCGGAGAGAAGCAGGTGGACGAGGAGCGTTTGCGCCTCGCCTTCAGGTCAGGCGAATTGGATGAGCTCGGATGAGCATCTACATCTACGTCGAGGGGGTTGCCGAGGTCGGAGCGCTCCCGAGGATCCTTACAGACATCTACGCCTGTCGCAGGGTACGCGCCCCAGTGGCATTGTCTGGGGCATTCCTCAGCCGCATCGGCCCGGCGGTGGCCAAGCTCCTGGCGCGCGAGGAGGATGCCCACACGTTCGCATGTCCTGGCCTGGCCCCAAACAAAGCGTATCTCGGAACCAAGTGGGAGTATCGCGATTGCGGGGAACTTCAGGACCTGCTCCGGCGCGAGGTAAGGGGCCAACTCAGCGCCCGCCTAGGCGCTCGAAGGGCGGCTGCCGCGTTGCGGCGCTTCCATCCCCATCCGTTCCGCCATGACTTCGAGGCCGTCGTCCTTGCATGCCCCGAGCGCCTGAAAGCCTATCTACGCACAACGGCTGACATTACGAAGCGCTACCGCCGGGACCCAGAGGACCAGGATTTCGAGCAATACCCGAGTAAGGTGGTTGATGCCCTGTTCAACCATTTCCGCCACACACGCTACAAGAAAGGGCACGACCCCGAGCGCTTGTTCGATGGCTTCACGCGGCCGGAGCTAGATGCGCTCTGCGCGCGCTGCCCGAGGTTCGCCGCGTTCGTCACGGACCTTCGCGAGACCGTCGCCGCCCTTGGGAGCTGAGGAGAAGAACCGCCAGTGCCCGGAACCGTCCTCAAGACGATTGACCTGACGAAGCGCTTCGGGCGCTTCACGGCGGTGGACCGGCTGAGCATCGAGGTGAATGAGGGCGATATCTTCGGGTTCCTCGGGCCCAACGGGGCAGGGAAGACGACGACGATGCGGATGATCGTGGGGCTCGTCCGCCCGACCTCCGGGCGGATCGAGGTGAACGGGATTGACGCGCGGCGGCGGTTCCTCGAGGCCATCGCGCAGATCGGCGCGCTGGTGGACATCCCGGCCTTCTACCGCCACCTCTCAGGCCGCAAGAACCTGGCTCTCCTGGCTCGCGTGGCCGGCGGGGTGCCGAGGGGGCGCGTGGACGAGGTGCTCGAGGCGGTCGCTCTCCAGAAGTCGGCCGCGAAGAAGGTCAAGACCTACTCCCACGGCATGCTCCAGCGCCTCGCCATCGCGCACGCGCTCCTCACCAAGCCGCCGCTTCTGATCCTGGACGAGCCGACGACCGGCCTCGACCCCGAGGGGAAGCTGGAGTTCCTCCACCTCCTCCGCGGCCTGGCCCGCGACGAGCGGATAACCGTGTTCATCTCCAGCCACCTCCTCGATGAGGTGGAGGAGATCTGCAACCGCGCGGCGATCATCAAGGAGGGGCGCCTGCTGGTCTGCGGCGAGGTGCGCTCGCTCCTCGCCGAGGAGCTGCGGACCTACCGCGTGGTGGTCTCCGACCCCGTCCGCGGCAGGGCGCTGCTCCACGGCCGCCCATTCGTCCGCGCCCTCGCCCTGGAGGACGACCGCCTCCTCGTGACGACCCGCCAGGAGGACGCGGCTCAGATCGCCCCGCTCCTCGTGGCCGGCGGCCTCGCACTCCACGAGCTCTCGCCGCGCCAGAAGAGCCTGCGACAGGTGTTCATGGAACTGATGAAAGAGGACCGACCCGAGGAGGCACAATGACCCCCGCAGCCGCAACGCGCGCCGTTCCGCTCCTGGGCAGCCTGCGCCGCCTCGGCCGGCTCACCTGGGTGGAGATACTCAAGCTCATCTCCCACAAGCTGTTCCCAATCACCGTGCTGCTCACGGTGCTCGTGACGACCGCGCTGGCAATCGCAGGGAGGGCGGTCACGGAGGAGAGCGATTCGCGCATCCGCTTCTCGAACTACAGCCTGTGGGTGGCCAGCGCGACCTACGGCCTGAGCGTGGGCACGGTGCTCCTGGTGGCGGTTGGGGCGATGGCGATGTCCAACGAGGCCACGGCCCGGACGCTGAACACGCTCCTCGCGCGGCCCATCCGCCGCATCGAGTTCGCGGGGGCCAAGCTCCTCTCGCTCCTCTTCGCAACCGTCGCCGTGGTCGCTGCCGCGGCGCTGGCCGGCTACATCGTGGGGGGCACCGCGCAGCCGGCGAGAACGGTCACCATCTGGCGCGACCCGGGCGGCGGCGAGCAGCCGCGCGTGGGCTTCCCAAGCTACGGCCCGGTGGTGGACCCCCGCGACCCCGACTACGTTATCTTCACGCGCGGCGAGGTGATGGGCGAGATTCTCTTCGGCTTCGCGCTCCTCGTCGTGCCCGTCCTGGCCGCCGTGAGCCTCGGGTTCCTCATCGGCACCCTGATAGACGCCGCGGGCCTGGCCATCGGGCTCTCCGTGGGCATCTTCGTCACTATGGAGGCCACGAAGTTCATGCCCCTCCTCTTCGACCTGGCGAGCTACTTCGCCTTCAACTACCCCATGAACGAGATTTCGATCCGAATGGGGGAGCCCGGGAGAGGGATAGCGCCGGTGTGGGACAAGGCGCTCCTCGGCGTCGAGACCTCTGCCGTTTACGTCGCCGTCTGCGCGCTCGTCTCTATCATCGTCTTCTGCCGCAGGGACATCACGCTATGATGAGACTCCTCCTCTCGCTGGCCGTCTTGTTCGCCGTGGCTGCCCGCGGCGCACAAGTGACCTATCACCGCCTCGACCTCGGCAACGAGGGCCAGTACGGCATCTTCAGCGAGGACCTCGACGGGGACGGGCGCCGCGACATCGTGGCCCTCGCGCCCGGACGCATCTCCGTCTACCGCGCCGACCCCAGGCAGGAGGCCGGCTACTCCCCCTCGCCCCAGGCGCTCGTCACCGGCGCCCTCGCCCTCTACGCCGACGTCGCCGACGTCCTCCCCGACAAGGGGAAGGAAATCCTCATCCTCACCGCCGACGGCATCATGTGCTTCGTCCAGGAGGGCGGCCACTTCCTCCCTCGCCCGCGCCAACTCATCCAATGCCAGACGATCCTGAGCATGCACGCCGTCCGCCAGGCCGGGGCCGACAGGCGACGCGAGCCCATCGCCCCCGTCCTCCCCTGGAACTTCGCCTTCGACGCCGATGGCGACGGCCGCGACGACGTCATCGTCCCCAACGACAACGGCACCGACGTCTACCTCCAGAAGGCCCCCGGCCAGTTCGGCAAGCCCATCACCCTCAAGCTCTTCCCATTCGTCTACCACTTTCCGCCCGAGGGGCACAAGGCGGGCGACCTCCGCGAACGCACCGCACGCGGCATCCACATCAAGATCGTCCCACCAGTCATCGAGAGCCGGGACGTGAACGGCGACGGGAAGCCCGACCTCCTCTCAGGCGCCCACTGGTTCGCCCAGAAGCTCGACGGCACCTTCGACCCCAGCCCCGCTGTGGTCCCGCCCGACGCCCTCCAGCGCGACTACTGGGCCACCCCGCTGGAGGAGTTCCACATCGTGGACGTTGACGGCGACGGGAAGAAGGACCAACTCGCCATCGAGAGCACGATGGATGACCCCCTCAGCATCGTCGCCCGCGTGCGCGTCTTCCTCGCCGGACCCGACGGCGCCCTGCCAGCCAAGCAGACGCAGATGATCCCGTACCAGAACATCCTCATTCGCCCCTACACCAGCCTGCCCGTCCGCGACTTCAACAACGACGGCGCAATCGACTTCGCCATGCTTAAGACCGACATCTCGTTCACCGACATCGCCAGGTGGATTCGCCAGTGCGTGGGGAAGATTGACGGCGACCTGAACTTCTGGCTCTTCGACCGCAGGGCCCGAGCCTACTCCAGGACCCCCACCTTCACCAAGCAGGTCAGCATGCGCTTCAAGGTGGACCTCGTGGAGGCCATGATGGGCCTCGTGTGGGAGCGCTACCTGGGCACCATGATGCGCTTCGAGGGCGACTTCAACGGCGACGGGTTGCCCGACCTCCTCGTCCGCCAGGAGACCAACACCCTCGCCCTCTACTTCAACACCGGCAAGCCGGACCGCCTCTACGGCCGCGACCCCGATGTCGTGATCCCGGTCAAGCTCGACAACGCCGCGACCTTCGACGGCCTCGCCCTCGACGACCTCAACAGCGACGGGGCGAGCGACCTCATCCTCTATCGCGGCAACTACGACGACGTCCTCGCCGCCTACATCTCGCGAAGACAGTAGCCCGCGTTCCTCGCGGAACGCGGGAAATCCGGAATCCCAAATCCGAAATCCGAAGGAATACCGAAGCTCAAAGTACCAATTGCCAAGACAAAGTCCAGTGGAACCTGGCGCAGCGTTGCTCTTGTTTGGTCATTGGGATTTCCGATTTCGGGCTTCTTTCGGATTTCGTGCTTCGGATTTCGAGTTGCCCCTATGCTTGCAGCCCTCCTCGAAGCCCGCCAACGAATGGCCATCCGCGAGGCGCCCGACCCGCCCCTTGCACCCGGCTGCATCGCCGTCGCCCCCAAGGCCGTCGGCATCTGCGGCACGGACCTCCACGCCTACCTCGGCACGATGGAGCACCGCGTCCCATACCCCGCCATCCTCGGCCACGAGCTGGCTGGTGTGGTCGCGGAACTGGCGCCCGATGTCGCAGGCTTCACCCCAGGCGACCCTGTGGCGGTTGACAACGTGTGGGCCTGCGGCCACTGC
>Ga0194112_10008079_pt1 | contig 13607 bp, 4 predicted proteins | sample TA2MahC400mmetaG_FD_146191 | JGI IMG/M metagenome (GOLD analysis project Ga0194112, IMG submission 146191) | Freshwater microbial communities from Lake Tanganyika, Tanzania - TA2015016 Mahale Deep Cast 400m | ecosystem: Environmental > Aquatic > Freshwater > Lake | place: Tanzania: Lake...
TGGAAAACGACCGGCTTGGGCAAGTCCTCCAACACGAGCAGTTTCTTGATGGCTCCCGGCTTCACGCCGCGCATGTTCCGCCCCACGTAAACGTCGAAAAGGAAAACAGTCCCTGTAACCTGGGACATGTCGAGCGTCCCGGCGGCAACCGGCTCGCGCGGACGCGGCCGCAGCAGGCACGGACCATCGACCATGCTCCATCCGGTCTTGGACTCATAGAAGATCTTCCGGACGGCCCCGGTCACGCTGTCGTACAGCAAGAGGTGATCGTGCAAGGCGACGAGGAACGTCGACTTCGTCACGGGGTAGGGAAACCTGAACCGTTCTCCGCCATCCTTCTTAACCAGTGAGAGATCTTTCTTAAGGGTTTCGCCGGGGGCGAGATGTGGAGTCACCGGGTTGATCGATGCGCCGTTTATGCCAGCCGGCAAAGAGAGGTAAGTCAATGACTGCGGCTGGTTGGGACCTCCCCGTTCCGATATCTTGACCAAGTGCCCGTAATGTTCCGGGCCGGCATGCCCGCCCTGGATGCACACGACACCCTGTTCTCCGGGAATCTGCACAGCGTCAATCAGAGGATTGGGGGTGAGTCCGCCAAAGAACAATTGCTGCGCGGTTCCGTCCGAGTTCATTGTCCAGAGATCGTGGATGGTGGTAGGGGGGCGATTCACATATTCCCAGCGCGTGAAGATCACGCGCCCGTCAGCCAGAACGGACGGAGAGTTCTCGGTGAAGGCCGAGGACGTCAGCATGCGCAAATTGCTGCCGTTTCTCTCGCAACGAAACAGGGTGAGCGCCTGGACGTACCAACAGCCCACGTAGCGTTTGGCCCTGGTAGAGCAGAACACGATGCCGCCGTCTGGCAAATAGCATGGTTCGATGTCGTCCCAGGGGCCAGTCGTGATCTGGCGCAGATTGGAGCCGTCGGCGTCGATCTCCCACAGATGATGGTACTCCTCGCCCTTCTTACGCCAGGAGAAGAGGATGCGCTTGGCATCGTAGTCCACGCGAGGATTGCGGATAGAGCCGCCGTTGTCCTCCAGCAGAACCTTCACCTGCCGGGTCCCCGGATTGAAACGGTTGAGCCTGGCGGGACCAACGCCGTAGATCTTCTTTTCAGGGTATGCGCAGGAGTAGCCCACGGCGGCGTAGTAGTGCCCGTCCTGGCTTGGAACCCGCTCGGCGAAAATGATGTCGTCCTTGATGACGACGGACGTCCCGCTTGCCGCCGTCGAAACGGCCGCCTGGCTGGCCAAGGCCATGCCGAACGCCACAGTGCTCGTAAGCATGGAGAAGATCCGCATGGTCACATCTCCATCTGCGCAGGTAGGTTTCCAGTGTTCCCAGGAGTGCCGGCACCCTCGCGCCGACGTTCTCAATGTAGGGCGTAAACGGCGCCGTCCTCGCTGCCAACGTAGACGGCGCCTCTTTCAGGCCACGGCGACGACTCGATCTTGCCGCCGGTCTTGAACCTCCACAGTTCCTTGCCGGTCTTCGGGTCCACGGCGTACAGGCAGCCGTCGTGGCAGCCGAAGTAGGCGACGCCGTCGGCCGCGGAGATCGAAATCCCGCAGCGGATCGGCCCACCGGCCTGGAACGCCCACAAGTCCTTGCCGCTCAGGGCGTCCATCGCCAGCAACTCGCCGTGGTCGGTGCCAATCAAGACGGTCTTGCCGGAGAGGGCCGGGGAACTGAGCAGGACCTCGCGCATGGCGGCAAGCTGGCTGTGCTTGGCGGTCGTGCGGGACCAGCGGGAGCGGCCCGTCTTGGCATCGTAGACTCGCAGGTCAGGCAGAGCGTTGGCCCCGCCAGTGGCGGTATACGGATAGTACAACAGGCCATGGGCGACAACTTCCGTGGCCTCGCTCGCCCACGTGCCCGTGAATCCTGTGTCGCCACTGGCCAGGAACCGCCATTGCTCGATGCCGAATACCCCGGCGTTGTGGATCATTGTGTCGTTGACGATACCCACCGAGCCGGTCCGGCGATCCTCTCCGGCAACCGCCTCTTTCCCAGCCACCTTCTTGCCGGTCGCCGCATCGAAGGCCACGGGCCCTTCCAGGAAAACCATCCCGTAGGCGACAGCGGGCGAGCCGGTCAAAGGTCCCTTGGCCGCGGCGACGGACCACTTCAGCTTGCCCGTCTTGGCGTCGGCGGCATAGAGCTTCCCGTCGTTGCCGCAGAAGTAAGCCACGCCCCCGGCCACACAGGCGGAAGAGCGCGAGCCGCCGGGGATCGCCAGCTTCCAGACCTCTTTGCCGGTCTCCGCGTCGAAGGCGTAGAAGTGGCCGCCTTCAGCCCCGACGTACACCAGGCCGTCGAAGGCCACCGGCGAGCTGAAGACCGGGCCGTCTGCCTGGAACTTCCACTTCAGCCCTCGGAGCTTCGCCACGCCGGCCGTCAGGTGTTCGCCGGTCCGCGCGAGGTTGCCGCGCCAGAGCGTGCCCTTGGACTTCGGATCGCCCGCCTGAAGCGGATCGAAGTTCGACCTGTCGAACTGAACGACGGTCGGCCAGGAATCCAGCGGCTCCTTGCCGTCACGTGGATGGGTGCCGGCCGTGCAACGAACGACGCGGAAGCCCAGGTCGGGATAGTAGAATTTGTGGGAGACGTCGAAGCCCCACCGCTCGTTGATAAACGAGGAACCCGTGTCAAAGCCGTAGCCGCAACGACCGTGCTTCTCGGAGTCGAAGTCCCAATAGGAGTCGTACTTGGGGTTGCGGCGGTCCAGCTCGAGCGGGCGCCGGGGATCGAAGGACCCGGAGCCCCAGAGCCCGGTGCCCCAGAGCCACTGATTGGTGTTGCCCCAGAGGTCGTACAGCCCGAAGGGACCCGGCTGCTTCAGCCCGACCGGGTGCGTGCGCCCGCCGCTGTGGAAGATGGACCAGCCGGTCTTTTCCCATTCGGCCCGGTCCTTCGGCGGCCCCTTCTTGCCTCCCTCGCTCTCCGCAAACGCCCGCTCGGCCTTGGTCGGCAACCGGTAGCCGTCGGCGTCCCAGCGGACGAAGATGTACAACGGCACGAGGCTGTTTATCCCCCCCCATGGACCCGGGCGGGCGATGATGTTCTCCTCGCCCGACGGGCGGCGGGGCCGCTCCATGAAGGCACGGCGATACACGAGCGTCCGCTGCTCGTCGGTGTAGTAGCAGGGCGTGCGCCCCTCCATCTCGCTCAGAGCGTTGCACCAGGCCATGATGTCGTGGCCGGTGATGTGGACCACCGGTTCGTCGGGCGCGTGGGGGAACAGATACCAGTACATGCTGCCCATGTCGCCCTCGTAGGAGAAGGTGTAGCCCCTGGCCTTTGCCCACTGGAGCGCCGTCTTCCACTGAGCGTAGGTGGTGGGCGTCTTGGCCATCTCGAACGGCGAGACGAAGATGTCCTTCACGTACAAGTCTCGGATCGCCATGTCGAACTTGCCGCCGGGAATCTTCACCATATCCAAGAGCGGCTTGTCGGTCATGGCTGGCTGTTGCCGCGCGGCGGTCTTCTGGCCCTTGCGTATGACCCAGGCGGCGATACCGCCGGCTTCGCCAGAACTGGCGGGCACGTCGCCGATGGCCGGCCGCGCGGCGCCGGCCCCGCGGCGGACGATTCGCAGCCCGATATTCCCGTTGCCCTCCCAGGGATCGTCGCCGTAGGGGCTCGCCGAACTCTGGGCCGCGTCGGGCGCAGCCGGATGCTGGAAGTCGCCGCCCAGCGCAAGCTGCGCGTTGTGCCTGTCGGGATCCAGCACGTCGCCGTAGACCCACACCAGCTCCCACACGTTGCCCGCCATGTCATAGAGTCCCAGGGCGTTGGGCTTCTTGCTGCCCACGGGATGCGTCTGGCCTCCACTGTTGGCGCTGACCACCGCCGAGTCAGCGTCGCCAGCGGTCTTGCCCAAGGCGAACGCCGCCCGCCACTCCGCGGCGGTCGGCAGCCGGTGCCCGTCGGCGTCCCACTTCACGTAGACCTTCGGCGGGACGCGCGGGGCGTAGACCACCTCGGGTTTCACGCGCTTCTCGCCAGGCTTGGGCTTCCACGCCAAGTCCACCTTGCCGATCGTGTAGAGGAACTGGTTCTTGAAGATCGACTTGAACTCTGGGTCGAGGTAGTAGCAGGGCGTCTTGCCCTCGTACTCGCTCAGCGTGTTGCAGATGGCCATCGCGTCGTAGAGCTTGATGCCTGTGGCCGGCTCGTCGGGCGAATGCGTCTTTTCGCCGAAAACCATCGAGCCCATTTGGGCGAACTTGTCATAGACGTACCGCCCTTGGAGCGTGTAGAAGGGGGCGTTGCCCCAGCGATGCACCTTCTTCCAGTTCGCGTACGGCCATTCGCAGGTGGCCATCCAGAACTCGGGCACATCTTGCGTGGCCGCCACCTTGACCATGTCGAGGTTGACGCTGCCCTGCTCGGGGCGATGGACCACAGCATCGCACTCGAAACCGTACCACTTGCAGTGGGCCTGCGTGCCGGTGTCCAGCCGCGACTTAGCCAAGTACCAGCCCACCGCCTGAACGTCCCTGAACTCGCGCGTCTCGAAGCGGACCCGCTCAGCGTCGAAGTGCAGCAGGTGGCCGCTGGGCTCGTACCTGGCCCACGTGGCCCTAGTCGGCGAGCAACGGAAGACCCGCCCGTGCCGGCCCTCGCCGTAGCCCCTCAGCGATGGAATGTCGAACTGCCGGTTGTCCGAGATGTATAGTTGGTCGCCGTCCATCACGATCATCCGCACGTCGTCGTAGCCCAGCCAGTAGCCGCGCTGCGTGGTGGAGGCTAGAACGCTCTGGTCGTCGAAGGTGACGCGGTGCTTGTCGCCCCCGTTGAGGAAATCCTGCTTCTTCCAAAGGATGGCCCAGAAGACCTTCAAGCCGCTCTTGGGGTCGCGCTCGTAGGCTTGGCCCTGGAGGGGATGGTCCTCGGCGCGGCCGTCGGGCCAGCACGAATGGTCGGGATTGAAGCCCTGCTCGATCCACACGGAGCGATGCACGGCCGGGTCGGTGTTCGCCAGGTACCAACTCACACCGCCGTAGAACCGCTTGTTGATGATCTCGGGAAAGGCCCGGTGCAGGGGCCAATTCGGGTTCGACAGCGGCTCGGCCAGGCTGAATGGCAGCGAGGCCACAAAATCGTCCGCGGTCTGCCCGTCGCCGTCCACGTCGAAGTCGCGGAGCACGTCGAGGCCCTTGCCGCTCCGCTGCGCCAGCGGGCCGTCGGGATGCCGCCAGGACATGTAGACGCTCAGCCCGGAGCGCGTCCACTTGTCGGCGTAGCTCACGATGCGGCAGGGATACGGCCGCGTCGGTGTCCCGGCCGCCGCCTCCTTCGGCTGCCAGACCCGCGGGGCGTTGTACTCGGGCGTGGTCGTCGGGTCAATCGTGATGCCCTTCTCATCCACCGCCCCGCGGTGCCAGTTGCCATTCCCAGCGTCCCCCGTCCCCGCCCCCGGCGCTGTGACCGCAAGCCACATCATGGCGATAGCCGCACTCGCGAGGATCCGTCGGCCGGCCGCCGCCACGCGGCCGCAGTTCGTGTGCGGGTGTGTCATGGCGTTCTCTCCTTGACTGGTTGTCCTATGTCGAGATTCGCAGTGTCCGTCGCGCGGATGGCAACTGGGTGAATCTGCGTTGTCGTCGCGACAGTCCCGGAAGACGATGGAGTCACGGGTTTCTCTCCGAGATGACGATGCTTCCGAATCCGCGGGTGTCCTCGGCGTTCCGGTCCGTGCCTCGCCAGACCTGTTGAGAGACCTCCTTGTCCCCCTCGTCCACTGCCAGGTCAAAGCCGTAGACGGCCCGGGCGCCGAAGGGGACCGCGATGCCCTTGCCCTGGAAGTTGGCTGCTCCCAGCCGGATCTCCGCCGTGAAGCCATCGCCCGTCTCCGCGACGGCGATCTTCGTGAACCACGACGGGGTATGGGAGCGAACGAACTCAGGCTTCCCGGCGCGCGGGATGATCACGTGCATGTCGTCGGCGTTGTAGATCGCCTCCCGGTTGTGCCGGCCGTCGAGGAAGAGGTGGACCGCGTCCTTGGGCGTCCTTCCGCCCGGGCCGTCCACGACCCTGACGGCAACGAAGATCGACTCGCCCCGACCTTTGCCGTCGTCCACCCAGAAGGCCCCGAAGGAGGCTTTTTTCGACGGGGCGCCGGCAACCCTCTTGGCGATCGGCTGGTCGAGGTTCCACAGAGATTCCACCAAGTTCCCGTCCAGTCCTATAGGCTCAGGAGCATTCTTTCCCGCCGGGGGCGTGGCCAGCTTGACCGAGAGCGCCTCCGGCGAGGCCGGTCCGACGGACCAGGTGAAGGCCCTCGTTGCGGGCCGCCCCCCATCCGGGTGCGAGTCGGTGGCCCTCAGGGTGAAGCGGAACTCGCCGGCCTCGCCCGGCGTCCCCGTCAGGATGCCGCCATCCCCGAGCTTGACGCCGAAGGGAAGCTTGCCCTCCGCCACGTCCCATCTCAGGGCGCCGACCCCGCCTCGCGCCTTGATCTCCACAAAGCAGTAGTCGTCGAGCGCCATTGGCTTGAGGGTGGCCTCTTCGATCGCCGGGGGACGGTCCTCACTCACACGCAGGGAAAGCGGGCGCTCGAAGGAATCCTTCCCGTCGGACACCTTCAGCGAGAGGGGGAATCCCCCCACCGCCGACGCCCGGCCCGAGATGACGCCCTCCGGCGAGAGGGTCATGCCCGCCGGCAGGGGGCCCTTCGCCAGTGTCCAACGGGGCGCTCCCTGGGCGTTGAGGGCCTTCAGGCGGTGTTCGTAGGGCCGCCCCGCGATGGCCGGCGGGAGGCGGCGGTCGGCGACGACGAGCTTCACGGCCATTCCCGCCGGGGGATAGGTCAGCAGGATGTCCCAGGTGGTCTCCCGGATGGCGCGGGCCGTTTCCCCGGGGATGTCCAGGCTATCGTACCAACCCTTCACAAGGTTCCCCTTGCTGTCCTTGTGGCCGAACCGGTCGGGATAAGTGAGGGGCGATTCGGAGTAGAGCATGGCGTTCACCAGGACCGCCACCGCGTACATTCCCAGAGCCCCCAGGTGCCCGCCGTCGGAGAAAAGCACGTACCGGTTGGCCGCGCCCGGCAGGCGCCCCGCATCCGCCATCCGGCCCAGCTCACGGATGAGGAGACTGCTCGGGATGACGAGGGGTTTCGGCTTGTCCGGGAATGCCTTCTCGACGGCAGCCGCCACCTTCTCGGTGTGCGCCTCCGTGCGGACCGGACTGGGATTCTCCCAGTCCATGTAGGTGTCCGGCCAGATGGTGTAGATGAAGACACGGCATTTCGGATTGCCCTTGAAGGCCTCTCCCGCGAACTTGGGGGCGTAGGCCTCGTCGTCGCCGCCCCACGCCAGGAGGGTGATGGCGTCCCAGGACCTGCCGACCGCCAGCGTCTGGGGCCACTTGTTGTCCTCGGGATGATTCCAGTTCCACCGGAGCGGGGCTCCCAGGACGTTTATTTCCCCGTTACTGTGTTTGGGGTGCCCCGTGGCCCAGGCGAGCGGATCCAGGAAGCGCAGGACGTGCGAGTGGCTGTTGCCCACGTGGACCACGCGGATCCCGGCCGCTGGGTCATGGGCAAGAGAGGGGGCCTCCTGGCCGGACATCCGGAGGGCCGCCAGGATGATCGCCGCCGCCAATGCTGCTCCCCGTGCTGTCATCGCACCGCCCATGGCTCTTCCTTTCTCCCCAGCGCCGGCTGTCGCTTCGGGGCCTGGTTCATCGCTTCGCATCGAGTTCGATCCTCTTGCAGTACTCTCGGATCTCCCTGGCTGGCCCCTCCGGGGGCGCTTCGGGCAGGCGGCGACCGCACAGGAGGACCATTTGACCTTGCTTCAGTTCGTCCAGCGCTGCCTTGATCGCCGCGATCCCCTTCACCGCGGCCTTCTTGATCTCGTCGTCGGCCTTCAGCCGGTTGGTGCCCGGCAGCAACGAGAAGAAGTCTGCTCCTCCCTCCTGCCAGACGTACAACTCCCAGCCCTTCATGGACGTCTTGGTGCCCTTGGCTGCGGCCGCCGGCGGCTCGATGTGCTCCCCGACCTCCCAGCGCAGAGCGAGGGCCGAGCAGGGAGGCAGCGTGAGGCGGTACTCGCGGCGGAAGTCCTGGTGCGTCGCCTGTTTCAGGCTCACCTGCGGCTCGTGCTCCGGCTCGTTGTTCGCGGCGTAGTCTGGCGCATGCAGGAGCCAACTCTCGGCCGGGCCGGCCGGGTCGCGGTCGAGCCGCAGCGCGACCGGCTGCGCGTCCTTCAGATGCAGGTTGAGGAGCACAAGGGCGCGCTTCGCGCCGTTGCGGAAGGCGTAGCTCCACACGGCCGGGTATCTCTTTTCGCCAGGCGCCTTGGCGCTGCCCTGCCTATCGTGGACCATGACCGCGAACTGGGGGCTGTTGCCGTCGTGGATCGTCTCGACCAGGTCGCCCTCAATCACTTGGTTGGCCAGCGTCACGGCCAGCCACGTGGGACGATACCGCTTGCGATCGGCCCGCAGGCTGAGCACGCCGCCCCAGAGGCGCGTCTGGAAGTAATTCCCGTGGAAGGAGAAGAAGCATTGCGTGCGGGTGTGCTGGAGCTTGACCATGCTGAGCATGGAGTTGGCCAGGTTCACCCCCGCCGCCAGCGAGGTGACCAGTTCGTTCCGCGTCGCCAGGGTGTCGTCGGGTTTCGTGATGTGGTAGTTCACTTCGTAGACGGCGAGTTCCTTGCCAGCTTTGAGCATCTCCTGCGCCAGCGCGTTGCGCCGCTCGTTCAGCGTGTTCTGCTCCAGCGCGTGGGCGAACAGGTAGTAGACGAGGTCGTCCCGCGTCGGGTACTTCGCGATGGTCTCACGGGTCAGTTCGTGCATGATGTACGGTGCGCGGGTCATCAGCCTGTCGGCGTCGGGATACCACTTCGTCTTGCCGTCCGTGCCCAGTGTGAAGATGGTATTCGGCTTGTAGTAGGGCGACCGCTTGGCCCGTAGGATGAGGTCGTTCCAGTACTCCGGCCCGTCGTAGCTGGAGGTCTTGTAGTCGCCCACCCAGTTCCAGATTTCGTTGGCGAACTCCACGTGGATGCGCCGCAGCGTCTCGGTCCAGGGCCTAGGGTGGCCCTGGGCGATGCGGAGCTTGCCGCCCGGCGTGCTCGCCGGGCCGCCGAGATACTCCATGAACGCGTCCATCTCCTCCCAGTAGAGCGTGCCCGGCAGGCAGAACCACGGCTCGATCCCCAGGTGCTCGCACAGCTCGTACATCTCGTGGAGCGCGTAGAACTTCTGGGTTGACCACCAGGAGAGCTTCTGCGGATCCCCCTTGGGCGACCACACGGTGCCGTCCCAGTAGTGCTGCCGCATGCGGGGTGAGATCACGTTTGCGATGTTGCTGCCGCCATGCTGAATCCAGCGGAGCACGCCTACCTTGCCTTCGCGTAGGATCTCGACGATGTCGTCGCGGAAGGCCGTGGGGTTCCTGTCGCCCTCGCGCCAGATCTCAACGTCGTCCAGCAGAATCGCTCCGCCCTCGACGCAGAATGTAGCCGCCGCCCTCTCCTGTCGGGCCTTGGCATCCAGCCGGTCTGCGAACTTCCCCCGCAGGTCGAAGCTCAGCTCGTGCAGCTTCCAGGCGTCGGTCAGAGGCACCGGGCGCGGGTCTTGCGGCACAGACCATTGAACGGACAGCTTCGCCTCGCCGCTCCGCCTCTTTGCCCAGAAGCGCGTTCCGCAGGCCGCATTGCAGTCGGTCGCGTCGGACCGGCAGACGTTGAAGGTCAACTTGGCTGGCCTGTCGCCCGACTCGACCAGGAGCGCCGAGACACCGAACGAACCGGGCGGGGTGTCACCCTGGACAGTCTTCGTCACCCCGTTGTCCTTGTCGGCACGGAACACACCGTCGCCGGGGCCGAAGTAGCCCACGTCGAGATAGTCCTTGTGGATCAGGGCTCCGACGTTCTTCATCGGGTCGGCTTCGTAGGCCGCCCTGATCTGCCGGCTAGGCGCTTTGTCCTTCACCAACTTGTCGAAATCGGCCCGCTTCTCTTCTGGCAGGCCCTCGATGGGCTTGTCGAACCGGACGAAGGCCACCTTTGGCTTTTCGCGCGTCTCAGCGGTATAGGGGAAGGTGTATGCCTCGCGGAACTCCACGCCCGTGATGGTCCGCTGCTGGCCCTTGGCCGGCCCGGAAAGCAGCGTGATCCGGCCGCCCGGCCAGAACTTGTCCACGTGGCTGTTCCGGTTGCACTCCTCGCCCACGACGTAGCACAGGAAGCCATCTCGGAACACCTCCCCCTCGGAACAGATCCTATGACTGGTGCCCTCGAAGTTTACCGCCACAGGCTTTTTCAGCAGGGCGTTCCCGCCGGAGAGGTTTACGCCAAAGCGTGTGCAGTCCTTCACCAGCACCTTGTCGGTGATCGTGACCTCCACCGCGTCCCGCTCCGCGGAGTGCAGCGCCCGACCGTGGAGCAGGGCAACCATGAGCAGGCAAGAGAATACCGGGCGTACAGCTCCGGGACTCATCGGCATCGCACTCCTTTCACAGCAGATTGGGCGGAGCCACCTTCGAAGGAGGATGCCCGCCTCTTAGAGGCAAACCGAGTTCGTGCCCCCTCGCCCGGGCGTGCCTCAGGGCACGCCGGCTGGTCTGGCACTGGCCAGCTCCACGACAAGAGAGAAGCAGCAGGATGGATCTTGCCACAAACAGCGTGTGAGCAGACGGGTCCGGGCCGATGCCTGCGGGTCTTCTCGGCATGGAGTGACCCCTGTCGGCGGAGGTCTGCTAACCGTTAGCTAGAATTATACCGCCCGCGCCGCTACTAGTCAAGACCATTTGCCAGACGGCAGTGATTCCGCAGTCGCGGACGTAAGGTGCGGGGATTCGGGGAGGTAGAGCGATTTGGGGGTGGGGTCAAGTTCGCGCGGGGCTCGATCGGGGGTTCCGGGGGTCGGGGTTGCCTCCGCGGCGGGGCATGAGGTCGTGGAATGGCCTAGCCTCCGCCAGGGCCATGCTCGCGCCCTCCACAAGCCCCATCACTCTCTCCCGTACGGCCTCGGGCAGGATCGACCACACCCCAATGAGGCGGGCCAGGTCGGGCTGCGGCGTGGAACTGGCGGAGCCACGGCTGGTGCGAGATTTGGTGCAAGAAGGAAGCGGCGTTGCCGTAAACCCTTTGGGTTTGGCACTTGTGGCGGGTCGCCCTCCGACTGGCAGTCTGTAGGTCAGGGGTTCGAATCCCCTATCCTCCACTACCTCTCATCTCTCGCTCCGTAAGCCCCAATGCCAAAGGGACTTACGGGGCACCTCCCTGGGGACCCTCGGAAACAGGCCGTATCCTCCACCATCCCACATCCTTCGCTCTGCAAAGCTCTTGCACCGGTTGAGTTAGCCAGTCGGTCCCCCGAGCTCACCCTGCGTCTGTGCCAGAACTGTGCCCAATGTGCCGGGCGACTCGGCGACATTGCTGCCGCGCTACGGGTGCTACCCGGGCAGCGACCCCGAAAACCAAAAGGACCCTGACAAGCGCCGGGTGTCCGCGCCAAGCGCTCGAACGAGGGGACCTGCGAGTTCACGGTGCCGGCCTGCTGCTCGCTCCGGAACTGACGCACCTGGGCCAAGACAGCGCGGGGTGGGCCTCAGGTGCTCAGGATCCTCTCGACCTCCGCCTGGTCCACATCCATGACGTGCTTGATGCCGCTGATCTCTGCTGCATCGCGGGTGAGGGCCGCGATGTCTTCGCGCGCGATGTGCTCGACGGCGAACTTCCTGCTGCCGGCCATGAGCTGGCGGAGGCCCTGGGCGAGGCGCTCGTAGTAGGTGTAGAGGCCGATGGCGCCGGTGGGGAGGTCGTCGAACTCCTTGTCGCCCAGTAGTCTGCGCAGCTCGGCCGAGGTCACGAAAATCTCGTCCTTCGAGTCTCCGAATCGTTCGACGTAGACAGGGAGCTGGCGTTCGCTGATCGCGCGCCCGATTGTCTTGCCGACCATGGCCGCGGCGAGGGGTGCGCGGGCCATGCCGACAAGCTTGACAAACGGTGCGCCGAGCGCGAGGCCCTTGAAGATGTGGTCCTCGAAGACAAATCCGCCTGCCACGGCCAGGGCGGGGAGGGTCGCCCCCTTGTCGGCCAGGCGCTTCGCATACTGGTAGAGAAGCGAGTGGAGGGGGACGGGCGGCACGCCCCACTCGTTCATCATGCGCCAGGGGCTCATGCCGGTGCCGCCGCCGGCGCCGTCCACCGTCAGGAGGTCGAGCTTGTAGCGGGTGGCGAACAGGACCGCCCGGGCGAGGTCGGCCGGGCGGTAGGCGCCGGTCTTGAGGAAGACGTACTTGGCCCCAGCGGCCCGCAATTCCTCCACCCGTTTGGCGAACGATTCCTCGGTGACCATGCCGACCCGCGAGTGGCGCTCGAACTCCTTGAACGTCCCCCGCTGGAACTCCTTGATAGCGTCGGGGTCGGTTGGGTTTGGCAGGACGAGGTAGCCGCGCTGATGTAGGGTTTGGGCATCTGCGAGGGTCCTGATCTTCACTTCGCCGCCGATGTCCTTCGCCCCCTGGCCCCACTTGAGCTCGACGGACTCGACTCCGAGCTTCTCGATGGCGTATTCCTGAGCGCCCAAGCGGGTGTCCTCGATGTTGGCCTGGACCACGATGGCGCCGTAGCCGTCACGCTGGTATGCCTTGTAGAGGCTCACCCGCCTCTTGAGGTCCGTCGTATCAACCACGCGGCCGTTCTTGAAGACCGCCTGGGGGTCCATGCCGGCGACGTTCTCGCCGATGGTGAGGCCCGTGCCGGCGAGGGCGCAGCCGATGGCGAGGCCCTCCCAGTTGTTCCTGGCGACATCGGTGGAGCCGACGCCTGGGAGGATCCAGGGGCGTCGGAACCTTATCCCCTTGTCGTGGCCGAAGGTGACCTCGAGCCTGACGGCAGGGAAGATGGCCTTGTCGCTGTCGGGCTCGATGCCGTGGGCGCCGGCGGCGGTGCCCATGATGCTGAAGTGCGAGTAGTCCACGGGGTAGGCCTTCTCGGCCGCGGTGGTGATCACGCCGAACGGCTGGGGGTAGAGGACCTCGTGGCCGCGGTAGGCTGACTTGCCGATCTCGCACATGCCAATGCAGCCGTCAACACAGGTCACGCACATGCCCGAGGCAGGGACGACGGAGCCCTCGGTGCGGTTCTTCGTGAGCGTAGCGGCCGAGGCGTTCAGCCTTGAGAGGGTTACGGACATTCTCTTTGGCTCCTTTCCTTACCTGTCTTTCCGTATCTCGCAGGCGACGCAGGGGTCCATGTAGCACATCAGGTCGTCGAATTGCTCCTTCTCAAGGCATGGCGGGGCCAGGTTCGCGCAGCCGCCGCAGATGGCCTTCTCCGGCTCGGTGTAGGTGCAGCGGAGCTGGCAGGCTGGGCAAACGTACATGCAGCCGCCGCAGAGCCGGCAGAGGTCAGACTTGACATCGAACGGAGTGCCGATGCTGCGCTTCTCGCCGCGGCCGCGGAACCCGATGGCCTTGGCCATCATCTGCTCCTCGCACATCCGCACGCACAGGCCGCACAGGATGCAGTCCTCGTGCTCCTGCTTGAACCGCTGCTGACGGACCCCGTGGGCCGAGGCGAGATCCTGGATGACCTTGGACTGGGGACACGACGCGAGGAGGAGCTCAATGACCATCC
>Ga0194112_10008082_pt1 | contig 13606 bp, 10 predicted proteins | sample TA2MahC400mmetaG_FD_146191 | JGI IMG/M metagenome (GOLD analysis project Ga0194112, IMG submission 146191) | Freshwater microbial communities from Lake Tanganyika, Tanzania - TA2015016 Mahale Deep Cast 400m | ecosystem: Environmental > Aquatic > Freshwater > Lake | place: Tanzania: Lake...
GCGGCGCAGGGCGGCCAGGTAGAAGCCGGCCACCTTGAGCGGGCGGTCAGGCGTCTCGAAGTGGACGACGCTGGTGCCGCCCACCTCCATCGTCCTGGCGTCGGAGCCTGGATAGGTGGGGGGCCAAGGCCCGGCCGGGACTTCGACCGGCGGCTCGACCTTGGGCTCCGGCTTCGGCTCGGGCTTTGGTTCCGGCTTCGGCTCGGGCTTGGGCTCCGGCTCGGCCTTCGGCTCGGGCTTCGGCTCCTCCTCTTTCGCCTTGGGCTCGGGCTCTGGTTTAGGCTCGTCCTCCTTGGCGGCAGGGATGGGGACGGCGAAGGGGTTGTCGGTCTTGGTGTAGCCGGCGGGGAGCTCGAAGAGTTCGGCGGGCTGGGGGCCGACCTTGAGGTTGCGGCATTCGGTGACCATGCCCATCACCTCGGTGCGGAGGGCGAAGCCCAGCTTGTCCGCGATCCACATCAGAGAGGTCATTGGTTCCGGGGCCATCTCGTGTTTGATGGTGAAGCGCCACTTGGTGCACGTGTAGCCCTGGATCTCCTCCTTACCCAGTTCTTCCTTCTTCACGAGCCCCGGAGGATTGGCAGGGTCCGTCACCTTCATGTCGAGGGGCATCTCCATGTACACCTTCTTCTGGGTGTACAGGGTCCAGGTGAGCTTCTTGTCGCGCCGCATGATCATCACCATGCCGCCCATCATGGGCGTCTCGGTGCGGGTCTTCTCGCCGGAGAGGAAGAGCTTGGAGGTCTGGACGACATTGCCGCCCTGGAGTGTGACCATCTCGGCGGAGAGGTCGGGCACTTCGGCGGCGGCCGCGGCCAGTGCCGCGGCGAGCAGAATGGCGAGCGTGCGCATCGGTCTCACGGTGGTTGGCTCCTGTGGCTGCGGACCTTCCTCCCTATGCCGACCGAAGGAGAGTGTATCGCGGGAGCGGGGCGGCGTCAAACCCATTCTCACCTTCTCACGCGGCCCGAGGCGGCGCCGCCCAGGAGAGCGGCCACCTCGTCGCGGGTGACGAGGTTGAAGTCGCCCTGGACCGAGTGCTTGAGGCAACTGGCGGCGACGGCGAAGCGGATGGCCATTGCGGGGTCGGCGTAGTCGGGCGAGTTGAGCGCGTAGAGCAGGCCGGCGGCGAAGGAGTCGCCCCCGCCCACGCGGTCCACGATGTCGCGGATCTCGTAGGGCTGGTAGCCGCCCTCGGCGTTGAGCGGGGCGAAGAAGGCGCGGTCGGCCTCGCGGTCGAAGTGCATGCCGCCCCAGTTGTTGTGGTCGGCCGAGATGCTCTCGCGGAGCGTGATGCCGACGCGCGAGACGCCAGGGAACCGGGCGACGATGGCGCGGGCCACGGCCTCGTAGGCTGCCGCGTTGAGCCGCCCCTGCTCGACGGCTGTGCCCTCGGCGTGGATGCCCAACACGTCCGCCGCGTCCTCCTCGTTGGCGACAACGAGGTCCACGTGGTTGAGGATGGCCGACATGCACTCGCCCGCGAGCTGGTTGGGCTTGGCACCCGCCCGCCAGCGCCAGAGCTTCTTCCTGAAGTTCAGGTCGCAAGAGACGCTTGCTCCCCGCTCCTTCGCCAACTGCACGAGGCGCAACGTCGCCACATAGGCGTTCTCGCTCAGGGCGGGCGTGATGCCCGTGACATGAACCCACGTGACGCCGTCGAGTGCGGCGGGGAAGCCATACTCGTCGGGCCTGGCCAGTGCGATGGCGCTGCCGTCGCGGTCGTAGAGCACGACCGAGCTGCGCTGGTTGGCGCCCGTTTCAAGGAAGTAGATGCCCAGCCGCCCCGCGTCGCGCCAGAGGATCGAGCCTGTATCAATCCCGAGGCCGCGCAGGACGCCGGCCAGGCTCTCCGCGATGGCGTGCTTGGGCAGGGCCGTGACGTAGCGCACCTTTGCGCCGAAGTGCGCCAGCGACGCGCAGACGTTCGCCTCGCCCCCGGCGAACGTGATGTCCACCTTCCCCGGCATTGCCTGCCGAAAGCGCAGCCGCCCTTCGGGCGCGACCCGCATCATGATTTCGCCGAACGCAAGGAACACCGTGTGCCTCCGTCCCGTCTCCCCGCCTCTATTGTAGCCTTGGATGCGCGTTCCGCAAGTGCCGGTGCGCACTTGACAGTGGCCCGTCCTGAGTGTAGTCTTGACACCGAAGGGTCGCTCTGATGAAGACGCTACGTCTGTACCTCGATACCTCAGTGATCAACTTCCTCTTTGCTGAGGACGCGCCGGACCTCATGGGCGCGACCAAGGAGTTCTTCGAGACTGTGGTCAGGCCACGCACTTGCGATGTCTCCATCTCGAGTATTGTGATTGATGAGATTCTGGAGACCCCGGACGCCAAGCATAGGCGGCGGCTTCTTGGCGTCGTGGCAGAGTACTCGGTGCCCAGCCTGCCAGTTGAGCCAGCGGTCGAGATTGAGGACCTCGCCTCGTCATACATTCAGGCCGGCATCATCCCAGCGAGCAAGCTCGACGACGCCCTGCACGTCGCCATCGCCACGGTTCACGAAGTGGATGTCATGGTGAGCTGGAACTTCAGACACCTGGCCAACGTGAACAAGGAGCGACGCATCCGGACGGCCAACGAGGCGAAGGGATACTTCTATCCTCTCCGCATCACAACTCCTCTTGAGGTCATGTCCAGTGGAGAAGAGCGTGGAACGGAGTGAACCGCGGTCGCTGATCGAAGTGCGCGAATGGAAGGAGGCCCGCTACCGCGAGGTGGCGAACCTGCCGCTGCAAGAGGCGATCCGCACCAGGCTGCGGGACGCCTCGGCCCGTGCGGAGGATGCCGGCTTCCCCTGCACGTCCGACCTGGCCCCTCTTGTGGCGGAGAACCGGTCCACGTACCGCAGAAGACCGCGCTGACGGCCTCTGTCTTCTCACGCATCACGCGTCGGTTCCGTCGCCTCATGCCTTCGTCAGCACCTTGGCTCGGATGCGCTCCAGCAGCTTGCGGGCCTTCACAATGTCCTTCTTCTGCTGGTCGCCGGTGATCTCGCGCTCGATGGTGAGCGGGCCGCGGTAACCGATGTCGGCCAGGGTCTGGACGAAGCGGGGGATGTTCACCTTGCCCTTGCCCAGCGGCACCTCGGTGCCCAGCTTGTCCTTCTCGGTCGGCCAGATGCCGTCCTTGGCGTGGACGCCGGCGACGTACTTGCCGACCAGCTTGAGCGCGGGAATCGGCTCGCCCGAGCCGTAGAGGATCATGTTCGCGGGGTCGAAGTTCACCTTCACGTTGCTGCGCCCGAGGTCCTTGATGAACCGCAGGAGGCACTCGCCCGTCTCCTGGCCCGTCTCCAGGCACAGGTTCTGGCCGTTCTTCTTCAGATAGTCGGCGAATGCGCCGACGGTCGTGACGATGGCCTTGTAGTCGGGGTCAGTGTGGTCTTCGGGCACGAAGCCGACGTGTGCGGCGACGTTTTTCACGCCGAGAATCTTGGCGAAGTCCGCGATCTGCCGCGCCTTCTCCACGCGCGCCGCGCGCGTGGCCTTTGGCACGAAGCCCACGGTCTGCTGCACCGTCGGGATGTCGTCGTAGCGCTCGCCATCGAAGCCGCAGAACACGGTGGTGAGCGTGATGCCCGACTTCTTCACCATCTTCTTCAGCTCGGCGGCCTTGGCCGGCTTGAGCCAGGCGTCGGGCGGGCGGCCCATCTGGGCGCACGTCACCCCAACGTCGAGCACCTTCTTCAGGCTTTCCTCGGGCGCTTCGCCCACGCCCAGCATCACCCCAATCGCCATCGGTTCCAGCGCCATCGCCTGTCTCCTCACTGCGGTTGCAGGGACACCCTCGACGTGTCGCCAGTCTACCGGCGTCCCCGCGTTGAGTCAAGGCCCTGTCGCCGCCGGGGCATGAGCCGGCAACGAGGCTCACATCAGGTGGATGCCGAGCTGGCGGAGGGCGGCCTCGGCGTCGGGGGTGAGCTGGGCCACGCGGAGGACGGCCGCGGTGTCGGAGAGCCTGCGGACGACGAGGGGGGCGAGCTCGGGGAGGCGAAGGGCGGCGTCGAGGGCCGCAGCCGAGGGGAGCTCGAGGACGTGGAGGGTGCGGACCTCGGCAGGGTAGACGCTCGCGGCCCAGTTGCGGATGCTGTATTCGATGTTCTGGGCGAGCGGGGCGCGGGCGTGGGCGCGGAGCGTGCCCAGCACGTCGTCGGCGCTCAGGCCGCGGAGGACGGCGCGCTGGACGCTCTCGCGGGTGATGCGGAGGTGGAGCGTGACCTCGCGCTTTCCGCGCTCGCAGAAGGCGGCGAGGCGGTGGAGGAGGGCGAGGTGGCCCTCGTCGGGGAAGAGGATGACCTCGAAGTCGGGGTTGACGAGGAGGAGGGGGGCGGCGGGCTCGGGCAAGGGCTGGCGGGCAAGGACGAGGCGCGCGAGGGGCGAAGGGGCGACGTAGGAGTGATCGCCCTGGCGGCCGAGGTCGAGGACGCCGGCGTAGTTGAGGGTCTGGAGGAGCGGCTCGCGTGCCGCGGCGGCGAGAGCGCCGATGGTGGCGGGGGAGTGAATGGCGCGCCACCAGGGCGCGTCCGCTGCCGGGGACGCGGGGCCGGGCGCGGGGCCTTCATCCAGGCGACCGAGGAGGAAGCGGGCGACGACCTGCGCGAGAAAGGCGTTGGTGGGTGCCCAGCGGCCGGAGGGCAAGTCGGCCAAGACGCCGCGCGCGGCGGCGGCAAGGGCGGGGAAGTGCGGGCCCGGGCACGCGGCCTCGCCGAGGCGCAGGAGGGCGTCGAGGAGCTGGGGACCCTGGTCGGCGAGGGGCAAGCGCTCCCAGTCGGCCGCGGCGCGGGTGGCGTGGACGCGTTCGTCGGCGAGGCGCTCGAGGAGGCCGAGTTCCTGAGCGGCGGAGAGCTTGAAGCCGAGGAGGGTGTCCTCGTCCATGAAGAATGTGGAGCGGAGGGCCATCTGGGGGGCGATGAGGTTGCGGGCGCCCTTGAAGAACCGGCCGGCGGCCGTGAGCTTGGAGGGGTTGGCGCGGAGGAAGTCCACGGCGGCCAACACGTCGGTGAGAAAGTCAATGCCGCACGCGTAGACGTGGTCGAGGGTGTCGCGGGGCAGAGACGCCCCGCCCACAGTGGCGCGGGCGGCGGCGTGGGCGGCGACGAGTTCCTGGTAGAGGACGAGGCAGTCGTGGTCGTCGCCGAGGCCGTAGTCGAGGAGGGAGAGGTGTCCGAAGGTGCCGAGGTTGGCGGCCTCCAGGGCGCCGCGCCAGCGTGGGCTGTCCACGCTCTCGGTGTCGAGGCCGAGCGAGGGGAAGCGTTCGAGGGGCAGGATGCCGGCGTGGTCGGCGAGGGCGAGGCGGACGGCGCGCTGGAGGGCGGGGTCGGGGAGCGCGGCGATGCGCTGCTCGATGGCCTGAGGGTCGTCGAGGGGCTCGACGGGGCGGCCGGCTCGGCGGCGCTGGCTGAGCATGGGGGCCGGCTCGCGGATGTCGAGGTTGAGGACCTCGGCGAGCACGTCGCCCAGCTCCTGTGGCACGGTGGCCCGCCCGCACTCCAGGCGGTCGCCGGCTCGGACCATGGAGTAGCTGATGAAGCCGCGGCGGGAGAGTTCCTCGACGACCTCGTGCTTGGCCTGCGGCGTGGGGGGAGGCTGGATGATACGATGGAGGAGGAGCGAGGCATCGGCCTCGTAGCCCTCCTGGCGCAGGAGGGCGCGGAGGAGGTCCTGGGCGGCGGGGCCGAGGGCGTTGAAGGATTCGCGGACGCGCTCGGGGGTGAGCATGGCCTGGCGGAGGAGGCGGAGGAGTTCGTGCTTCGAGGCGCTGCGGCTGGAGCCGGCCCCCCAGAACCACTGGAGGAGCTGGAGGCTGGCGATGCTGCGCGAATTCAGGAAGTCATCGAGCTGCATTGCAGGAGGCTCTTGCCACAGAGGCACAGAGGGCACATCGCGGCAAGCCGCAGCCAAAGACGACAGACGACAGATGACAGACGACAGCCAAGAATCGTCCTCGTCCTCGTCGTCGTCCTCGTCCTCGACTCTTCTCCCGGATTTCTTGCAGAAAAACGAGATCCTGTGGGTTTGTAGCACAGAGAGCTGGCGAAGCCACCCGGAATGGCATTGCTGCAAGCCCGAAAGGGCGACAGGGGATAGCCACGGGCGTAAGCCCGTGGAAGAGGGGCGCATCCCCCCGCCCAGTCCCCGCAGGGGGCGGCAGAAGCCGCGAGGCACCCTCTCGCCGTGCTTTCTGCCGCCCCCTGCGGGGGCTGGGCCGGGGGCCGTGGCAATCCACGGGCTTACGCCCGTGGCTACCATCTGTCGCCCGCCGGACGGCGGGCTGAGCGTCCCGCGCAAGTCGCCTCACGCTCTTCCCCCTCGTTCCACTGGCCGCCGGACGGCGGGCTGAGCCTCGCGCGCTCTTGACCTCACGCGGTGGCGTCCTTGCTGAAGAGTTGATGTGCGTCGAGGATGCGGTAGGTGTAGCCCTGCTCGGTGAGGAAGAGCTGGCGGTTGGCCGCGAAGTCGGCGTCGCGGCTGTCGCGGGTGACGAGGGAGTAGAACTGGGCGAGGGCGCCGTCGCTCTTGGGGCGCAGGATGCGGCCGAGACGCTGGGCCTCCTCCTGGCGCGAGCCGAAGGTGCCGCTGACCTGGATGGCGACGTTCGCGTCGGGGAGGTCCACCGCGAAGTTGCCGACCTTAGAGACGATGAGGGTCTGGAGAGCGCCGGAGCGGAAGTCGGCGTAGAGGCGCTCGCGCTCGCGGTTGGGCGTGGCGCCGGTGATGATGGGGGCCTTTGTGTCGCGGGCGACGACGCGGAGCTGGTCGAGGTACTGGCCGATGATGAGCACGCGGTCGCCGGCGTGGCGCGCCAGGAGGTCGCGGAGGATGGTGTGCTTGGCTGGGTTCTCGGAGGCGATGCGGAACTTGTCGCGGTTGGTGGCGAGGGCGTAGCTCATCCGCAGGTCGTCGGGCAGGAGCACGCGGATTTCGGTGCACTGGGCGGCGGCGATCCAGCCCTGCTTCTCGAGCACCTTCCAGGGCACGTCGCACCGCTTGGGGCCGATGAGGCTGAAGACGTCGTCCTCCTTGTGGTCTTCGCGGACCAGTGTGGCGGTGAGGCCGAGTCGGCGGCAGGCCTGGATTTCAGCCGTGATGCGGAACACGGGCGCGGGCAGCAGATGCACCTCGTCGTAGATGATCAGGCCCCAGTGGAGGGCGTTGAAGATGCGGAAGTGGGGGAACGCGGCATCCTTGCGGCGGCGATGGGTGAGGATCTGGTAGGTGGCGAGGGTGATGGGGCGGAGCTCTTTGCACTCGCCGGAGTATTCGCCGATGGCGTCGTCGCTGAGGTCAGTCTTGTCGAGGATTTCGCGCCGCCACTGGCGCACCGCGGTGATGTTGGTGCACAGGATGAGCGTGTGGGTCTGGAGGCGGGCCATGGCGGCCAGCCCGACGATGGTCTTGCCGGCGCCGCAGGGGAGGACGATGACGCCGCTGCCCCCCCGGGCGCTGCCGCCCGCGTGGAAGGCGTCGGCCGCGTCGCGCTGGTAGGGGCGGACGACGAAGGGCTTGCCCTCGCTGGTCGTCGCGCGGAGGGCGAAAGGCAGGGGCGTGCCGTCGGCGTAGCCGGCGAGGTCCTCGACAGGGTAGCCGATCTTGATGAGGGCCTGCTTCACGTGGCCGTGGCGGTCCGGCAGCACGGCCAGGGTGAAGGCGTCGAGCGGCTCGGCCAGGAAGGGTCGGACCAGCTTGTGCCGCAGGATTTCGGCGATCAGCGGCGCGTCCGTCGAGGTGAGGACGAGGCCGCCGTCGCGCCGCTCGAGCTTGAGGCGGCCATAGCGCGCCACGAAGTCGCGCACCTCGAACTCGATGTTCCCCGGCACGGGGTACTTGGTGAAGCGGTCGAGGGCGGCCAGGATGTCGGCGGCGCTCAGGCCGGCGGCCGCGGCGTTCCACAGCGAGAGGGGAGTGATGCGGTAGGTGTGGAAGTGCTCGGGGCTCTTCTCCAGCTCGGCGAAGCGGGCCAGAGCGTCGCGGGCCTCGGCGTAGGCCGGGTTGTCCACCTCCAGGAGCACCGTGCGGTCGCCCTGGACGATGAGCGGGTTGCGGGCGTCGGGGGGCATGGACGCCTCGAGGGGGGCGAACGGGCAACCAGAGACAGACCCGCATTCTAGCGTGAGAAGCCGCGGGGATCAAGGGCAAAAAAACGGCGGCAGAGCATGGCCCGGCCGACTTCCTCTTGATCCGTTTCGCTGCTTCCGGCACAATGGTGTGGGGCCGGAGCCACCGCGCAGGGAGAAGCGGCTTGTCCGGAACGCTCCTGCAACTCGGCGAGCACCATATCGGCGTCTTCCTCCTCCAGGTGCTCCTCGTGCTCGGCCTGGCCCGGGGCCTGGGCTGCCTCTTCGAGCGGATCGGCCAGCCGGCCCTCGTGGGCGAACTGCTCACGGGCGTGCTCCTCGGCCCCACGCTCCTCGGCCGCCTGGCGCCCGGCCTCCACGCCTGGCTGTTCCCCCCCGACCTGGTGCAGAACTCGATGCTGAGCACGTTCGCCTGGGTCGGCCTCCTCCTGCTCCTGCTGAGCGCGGGGACGGAGGTGGACGCGACGGTGGCCTGGCGGGAGCGCGGACACGTGGCGCGCATCGCGGTCGTGGGCCTCGCCGTGCCGCTGGCGCTTTCGGGCGCCGCCGCGCTCCTGCTGCCCGAGCGCTACCTGGCGCAGCCCTCGCAGCGGCTGTTCTTCGCCCTGTTCGTGGCCACGGCCCTCACCATCGCCGCCCTGCCCATGACCGTGCGGGCCCTCTACGACCTCGACCTGCTGAAGAGCGACCTGGGTCTCCTCGTCATGGCCTCGCTCATCGTCCACGAGGTCGTCGGCTGGGCAGCCTTCACCCTGGTCCTCAGCTCGGCCACGCAGGCCCAGCTCGACTTCGCCCACGTCGCCCTCGTCGTCGGCGGCACCCTCGCCTTCACCGCGGCGTGCATGACGCTGGGGCGTCCCCTCGTCGCCGCCGGCATCGCCTGGGTCCAGAGGGGGCGCCCCAGCGACTCCGGCCTCGTCCTCACCTTCGTGTGCTGCGTGGGCCTCCTCGCCGGCTTCGTCACCCACAGCATGGGCATCCACGCGCTCCTCGGCCTCTTCCTGGCCGGCGTCATGGCCGGCAGCGCGCCCGCCCTCTCCGAGCGCACCCGCCAGGCCATCAACCAGATGGTCTACGCCGTCTTCATACCCGTCTTCTTCGCAGGGCTGGGGCTCCAGGTGGACTTCGTGGCGAACTTCGACCCCTTCCTCGCCCTGCTGTTCGCGGCGCTGGGCATCGGCGGCAAGTTCCTCGGAGCGTGGGCGGGCGCCGGCCTGGCCGGCGTGCCGCGGTGGGAGCGCCACTTCATCGCAGCGGCCCACACCCCCGGGGGCTCGATGGAGATGGTCGTCGCACTCGTCGCCCTTCAGGAGAAGCTCATCACCGTGCCGGTCTTCGTCGCCATTGTCTTCGCCGCCCTCGTCTCCTCCATCGCGCTCGGCCCCTGGCTCGCCTGGACGACGCGCCGGCGCCGCGCGCTCAACGTCCTCGACGTCTTCCTCCGCCGCGCGATGCGGCTGAACCTCCGCGGCTCCACCCGCTGGGAGGCGATTCACGAGCTGTGCGAGGCCGCGGCTGAGCAGGGCGGCCTGCCCGAGACCGCCGTCCTCAACGCCGCCGCGCGCGCCCGCGAGGAGACCGCGGGCACCGCCATCGGCGAGGGCATGGCCGTCCCCCACGCACGCCTCGCCGCACTCACCAAGCCCCTCGTCGTCCTGGGCAGGTCCGTGCCAGGAATCGAGTGGGACGCCCCCGACGGCCTCCCTGCCCACCTCATCTTCCTCATCCTCACACCGGCCAACGACCGGGGCCTCCAGGTGCAGCTCCTCGGCGCCCTCGCCAAGGGCCTGGGCGACCCTGCGCTTCGCCAGCGCCTCCTGGCGGCCCCGGACGAGCCCGCCGCCTGGACCATCCTTCGCCAGGCCCTCGCCCAGCACAGCCTCGTCCGCCCCGCACCCTGACGCCGGGGGTCAGGACTACAGGGCGTGTTGCCCAAACCCGGTTCAGGGGATCCACCCCGTTCGGAGTCCCGCCTTTAGGCGCTTGGGGGCAAGAGAAGACCGCCTGAAGGCGGGACTCCCAACGAGCCCGCAGGCGTCGTGGTCGGAGAGCTTCGCGTCGGGCTTCTTCGACCCGGAGTCGTAGAGCTGCACCTCGATGCCTGTCGCCACGGGGCTCTTCAGGTTCCCCACGTGGAAGTAGAAGCCGCTGTTGCCCCCCTTGTTCACCTTGAACTCGAACTCGCACTCGAAGTCCTGGTACTGCTTGTCCTTGAGCCAGAGATAGACCCGGGCAGTTTGACGAGGCCCGCGCGCGGCGCTAGAATGCGCCCAGACCCCGAGAGGAGGCACGACATGGGCATGGCAAGGCACTGGGCGTTTCTCGCCGCGGCCGCCGCACTGGGCGGCTGCTCCCCCCTTCGGCCAAAGGAGCCGCAGATGAAGTCCGCCGTCCTGTGGCCCGTGGACCCGCTTGTGAAGGTGTTCCGCGACGTGATGCCACCGACCGGGCCTTGGGCGCCTGCCGAGGTGCTCGCCGCGCGAAACGAGTACGAATCGGCCCAATTCGTCCTCTACTCGGGCGAGCCGCTGACGGGTCTCCGCGCGCGCGTCGAGGGACTGGCCGAGGCCGAGGTGAGCTTCGTCGGCTTCGTGCCCCTGCGGGCCAACACACGGAGGACGCCCGACGAAGAGGTCGTGCGCAAGGCCCCCGGCCTCTTCCCCGACCCGCTGTTGCCGCCTGCACTGGACAAGCTCGATGCCGGCACGAGCCAGCCGATCTTCGTAACCTTCCATGTGCCGAAGACCCAGCGCCCCGGCGTGCGCAAGGCCCGTCTCGTCGTCGAGAGCGACCAGGGGCGCATCGAGCAGCCCTTCTCCGTCCGCGTCGTCAAGGCCACGCTGCCCGACGAGCGGACGCTTGCGGTGACCAACTGGTTCTCCGCCCACGGCCCCCGCTTCAAGAGCTTCCACGGCGCCGACGACTGGGGCGAGGCGCACTGGAAGGTGCTCGAGCACTACGCGAAGGTGATGGCCGCCTATCGCCAGAATGTGGTCCTCACACCGATCTATCAGCTCATTGACTTCAGCGTCGGCCCCGACGGCAAGCTGGCGTTCGGCTTCGGGCGCTTCGACAGATGGGTGAAGCTGTTCCAGGACGCCGGCGTCATCGGCCAGATCGAGGGGGGCCACCTGGGCACGCGGCCCGGCGGCGAGTGGACGGCTCCCCGGTTCACCATTCGGCTCCGGGCCATCGAGGGCGGCAAGGTGGCCGAGAAGTGGGGCCACCCGGGCGAGCCAGCCGTCGAGGAGTTCCTCTCGCAGTTCCTCCCGGCCATTCAGAAGCACCTTGAGGAAAAGGGCTGGCTGGGCATCTACACCCAGCACCTCTGCGACGAGCCGATCAAGGAGAACGCCGAGAGCTACCGCATCCTCGCCGCCCTCGTGAAGAAGCACGCGCCGAAGCTCCGCCGAATTGACGCCAATCACTACGCCGAACTCGTCGGCTCGCTCGACGTGTGGGTGCCGCAGCTCAACTACTACGACCAGGCCCTCGGCTTCTACCGCGAGCGGCAGAAGGCAGGCGACGAGGTGTGGACCTACACCTGTCTCGCCCCCACCGGCACCTATCCGAACCGCCTGATTGACTACTCGCTCCTGAAGGTGCGGCTGCTCCATTGGGTGAACTTCCGCTTCGGCGCGACGGGCTATCTCCACTGGGGCTGGAACCAGTGGTCGGTGAAGGACCCCTTCGCCGACGTGGAGCCCCCGCACGGCGGCAACATCTTCCTGCCGCCGGGCGACGCCTGGATCGTCTATCCCTCGAAGGAGCGCGTGCTCCTCAGCTCGCTGCGCTTCGAGGCCATGCGCGACGGCATCGAGGACTACGAACTCCTCGCGCTCCTGGCGAAGAAGTCGCCCGAGAAGGCCCAGGCCCTCGCCGAGCGCCTCGTGCCCAAGATCGCTGCGCCCGAGAAGAACGTGGCGACGTTCCGCGAAGTGCGGCGCGAGCTGCTCGACGCGCTGTCGCAGTGAAAGGCCATCAACCACTCGAGTCCCTGTTTGGAGTGCGGGCTTCAGCCCGTATCCCGGCCCTTTACGGCCTGAAGGCCGCACTCCGAACGCAATCCATTGCTCCGAATCAAGGAGCCGGCACCGTGTGGTTCTGGGTCGCCGAACTCGTCGCCCTCGCCCTCGCCCTCGCGGCGATGCCCGTGGTGTTGGTCCAGCGGCGGCACCCCACGGCCACGCTCGCCTGGGTCCTGGCCGTCTTGCTCATCCCCTTCCTCGGCGTCCTGCTCTTCTTCGCCCTGTCCTGGCGGCGGCCCGAGCGGGTGCGCGAGAAGTACCACCGCAAGGACGAGGCATTCCAGGAGCGCAGCGGCCAGTGGCCCTCGCTCGACGAGGCCGAGGAGGAGTTCGCGCACGAGGAGTTCCGCGCCATCGCCGAGGCCATCGAGCGCATGGAGGGCTTTCCCGCACGGCCCGGCAACGCCGTGGACTTCGCCGCCGACGGGCCGAGCTTCCGCGAAGCCCTCCTCTCCTCCATCCAGTCGGCCAGGGACCACGTCCACCTCGAATTCTACATCTACCAGAACGACGCGACGGGCAACGCCGTGACCGAGGCCCTGTGCGCGAAGGCCCGCGAGGGCGTCGAGTGCCGCCTGCTCCTCGACGCCGTGGGCGCCCTGTGGTTCCACAAGAGCTGCCTCCAGCGGCTCCGCGCCGCGGGGGTGAAGGTGGACTTCTTCCACCCCGTGGACCCGCTGCGGAAGCGCTTCTACATCAACTACCGGATGCACCGCAAGATCGCGGTCTTCGACGGCGCGACGGCCCTCACGGGCGGCCGCAACGTGGGCGACGAATACGCCACCCGCCGCAAGGGCAAGCGCGCCTGGCAGGACCTCTCGATGGCTATCCGCGGCCCCGCCGTGCTAGACCTCCAACAGGTCTTCCTCAGGGACTGGTACTACACGACGGGCGAGCCGCTGGCCGTCTCGCGCTACTGCCCGCCGCCCCAGGCCGCGGGCGACGAGGTGGTGCAGGTGGTGCCCAGCGAGCCGAGCGCGCTCGGCAGCGCCACCGAGTTCGCACACCTCCTCGCCGTCCGCGCCGCGCGAGAGTCCCTCAAAATCGTCACCCCCTACTTCGTCCCGCCCGAATCCATGCGGTCCGCGCTCATCAGCGCCGCCCTGGCGGGCGTCCGCGTCGAGGTCGTCGTGCCCGTGATCAGCGACTCCCCCCTCACCCTCTGGGCCGGCCGCTCCATCTACCGCGAACTCATCGAGGCGGGCGTCCGCATCCAGGAGTTCCAGGACGGCATGCTCCACGGCAAGCTGATGATCGTGGACGACCACTGGTGCGCGGCGGGGTCGGCGAACATGGACTGCCGCAGCTTCCGCCTCGCCTTCGAGGTCGGCTGCTTCGTCTACTCGCGGCAGGACATGCCGCAGCTCCTCGACCTCTTCGACCAGTACCGCGCGAAGTCCGTCCCCGTCGAGGACCCGCTCGCCTACGAGGCCCGCCTCGGCGACCGTCTCCGCTGCTCCCTCGCCCGCCTCGCCTCGCCGCTGCTGTGAGCCGGGGC
>Ga0194112_10008083_pt1 | contig 13605 bp, 8 predicted proteins | sample TA2MahC400mmetaG_FD_146191 | JGI IMG/M metagenome (GOLD analysis project Ga0194112, IMG submission 146191) | Freshwater microbial communities from Lake Tanganyika, Tanzania - TA2015016 Mahale Deep Cast 400m | ecosystem: Environmental > Aquatic > Freshwater > Lake | place: Tanzania: Lake...
ATCCACCACCGTCTGAAAAGAGCCCAATCCCCCGAATCCTTCCGAATCAAACAAAACCAGGCATTCCTTATTTATGGTGAGGTCCGGCTCAGTCATGAGGAGATATTCCTCTGTTGTAAGCGGGTCGAGAAAATCCGTGGGCGGCACACTTACCTTATAGTTGATGCCGCTTCTTTCTACAAACAGCGCGAAAGCAAGAAAGAAAAAAACCAACAGCGGTAGAGCCATCCACAGAAAGCTTGAACGTTGGCGCATCTCAAATTCCCATGATCCAGGCGCTGACCTGTTCCCTCCCGGTTTGTATCCAGTCAATATCTCTTCTGCGGATTTCGGAAACAGTTTCCTTTAAACGCTTCTCATCAAACGCAGCGAGGCACACCCTGAGCGTTTCTATCCAGCTCTGCTCATTCTCCGGATAGGATTGTTTGAGCATTTCACTGGCTTCAAAAGCGGATGTGAGGTTATTGAGTGCAATGCTGTTGCGGATTTTCTTAATCAGAATTTCCTTATTATGTGGTTCCAATGCCAGTTTTTTCTGCAGCAATTCAGCGAACATCAGCCGCTGACGCTGGAGTAAATAGGCATCTGCCAAACCACTTTCAATATATTTCCCGGTGGTATCGATATACTGATCCAAAATCTTCACACCATCTGGATCGCGTTCATATTCGACAGCCAATTGCTGGATTTTCAATTGGAATTCACGTTGGATCTTCGCGATGGTTGTATTGGCATAATGAGCCGTATCGATGTCATCGTTATCCCGCGCGAGCATGAGCACATCTAGATAACGCATTGGGTCATCCAGCAAGGTATCGAGCATCAGTTTCCTTCTGATACCACGGTTGTTTAGCACCAGTGCATCTTCCAGAGGTACAATATTCTTTTCTTCCTCACGCCGTTTAATGGTCTTCCAGTAAATATCCTCACTCAACCCGAGTGTCTGCAGCTCCACCGGTTTTTTCTCACCTTTGGTGAAGGCGTTCAGGATATCGGTGAGCAACGCAGCAATTGGTCCAAATAGCGGTATCAGCAGGATGGGTAGAATATTCCGGCTTTTATGAGAGGAGCGTCTGGTGATAATGAGAATGGCATAGAGGATGGATGTCACCAGATGGATGATCAGCAGTCCGTATAAAAGCGTGGCGTTCATCGCTTCACGCTTTCAATCTCATCCAGGCGTTTGCATTCCAGACCCTGTCCGGTTAGCCGTTTTTCAATGATATCCAGGTCACTTTTCAACGCCTGTGTGAACAGCACATAACAGGATGTATCCTTTTCATTCACAAGCCCGATCACATCCTCATCCCGTACGCTTTTGGAAAGTACTTCATAGAACTTGACCCAATCCTTGCCATCTCTCTTTACACTGAGAATCTGAAAATCCGAGATCCTGTTCTTGCGCATCTGTTTTCGGATGTTGACGGTTTGATCGAATGCAGCCGGTTTGAGAATGCGGGTATCCGGCAGATACCAGTCTTCCAGATTGGTGTTTCTAAAAATTGCCGCCCGCGCCAGCGAAGACTGGATCAAGCCGGTGACTACCTTCAGCAGATTAAAGTAGTACATGGAAAACTGGTCAAAGCTCGCTTCCCAAAGCATCACCATCGCCACCAGGTCTCCGTTATTCATGATGGGAGCAATATACGCCGGGTACTTCGGAAGCAGCTGTGCATTTTGAAAAATCTCACCTTTTTTAACCGAATCCAGCGCTGCACGAAAATCGGAAAGTTTTGGAGATTTCGCGATATTTTGCTTTATGTTCTTTGATTTCACTTCCAACCGTGCATACTTGCCGCTTGATTCTACAGAATAAATCGCAATCTGCTCATTCTGCATCACATCTTCCAGGACTGACAGCGCGTGGAGAAAAACATCATCCTCATGCAGCTTATCCAGTTCTCCGCTAATGGTAAAAAATCTGCCGAAACTGTCGCGGCAACCCACTACCTCTTCGCGCAACCGGTTTTTGATGTCCGTAATCTCGTTATACAATCCATACAGAAATTCGTATTTCTCGTGGATCAATTTTGCCTGTGAGTTCTGGAAGTTGATCTCGTTTTCGTTCTTATCGTGGACATAGCCGGTCGCGGCGCCTGCAGTCAGGTAAAGAGCGAACGGCAGCCAGTTCTCGACGTTATAAATCAACAATCCCCAGTCCAAACCTGCCTGGTTACACATAGGTGGTTTCAACAATTTAGCGCAACGGATGAGGAGCTAAAATCATTCGTATGCAAAAGGACAAATACAAGAGACTAGCGATTCAAGAACGAAAAAACATCAGCAGAGGACTGGCACAGAAGAAAACCATCCGGGCAATAGCCAGAGAAATGAACCGATCACCAAGTACCATATCTCGGGAGATAAAACGAACCAGCGGAAAGATTGGCTATCGGGCATTTTCAGCCAGCCAGAGGGCAAAAACAGCAGCCACATCCAGGAGGAAGGGGAAGAGCAAAATAGCGCAGCAGGAACTACTGCGCAGATATGTGCTGGAGAAATTGCGCGAAGAATGGTCTCCCGAAGAAATATCCCAACGGATCAAAATAGAGTATGCTTGGGATATAGCCATGCAAGTATCCCATGAGGCAATCTATCAATACATCTATGTTCTTCCAAGAGGAGAGCTGAAACAAACGCTGATAAAAGCCCTGCGGCAAGAACATAAATATCGCAGGACACAAAAAAGCGAAAAAACGGAAGAAAAACGGGGCAAAATAGCCGATATGCTGTCAATTGAAGAACGACCGGCAGAAGTAGCCGATAGAACCGTACCCGCGCACTGGGAAGGAGACCTGATACTGGGGAAATACAAGCGCAGTGCACTGGGGACCCTGGTAGAGCGCACCACGCGCTATACGATTCTGGTTCCCCTGGGAAGTCAAAAAGATGCTCCCGGCGTGCGGGAAGCGTATGCGCAAGCTTTCAAAACAGTGCCCGATGAACTGAGAAAAACACTGACCTACGATCAGGGCAAAGAAATGAGTGAGCAGCAGCAATTCACAATCGACACGGGGATGCAAGTATTTTTTGCGCATCCCGGTTCACCGTGGGAAAGGGGTACAAACGAAAACACCAATGGCTTAATACGGCAGTATTTTCCTAAAGGAACAGATTTTTCTCAAATATCAGAAGAAGAGATAAAGAAAGTCCAAAGGAAATTAAATGATCGGCCTCGTAAGGTATTAAACTTCTATAAACCCCATGAGGTTTTTAATAAACTTGTTGCACTAAAAGTTTGAGGCCAAGAAATAAAAGAAAAAGAAAATCCGCTATTCTTTAATCTCCGCCTTTTTTTCGGTTTTTTTCTTTTCCCCTTCTGTTTTAGTCCCGCTTTCTGCTTTTTTCGGAGTAATCGTTGATGTATTACCGGAACTTGATCGATGGTCAGTAGAATAAAATCCTGAACCTTTATAAATGATTCCAACAGGCGTATACACCTTATGAAGAGCAGACATTTCACACTGAGGACAGACTCTCAGCGGTTTATCAGAGAATTTTTGCTGCTGCTCGAATTGATAACCACATTGGCTGCATTGATATACATAAACTGGCATATAAAACCTCAAGCCCAATAATGATAGACTTCAAAGCACTGATTATAAGACAAATCATTCAAATCATCATAAGAAAGATATAAAATTAAAAAACATCAAATAATATGGATTGATTTTTCATTATTAAGGAGGATTCTTATGTCTGAACAGAGAAAAGTTCGTGCTCCTCGCGGGAACCAAATCACTTGTAAGTCATGGCTGACGGAAGCTGCATTTCGTATGATCCAGAATAACCTGGATTCCGAAGTCGCCCAGCGTCCGGAGGACCTGATTGTATACGGAGGGCGGGGTAAGGCTGCCAGAAACTGGGATTGTTTTGATGCTATCCTTCAATCACTGAAGGAATTGAATGAGGATGAAACCCTTCTGGTTCAGTCAGGAAAACCCGTCGGTATATTTCGAACACATTCTGATGCTCCGCGTGTTTTGATTGCAAATTCAAATCTTGTTCCCTATTGGGCTACGCAGGAACATTTTGATGATTTGGTCGACAGGGGTTTGATGATGTTCGGACAAATGACTGCTGGCTCATGGATATATATTGGAACACAGGGTATCCTACAGGGTACTTATGAGACGCTTGCCTCCCTCGCAATGCAACGTGGCTGGGGATCATTAAAAGGAAAATTTATTCTAACCGCTGGATTGGGAGGGATGGGTGGCGCGCAGCCACTGGCAATCACCATGAATGAAGGCGTTGGACTGATTGTGGAAGTGGATGCGGAACAGGCAAATATAAGAAAAAACATTGGCTATCTGGATATGGTGGTAGATGATTTTGAAGATGCGCTCAGCTTGGTGCTGGAGGCGAAAGAAAAAAAGATCCCTCGCTCAGTTGGTTTGATTGCAAACGCCGCAGAGATTTATCCGGCTCTGCTGGAAGCTGATCTCTTACCGGATGTGGTTACAGATCAGACCCCAGCACATGATATTCTCATGTATATACCTGCTGGTCTGAGTCCAATGGCTGCAGAAGCACTTCGCAAGTCAAATCCACAAGAATACAAACTGCGCGCAATTAGCTCCATGACGGACCAGGTATCTGCGATGCTGGAATTTCAACGGCGTGGATCGGAGGTTTTTGATTACGGCAACAATATACGCCAGCGAGCTTATGATAACGGCCTTAGTCATGCTTTTGATTTTCCAGGTTTCGTTCCAGCGTACATTCGTCCCCTGTTTTGTGAAGGGAAAGGCCCATTCCGATGGGTGGCACTTTCAGGGGAGAATGAAGATATCTATAAAACCGATGATGCTATCATGGAATTGTTTCCAAATGATGACCATCTTCACCGCTGGTTAAAGATGGCGAAGGAAAGTGTACCTTTTCAGGGATTACCGGCTCGCATTTGCTGGCTGGGATATGGTGAAAGGGTCAAAGCCGGATTGAAATTCAATGAGATGGTAGCCAGCGGAGAACTGGAAGCGCCTATTGTGATCGGTCGCGACCATCTGGATTCCGGTTCTGTGGCTTCACCAAACCGTGAAACTGAGGGGATGAAGGATGGTACTGACGCAGTCAGTGACTGGCCAATTCTGAATGCGCTGATCAATGCGGTTGGGGGAGCTACCTGGGTCTCTTTTCATCATGGCGGTGGAGTTGGGATTGGTTTCAGCCAGCACGCGGGAATGGTCATTGTGGCAGATGGTACAAGAGCTGCAGCAAAGAGGCTGGAAAGGGTGCTCACTACTGATCCTGGTATGGGAATTTTACGCCATGTCGATGCCGGATATCCTGAGGCGATCGCTGCAGCAAAGACGCATGGCATCAAGATTCCCATGATGAAATAAAAAATGACGGTTGTCCGAACGGCGCCGACTTAAATAATTATTATTTTGAAAATTTACGGCATGGTATTGTTTTGCACCCAATCCCCTCCCAATGTGACACGGATATCAAATCCTGCATACGGGTCATAGGTATTCCAGATATTGGCGGAGGTTAAATTCATGGTTTTAGATAAATAGTCTACAGTATAGGGTTTTCCATTGAAAATCTCTATCTTCGTTCCCGGAAAATAACTGCCCGCATCTGCAACCTGCACTACATCGATACCCTGTTCACGCAGAAAATTTGCAGTTTTGTCAGCTAAACCCGGTGCTCCGCTGCCATCCCAGATAATCACTTTCGCGGTTTCATCCCTGACCAATGTGGAACCGTCGCTCGGCGCGGCGATTGGTCCCTTTGAACCGGTAGTAGCGAAAAGTTGATCCCTCAAAACTCGAATTTTATCGGGGATTGGTTTTAATATTTTCTCTCCATCTGGTGATTCGGTTGGGATGGCCATTTCGTAATCTATAATGCCTCGTTTTATATTATTAATATCAAGCTGCAACGCCAGAACACCCAATTGAATCGCTTCTTTTAGATTTAAATTAGTGATGATCCCGGAAGATAATTCCTGGTAAAGCACTGGTGCTTTTCCAATCAATTCCGGGATATTCTTTTGCTTCAGAATACGTTTGCGAATGGAGATGATAACTTCCTGCTGACGGCGAGACCGATCCACATCTCCCCCTTCGGTATGACGCTCACGTATGTAAGCTAAAGCCAACTCCCCATCTAATGTATAGCTTTTTCCGGCTTCCAATACCTGACGCTGCGCACCACCGAGTTTTTCTATCGTTACGGGCTGATCGGGTCTCACCTGAACACCGCCTATTTCGTCGATGAATTTGATAAAGGCGTAAAAATCAATGACCGCGTAATACTGGATTGGGACTCCGATAAACCGCTCAACGGTTCGCCGTGCCAATTCAGGACCACCACCGGGGAGTTTATACGCTTCTCCATTAAGGTAAGCCTCATTGATACGGCCAGGATCTTGAAAACCGGGGATAGTTACCCACATATCGCGTGGGATAGAAAGCATTGAAGCGGTTTTTGTTATTGGATCAACGCTCAGCAGAATCATCGTGTCGGTGCGTGGTATCTCACCTGCACGCCAGTCGTTATAATCCAAACCCATAATTAGAAGCGTGATACGGCTTTTTCCATCCCATGGCTCGGGAGTAGCGATGCCCGGTTGGCTTGCAGATTGTGGAATGTTGCCTAATCCAAGGCTCTCAAGAATTGGGGCACCAGGCAGGTTGAGAATCGTCATGGTGGTTGTCAGGTTCCTGACAAATTGGAAAGTAACCACACTTGTTACAAGAGCAAGGACCAGGAAAGCAACGAAAAAAACTTTCGTGAGCCCGTCCATCGCTTTTATGGTTTGACTAATTTTTTTAAATAATTTTTTCATCTTTGTAGATTTGAAACATTAAATAAGAATAGAATTAAAGTTGCAAGAAAAAGGCCATATAGAGTCATCAATTCTGCGGTTTGGGTGGAGGGATCGGCAGTTCTTCATTTCTTATTTCTGCCCATTTATCCCCTTCGTCAATCAGCATGACAGGGATGTCTTCTACAATGGGATATTTTCTACCACAATCCTGGCAAATTAACCAGGAATCTTTGTAAAGGTTAAGGTTGCCATTCTTTTCCCGTACACATGCCGGGCAGCGCAGAATGTCTAATAGGTCCTTGCTAACCATAAAGTCTCCTTCTCGTATACCGAAATATCAGTCTCACATTTTACCACTTGGAAGAACATGGTTTTTTCATTCTTCTTCACAGTCCTCAAAGTTTCCCTCAGAACCCGGACCATATTCATAAACTGCTCGCCAGGGCTCATAATGAGTGAAAAAAGTATCTTCAAAATATTTTTCTCCATTAATATATACAGTCCTTCCCACCCGCACATCTGCGCCTTCCGCTTCCCACTCTACCTGTACAATCTCGTTGGGTTCGAGGTCATGGTTCACCTGGTAGCAAGGTTTTTTTGGCTGTATGATATTAACTGGACCTGATGTTTGCAAATCGACGTAACGCCCATCGGATGTGGAGTAGAATTTCCAGGTAATCCTGCTGGCAGACCGATTGATATATGTCTCCATTAACAACCAGTAAGGAGTGTCATTGGAAAATTTCAGATCCACCAGAGGAACATACACTGAAGCGTCCAATCCAGCCAGGTTTGCGTCTCGTTTATTGCCAGATATTTTTTCATAGTAGGAGACGCGATAGGCGTGAGGATGTCTCTCAAGGATTGGGAAACCTGCAAAAAATGCAACACGAAACAGGGTTGTGCTCACCTGGCATACTCCCCCGCCAACACCTTCGATTGTGCGATCGTTAAATATAATCAGCGCTTCCGCGTAGCCATTATCCAGGGAAATTTCTCTCATCACTTCTGCCATCGAGAAAATCCCTCTGGGTGGAACAAGCAGACCATGGAACTCGGACGCCGCGGTTTCGATGTTTTGTATCCTGGCATTGCTGGAACCATAAAAATAGGAATTCTCCTCATGAATTAATTCGTTAATGCCCAATTCGCTGGCGGTTGCGTTTTCACGAACATCTGGGACCAGGTCCTTGATAACCAGGGTTGCCTTATTATCCCTTTCCGCCAGTGACTTTTGGGTAGCGGAATAACTGGCGGAAAAATCAAGCTGACGACCGGTGATTGCGTTGGAAAGCACGTCCAGCTCTCGAGTGTCATCATTGAAAATAAAGCGTGCATTTTTGGGTTCGATATACACACTCGATGCAATTTCAGTCAGCAAATTATCCAGAGGTTCCTTTTGGAATTGTGGGATCAGAATTGCCTGGTTGTCTTCTATCTGTTTGATAAAAGTTAACATAGGGGCAATGTCTTCGGGTGGTAGCGAATAAACAATCTCCTCATCTCTCTCATTGCTCGGAAATCGAAATTGAAAAGGTTGAGCGAGTATGTCACTTGCTGATTCGGCAAATACACTCGCATCCAAGATGTCCGGCTGCAGCTCTAGGACGGATAGTGTAATTGGTCTGGTATCTGATTTTTTGATCTGCTCGGTGATCTGGTCGATGCTCAATGGAATATCAAGAGAGAGCCCTATTTGTCCGGGTTGTGCGATTACCTGAACCCCAGATAATATTAAATTAGATTCCCGAACCGGGCGATCATTTTGTTGTTTGATAATAGAAAGAACTTCAAAAGCGCGTTGTTGTTCAAACACAATCACAGGGGGTAATTCATGTGTGGTAAAGCGACCTATTAACTGATATGCAAGGAATGATCCTAACTGACTGCTTCGACCGAATAAAAAAGCTTTCCCGGCTGAGGCACCTACATCCAGGTGAATTCCCAAGTCAATCCATTTCATTTTTATTGGCGTATCACCGTAAAGCAATATGACTTCTTGGGATCCGTTGAATGCATCACTGGTGTTTAATTCTCCGATCGCTTCTTCAATCGTTAAACCTGATACGTCGATACCTGCTACACTGATCCCCGGTAAAATGTGACCGGCATACCAGATTTGGTCTGTGATGACAAAAACAAGCCATAAAAAGAAGAACAAAAAAAGACCAACTACCAAAGCATAGAAGGATTGAACGATCAGGCTTGCAGGCTTAGCTTCGCGGGTGTTCTGCTGCATGGCGGAAATTATAGCATTTCCAGGCAAACAGCAATAAAGAAGGGAAGTTAATGAAAATATTGATGTAAAATTAATAAAATACTGTAACAATTAATAAGATTTATCTTGACATCTATCGAATTGTGTCATAGAATAATAATAACAAAATTCCCTCACAGCATTTGCATTTATGCAAATGGTTTACAATTGAATAATGAGGTTTGCCCGAGTGGCCTAAGCAAACAACCGGTGTTTGCAAAAGAAAAGTCGGAAAACATCGGTCGTTTTGCTTTCCAAGCCCTTGACATAAACTTGGGTTGTGGTAAAATCTGCTTCTCGATTCATCCGGGACTTTAACAACTGAAGAGTGAAAGGAAGTGCACCAAAAGTTCTATTGAGCAAAACAAAACAACACCAGATATGGTGTTCGTTTTTGCGGAGAGTTTGATCCTGGCTCAGGATGAACGCTGGCGGCGTGCTTAATACATGCAAGTCGAACGAGGATCTTTTGTCTTCGGACGAGAGATTCCTAGTGGCGAACGGGTGAGTAACGCGTTGGTGACCTGCCCCGAAGCGGGGGATAACAGTTCGAAAGGACTGCTAATACCCCATGTGATCAGTTGGATTAGATGCCTTCTGATTAAAGGCGCAAGCCGCTTTGGGAGGGGCCTGCGTCCCATCAGTTTGTTGGTAGGGTAACGGCCTACCAAGGCTATGACGGGTAGGGGACCTGAGAGGGTGGCCCCCCACACTGGCACTGAAATACGGGCCAGACACCTACGGGTGGCAGCAGTAGGGAATATTGGACAATGGGCGAAAGCCTGATCCAGCAACGCCGCGTGCGCGATGAAGGCCTTCGGGTTGTAAAGCGCTTTTAGAGGAGATGAGAAAGGACAGTATCCTCAGAATAAGCCTCGGCGAACTACGTGCCAGCAGCCGCGGTAAAACGTAGGAGGCGAGCGTTATCCGGATTTATTGGGCGTAAAGCGCGTGCAGGCGGTCTGACAAGTTGGATGTGAAAGCTCCTGGCTTAACTGGGAGAGGTCGTTCAATACTGTTAGACTAGAGATTGGGAGAGGGAGGCGGAATTCCGGGTGTAGTGGTGAAATGCGTAGATATCCGGAGGAACACCAGTGGCGAAAGCGGCCTCCTAGACCATTTCTGACGCTAAGACGCGAAAGCTAGGGGAGCAAACGGGATTAGAGACCCCGGTAGTCCTAGCCGTAAACGATGTAGACTTGGCGTTGGTAGAGTTAAATCTGCCAGTGCCGAAGTTAACGCGTGAAGTCTACCGCCTGGGGATTACGACCGCAAGGTTAAAACTCAAAGGAATTGACGGGGACCCGCACAAGCAGCGGAGCGTGTGGTTTAATTCGATGCTACACGAAGAACCTTACCAGGGTTTGACATGTAAGTTGTAGTGATCCGAAAGGTGAACGACCCCTCGGGGAGCTTACACAGGTGCTGCATGGCTGTCGTCAGCTCGTGTCGTGAGATGTTCGGTTAAGTCCGCTAACGAGCGCAGCCCTCACTGTGTGTTACATGTGTCACACAGGACTGCCGGTTTTAAGCCGGAGGAAGGTGGGGATGAAGTCAAGTCAGCATGGCCTTTATATCCTGGGCTACACACACGCTACAATGGTCTGTACAACAGGTTGCCAAACCGCGAGGTGGAGCCAATCCTAAAAGCAGGCCTCAGTTCAGATTGCAGGCTGCAACCCGCCTGCATGAAGATGGAGTTGCTAGTAACCGCAGGTCAGCTATACTGCGGTGAATACGTTCCCGGGTCTTGTACACACCGCCCGTCACGTCATGGAAGCTGGCAACACCTGAAGCCGGTATCCTAACCGCAAGGAGGGAGCCGTCGAGGGTGGGGTCGGTGACTGGGACGAAGTCGTAACAAGGTAGGTGTACCGGAAGGTGCGCCTGGATCACCTCCTTTCTAGAGTATCTGATCCGGCGTCTAAGGACGTTGGGTCTAAAAATAAAATCTCGTACGGTGTACGAGTCGATAGAACTCCCATTTCCTTTCACTCCTGAGTTGTTTAGGTTCCGAGAGGGCCTTTAGCTCAGATGGTTAGAGCGCGCCTCTGATAAGGGCGAGGTCTCAGGTTCGAGTCCTGAAAGGCCCACCTCATGGTGAACCTGGGGATGTAGCTCAGCTGGGAGAGCGCCGCCTTTGCAAGGCGGAAGTCAGGGGTTCGAGTCCCCTCATCTCCATCAATATTGAAGGAGTAGATTGGCAGGAAACGTCAATAACGTTTGAAAAATAATAAGGCAAATCGCAAGATTAATCAGCCCGGCGGTTTGTCGGGCTGGTTTGTCTATAAGGCAGATTTAACATCAGAAGAGTTTGAAAGCGCTGTATGCTCCAAAAGTATTTTTGAAGCATTCAGTGCAGGCAAACTGCGCCGGCAGCAATGCCGACTGAACCTTAAAAAGTGAATAGTATGTAGGCCAAATTTTTATAAGCTATATAAAACTTGATGATGGAAAAACAATAAAGAATGTCGAATTCTCCGCATCACGTTGAAGCTACTAAGGGCTTACGGTGAATGCCTTGGCGCCAAGCGCCGATGAAGGACGTGGGTCACTGCGATAAGCCTCGGGGAGCCGTGAACAGGCTTTGATCCGGGGATGTCCGAATGGGGAAACCCGCCGTTGTGAACCAGCGGCATCCGCAGCTGAATTCATAGGCTGCTGGAGGGGCACCAGGAGAACTGAAACATCTTAGTATCCTGAGGAAAAGAAATCATTCCCAAAGTAGTGGCGAGCGAAATGGGAACAGCCCAAACCGTCACAGCTTGCTGTGACGGGGTTGTAGGACCCGGCATATGGAAGTTACAAAACAGATCGCTAGCAGAATGGTATGGAGAAGCCAACCAAAGAAGGTGATAGTCCAGTACGCGAAAGTGATTTGTCTTCCGCTGGGCACCTGAGTACTGCCGGGCACGCTAATTCGGCAGGAATCTGGGGAGTCCACTCTCCAAGGCTAAACACGCTTGGCGACCGATAGTGAACTAGTACCGTGAGGGAAAGGTGAAAAGAACCCCGACGAGGGGAGTGAAAAGAATCTGAAACCGTAAGCTTACAAACAGTCGAAGGGCTAATGGCGGGTCGGTGCTCCGGTGAAAGCCGGTGTGCGCCGCTAGGCCTGACGGCGTGCCTTTTGGAGAATGAGCCTGCGAGTTAATCTTTGTGGCAAAGTTAAGGGAGTAACACCCGGAGCTGCAGCGAAAGCGAGTCTGAATAGGGCGTGCAGTCGCAAGGATTAGACCCGAAACCAGGTGAGCTACCCATGGCCAGGGTGAAACGAGGTTAAACTCTCGTGGAGGCCCGAACCTACTAATGTTGCAAAATTAGGGGATGAGCTGTGGGTAGAGGTGATATGCCAAACGAACCTGGAGATAGCTGGTTCTCCCCGAAATAGCTTTAGGGCTAGCGCCATATGTTTAATACCGGAGGTAGAGCACTGGATGGGCAAGGGGGCTTAGCGCTTACCGACCCCAACCAAACTCCGAATGCCGGTATTCCAGAATATGGCAGTCGGACTGCGGGAGATGAGTTTCGTAGTCAAAAGGGAAAGAGCCCAGACCATCGGCTAAGGTCCCCAAATTCAAGCTAAGTGGGAAACGATGTGGGGTTACTGTAACAACCAGGAGGTTTGCTCAGAAGCAGCCACCCTTTAAAGAGTGCGTAACAGCTCACTGGTCAAGTGATCCTGCGCGGAAAATCCAACGGGGCTAAGCTTGGTACCGAAGCCATGGGTTCCAGATTATTCTGGAGCGGTAGGGGAGCGTTCTGTTTGCGATGAAGGCTGACCGAAAGGACAGTTGAAGTGGACAGAAGTGAGAATGCAGGCATGAGTAGCGTAAAACGTGTGAGAATCACGTTCGCCGTAAGTCTAAGGTTTCCGACGCCAGGTTGTTCCGCGTCGGGTTAGTCGGGCCCTTAGCCGAGGCCGAAAGGCGTAGGCGATGGATAACCGGTCAACATCCCGGTACCACTTTGAAGGAGCGATGGGGGGACGCAGCGAGGTAGGCCAGCCTGCGATTGGTCGTGCAGGTGCACCTTACGTCAGGCGTTGAGGTCCGTAGGCAAATCCGCGGACTGAGCTGAGGTATGGTGGCGGACCTTTAAGGCATAAGTGAGCTGAGCCTTGCTGCCGAGAAAAGCCTCTAAGCGATGATTTCAGAGTGCCCGTACCGCAAACCGACACTGGTAGACGAGTAGAGAATACTAAGGCGATCGGGAGAACCTTCGTTAAGGAACTAGGCAAATTAACCCCGTAACTTCGGGAGAAGGGGTGCCTCTTGATGTGAAAGTTTACTTGAGCGTTGAGAGGTCGCAGTGAACAGGCTCTAGTGACTGGTTAACAAAACCACAGGTCTCTGCTAAGCCGTAAGGCGATGTATAGGGGCTGACACCTGCCCAGTGCCGGAAGGTTAAAGGGAGAGGTTAGCGTAAGCAAAGCTTTGAACTGAAGCCCCGGTGAACGGCGGCCGTAACTATAACGGTCCTAAGGTAGCGAAATTCCTTGTCGGGTAAGTTCCGACCCGCACGAATGGTGTAACAAGTGGGGCGCTGTCTCAACGAGGGACCC
>Ga0194112_10008084_pt1 | contig 13604 bp, 11 predicted proteins | sample TA2MahC400mmetaG_FD_146191 | JGI IMG/M metagenome (GOLD analysis project Ga0194112, IMG submission 146191) | Freshwater microbial communities from Lake Tanganyika, Tanzania - TA2015016 Mahale Deep Cast 400m | ecosystem: Environmental > Aquatic > Freshwater > Lake | place: Tanzania: Lake...
GCTTCTGATAGGTCCAATGCAGACTGTGGAGGAGCCGACCGACGTGGTCTCGGTGATAGTGAACGTCGAATTCCTCCTTGATCAGGTCGGCGATGCGCTGGGTCGTCCACACTTCGGTGTCATATCCCCGAGCCATCGCCCCTCGGAGGAGCAAGTCCACCAGCCGGTCGAGTTGTCGCGGCGTCAGCTTCGGCGGGCGGCCGGGGACCGGCTTGGCCTTCAGCGCGGCTTGCCCCCCGCTTTCCGCGGCGTCGCGCCAGCGCATGACCGAACTCGCGTGGCATCCCATGATCTCCGCCACTTCCGACAAGGACCGTCCTTCTTTCACGAGAGCGAACGCTCGAACTCGACGGGCTTCCAACTCCTTGGCCGAACCATTGGGTCGCATAATGGTGTCCTCCTTTCGGGGACACCATTATATTGCATTACTTATGCAGAAGCCAATAAGATCCTCGGCATCCACGAAACCAAGTACGCCCTAGTAGGCTGACCACGAACAAGTACTCATTTTCCGGAAGAATCTTCATCCACTTGTCATCAACGAATCCGAGATAGAACAGTGGCCGGTTGCCCGACACTTTTTGATACGTTGGCTCGCGCATGAGTTGGACGATGCGTTGCACGTTTTCTGTGGTGGCAAGGCCGGCGGGTCCACTCCACAGGCAGAAGTTGATGTCGGCTTTGTGCCGACTGGTGAGGTAAAGGTTGCGGGCCTCCACCATGACCGGAAGACTGGCGTCGTAGAACCCAAAGGCCCAGTAGTCCAGCCCGGCCTGATGCGCGTAGGCGATTTCCTGATCCACGATTTCCTGCGTGTAACCGCGAATCTCCACCTGTGTATCCGAAATGATCTTACCAAAGAACGGCACACGATAGTGCCATCGCTTGGGGCCGAGCGCGATTTCCACGGCACTCCCCACGCTGCTTTTATCGCCGTGCCACGCGTCCCACCGAATCGCTCCAACGACTGCACGGCCCTCATCGCGAGTCTTTTCGGGCAAGACCGGTGATGGTTTTTGTTCTTCGGCGTGCAGCACAGCCAGCGGCGCGAGCAGCAGGGCGGTGAGGAGGGTGAGAGTATATTTCATCGGTTTGTTTCTTTCATCTCTCGGTCAGCGGCTTGCGCATCTTGCCCGCGAGCGACTCAAACTGCCCGACATCTTCCAGCTTGCCGAACATGATGCGGTCTTTGCGGCTCGCGTCGGTATCGCCCTGCGTCACGGTGAGCCAGATGGCGCCGTCGTGCTCGTGGAATGTCGGGTATTGAAACGACTTCGGCGTCTCGAAGCGGTATTTGCGCTCCCATGTCCGGCCATCGCGGGAGATGTCCACGTTGAAAACGCTGCGGTTCGCGAACCGGCCTGACGCGTCCTTAATGCGTGTGCTTTCCTGCCAGCCGAGGTAATAGATGCCGCCGAACTTGTCAAAGGTCGGCTTGGAGCTGCCGCCGTTCGGAACATACGGCATCACGCGGCCAGCAGTCCACGTCTTGCCGTCCCGGCTCGTGGTGAAATGGTAGTTCCCCCCATCCTTAACCGGAACTTGGCTGCGAACAATCGCCATCCAAGTGCCGTCGGGCAGACGGTTGACGGACGATTCGCTCAACGCCGCGCTCTCTGGCTCGTTGAAGTGGCCAATCACCTCAAACGTTTCCAGAGCATCATGCAACAGAGCGAGCGCATTTTGCCTCCCTTTGAAGTTATTCAAGGCGACGTAGATCTTGCCGTCGAAGCGTTTGAAGGAATCGAAGATGTGAACGGTCGAGTCGCTGGGCTTGCCCGTAAAACCCTTTGCGGCAGCGTCTGCATGAAGATACTGCGGCTGGAAGTCGAAGGTGCTCGCCGCGGTCTTGAGCTTTGCCTTGTGAATGTTTGGCGCAAACTCGCCGCGCTTCAGATCGAAGTCACGATACCACACCTGCGACTGCCGCTTGCCGGGATCGTTGCTGTCAAAGTAGCAGCGCAGTGTGCTGGCATCGTTTTTGATGATGCGTGCCGCGACACAGGCGCCTGCAGGCAGAGTTCCATTTTCAAACACCTGCCCGCCCTTCGCGAAATCGGTCACCTTCTCCACCCTCAGCGAGTTCGGGTTCACCACGGACATCGTGACATATTGAAACGGCCACTCCGCGCTCTCACCCGGCTGCACGTCGTTTGCTTGGGCGACGATGTAAGCGCGATCGCCCACGCAGACAAACTCCGCATCGTGTGTGCCTTTCACCAGCGGAGCGGTCACTTTGACCAGTCGCGCCATCACACGGTTGGCGGCCAGAACCGGATCCCAGGCGCCGGCGATGATGTTGGGGTTTGGCTTCGGAGCGTCAGCGGCGTGCAGCGCGGCCAGCGGCGCGAGCAGCAGGGCGGTGAGGAAGAAGATGTGTTTCATTGTGCTCTCAGTGTTGCTTTCATCACTGCAAATCCAGCCCGCCCTCGCCGATCTCTCGAAGCACGGAGGGCTTCACGGGGACGGAGGGATGGAGGCCCATGATGCGCTTGTTGCTGCTGTTCTTTTCGCCTTTGGCACGGAGTTTGTCGGATTCGGGGGCGCCGCCCATGCGCTTGAAGTTGATGGCGAACTCGGGGAATGCGCGGACGCTTTTTTCCAGCTCGTCCCACTGGCGCAGGATGGCTTCGCTGAACGCTTTGCGGTCGTCCTTCTTCGCGGCTTCGAGCTTCCGCATCTGGGCGCGGATGCTGACGATGGCGCGGGAGTAATCGAGGCCGCAGCGGGTGAACTCGACACGACGGGCGTGCTTACCATCGGCGGGTCCGGCGAGGCTGTGGGCTTGTGCGATGAGGGCATCGGCTTTGGCAAAAAAGTCAGCGGTGTAATAGTCCGGCACAAAGAAGGCGCTGTTTACGGAGGCTCCTTTGTGGACGAGTTCGCCGCGGGTCTTTTCCATGAGCAGCCAGTATTTCTTCATCGGCGCGGCGGCGGGGCCGTAGCAGCGTTGGAAGTAGTCGTTGAGGATGGCGTGGCCGTCGGCACCTGGGTCCCAGGCGAGTTGGCCGATGAGGTAGTAATACGGCGCCATGGTGGCCCAGTGCTCGAACAGTGTGTCGAAGAACACACCGACGACGCCATGCTCGGCCACGAAGCGGAAGTCGTCCATCAACTCCTGAAACGGCACGTCCGGCAGACCCCACATGCGGCCACCCTGATTACCGAGATTGGGCCGCCAGATCATGGTCTTGGAAATGCCGGCCCAGTTGAGAAAGTCGGCTTTGTGCTGCTCGCGGAAGGCTTTGTCGCGACCGTGGAAGTTGTTCACGCCAATGATGAGCACGTTGTCGCGCGGCACAGCACGCACAGGTTTTGGACGTCCGACATCGCCATAGGCATTGGTGGCGATATAGAGTTCCCGGCCGGGAAAACGCTTCTTCACCATGTCGGCGAGCGTGTTGGCGAAGGTGACGTAGCGGTCGGAGAGCGGCGGCCACTCCTGAGTGACGCCGTTGGCCCAGTTCAGCTTGATGCGGACATCCGTGGTGGCGGGATCAGGGTCCCAGGCGCGGGAGCGTGGATCGGTGCAGTGGCCGTCGAAGTAGCCGTCATTCGGCATGGCGGCGAGCACGGTGCGGTGCGGATACTCGGCCAGCAGGGCCTCCTGCTCTTTCAACCACACATCCCACACGGCGGGTTCGCCTTCACAAAGCTTCACGCGATGCCTTGCCTCGGGAAAGGTACCGCGAGTGCCATCAGGTTGCAGGGCGAAAAGCTCGGGCCGTGTCTTGCCGTATTTGTCCCACCAGTCTTTGAAATAATGCCCGCCGAGCATGTCGAGCGAATGCAGCAGCACACGCTGATGCCGCGCCCAATCCTGATCGGCCCGGTCTTTGATGTAGCCCATCTCGAGCTGATTGAACAGACCGCTGCGGCTGCGGAACTGCGGATGGTGCCGCTTTTCAAACGGCGCGATGCGCAAACTCTCCGCGCCGGGACAATCCGTGCCCAGTTCGCCCGGATACAGCCATCTCACACCGACGATTTCCTGGAGGAAGGTAAAGACGGCATTCGCATTGCCATACTCGCCCTGCTTGTTTTGAATGGGAAAGCGCCGTCCGGGGAAAGTCGGATGCTTTGGGTCCCATTGATCGCGCCCGGTGATGGCGATGTGGTTTTCGTTCCCGATGAGAAAGACCTCCTCGGGATGCTTCAACGTGAAGTCCTTGACAGGAAAAAGGCCGTCGAGTACCGGTTGATAGCCCACCCAGATGGCATGCTTTGGCAGAGGCAGAGGCTGGCCTTCGATGATCTCAGGCCGCGCCCCGCCGATGCGCTCAAGGTACACGGCCAACTCTGCCGCGGCCGCCCGTGTATGTGGCGCTGCATCCTGTGCCAGCACGATGGGCAAGGCCGAACCATCGGCGCGAATCAGGTGGAGTCGCGCCTTGGCCTCCGCTGCGCTGGCTTGGCTGGCGAGTCGTCCGGCGAGTCCAGCACCGAGCGCGGAGACAGTGACGGTCTTCAACGCCTCGCGGCGGGTGATGGATGTTCTGTTGGTGTTCATGATGTGAATGTCTCTTGGGTGAGTTTAAGTATTGGGAGATTGGAGCTCCCTGCATGGATGGTCGCTATGCAGCGCAGCCAGCGGCCCGAGCAGCAGGGCGGTGAGGAGGGTGAGAGTGTGTTCCATAGCTTTCATCGGCACGGTTTCCGCGGAGTTCCTACTTTGCCTTTGCTGCTGTCGGTTGGCCTGGCGGAGGTAGCGCGACTTGTTTCAGCGACTCGGCTTGGAGCGTGCCCGGCGCCGGCCAGTCGGCGGGGATTGGGATCGTGACCTTGCCGGTCGCAGCCCATTCGGTGCCGCGCAACATCAGCGTGCGGAAGCCGACGCCGACCATTGGCTTCGGGTCGTGGCCCAGAGCGCAGTTGAACGCGCGGCCTTTGCCAAGTTCCGTCACCACCACCATCGGCTCGCTCGTGCTGCTGCCGCGGAACGCTTTGTCGGAAAACGTTGTCGCCAGCACGTGGCCGGTCTTGTGCAGCAACTGTCGGTGATAGAGTTCGTCCTTCACGTGTTGGAAATCCTTCATGCCTTCCGTCACCGGATGCTCCCTGTCGGCGATGGTGACGAGGAAGGAGTGCAGCGCGCCGTGACCGCTGATGTTCTTGCCGGCGGCATCCTTCTGCCACGTCAGGCCGATGAGATCGCCAAACTCCGGCCAATCCATCCACGCGGTGCTGGCGGCATGGAACAACACGAAGCCGTGCCCGGCGGCGATGTAATCGAGAAACGCCTTCTCGGTGGCGGCGGGCCAGCGCTGACCGGTGACGTTCGGGTAGCTCGTGTAGTTGCAGACTATCGCATCGTATTTCGCGAAGTCGGCCGGGTTGAAGTGCGGCACGTCCTCGGTCACGGTCACGGTGAATCGGCCGCTGTCCTCATACATTTTCTGCAGGACCGGCGTGGTGGTTTTCCAACTGTGATTGTTGGCGCCGCTGAAGATCAGCAGCCGGATTTTGGAGTTGTCCGCGCCGTGTGCGGCGGCGGCCACAGCCAGCAAAAAGGCGGTGAGGAGTGTGAGAGTGTGTTTCATGTTTGTTCCTGATGTTGCTTTCATTTGGTTCGTCAGTTCCAGTCATTGGAATCCATCGCACCGAAGATCTCCAGCGATTGGAAAGAGCCGGCGCGGAGTCTACCAAAGTCTGGTACTTCTGGCAAGGCCCGGCCCGCGGGCAACGCGGCCAGCGGCGCGAGCAGCAGGGCGGTGAGGAGGGTGAGGTTTCGTTTCATTTCGCCTTCACTCCCGTGCCGAGAAACTCTTCCTTCGTGAGGAAGCCGTCGTTCAGTGGATAATGACATCTTTGATCTTTGATCGCGGCAAAGGCCCTGACAGACGGTCGGCTGCAAGGCGCTGTCTCGCGGGTCGCTGTGATTGAAACGTCGTGTGCGCCCCGCGTCAAGCACAAAGTGACCCAAGCTCCGGTCCCGGCGCATACGTGCTGCCGTCCTCGCGCGTCATCTCGTCAATCCAGACGGACGCGCGCACGGGCCCAGCGCGGAACTCCTTGGTTGGCCGCTTCTTTCCCGCTTCCATGCGTTTCACCCCCTTACTCGGATGTCTATCTCGAGCATGTCCGTTGAGCGTCAAGGCGGCTTCGACGCAGGGCATGGTGCGGTCCGCCTTGATCAGCCGAAGATTTCAGTCCCTCATCTCTTCCTCATAGAGCCTGCCGAACGCATCGCGTATCAGGTAGTGCGCGTCGAACTCGGTCATCTCCGACTGTCTGGCTACACGAGCCAGCCGCTCTGCGAGCTTTCTGGTTTCAGGTGTCCAAAGCGCCATAGACATCAACCTCCCTATGGTGGGCGCAGCCAGGCTCGATCCTTACGGCCAACGCCAATTCCTGCGCCTCGGCTACGGTTTGAAACCTCGTCGAGCAAGCCTTCGGACTGCCCTCTTCGTCAAAGATGACGATCATAGGGCCCTCGTCTGAGACGGGCTGGCAGGGGGCCACAATCTCTACTACGTTGCTTGCCCCCACCGGCTCAGGTCTCTGGCTTCGCATCTTCAGCGCGCACAATACATACGCCTCTGTGGCCGCGCACCTTGATGCTGAACCCGCCCGCCTCCCGGCCGCCGAGCAGCGGGAACCGCGCCTCGCCGTCCCCGGTCAGTTCCAGGGAACTCTTGCCGTCCTCCTCGTACGCGCGATGGGTCAGCCCGTGGTAGAAGACACGTTCGGCCGCCTCGGACCAGCCCAGGCTCTGCGGATTTGTGCAGACCTGCGCCGAGGGCTGAGTCGCCGGGGGCGCGGACTCCGCAATCATGACCCGGCTCCGCCCACGGCCTACGTCGAACCGCAGCAGGCGATGCTCCTGCGCCCGGAGCGGGGCCGCCTCGGCTTGAACGCCGTTGACCGTCACCCACGCCGCAGCCCATTTCGCTGGCGTGTATGCCAGAATCTGCGCCACCTCGTGAGTGTTCTCGACCGTCAACGCCGTCCTCGGCGAGCCTACGGGCAGCACGCCGCGAATCGTGACGCCACGGTTCTCTGGAAGCAGCAGGGCTGTCCGCTGGCCATTGACCGAGTACACCCAGGCAGGCGTCTGGCTGAGGATGTGATAGTAGTTGGTCTGAGGCTCCAGTTTCGTCCGATGCGTGTACGTCGTGGCGAGCGCCGTGTGCGCTGTCAATTCCATGAGCGTGATGTAGTCCGCGCGCCACGGCACCGGCTTGAAGGCGTCGAGCGGTTCCGGCGGGGCGAGCCGCAGGTCTATTCCGAAGGTGTGACATCCGGGCTGGAACTTGAGATCGGCCGACGCGAGTGAAAGCTCATGCTCACCCGCCTGGTCGCCATGCAGGATCACCGGAATCACGTACGCGTTGCCGGCCTGAAGCACGGCAGTCTCCAGCTTGTCCGTTTCGAGCGCCCACCAGCACGGATGCACGTCCATCGCACTGAGCGTGGTGTCGAGCAGTTCGTCGGCCACGTTCTCGCGCGCCAGGCCCATCGAGACGTGCGTCCACATGGTGATGATGTTGCGGAGCCAGCCGCGCATGCCCGTGAAGGCGTTGCGCAGGCCGTAGGCCCCGGCCGTGCCGTAAACCAGATTGACCCACGAGCCGGGGCGGTTCGTGCGATAGAGCGCGTTGGCATAACCGGACACGCCGAGGATTCGCCAGTCGCGCTTCTCCCAGCGCTCCGGCTGCTGGCACTCCAGGTAGGCCTGAAGACCGTTGGAGCGGAGCGGCACGTCTGCGACGGAACGCCTCGGCGCGCCTGCGACGGCGAGGAGTCCTGCGACCACACACATGAGCCTGTAGCATCTGTTCATGGGAAGCCTTCCTGCGAGCCGGATCGGCCATGCCGTATAGCCGTCAGGTTCTGGGAATACAATGAGGACTCTCGCATGCCCCCAAGGCAACGCGACGCACGAAAACCGTGCTCGCTATCGAACTCGCACTCGCACTCGGCCGTTGAGGCGCTCGATTGCGAGTTCGAGTGCGAGTTCGACGGCGATCTTCCGAGGACAAAACCCCCACCATGCCACGGATTGCTCATTGACACGGCAGGCCGACATGCGTAGATTCTCGTCCTGGCAGAATCGCGCAAGTGCCTTTCCCCCTTCGCGCCGCCACGACACTCGGCGCGGGACTCGATTTCGGAACCATGAGGACCGAAGGATATGATGACCATGAGGCGGCTCTGCTGGCTTTGGATCGCGCTTCTGCTTCTCGGTACGGTCGCGCACGCGTGGGACTTCGACGAGGAGGTCTATATCTGCGGGACGCTGGGGATGAGCATGGCGGAACTGCAAAGCGCGGGCATCACATTGGTCAGCCACATCTCCCACACGCGGGAATGGATGGCCGAGGCCGCGCGCTATGGCATCCGGGGCATGCCGTACGTGTCGCTCTACAAGGTGTACGACGCCAGCGCGCCCGGCGCAGACCGCCAACACCCCTTCTGGAGCGCCGTGGAGATCACCGGCCATCCTGAGTGGGTCTACATCGGAGCCAATGGCCAGAAGGCCCGGCCATTCAACAACGAGTTCTACCCGAAGGTGAACTGGCAATCGTGCACCAATACCGCCGGGCTGGCCGAGGCCTACGCCCGAGGCGTGGCCGGCGTGATCCGCAACGGCGCGGGCGGCGTGTTCATTGACAACGTCCTGCCCGCCAAGGTCTGCCACGGGCCGCAGTTCGGCGTCCACCAGCACCTCTACCCCGACAAGGACAACATCCACAGCTTCAAGATCGCACTCGGACAAGTCCAGGAGACGCTGAAGGGCTTCGGGCCTAACACCGTCATGATGCTGAACGTCGGGGACTGGACGCCTTGGCAGGAGTTCGGGGACTGCATGATGCTGGAGAGCTTCATTTACAACATTGACGTGCGGCCCGGGCCGGGAGGATGGGTCGGCAACGAGATCATCCGGGTCAAGACTTGGCCCAAGATTCTGGCCACCTTGAAGGCCACCGCGGACTATGTGGCGGGCAAAGGCAACATCGTCACGCTCGAGTACCTGCCGGAAGACCCGGAAGCCGCGTTCTACACTTACGCCTGCGCCAAGCTTGGCGATTACCATTGGTCGCCCGGCGGCCGTGTGTGGCGGGACGTGGCCCGCGCGCTGTATCGCTGCCGTCTCCAGACCGCCAAAGGCCCGCTCCTGGAGTCCCAGGGCATCTACTTCCGTCACTACGCCGGCGGCATGGTGGCGGTGAACAGCACAAGTGCGGCGGTTTCCGCGCGTCTGCCCGCGCCGCCGGACTGCGCCAGCCTCGCCGACGTGTGGGATCGGCAGGTTCTGCCCGTCCGTGACGGCCATCTTGACGCGCGGTTGCCGGCCGATGCGGGCAGAATCTACATCGAGCCGACGCGTCTGGCGGTCGGACTCCTGCGTGAAGCGTCGGTGTCGCTACGCACGGCCCAGGAGAAGAGCGTGACTCCCAACCGTCCGCCGGACCCGGGCTTCGAACGGGCCTGTGCGGCCGCGGAGCTCGCGCTCCGCGCCTCGCCGGACGCGATGGCGACCGCCGTGGCTACGCTGCTTCGCGCACTCGACGCCGGCCTCCAAGGGCCATCTCAGGGCGCCGGGACCCGGCTCGCCACCGGGCCGCAGATCGCGCCGAAAGAGGCCCTCGACCTTCTGAAGGCCGAGCATCTTCCGTCCGCTCTGCGCCTCACGGTCGAGTCCGACCGGGTCGTCCTCGCCAACTCCAGCGGGGACTGGGCGCTGGGCGGGCCGCTGGGCGCTATCCGCATTGGCCAACTGGGCATGAACGTGGGCGTGGCGGAGAACGCGCTGCACCCGCAGCACGGATGGCTGAAACCGGGCCGGATCACCAACGTCAAGCGGCTGCGGGATGAGGCGGCCGTGAAAGCGGTTGAAGTGACGACCACGTTCGTCGGCGGGAAGACCGGCCAGGAGATTCCAGGGATTCTCCTTGTCCTGACCGCCGAGGTTCGCCACGACGACCCGGCCTTGCACGTCTCCGCCGCGGTGCGCAATGTCACGAGCCGGGACCTTGGAATCTACGCGCCCTGGGTGACGCTGGGCGCGGGCGCGTGGTGCAGCTTCCCCGGCCAGCCAGCCGTGCAAGCCGGCGAGTACGTCCAGTTCGAGAGCAAGGGCTGGACGTACGTGTCCCCCAGCTCCACCGGCGGCACAGGGCTTCTGCTCATCAGCGACCTGGCCCAGAGCTACAGCCCGTACGGGATTCACCTGTATTCCAACCCCCGCAACGCCAGGCTGGGGCCGCAGCAGGATCGCGCGTTCAAGTTCAGCCTCGCGGTGGTCTCCGGGGCGTGGCAGCAACAACCGGAGGCGCGGGCGGCCGTGTGTCGCGCGCAGGTCAACGCCTCCAGCGCGTGGCGGCTGCTGACGAACGAACCGGCGCGGGCCGCGCTCAGGGGCGAAGCCGTGGCCGGGCGGGATGCGACCGTGGCGCTGGACGGCGCGCCGAAGGCGGGACTGGCCGGCGCGGAACTGCTGAACGGCCCGGGCCTCAGCGCCCTGCCGAGCGCCGTCCGGGTCGAAGACGGCCGCCTGCTCTTCGCACTCCCGCCATCGCTGCGGAGCGGCGAGTTGCTGCGGCTGCTCGTGCGGCGCGCGGCCCAAGGCGCGGACGGCCGTCCCGTTCCCCTGGCCGAGCAACTGGTCATTCAGCCGCAGCCGTCGCTCATTCTGGCCGCCGAATCGTGCGCGTGGAGCGGCCGAACCGGCCAGGTGGAGCTCACCTTGACCAACCGTCTGAGTGCGGATGCCGCTTGCCGGGTGACGGTCAGCGCGCCGTCTGGCTACAAAGCCCCGGAGGCGGTGCGTCTCACTCTGAAACCGGGAGAGAAGCGGCGCTTGCCAGTCACACTCACGGCGGATCAGCCCAGCGCGCCGCCCTTCGGCGTCAAGGCCGCGCTCACGTTCGAGCCCGAAGCGCATCGCGGCGAGCAGACCGTGGCCTTGGACTTCCTGCCCAAGCTCATCTGTCCAACGGTGCAGCCCGCGCCGGCCATTGACGGCAAGCTTGACGACCCGGCCTGGAAGGCGGCTGCGCAAACCGGCCCCTTCGGCATGGTCACGGACGGATCGAGCCCACGCGAGACGACCGAGGCATTCATGGCGCGTGACGGGGAGTTCCTCTACATCGCGTTCCGCTGCCGGGAATCGCGCCTGGATGCCCTCGTGGCCCGTACCGCGCCGGGCAAGGGCTCGGATGCCGCGGTCCATGCCGACGACTCGGTCGAGGTCTTCCTCCAGCCCGACCCCACGCAGAAGTACCTGCAACTGGCGGCGAACAGCCGGGGCGCATGGAAGGCGTCCCGGCCCGCGACCTGGGACGTGGCCGCGCAACGCGGCGACGGCGAGTGGACGGTGGAGATGCGGGTGAGAATGGACAGCCTGCCCGCGCGGCCCACGGGCACGTGGCGGATGAACTTCTGCCGAATGCAGCAGCGCCTGCGCGAGGCGTCCGCCTGGTCGCCCACCGGCTCCACCTTCCATCGCCCCCAGCGTTTCGGCCTGGTCACCTTCGCGGAATGAGGGCAACCATCAATCATCTGTGGTTCCATCCTGAGCATCTTCGTCGTCGGGGTTCTGGAGACACGTCGCCGACCGTTGCCGCCCGCAGCGTGCGCCACAGGACAATCGTCTCCAGGCCCTCACTTCATGCGGAACGGTTTCCCCAGCCTGATCGTCCGCTCTGCCTTCGGATACCAGCCTTGCGGGGCGTGCTGGTTGGTGTGCAGGTAGCATTGCACGCGCACTTCGTCGCTGCCTTCGGTGAAGGTGAGCAGGCGGCTCATGGGCACGGTGGTGCGCGAGACGTGGTAGCGGGTCAGGGCGGCGCAGTTGATGAAGCTCACGCCCCACTTGCGCTCAATGTGGGTGCGGCCGTTGAAGTGGTCGTCGGGGTCCGTGTGCGTGTGGCCGCCGATCCAGAGATCAATCGCCCCGGGATGCGCCTCAAGGTGCTTCTCGAACGCCATCGCCTTGGGCTGGGCGTCCAGGAAGTAGAGATACGACGCGCCTTCGCCCGCCTCGCCGGCGTCGGCCTGATGGCCGTGGTAGCGGCCGGTGAACGTTCCGTCGGGGTTCCTGATGACGCCCTCCCAGTCGCCCGAGCCGACGGTGGTCTCGCGCAGCATGTGATGGTGCGCAGAGATGATGATGGAATCGCGGTTCGCCTCGACGTTGCGTTTCCACCACGCGAACGTCTCGCTCGTGACCGCGCCCGCCGGGTAGCCGCCGCGCCTGCCGCGGCCGACGGGCACGGGCAGATCGTTGCGGTCGCTCATCATGAGGAACAGAAGGTTGCCGGCGTGGAACTCGTAGCGCTCCCAAGTGCCCTGGATGGGAAAACGCCGCCGCTTCGGGTCCACGCCGGAGAACGGCGTGTTCTCGCCGGCGGGGTCAACCCACTTGCGGAACCACCCCTGCTGGGGAGTCGCATCGTGATTGCCGGCGAGGTCGTAGAAATCCTCGCGGGGGTGCTTGGTGGCGGCTACGTACTGGCGCACGACCTCCTGACCCTCGTCGTCTTGCGGCGGTTCCTGATTACCGGAAAAGTCGCCCACATTGATGGCGATGTCCCAGTCAAAGGAACTGCCCCCTTGCTCGGACTGGCGAATAGCCTCGGCGAGTGACTCCCGCTTCCGCCTGATGTCCGTGCCCACATGCGCGTCGCCGATGGCCCAGAGGCGGAACTGACGGGCCGGCGCAGCGTCGGCCGCCAGCAGCGAAGTGAGGCCTACCGTGGCAATGCCCACGACGGAGTCACGCGCGAAACGTCGCCGCGTGATGGTGGGCGACCGCATCATCGTCACGACGTTTACTCGTGTTTGGCTTTCCGCTTCGCCTTCGACGACCTCGCGCGCCATGCCTCTCTCCGGGGTTGTCCGTGTGGATGGTCTCAATCCGGCAGCGAGTCATCCGGGTGACGCTGCGGGGAAAGCCACCAGCCGCGACGGAAGAGATAGTCTTCGGTGTCATAGAGCATCGGCGCGACGCCGATCGCGGCCAGACGGAAGTCGCCGGCGAGCCGCACCGTGATCTGCCCGCGCACGGCGTGGCCCACGACCGTCCAGGTGTCGTAATCGCCCGCTGCGACGCGGGGCGTCTGACGCTTCTTGGTTTCGTCGGTCCAAAGGGCGCAAGGCCCGATGGGGCGGTCCGGCGCGCCGACGAGGAGGTTGAGCATGTACCAGCCGTCGCGCGGGACAGGGACCTGGAACGCAGCGCCCGCCTTGGGGTCGCGCGGGCTGGCGCCTTCAACGCGGACTGGGGCCGTCTGCGCAAAACGTTCGTCGCGCTCGATGCGCACGGAGTCGTCGGCAGCGAGGTTGGTGTATCCTTTGACTTGCGTCGCGCCGACGTTCAGTTGCAGGGGGTTCCGGTAGCCGTCGGTCCACCGCGTCGGCGTGCGGGGATGCGCCTCAATGACGGGCCGCGTGTCAGCGTGACGGAAGACGAGCTTGAATTCCTGCAGCGAGCCAAGCTGCGCGCGGCTGACCGCGGTCGAGAACTCGTAGCCGTCATCGGTCCGCCGCATCTGCCACTCCGCGGCGTGCGAGGTCACGGTCCGCTCACTCGTCCACCAGCCTCGCGGGTTGAAGTCCAGGTCAAGGTCGCCGGCGGGATGGTGAACCCTGAGGTACGA
>Ga0194112_10008091_pt1 | contig 13595 bp, 7 predicted proteins | sample TA2MahC400mmetaG_FD_146191 | JGI IMG/M metagenome (GOLD analysis project Ga0194112, IMG submission 146191) | Freshwater microbial communities from Lake Tanganyika, Tanzania - TA2015016 Mahale Deep Cast 400m | ecosystem: Environmental > Aquatic > Freshwater > Lake | place: Tanzania: Lake...
CACGCAGGGGGCGGCGGGGGGCCGTGGCGCGGCGACCTGATGACCCACCGCCTCTCATACAACCCGCACCTGCACACCAGCCGGACGTTCCTGGTCATGGTCGAGGCGCTCGCGGCCCCGCCGGAGCAGTTCCCGGCCTTCGACCTTGTGCCCCCGGCGGCCGACGGGCCGCTGCCGCACTTCATCCCCCGCCCGGAGGAGATCGAGGAGGTCCGGGGCATCGTGCGCCGCGCGGCCGGACGCGATGCGGTCGGGCCGCTCATCCTGCTGAACCCGAACGCCGGCGACCTGCTGCCGCTGCGCCGCTGGCCGCCGGAGCGGTACGTGGAACTTGCCCGCCGCCTGACGGCGAAATATCCTGAGTTGTATATTATCTTCACAGGATCGCCGGGGGAGGCGCCCGCCGCCGCCGCCCTCGCCGCCGAGGCCGGCTCCGACCGATGCCTGTGCCTGGCGGGCAGGACCACCCTGCGGCAACTGCTGGTACTCTACGGCCTGGCCGAAGTGCTGGTGACGAACGACAGCGGGCCGGCCCATTTCGCGGCCCTCACGCGGACCCGCACCGTGGTCCTGTTCGGGCCGGAGACGCCCGCCCTCTACGCCCCCATCTCGCCGCAGGCGTGCACGTTATGGGCGGGCCTGGTGTGCAGCCCCTGCGTCAGCGCCCAGGGCGGCCGCCGGTCATCGTGCCGCAACAACCTGTGCATGCAGCGGATAACCGTGGACGAGGTCTTCACGCAGGTCTGCCGCCTCTACGAGGCGCGCTCCGCGGGTTCATAGCGAGCCCGGACAAGGCGGCTGCCGCCCGATTGTTCTTCCCTTTTCCTGGAACAATTCCAGCCAGCCCAGCGTGAGCGCATCGCCGATTGTTCCGCCCTTGCGGTGCTCCTCGGGCGTCTTGCCCCAGTAGAAACCTATCCAGCCCGCCGCGTACTTCCTCGACTCGTCAATGAACCGCCCCAGGTCCGCCGCGGAGCACTTCAGCGGAAACATCTCTTCGATGACGACCGGCTTGCCGACGGCGAACCCCTTGAGCGTGTCCATCGCCTCGCCCGTCTTCCCCGCCTCCGGGTAGATGTGCACGGCGATGAAGTCAAGGTCGCCCGCCACCTTGTCCGGCACGAACCCCGACGTCAGGCCCGGACGGTCCAGGCTCCACGGCACGAGGCCGACCGTCACCAGGCCGCGGCGGTCGTGCTTGCGGACGGCGGCCGCCAGGCGGCCGACCCACTGCCGCGCAATCTCCGGCCGGGGCCGCCCCCGCGCCTCAAGCGCGATGAACTGGACGAAGTGCTTTCCGGCAAACGCCGGGCCGAGCCAGTCGTCGCGCTTCCCCTCGCCCCCCGGCACGACCGGCTCGTTCATCAGGTCGTAGCAGAACACGGCCGCGCTGTCGGCGCAGGCGGCCGCAACCGCTTCCCAGAACCGGGCCTGCGCATCCCACCGGTCCCGCTCGTCCAGCCCGTCGTACCAGGCGGGAACGTCCTTCTTGTGGTAACAGCCCAAGCCCGTCAGGTCGAGGTACATCCCCAGCCGCTCCGCCAGCCTGACGAGCCGGACCAGTTGGTCCAGCGACCGGGCGCTGGGCCTGTCCGGTGCGTCCATGAACCTGCCGAACTGAAGGTGGATGCGGACGACGTTCGCGCCCAGCCCCTTCATCTCGCGGAAGTCTTCTTCAACTGTATCCCACTGGTCGTGCCAGTAGTCCTCGATGAGCCGCCCCTGGCCGTCGTGGTCGTAGTTGAACCCCCAGGGGACGAACTTGCGGCCGGACTTCCCCAGGACGAAGTGCGCCCCGTCGGCGGCGACGCGGACGCGTTCCATTTCGCCGCCGGGGGCCTGTTCCTGTTTGCCGCCGAGCGCGCAGCCGCCAGCCAGAACGCAGCAGAGGGCTGCCGCAGCATAGCGCATCATCCGGGGTGGCGGCATCGCGGTCACCGGCCCTGTCACTGCAACGCAACTTGCGCTTCTTGCGCGGCCCGCCCTCCGTATCGGCGGGCCGCGCGCCGCACTACTGTTTCTTCCTGGCGGGCGACTTGGGCGGCGCCTTCTCGGCCTGCTGCGCCTGCGCGAGGGCCGCCTTGGCGCGGTTCGCCATGTCTCCGGCGGCCGCCTGCGCCACCTTCTGGAGCGGCTCCAGGAGCCGGGGGGCGGCGCGGGCGGCGCCGGGGCCCTTGAGGATCTTCTCCGCCGCCGACACGACGGCGGCGCACGCCTCGGCCTTCGTGGCGGCATCGTCCACGTGCGGCATGATCATGGCGATTGCTTCGGGCGTGGCGATGCTGCCCAGGGCCGACAAGAGGAGCCTCTTCTCCTCGGGTTTCTGCACCATGCCCTCGGCCTGCTTGCATATGGACATGCGTTCGGCGGCGGGCGTCTTGTTGTTGGAAGCCCATCCCAGGTATCCGCGAAGGCCCAGGGCCCGGTCGGTCGGGGCGTCTGTCTTCCGGGCGAGGGCCAGCAGGTCCGGCAGCACCTCGATGTCTTTCCACGCGCACAGGGTGCGGACGGCGGCGACGTGAACCTCCTTGTCGGCGTCGCCGAGGCAGTCGCGGACGGCCTTCAGGGCCGCCGGGCCGCCCACGCCGCCCAGGACGTGCAGCAGCGCCGCCTTCTGCGACGCCTGCGCCTTCGGAAGCATCCCTATCAGCCGCTCGGTGCACGATTCCGGCTTGTCGGCCCGCAGGCACGCGGCGCTGACGGCCTGCTCGGCGGCTGCCACGGCCTGCGGCTCTTTTGCACGCATGAGCAGATCTATGAGGGCCGGAAGTTCCGCCGGGCCGGCCAGGTCGCCGAGCGTCCTGATGGCGGCGGCGCGCCCGGCGGCATCGGCGTCGCCGGCGGCGGCCTTGAGGAGCGCGCCAGCGGCCGCCGTCATCCGCCGCCGGCCGATGAGTTCCATGGCCAGCGCGCGGCGGGCGGCGTCGGGGGCGGCGAGCATCTCCATCACGGCCGCATCCACCTGCGGGCCGGACAGGGCGGCGAGGCTTTCCTTGGCGGCCTGCGCGACCTCCGGGTCGGAATCCTGGATGAGTTTCAGCAGGTCCTGCGCGGCCGCAGGGAAGGCCGCCGCAGCCCGCACGGCCGCAAGCCGGACGGGCTTGCCGGCGGTCCTGGCGAGCGCCAGGATCGCCGGCATGGCCGCGGCGTCCGCCCGATGGGCCAGCGTCTGAATCACGAGAACCTGGCCGTCGGCGGGCAGCGCGGGCAACGCGGCCGCAAGCGCCGCCGTCACCTCGGCGCCGGGCATCTCGTGGGTCGTCCGGACAGCGGCCGAGAACAGGATGTAGTCCTTGCTCCCGAGGTGCTCCTTCAGGAGCGCCAGGCCCTCCTTGCCGCGCACCAGCATGGCCCCGCGCAGGCCCGCCGCGCGGACCTGGTGCGGCTCCGGCAAAGCGCGAAGCCGGTCGTAAATCGCCAGCGCCTGGTCGCGATTGCCCTGGGCGGCCAGCGACTCGGCGGCGCGAAGCATGCCCTCGCACAGCGCAACCTTGTTGGCGGCAGACACGCCGGCCAGCGCGCCCTGGAGCGCCGTGGCCGCCTCCGCCGTGGCGATGCTTCCGAGCGCCCGGCCGGCGGCCTGGGCCACGTCGGGGTCGGCGTCGCCGAGCAGCCTGGCGATGGCGGGTACGGCCTTGGCGTCGCGGCGGACGCCGAGGCTTCCGATGACGCCCGCGAGCAGGCGGCCCTTCAGTTTGCCCAGCGCGCCGCGAAGCGCCTCGTCCACCGACGGGTCGGGGTTCGGCTCCAGCCCGTAGCGGGCCATGTGCGAGAGTTTTTCGTCGGGCAGGAGCGCAGCCAGGGCGGGCACGGCGTCCTTTGTGCCGATGACGCCCAGTTGGCGGCAGGCGTCGGCCTTCTCCTTGTGCGGGGCGTCGGACTTAAGGACGGCGATGAGTTTGTCCACCTCGGCCTTCGTGGCGGGCGGAACGGTCTGACCGAGCAACTCCAGCGCGCCGGCCGCGACGAGCGCGCCGGCCAGGGCGATTGCGACGACGGTTCTTGACATGGGGCTGTTCCTTCCTCTCCGGGCCGGCGGTCAGATTATCCACGGCTCGCGCATCGCGCGCGAACGCATCCGGTTGGCCTCGGCGTCGCCTATGAACTCGGCCTTCACGGGGTCGAACTTCAAGCCTCGCTTCAGCCACATGCAGATGTTGGCGGCGTGGACGGTGCTCATCGTGCGGTACATCACTTCCGGGTTGGCCACCGTCTGGCGGCGGGACTTTACGCAGTCCAGGAAATCGCGCATGTGGCTCATCGGCCGCCCCGTGCGGGCCTGGTAATCGCCGACGATCTTCTTGAAGTCGGCCAGGAGGGCGGGGCTGGAGACGTCGGGCTTGGAGTACCCGTCGCCGGCGGCCACCCAGCCCTCCGGGCCGTCGAACCGCATGCCGCACGAGCCGTGGAACCACTTGTCGCCGCGCGTCAGGATCATCCGGACGCCGCCGGCGAACTTCGTGACCATGCCGTCGCCGGTGGGATTATCAACATATTCGTATTCCACCGCCGACGTGTCCAGCGCATTGATCCCCGCCTGGGCCTGGGCGAACGTGTGCGCGCCCCACTCGCCGATGCAACTGGTGTGAAAATCATAGTACCCGCGCCAGCCGCCCCGGATGTACGCGCTGTTGAACGGCCGCCAGGGGCACGGACCCAGCCAGGCGTCCCAGTCGACCTCGTCCCTGGGCGGCTCCGGCTCGGCCGGCAGCCACTCGTGTTTCATCTCGGCGGCGTCCCACGGGGCGATGTGTGCGTAGGCTGTGTGCACCTTGCCCAGGCGCCCGCTGCGCGCAAGTTCGATGCAGAAGACGAAGTTGCCCTCGCTCAGGCGCTGCACGCCCGTCTGGTACACGCGGCCGTAGCGCTTGGCGGTGGCGACGACGGCCTGGCCCTCGGCGATGGTCATGCAGGACGGCTTCTCGGTGTACACGTCCTTGCCCGACCGCATGGTCAGGATGGCGGCCAGGGCGTGCCAGCGGTCTCCGGTGGCCATCAGGATGGCGTCGATGTCTGTGCGCGTGGCCAGGAACTCGCGGATCTCGTTGTACATGGCGCAGTCGCTGTTGCCGTAGTGGGCGTCAACGGCGCGCTTGACGGCCTCGCGCGACGTCTTCTGCGCATCGCAGATGGCGACGAACCGCACGTCCGCCTCCGGCAGCATCCAGCGCAGGTCGCCCATGCCGCGCCCGCGCAGGCCGATGCCGCCCGCCACGATACGCTCGCTGGGCGGAACGGCCCCGTCGCGGCCAAGGACGGACGCGGGGACGATCCACGGCGCCGCGGCCAGGCCGCCGGCCGCCGCCGCACCCCTCAGGAATTGCCTTCTCGTGACGTGCGCCGCCTCTGCGGGCGGCATGCCTTCGCCCCGTCGCGGGCGCCACGGCCTCGCTTGCGGAAGCATGGGCGCCGGGGAACCGCGAACTCCGCCAGGTGATGCGTGGTTGAACATGGGGTCCATCCTATGCTCGGTTGCGCCGCGGCCGGCTTGTCCGGCCGCAGGAAATACCGGTGGCAATCCGCCACGGCCGGACAACCCGGCCGTGCCGCACTCCCCTGCGGACCGTCACCCGCGTGAAACGCCTTCCATTCGCGGACACATGTTACCCGCCGGAGGCCCCCGTGTAAACACCCGCGCTGGCGGCATGCTCACGCCGGCGGCCATCACTTCGGCAGCGCAAGGCCGGCATACTTGCGGAGCGTCTCAACGAGGGGGTTCACCCGCTCCCCGGCCACGAGGCCCGTCCGGTGAATCTCGCTGCCAGAGTAGTTCCACCACGTCCAGTGCATCCGGTACTTCTCGTGGACCCCGAGGACGGTTTCCAGCCACCGCCGGGGGGCCTCGTCGGGACCCAGGAACGAGATGCCGAACTCGCCGTGCATCAACTCCGCCCGGTGCCGGATCGAAAACCGGATGGGCGACAGCATCCGCTCTTCCCACTCGTCGGCCGAGCGGAACCGCTCTTCGTCCGCCTGGTACCGCGGGTACCACAGGTCGCGGCGGTGGCAGTCGCCCGCGTGCGGCCCGTACTGGTGGAACTGGTAGATGGTCTTCTGGTCGCCCGTCGGCTCGTTCATGTCGGCGTCTTCGGGCTGTGCCCAGCCGCCGCCGAACTCCACGGTTATCCAGTGACGCGGGTCCGCCTTCCGGACCGCCGCCGTCACTTCCTTCATGAACGCATTGTAGTCGTCCCACCTGAACCCGGCCGGCTCGTTGATGAAGTCATAGACAATCGCGTCTTCGGGCATGTCCTTCGAGTGTCGGGCCATGGCCGCCCAGCGCTCGATGAAGTCCTGGCGCTTCTCCTTCGGCACGCCCTGCGTCGTGAACCAGTTGACGAGGCACGTCATGCCGTGCCTGGCGGAAAGGTCGAGCATCTTCTGGAAGTCGGCGATCCTGCCGGCGTCGGCGTAATCGCTCGCGGCCGGGATGGCGGTCTGCGGGCGGAAAGCGCTGAAGCCCCACTCCTGCATCCTGGCGTACATCGGCTCGCCCAGGCGTTTCTCCTCGCCCAGGGCGCCCGCGCCCACGAAGCGGCGGCGCGGCTCCATGCGGTCGAAGGAGTACGACGCCTCGCGGGCGCCGACCACGGCGCGGTACGGCCCGCACTCCGTCTGCGGCGTGTAGCGGCTCCTTGCGCGGCAGCCGAGGTCGGCCGCATCGCCTTCCACCTTGCACGCCGGCCACCCGTGCTCAATCGCGTACGAGAAGAGCATCGGCAGCGGCGCGAGCGCGAGCGGCTCCGTGCCCCAGTCGTCCGCCAGGTCGAGGTACTCGTAGGCCGCCCGCACGCGGCACGAGCCGCCGTCGAAGCGGAGCGTCTCGACGTACCCCACGGGGTAACGCAGAAGCGCGCGTGCCCACAGGCGGCAGCGTTCGACCATGCCCGCGTCAGGCGGCGCGCCCTTGTCCGCGGTTCCGCCGCCGGGGTCCGCGTCGAACGGCCGAAGCAGGGCGACCCGCGGCCCCGGCCGGGCGAAGTGCATCCGAAGCGCCTTGCCGCCGAAGCCGTCGTCCGTCCACCGCAGGGCCGCCGGCCGCTTCTCGAAGACCACCAGCAGCGGCCGCGTGCACTGCGGCCCGCCCTCGGCCTGCCGCAGGAGGAGCCAGTTCTCGGCCATCGCCGCGGGCAGGCGGTCCACCAGTTCGCCCTGCGAGAGCATCAGGCCGTCCGGCTGCGGGCCGGCCCCCGTCTTCTTCACGTACGTGCACCACCAGGGCACGCCGTGGCCGCGGGCGTGCCAGCCGAAGATGCGCAGGGCCTTGCCGCTCGTCGCCAGCAGGCTCGCGGGCGACAGGGCGCTTGAATAAACGACCTGCGTGACCTTGCCATCGGGCGTGTCGAAAAGAATCTCGCGGACCGCGCCCGGCCCGCACGGATGCCGCCGGACCTGCGGCTCCCTGCCGGCCACGCTCAGGCGCAGGCCCGGGTTGACGATGCCGCCGATGTTGTCGCTGTTCAGCACGCGAAGCGCAAGCGCGTTCTGCCCGCCCGGCCTGATGAGCCGCGCGGGGATCGTTATCGTCTCACCGCCGGACCCCGGACCCGCCGGGTCGTTCACCCACTCGCCATTTACGGCGAGCCAGTCGGCGTTGTTGTACCGCACGCCCAGGCGCAGGACCAGGTCGCTGCCTTCCCACTCGGCCGGGACGCGGATGGTCTTCCGGTACCACGCAAGGCCGTTGTAGGGCTTGTTCCACCCCCTGACGTTCGGGTTGTGCTCGACGTGGCCGTAACGTTCCCAGCCCCACTTGACGGGGGCGTAGATGCCTGTCATGCCCGATTCGTCGGCGTCGGGCTTGTGGCGGCTGCCGGCCACGCCCTGGTCTTGCGGGTCGCGGGCGAACTTCCACCAGCCGGCCAGGGCGATGGTTGTCGCGCCGGGCGGGGCCGCGTCGAACTCCCAGTAAGCAGGGTCGCTGTCCAGCGGCTCGCACGAGGCGATCCAGCCGAGGCGATTATGCGCCGAGCCGTTGCAGGCGACGTGGTCGCCCGCGCCGCCGCCCGCGCCCGGGCCGCCGGCCGTGCCGAGCGCCTTTGCGCGAGCGTCTGCGGCCGCCTGCGCCCGCGCCAGGAGGTCCGCCGCGATGCGCTCGGCCTCGGCGGTTCTTGCGGCCGCCCCGGCCGCAGCCGCCTCGGCCTCGCCGCAGCGGCCTTCCTTGATGAGCCGCGCGGCCTGCGCGACGGGGCCGAGCGATTCCTCCAGTGCGCGCTCAATCGCCGCCCATGCCTCGCGCTCGGGCGTCGGACCGCCAAGCGCCAGGACCTCGCGCGGGTCACGCAACTTCCAGAAACTGTACCGTTCGCGGTCAAGGATGCGGACGCGGGCGGAGTTCAGGCGGTTCACGAGCGCCTTGGCCTTCTGCTCCGCCGTGACCTCGACGATGCGGGCCATGTGCGTGTCGCCCGCGTAGCCGCGAGGGCCGCGGCGCCGCACCTCGCTCGCCCTGGCCTTCCGGGCCGACCATGATTCGTCCGTGGCGAAGAGGATCTCCTTGCCGGAGTCCAGGACGGCCGCGCCCTCGCAGATGACCTCGCCGCCGCCGAGGACCTCAAGCGTGTTCTCGCCCTGCGCGAGGTGCGGCCGCAGGTCGTAGTCCTCGATGGTCCCCTCATCCGCGTCGCGGCCGACCGTCTTGCCGTTGACCTTGAAGACGTACCCGCCCGACGCCCACACGTAGGCGTACGCAGCCTTGACGGGTCCGGGAACCTCGATGGTCTTCTTAAGATCACCCGCGCCTTCAAGGAACAGGCCGCGCCAGTCATCCTTGTAGTACCACGCGTCTTGGCCGCGCTCCCACCACCGGGCGGCAGGTTCGGCGGCAAGGGCGTGTGCAGCAAGGCCGCCCGCCAGGAGGATGGCCAGCACCAGGCGGGCTGTTGCGTCCGACAGGCGGTCCGCCTGCTCTCTTGAAGGCATTTCCGGCTCCTTGTGCCCGCGCGGGCGCATGCCGGCGCCGGGCCTTCGCCCGCCGTAGGGCTACGGCCCGCAGGTTCGGATTGTAGGCCGCAGGCAGGTTCGCCGCAATAATCCTGGTACGCCCCGAGAAACGCCCCGGCCATCAGAGCCGCTGCCGCCCGAAAAGCCTTGCATGCCCGAGCGCCGGCGGCACAATGCTTCACGCGAACCTTATGACCAGTAATGCACTGCCGGCTTGCCCGATCCTGGCAAGGGACCGCCGCCCGTGCCGTTTCCCGCGCCATGTGGCACGGCCGGCTTGCCCGGCCGTGGGCAATATCGGCGGCGGTCCGCCACGGCCGGACAAGCCGGCCGTGCCACACAAGCGGGCCGTGCCGCAAAGGAGCGGGCCATGGCGAGACTGACGCGGCGGCGGTTCATCCTGAACGCAGCGGGCGGCCTGACGGCAGCGGCGGGCGGCGTGCTTTCGCTTGCGAAAGCATGCGCTCAGCCGACAGTGGCCATGCTTGCGCAACAGCGCGAAAGCACGGCGCCCGCTGCGGCCGCAACGCCGGCCGACAGGCCGCGCACCAACTTCCTTTTCATCACCGCCGACGACATGAACTACGATTCCCCCGGCGTCGCCGGATGCCCCGTGCCGGAGATCACCCCGAACATCGACCGCCTGGCCCTGGGCGGCATGCGATTCGTCCACGCCCACGTCACGGTGGCCGTCTGCCAGCCCAGCCGGTCGGTGCTGATGACCGGGCGGTATCCGCACCGCAACGGGGCCGTGGGCTTCAACGCAGTCAACGCCGACGTGCCGACCCTGATGGAGCGCCTGAAGGCGGCGGGGTTCCTGCTGGGCATCCTGGGCAAGGTGTCGCACCTGGCGCCGCCGGCCAAGTTCGCGTGGGACATGGTCCACGACGCCCCTGCCCTGGGCAACGGCCGCGACCCCGCCCGCTACGGGCAGTTCGCCAGGGAGTTCTTCCTTCGGGCAAGGCAGGAAGGGCGGCCGTTCTTCCTGATGGCCAACTCTCACGACCCGCACCGCCCGTGGGCGAGCACTCAGGCCGAGCGGGCGCGACCGGCCGCCGGAAAGGGCCGCGCAGCAAAGGCCGCACGGGCCGCCGAGGCCGACGCGGCCGGCCAGCCCGCCGAATCGGCCGCCGCATCCGCCGCCGCCGCACCCAGCCGCACGTACAAGGCCGAAGAAGTAACCGTGCCCGGCTTCCTTCCGCCCCTGCCCGAAGTCCGGGCCGAGATGGCCCAGTATTACTCCTCCGTCCGCCGCTGCGACGACACCGTCGGGGCCGTCCTGCGGGCCCTGGATGAATCCGGCCAAGCCGACGCCACCCTGGTGATGCTCATCAGCGACAACGGCATCAGCCAGCCCTTCGCCAAGAGCAACTGCTACCTGGCGAGCACCCGCACGCCCTGGCTGGTGCGCTGGCCAGGCCGCGTCAGGCCGGGCGCGGTTGACCAGGAGAACTTCATCTCCGGCATCGACTTCATGCCCACCGTGCTGGAGGCCGCCGGCCTGCCCCTGCCGGACGGCATGGACGGCCGCTCATTCCTGCCCCTCCTTCGCGGCGAGCGCCAGGACGGCCGCGGCCGCGCCGTCACCGTGTACCACAAGACGTCCGCAGGCAAGGAGTACGCCATGCGGTGCATCCAGACGGCACGCTTCGGCTACATCTACAACGGCTGGTCCGACGGACGCACGCTGTACCGGAGCGAGCCGATGGGCGGCCTGTCATACCGGGCGATGGAGGCGGCAGCGGCGTCCGACCCGGCCGTCGCCTCGCGGGTCGAGTTGCTCCTTAAGCGCGTGCCCGAGGAGTTCTACGACGTGCAGGCCGACCCGTGCTGCCTTAAGAACCTCGTGGCCGAGGCGTCGGTCCAGGCCGAGGTCCGCCGCTTCCGGGCCGACCTCGCCCGCTGGATGGCCGACACCGGCGACCCCCTGGCCGAGACGTATCGCCGCCACCTGGCCGCCGCCGGCAAGGGCTGACCCGCGCGGGCCGCGGCCCGCGTCATGTGGCACGGCCGGCTTGTCCGGCCGTGGCGGACCGCCGCTGATATCTCCCACGGCCGGACAGGCAGGCCGTGCCACAACCGAGCCAAGAGTTCCGCGCGGGCCGTAACAAGAGAGCCGCACGGCCGGTCTCCTGACCAGCCGCGCGGCGGACGCTACCGGGGCCGCTCGGGCATCGGCGGCCCGCCGGCGCGGACGTGCTCGGCGAATTTGCGGATTTCCTCGGCCAGGTCCGCCTTGTGCTGAAGCGTGAAACTCGGGGCATACACTTCGCAGTACGTCGCCCGGTTCTCGTACAATTTGCGGTACAGGTCCGCCCACTGGTAGTCCTGCGGCTGGATGGCCTGCTGGCCGCGGCATATCGGTTTCCGCCAGATGCGGTCAAACGCCGCCTCCGTCTCGGCCGTGGGGGCGCCCCAGTCGCCGCCGGGGCCCCATCCGTTGGCCTGGCAGAAGAAAAGGGTGCTGCACGGGCCGGCCCTGCCGATAACGTGGTCCGCAAACGCCGGCCCCGCCTCAGTGAGCGGCCCGTGGCCCGAAAACGGCAGTTCCACGGCCAGGTCCTTCCCGCCATACTTCAGGCCGATGTCGATCAGCCGCAGATGAGCGCGCAGCCAGTTCTCGTAACTGTACCCGGCCTGGGCGCGCACCTCTTTGCCGTGATTCAGTTCGGCCCAGTCCTGGCCGTACCAGGCCAGGTGCAGCAGTCGCACGCCGTTTGCGCGGCACCACGCAGCCAGGCGGCCGACGTGGGCGTCGTACGCCTCCTCGAACACCGCGTTGGGCGACCCGTCGGCAAGGAACGGCACGGGCACCTTCTCCTGCCCTCCGCGGCCGGCCAGGTAGAAGCGGCACCCCTTGTCGAACACGCGGGCGGGCGTGTGCCGCCCGGCCATGAACCGCACCGAGTAAGACACGCCGTGGCCGCGCGCGATCGCCAGGCCCGCCTCCAGCAGCGCGAAGTCTTCATCGGCGGCCTTCCAGGGGACGCGCAGGCAGAAGCCCCGCACGTGCGGCGTCTTGAGGGCCGGGCCGAGCGTCTTCGGCAGCACTCCGTCCAGTTCGGCCCTGCTCGACGCCTGCTGGAGGACCCACGTGCCGGCAATCGCCTCGGCGTTGGAGGATTCCGCGGCGGCGGGCCGCGATGCATCGGCGGCCAGGGCCGCCGCGGCGGGCCGCGATGCCGCGGCGGGCCGAGTCGCATCGGCGGCCGTGCCTGCCTCCGCCGAACCGCCGCAGACACCCGGCGCGGCGGCCAGGGCGAGCAGGGCCGCCACGCCCGCCGCCATCGCCGCCCGTGCCGTGCCGCACCGATCCGTCTTCCTGCGCAGCCGCATCGGATCGCCTCCTTGCCGGTGGCGCGCCGCGGCTGGCCTGGCGGGTGCCATGCCCGCCTGCCAGCCGACGGGCATGCTTTCGCGCAGTTGCGGAAGCATGGTCGTGCGGCGCGCGGGGAGCACAGCGCCCGCACTCAGAGTATCAGTGCTGATGCACCGCCGGCCTTGCTGACATTTCAGAATGCGTTCGCGCCGGCCGCAGTATACGCCGCCCGGCCCGGCGCTGCAACCGTCAGGGCCGCAGCCACAAGGGAGCGGCGCCGCTCAAGCGCACCGCCATGCACCGCCATTGCTTGACAACCACCCGCCAATTGTCCATGATGGTGCAGCGCCGCTTATGCGGCGCCTCAGCCGGGAAAGGGGAACACAGATGCCTCGCCCGATGCCTGTGGCTGCGTGTCTGGCGCTTGGTCTGGCGGCGGCGATGGGCTGCGCAGGCGAGGCCCGCCACGGGCAGGACGCCCCCGCCGCCGTCCGGTTCCAGGCAATCATCTGCGAGACGCGCCTGGCGGCCGACCGCATCCCCGCCCTCGATGCCGCCAGGCTCGCCCAGGCGCCCGACCTTGCCAGGGCCCTGGAGGAACTCGGCAAGACGCGAATCCTCTACAGCGTGGACCAGAGCGTGGCGCTGGCCGGGGACCAGATCAACATAAGCAAGCGCGAGCCCGTGGTCACGGCCTCCCGCGTGATGGAGGGCGGCCGGGCCGTCAACACCGTGCAGTACCAGCAGGTGGGGGCGATCTTCAAGGTCGCGGGCCGCCCCGCCGGCCCCGGCCGCCTCGACGTGGACCTCAGCATCGAGACGGCCTCCCTGACCGACAGTTCGGCAAGGATCTCCGACGGCACGATCGCCCCGACCATCCGCTCCGCCGTAATGAGCCACAAGGGGCCCGTGGACCTCGGCAAACCCGCCGTCCTCCTGAGCGCCGACGCCGCCTCGAAAGACGCCGACGGCAACGCCGTCGCCCACGTCTGCCGCGTGCTCCTCACCGCCCCGCTGCGGTAAGGCGTTGCTCCGCCTGCCGCTTGCCGAAGTGCGACTCCCGGTTGCCGCCATTGCCCTTCGCCGCTGCCGGGTCCCGAACCCCGATTCCCGTCTCCCGCCGCTGCCGTACCTGTGGATAACTTTTTGACCCGCCCCGGCGCGCCCCGAAAATGCCCGTTTCGGCCCCGTCCGGAGGGGCAAAACGGCCCTGGCGCTAGCGCCAGAGGGGGTGGAGGGCGAAAATGTTAAGATGGGTAAGGCAAAATCGCGCGCTTTTTGAGACTGTAGCACCATTACCGGGAACATGCTATCCGGCCCTCGCAAGATGAAG
>Ga0194112_10008094_pt1 | contig 13590 bp, 14 predicted proteins | sample TA2MahC400mmetaG_FD_146191 | JGI IMG/M metagenome (GOLD analysis project Ga0194112, IMG submission 146191) | Freshwater microbial communities from Lake Tanganyika, Tanzania - TA2015016 Mahale Deep Cast 400m | ecosystem: Environmental > Aquatic > Freshwater > Lake | place: Tanzania: Lake...
GTGGAGATTGATACTCTTTTTGTGACGGCGATGCTGACCATTCTTTCTTTTTCTGTTCATGATACCGTGGTAGTTTACGATCGGATTCGCGAATCGCAAAAGCATTTTCCCCAAGCGCCATTTGTGGATTTGGTTAATAAGGCGATAACAGAAACCCTTTCTCGCTCGTTGAATAACTCGCTGACGATTATCTTTATGCTGCTTGCGCTTTGGCTTATGGGTGGAGAGACCATCAAGTGGTTTGTCTTTGCCCTTCTTATCGGCACCGTTTCCGGCACCTATTCTTCCACCTTCACCGCCGCGCCTCTATTGGTGGTTTGGAATCAGTTAAAGAAGAAAAAGCCTTAAGGAAACTAAATGAATAGAATTCGTCTTATCCGACTTAAGAAGAAAAGCAAGTTTTTTGAGGCGTTTAAGGAGGGAGAGTGGAAAAAGGTTCACCTCGAACATTACGGAACGAAGTGGGATCGACGTTATTGGACACCGAAACATTTGCAACTCAAAGCGGTTTTAGGAAAAGAAGTTGTCGGGGCGCTTACGGGAGAATTAATGGCAGGGGTATTGTATATTCCTGAACTGATTATTAAACAAGACAAGAGAGGAAATGGCGTCGGCAAATTACTTATTCAAGAAGCAGAGAGATGGGCTAAAAAAGACAGAGGCCATGAAATTTACCTAGTAACTGGTGCCAAATGGGACGCGATTAATTTCTATCAAAAATTAGGTTACAAGGAAGCGGCCAGATTGCCGCGGCATTATTCCAAAACCGACTTCGTGTTGTTCAGAAAATTTATCACCTAAGAGTTTTCCCTTAACTATTTACTTAGTTTGGTACAAATTTTGCTGGAGCACAAATTGTACCCTTTTTCAAAATTTAACTTACTGGGCAAACGGCCGTATGGTTGATAAGTTAATAATTTCATTCAAAACTCATAATAGAAAAGTGCTATTATTAAGCAAAGAGAGGAGGTGAGGAGAATGGATTTACAAGTACAGAAAAAAGACGGCAGTTTAGAGCCTTTTGACCGTAATAAAATTATTACCGGAGTGGTAAGATCTGGTGGCACGGCGGAGGAAGGAGAAAGCATTGCCACGCAAATCGAAACTTGGGCGGCCGGGGCGGCGCAGGGCGGCGTAATCGGCTCTTTTGAGATTAAAACTAAACTGCTTGAGTTTTTAGGGGCTGTCAATCCGGTAGCGGCAACAACCTTTGAGAACTATCAAAAACCCCAGGCATAAAAGCAGGAATATTAATTATAAGAGTTCCCTTATTTCCTTAATTCTCTTTAAGAGATAGGGCCTTTTGTTCTTTTTCTTGTCTTCAACTACTTCCTCGAACAATTTTTCTAAGATTCTGCCGATAACCGGGCCGGGGGCTATCCCTAAGGCTTTCATCACATCATTGCCATTTACTTTTAGATCGGTGATGGCAAAGGGTTGTTTTTGAACTTCCACCAGTCTTTGCTTAAACTTCTCCAAGCGCCAGGAGGTTTCCCTGGCGCCTCCGCCGAGACGGTCGCCGACGCGGAGATCAAGCATATCTTGCAGATTTTCCTTGCCGACATTTCTGATAAATCTTCTTATCGCCGAATCGGTTTGTCTTTCGTCGCAGGTGAACTGGTGCCAGCGGATAAGAGTCACGAGCTTTTCTAGCTCTTTTTTGGAAAGACGAATTCGCCTGCCGATATTCTGGCTGATTGAAGCGCCGATGACCTCATGATCATAAAAGGTCCGCTTTTCTCCCTCTCCTCGAGCGACGACTGGCTTGCCAGCGTCATGAAGCAAGGTGGCCAGGCGCACGAGCGGGTCTTTTGCGGGACAGAATTTCAAAGAGAGGAGAGAGTGGGTCCAAACATCGTAAATATGATGCTTGGCTTGCTTTATGCCGTAACCTCGAGTGAGCTCTGGCATTATTTGTTCCAAAAGCCCAGAAGAAAAAAGAAGCGTAAAGCCGTCGGCGGGATGGTCGCTTTTGAGAATTTTAAAGAGTTCGTCTCTGACTCTTTCCCCGGAAATTTTTATTATTAAGGGGGCATTGTTCTTTATTCCCGCAAATGTCTCTTCTTCAATAGTGAACCCTAGTTGGCTGGCAAAGCGAATTGCCCGGATCATCCGCAAGGCATCTTCGGCAAAGCGTTCGGTAGGATTACCGACCGCCCGGATAACTTTATTCTTGAAATCTTTTATCCCATCGAATAAATCGATTAGTTCAAGGCTTTCATTGTTCCATGTTTTATGTTTAATGTTCTGTGAAATTGGTCCTACCACCATCGCGCTTACGGTAAACTCGCGCCTTTTCAAATCTTCTTCAAGGGATTCGCTCCAGGCCACACTGTCCGGCCGTCTTCGGTCGGTGTAGCCCCACTCTTTTCGGTAAGTAGTAATTTCGTAGATTTCTTGTGTTTTATCTCGCTGGATAGGAATTCCTACCGTGCCAAAGGCATTGTTATAGTAGCTTTTGGGGAAGAGCTTTCTTATTTCTTCCGGCGGGGCGCTTGTGGTAAAGTCACACTCAACAGGGGTTTTTCTCCAAAGAAGGTTGCGGACGCCGGCACCGACTAGGTAAATCTCGAAGCCCTTTTCAGTGAATGTCTCGAAAACGCCCCAAACTTCTTTGGGAATAAGTTTCCGGATAGCCGGTTCTAAAATCAGGCGCATCTTGATATGATTATATCGAGCTTAGCTCGATTATATCAAGCTTAGCTTGATTATAACATTATGAAGAAGTGGAAAGTACTTAAAAGGTTCAAGGTTCAAAGCTCAAAGCTCAAAGCTGATGAGATAATTGACCTTCTTCTTGAAAATCGGGGGCTAAAGACTGAGAAAGAAAAAGAAGAGTTTCTTGACCCTAAGGATCCGTATTTATTAACTCCTGTCGAAGTAGGTGTTTCCGCAATAGAGACCAGAAAGGCAATTCGTCGTATCGAAAGGGCGATTAAAAATAAAGAGAAAGTTATTGTCTATGGGGATTATGATACCGACGGTGTTTGCGCTACGGCGGTAATGTGGGAGACGCTCCATGAATTGGGGGCAAACGTGATGCCGTTTATTCCCAATAGGGATGAGGGATACGGCATGAAAGTTAAAAGAATAGAAGCATTTGCCGAGGAAGGCATCGGCCTTATTATTACCGTTGATCAAGGAATTGTGGCCAACGAACAAATCGAACTGGCGAACAAGAAAGGCGTTGACGTCATCATTACCGACCATCACCTGCTTGGCAAAAAGAAACCGAGGGCCCTTGCCACTATTCACACCACTAAACTGGCTGGTTGTGGTGTCGCCTGGTTCTTCGCCCGCGAGCTTTCGCAAAGCAAGGTCTCGCTGGACCTGGCAACAATTGGCACTATCACCGATATGGTTCCTCTTCTGGGGCCAAGTCGCTCGCTCGTTAAATTTGGCCTTAGGGATCTTCGCCAGACGAAAAGGCCAGGGCTTCTGGGGTTGTATAAAACAGCCACTCTTGCGCAGGAAAAAATTAGTGCTTACGAAATTGGTTTTATTGTCGGCCCCAGGGTTAACGCTTCCGGAAGAATGGATGACCCGATGGATGCCTTAAGGCTAATTTGCACTAGGGATGAAAACAGGGCGATAGCCTTGGCAAAGAAGCTAGAAGGAAAAAACAGAGAACGCCAGTTATTGATGGAGGAATTAACCACCCAGGCGCGGGAGGTCTGGCTAAAAGAGGACGGTAAAAGTAATCTTATTTTTATCGCCCACGAAGCTTTCCACCAGGGAGTGATGGGACTAGTGGCGGGGAAGTTAATGGAAGAGTTTTATCGGCCGGTGGTAGTGATTGCCAAGGGAGAAAAATTTTCTCGGGCCTCCGCCAGATCGCCGGAGGGATTCAGCATTATTGAGGCGGTACGCGCCTCGAGCGATATCTTGCTGGATCACGGGGGCCATCCGCGGGCAGCCGGCTTCACTATCGAAACCGAAAAAATCGCGATCCTTAAAGAAAGGCTGGTTCAACTTGCGGCAAAAGAACTTGATAAGGAGCGGCTGACTCCCACCCTAAGAGTTGATACCGAATTGGATTTGGCAAATTTGAACCCGGATCTTTATCGAGAAATAGAAAGAATGGAACCTTTTGGCGAGGGAAATCCGCCACCGGTTTTTGCCAGCAGGAATTTAAGTATCGCTGGCGCCAGAACGGTAGGCAGCGAAAATAAGCACCTTAAGTTGCGCGTTAAGAATAGTTTGGGAATTGGCTTTAACGCAATCGGTTTCGGCTTGGGCAATCTTTTTTCCGTCCTTTCTCCGGAAAAGCCGGTCGATATTGCCTATAATCTGACCATAAACGAATGGAACGGCAATAAAGATCTCGAGTTAAAAATAAAAGACATCCGGTAAATTACTCCTTGCCAAGAAGGCCTTTTGAGAATAAAATATGGCCAATGGAGAGAACACTCGTTCTTAATTCACCCGAGAAAATCGGGCAAAAAGTCCGCCTTTGCGGCTGGGTAGCCACGCGGAGAGATCACGGCAAGCTAGTCTTTATTGATTTAAGGGACAGGTCTGGCATTGTCCAAATAGTCGGCGGCGAGAAGCTTGGCGGCTTACGGCCGGAAGACGTTGTCGAAATTACGGGAACGGTGAGGGAGAGACCGGAGAAAATGGTTAATCCAAAAATTCCCACCGGAAAAGTCGAGATTGAGGGCGAAGAAGTGAAAATCTTGGCCAGGGCAAAAGAGCTGCCATTTCCGGTAGATACCGGCGGTCTCGACGTTAACGAAGAACTAAGACTGAAGTATCGCTATTTAGACCTTCGCCGACCGAGAATGGCCGGGAATTTGAGGCTAAGGCATAAGTTAATCAGATTTATTCGTGACTACCTGGATAATCAAGATTTTGTTGAAATCGAGACGCCAGTTCTGACTAAGGCTACCCCTGAAGGCGCCCGCGATTTTATAGTTCCCTCGCGGTTTAGGTCGGGGAAATTTTATGCCCTTCCCCAGTCGCCGCAGCAATATAAACAGCTTCTCATGGTGGCCGGATTTGAGAAATACTACCAGATTGCCAGATGCTTTCGCGATGAGGACCCCCGGGCCGATCGGGCCTACGGCGAATTTACCCAGCTTGACTTAGAAATGAGTTTTGCCGCCCAGGAAGAAATCTTAGCCTTAACCGAAAATCTATTTAAGGATATAGCCGAAAAAGTTTTGCAAAAGAAAATTTGGCAGTTTCCTTTCCCAAGGATAAGTTACCAGGAAGCGATGGAAAAGTATGGTACGGACAAGCCTGACCTTCGGCCAAATAAAAAAGATGTCGACCTTCTGGCCTTTTGTTTTGTCATCGATTTCCCCCTTTTCGAATGGAAAAAATCGGAAAACCGCTGGGACGCGATGCATCATCCCTTTACCGCCCCAAAGGAAGAAGACATTCCCCTTTTAGAAAAAGAGCCGGGGAAAGCTCATTCTTATCAGCACGATTTGGTGCTGAATGGTTTTGAGGTGGGTGGGGGAAGCATTAGGATTACCGACCCAAAACTCCAGGAGAAGATTTTCGAGGTTATGGGGCACACGAAAGGTCAGATCAAGCAGAAATTCGGCCACCTTTTGGCCGCCTTTGAATACGGAGTCCCTCCTCATGGCGGGATCGCCCCGGGAATTGATCGCTTTCTCATGGTTGCGCTAAATGAGCCGTCGCTTCGCGAAGTGATTGCCTTTCCCATGACAGCCGGTGGCCAAACCGCCGTGATGGACGCCCCCAGTGAAGTTGACCCCCTTCAGCTTAAGGAGGTCGGACTAAGGGCGGCCGGGAGCTGATCATGTTAAAGACTATTGCCAAGGTGCTTAAGAAGGGTGGGCGCGATCTCGAAAAATTCTTAAGGATTCTGCCGCAAAGAAAACTTTTAGCCCTAAGTTTTGCGGTTTTAATTCTGCTTCTCTTTTTCTTGCCTGGTCAGGGCTACTACCAAAATCTCTTTCTTTTTTGGCGACCACCGAGTGCTAAAAAGATAGCGGTTGATTTACCGGTGCATCCCTATCCGGTGAATAAAACCGGGAAATTAGTTCCCTGGCTATCGGCCAAGTCGGTGGTGGTTACGGATCTTGACTCGGCCGCCCTTCTCTATGCCAAAAATGAAAACCTAAAGCTTCTGCCTGCCTCTACGACTAAGATCATGACGGCGATTATCGCCCTAGAAAATTTCCCCCTGGATAAAATCTTGGTTGTGCCCAACCTTGAAAAAAACGGGCAAGTGATTGGCCTTCTGCCAGGCGAGAAAATGGCCGTAAAAGAGCTCCTCATTGGGCTTTTAGTTGCCTCCGGCAATGATGCGGCCGAAGTTTTAGCCGGTAACTTTCCTGGCGGGAGGGGGGAGTTTATTAAGGCCATGAATAAAAAAGCAGCGGAGCTGAATCTTGCCAATACCCACTTTGAAAATCCCTCCGGCCTTGATAATCCTAACCACTTTTCTTCCGCTCTCGACTTGGCCAGACTGACCGGCTATGCCCTCAATAACCCGACCTTTGCGGAAATTGTTGCGACGCGGGAAATTACCATCCAAGACGCCGAGAAAAAGAATGCCTACCGTCTCTCTAACATTAATAAACTGGTAGGGCAAAATTTGGGCGTTTTGGGCGTTAAGACTGGGTGGACCGCAGAGGCTGGTGAGTGTCTGGTTGCTTTTACCGGGCGGGATAGCCGGCGAATAATAACCGTCGTTTTGGGGGCGACCGACCGGTTCGGCGAGACCAAAAAATTACTCGATTGGGTCTTTGCCAATTTCTCCTGGGAAAAGGTTAGTCCGTATACTGGGAATCAACCGCGGTGATGTAGGCGAAAAAGTTACGATCCCCCTCAAAGACAAAAATCGGCTGAAGGAATTTTTGCGGCTCTTCGGAGTCAAAGTAGGCAAGATAGGCTTTTCTAACGGTGATTTTCCCGTTTTCGTTCTGGCCAAGATTGGCAACAAATCCCTGGCCGGCCTGAATTTCCTGCCACGCTTGAGCAGATGTCTTCAATGGATAAGTCGAAGAAATTTGCCGATCAATCGGGCCATAAGTGAAGTTGGCCTCGACGATCCGTCTTCTTTGCTCGCCGCTGCCAGAGAAGAGGAAGTGGATGAGAGATTTTTTGGGATTTGGAGACAAAATTGGCCAGGTATCAAGGTCCTTGCGGAAAAGATTGACGCTGGTAAATTGGGCTTCAGAGAAGGAGAGGGCCGGGACCAGGTTTTGACCATCGAGCTTTAGATAATTTGCCTCGCCCCTGCCGTCTCTTATCTCGTCGGTTAACGCCCCCGCCGCCGCTAAGTAGCTTCTCGCTTCGGCGATTGCCTGCGAGAGCTGGGGAACGTTTGGGTTTTGCAGGAGGGTTGGGTCGCTAAGGTACGGGTAGGAAAGCTTAAAGTTTCCCGAGATAATATCAAGTTCAAAAGTGGCAACTGGTTCCGCCCTGGAGGTGAAACGATACTTGGTTTGGGTGAGCAGGACTGGTTCTCCGGAAAAGCCCAGATTGCCGGCCTTCTGTTTAGCCCGATCAGACGCCAAGAGACTCGGCCCTGGTTGGGGAACGAAGTAGACCTTGCCTAAAGTCGGTAAGTTGGGTAAGATGCCCTCGATGGTCTCAAGAGAATAGGTTAAGGAAGCGGGGAGCTTGTCGCTGGGCGCTGGGAAGGCGATCTTGGGCAAGTTGCCGAATCTTATTTCCGGAGCGGGAGGCGGAGGCGGATTTTTCTGTTTCCAGTAGGCAATGCCAAGATTAATGGAAAACTTAATGACAAAAAAAAGAACCAGGCCAATGGCGCTAAGTTTAATAATTGTCCTGGTGTAATAGGCGGCCTGGGCAAGACTGTTCATTCGCTTATTTTTGAGTATAAGTTCTAGCTGTGCTAAAATCAAGATGAAATGAGCGAAGTGCGCACCCGTTTTGCCCCCAGTCCAACCGGTTTTTTACATGTAGGCAGTCTAAGAACCGCCCTTTTTGCTTATGCTTTTGCCAAAAGCCAGGGCGGGAAATTTATCCTGCGGGTCGAAGATACTGATTGCCAACGCTGCATTCCCGGAGCAGCCGAAAAGATTTATGAGATGCTGAAGATTTTTGGCATAGACTGGGACGAGGGGCCGTTGGTTGGCGGATCGTATGCCCCCTATATCCAGTCAGAAAGAGTACGGACAGGCGTATACAAAAAATACGCGGAGCAGCTTTTAAAGGGAGGTCATGCTTATTATTGTTGTTGTCCCCCGGAAGAGCTGGAGCAGATTGAAGAGAGACATGAGCGTAAAAGAATTGAGTTACGCGATCCTTGCCGGAATGTTGATATTCAGGAAGCTCAAGCGAGAATAAAAAAGGGCGAGAAACTAGCAATTCGCTTAAGAGTTCCGGAAAACGAGACCGTCTCCTATCACGATTTCGTCCTCAAAAAAGAGATTAGCTGGGAGACTAATTGTATCGACGAGGTGATGCTTTTAAAAACAGACGGCTTCCCCACTTATCATTTGGGGGTAGTGGTAGATGATGCCTTAATGCAAATTTCCCATGTCATTCGGGGCCGCGATTGGCTGCCAAGCACTCCAGTTCATCTTCTGCTTTTTAAATATTTAGGCTTTCCGCTGCCGCAAATCGGCCATTTAACCGATATCCTTGATCCGGGCGGCGGTAAACTTTCCAAAAGAAAGGGGGCGGTTTCTTGCGAAGAATTCTTAGCCGATGGCTATCTTCCCGAAGCAATTTTAAACTTTATCATGCTTGTCGGCTGGGCGCCCAAAGATAACCGCGAACTTTTTACTCTTGAGGAATTCATTATAAATTTTCAAAAAGGAAGTCTGCAAATTGCTAACCCTGTTTTTAATCGTAAGAAACTTGATTGGTTTAACGGGATCTATTTAAGGAAAAAGACGGACGAAGAATTGGCGAGTCTTCTTAAAAATTATGTTCCGGACGGCGCTAACGTCGCTTTAGTTAATCAAACTGTTCCTCTGGTAAAAGATAGAATTACTAAACTCTCTGATTATCGGTTGCTGGCGGGGTTCTTCTTTGAGGAACCAAAGATTGATCGAGCTTTATTTAGTGCTACTGCCGGAGTTCAATTAATTAAAGCGGCGGAAGTGCTAGGAAAGATTAAGAAATGGGAAAAAGTTGAGATCGAAGAGGGACTTAAAAAATTGATAGAGAAAGAAAAATGGGAAACAGGGGATTTCTTTATGAATTTCCGCGTTGCCATTAGCGGTTCAAAAATAACGCCTCCAATTACTGATTCTATTGTCATTTTAGGCCAAAAAACCACCCTCTCTCGTTTACAGCAAGCCGCAAAAATGTTAGAATAAATAGCCACTGACTGTTTCGCTTAATGAGGTTTTGGACTTGACATTTAGTCCAATTCCGCCTAAAATGGAGGCATGCCTTATGCATGCAGACAGAAACGATTGGAATATGCGCGCAGATGGAACAAAGATTATTATGAAAAAAATAAAGAGATTGAAAAACAGAGAATAGCGAAAAGAAAAGGTTTGATAGGGAAATGGATAGCAGGGTATAAAGAGGGTCTTTCTTGCCAACGATGCGAAGAAAAGACAACAGTGTGTTTAGATTTTCATCATAAAGACGGACAAGCTAAAGATTTTACCCTTGGTCGAGCAAAGAGTTGGGGTTGGAGCATTAATAGAATAAAGAGGGAAATTGAAAAGTGTATTGTCTTATGTGCAAACTGTCACAGAAAGGAACACGCGCTTAATAATGCGGGGTAGATTAATCGGTAGATCGTCGGTCTCTGGAACCGGAGATCCTGGTCCGAGCCCAGGCCCCGCAGCCGTTCGACTCACTGCGTTCGCTCACGGCTATGGCCCGAAGCGAAGAGAAGGTCTCGAGCGAAGCCCTAAGCAGGATCGAAGAGCGAAGTCGAGAGACAAACTTATGTCTTATTTCGTCTACATTCTCCGCACATCCTCAAATACCTTGTATATTGGCCAAACGAATGATTTAGAAAAACGCTTAGCCGAACATAAAAATAAATCATCTAAGTCTGCAAGATATATCAGGTATTTTTCTGGTTTTAAACTAGTTTACTCAGAAAAATATTCAACGAGGATAGAAGCGATGCGAAGAGAAATCCAGCTCAAAAAGTGGTCAAGAGAGAAAAAAGAGGCTATAATTAAAGGCGATCTGGCCTTACTAAAAAAACTTTAATCAAATCGCTATCCGGAGTGGAAAATCCTACTGAAAGGTGCCAACCTAAACCACTTGGAAAGTCGGCCGGTTGCGTATTCCCGACCCGGACTGCGAATTTTGCAAATATCGAGACTTAATTAATACTCATGAGAAATATTTCTAACTCTGAAAAATTATACACGAAAGAATATGGTGATGAAAAAATTGGAAAATTGTGGTTTTATGCAAAAGATTTAATTGAACATGGTAAAAAACCACTATTCCCAGCAGAGTCATTTTATTTAAATTGGAACGGAACGACAAAAGAACTGGCAATTATGTGTAAAAAGATACTCAACTATCTAAAATTCAAACCATCTTATCCTTTACGAGTAAATTTTGCAAAAGGCGTCAAAAGCCCCGGCCAGTTTGAACTTCATAACTCAAACGCAAAAATTACCATCAACGAACAATTTCAAAAAAATTCAACTGCCTGTGCGGCAATTTTGGCGCATGAGATTACTCATTTAGTTCTTTACCAAAAAGGTTGTAAAGAAGACGATGCCTATGAGAATGAAAGGTTCACAGACTTCGCATCTGTTTATTTCGGTCTAGGGATACTAATATTAAACGGAAAACATATAAGCTACAAATCGTCTTCTTCGCCAGTTTTTATTAAAATTCTTGGATTATTAACTGTAATTTATATGATAAAGGCCTTTCTCGAAGACCCAACAGAAATATTTTATCTGGTAATGATCCTTGCGGGTTTTTATTTATTTTTTAGTAGATCACTCAACGATATAAAAGTAGAAAATACATTTGGGTATTGGGACGCCGATCAGTATTACACAATATTCGCTGGTTACCTTATAAGAAATAATCTAGATTGGGACAACGTTGCAAAATACATAAAAAAGGGAACAAGATATGCGGGTTTATCAGATTGAAATATGGATATTTTTGACAAATTAGCCCATAAAATCAAATCAAAAGCGCAAAAATTTATTGTTTGGCTAAGAAGCTATCTTAAACGTCTTTTAACTCCAATTTATCTTTTCCCGATTAAACTTCTTACCTACTCAATTTACTATCTGATAAAGCTTCTTATCAAACTAATTATTGCTTTTATTAGTTTGATTATTGAAGCAATTGTCTATCCGTTTAAAGGTTTAAAAAACCTGCTTAAATCTATCTTTAGTCTTGTCATCGGCCTGTATTTGATTGCCTCACTTTTCATCATCATTGATTATCTGGCCAACCAATACGGCTATATCGGCAAGTTCCTTTGCTCGTTTGGCGTACGGGATAAAATGATAAATTCAGTTGTCCGTGTGGTCGGCGGATACTCCGAAGGCACCGGCTTTTTCATTGCTCCTAACCAAGTCATCACCAACTTCCATGTCATTGCCGATGAGCCAAGCCCTAAGATAATTTTTCCTGATGGTGACTTCGTTACGCCCGTAAAAATTCTCGGTAATAAAGATGTTGACTTGGCGGTATTGTTTACGGAAAGACAATACAACAATTTGGTGTTGCCCCTGCCGGATAGAATTGCCTTTCGTGCCGACGAACCGCTTATTGCCACCGGATACGCTTTGGGAACCGATTTAACCGGTAAGGCCACAACTCTTAAAGGACGGTTTATTGATTTTCGAAAGTCTAAGCAAATGCCAATCGGTTACATTCAAACAGATATCAGTTTAGTTAAGGGCATGAGTGGCGGTCCCTTAGTTGATCAATGCGGGGCCGTTGTGGGAATAAACACAATTAGCCTTGCCGGATTATCTTTATTTATCAATGCCGATTGGGCAAAAACTTTGATGGCTGATTTTACCGATCAGAATATCACTAAAATCGAAGTTGACCCCTCTGCCTCTCCGGAAGAATCCGTAAGGGGTTTTTACACCTATCTTAAAGCCCGCCAAATGCAGGAAGGCTTTGATTTACTAAGCGTGGAATATCTTAAGAAGACCAATTTCGAGGAATGGACTAATAGGTTTAAAGATATTTTAGATGTAGATGTAATTAAATCAGAACAATTTGAAAATTCAAAAGACACTGCCCATGTTAAATTTTCTACCAAAAATTGGGTAGATGGCGAAGCGGAAATGCATTTTTACGAAGGAACTTGGCAAACAATCAAAGAAGACGGAGTTTACAAAATGCTAAAAAGCAAAATTATAGAAGTTGAAAACCCGGGCTGGGATTGGTTTTATGAATAATACAAAAAGAAAATATCAATCATCAACTGCACAACAGATAGAGAAGTTTAGTAAGTTAAAAGCAGGCGTTAAAAATATTATAAAATCACTTGATCAAGTTGAAGTTGAAGCTTACGCGGCCCATTTTTATCAATATCAAGAACTTCATAAAAAATATTTAAATGACGGGACATACAACGAGTTTTGGAATATTTTTAGAGCTTTAAAGGAAGGAAGAATTTAAAATACACAAGCTCATAAAGACCTTGGGGATTATGGATTATACTTAATAACTAAACTTCACCCATGGGAAGAACTTGATGATTTAGATTTGATAGAAACTGTGATCTGTTTTAAAAATTTAATTAGTTATCTGCAAGATGAAGTACTCGGAGAAACTAAAAATGAAAAGTAAACCTAAAATTTCAAACATGACCGAAAAAAATATGTATGTAAAGTGTCCTTTTTGTGGACAACATAATTTAATATCAAAGACAAAAAGGATATTATCATGTAGGCGATGTAAGCAGGGTTTAGATTTAGACCAAAAATATTCAGTGAACGAGTATTATTGAGGACAATATATCAAAATACATCATTGCTCTTCTTTTTTATACTGTCTCATTTGTCTTATTTAGTCTTGATGTGAGACAATCAGTTATAAGGATGAAAGGGTCCTAGACCGGCCCGCTCAGCACTAAATGATTAGAAAAGCAAAAATTTCTGACTCCCAAAAAGTTGAATCACTTATGAAATCTGTTAAGGATTTTTGGGATGATTCATGGAGGGAAGATGTCATTAGATTTGGAATTAAATCTTCAAATGGCCTGTCGTTTGTCTATGAAGAAAACAGCAATATTTTAGGATTTATTTGCGTACATGATTTAGGTTTTAGGGGATATTTAAGTGAATTAATTGTTGCTCAAAGAATGCAAGGTAAGGGTATCGGTAAGAAGCTGCTGCGAAGAGTAGAAAGCGAACTTAAGAAAAACGGGTGTAAGGTCCTCATATCTGATGTCTGGGAAAATGCAAAGACATTTTATGAAAATCTGGGCTGGGGAAGACCTAACGTAATATTACTCAGAAAAAAACTTTAGCTAAATCACTTCCCGTGTGTGAGCTATACTTTAAATCCCGATGTGCGAAGCTATTCCCCGTTCGAGAAACTCTTGATTTTCGGTTTCTTTGCTGTTATATTGGATTTAAGATGAAAAACATTAACCAGAAAGACGACCAGTGGATAAGGAAAAATTTCGAGAGACTGGTGGAAAAATATCCGGGAAAATATATTGCT
>Ga0194112_10008099_pt1 | contig 13588 bp, 11 predicted proteins | sample TA2MahC400mmetaG_FD_146191 | JGI IMG/M metagenome (GOLD analysis project Ga0194112, IMG submission 146191) | Freshwater microbial communities from Lake Tanganyika, Tanzania - TA2015016 Mahale Deep Cast 400m | ecosystem: Environmental > Aquatic > Freshwater > Lake | place: Tanzania: Lake...
CGGCCCCATTTGGCTGCCCAAGATCTACGACGGGCGCAACCGCACCTTCTTCTTCCACAATTTCGAGTACACCAAGGTCCGCAACTTCACCTCGCTGGCCTACTCGACGCTGCCCATGCCGGACTACAAGCAGGGCAACTTCTCCCGCCTGTTGAGCTCCTCCTTCACCGGCAACGCCAACTCGGGCACCACGGTGGGCACGGATGCGGCGGGGCGTCCGGTGGTTTTCGGCGCCGTCTATGATCCGACCAGCGCCCGCCAGGTGGGAACCACCTGGGTGCGGGATGCCTTCCCCGGTAACGTGGTCCCCAAAACCCGCTGGAGCCCGGTCTCGCAGAAGATCCTCGAACTGGCCCCCATCACCGATCCGGCCTTCGACACTATGCTCCTCAATATCCCCAACCTGTCGGGCTGCTGCCCGGTGTTCGGGGAGAAGATGCTGACCCTGAAGGGCGACCACAACCTGTCGAGCAGCCAGCGAGTGGCGGTCACTTTCAACCGCAACTTCCGGGCTCGCAACAACTCGCCCGGGGGACGGTGGGGCAAGCCGCCGGGGACGCCCACGGGAGTCTACCAGTGGCAGCAGACGCCCGGCACCATCGGCCGGGTGGCCTATGACTGGACGGTGAGGCCCACGGTGCTGAATCACTTCGCCATGGGCTACAACCGCTTCGGGAACCTCAACCAGAGCGTGTTCGTGAACCAAGGCTGGGCCCAGAAGGTGGGCTATCAGAACTTGCCGGGAACGCACTTCCCGACCCTGACCTTCAGCGGGCAGCCTTACCAGGGCGGTGGCATCGGCGCGGGCGGGCGCTTAGGCTCGGCCAACGCCGGCGGCGGCTATAACGGCAGCACCATCGTTCAGGATGACGTCACCATCATCCGCGGCGCGCACAACTTCAAGCTGGGCTTCGAGCAGCGGCGCTACTTCTACAACAGCACCGCGAAAGGCTCCGAGTCGGGGACCTTTGCCTTCTCGCCGGCTCAGACCAACCAGCCCGGTTTCTCAACTCAGACCGGCCACTCCTTCGCCAGCTTCCTGCTGGGCGCTTACTCCTCGACCGGCCGCCAGGTGGTGGCGTCCTTCTTCGGCCATCGCTGGCGCTCGACCGGGTTCTACTTCATGGACGACTGGAAGGTGAACCGGAAGCTGACCCTCAACCTGGGCCTGCGTTGGGAGACCATCGGTGGGGTGATGGAGGTGGCCAAGCGGATGTCCGGCTTCAGCTTCACCGCCGCCAATCCGGCGGCCGGCGGGCGGCAGGGCGCGCTGGTGTGGCTGGATGATCTGGGCCGCAGCAGTTTCCAGGACCGCTACTGGTGGCAGATTTCGCCCAAGTTCGGCTTCGCCTATGCCCTCAGCCCCAAGCTGGTGATGCGCGGCGGATACGGCATCAACAACACCCCGCCCATTTCCAACGGCTGGGGTTTCGGTGGAGGCGATGGCTACAACGGCTCGATCTCGCGCAACACAGGGAACGTTTCGTTGCAGTATGCCGAGCAACCGGTGGGGTTCCTGCACGACCGGTATCCGGATTTCGCCGGGGTGCTCCCCAACAAGAACCCTTCCATCGCCAACGGCATGGGCGCCACCTACTACGCACCGGATTCCAACCGCCTGGCCTACGTGCAGAACTGGAACCTGGGCTTCCAGTACGAGCTGCCGCAGTTTTTCGTGCTCGAGCTCAACTACATCGGCAACAAGGGTACGCGCCTCGAGGCCAACGGCTTGGACAGCCTGAACTCGCTGCCCAACAGCTACCTGGCCAGGGGGCAGAGCTTGACGGACCCCTGGAACGCGGCTTCCGGCATTACACAGCCCTTCGCCGGTTTTGCCGGCACGCAGCTTCAGGCCCTGCGGCCGTTCCCGCAGTACACCTGGATCGGGCAGGACTTCGCCAACTTCGGCACCTCGCTGTATAACGGCTTGCAGCTCCAGGTGACGCGCCACTTCCGCAGTGGGCTGGCCATTCTGGGCGCTTACACCTGGTCCAAAGCCATCGGTCTGAGTCACAGCGCCCTGGATGGCATCGGCGCGGCGGACGTGTTTAACCGGAAGCTCGAACGCAGTATTCTGTGGTACCACTACCCGCAGTTCTTCAAGCTGACCTGGATCTACGAGCTGCCCTTCGGAAGCAAGCGGCACTTCAGGTTGCCGGTGGTGGCCGAACAGGTCCTGGGCGGCTGGAACCTGACCGGCAACCACCAGATTCGCTCTGGTTCGCCACTCTCGGTGGGGGGCGGGGGCATCAGCAATCCGCTGGGCAGCGCGCGGCTGGACCTGGTGCCGGGCAAGCCCATCATCATCAACAGCGATGCGCCCATCAACTTCCGGGGACGGGTCGGCGGCACGGCGTACTTGAACCGCGAGGCGTTCACCACTCCGCCGGTGCATCCCGGCGGACGCAACGTCATCTCGCGGCTGGGAACGCTCGGACCGATTCTTCCCAACATCCGCGGGCCGCACTTCACCTATGAGGACCTGGCCATCGAGAAGACCTTCAACTTCGGTGAGGTCAGGAGCCTTCAGATCCGCGGCACGTTCCTCAACCCGTTCAACCGGCACGGACGCGGCAACCCGGTGACCAACATCAGCGACCCGTTCTTCGGCCAGATCACCGGCCAGCAGATCGGCCCGCGCAATATCGAGCTTTCGGCGCGCTTCACGTTCTGAACAGCCCGCCCTCACCGAGGCGCGCGCGTCAGCAAGCGCATGCGCTCCCTGACGGTCGCGCCTCGGGGTGGGCGGTGATTGCCCTCACGGAGGCGCGAGCGTAAGCGAGCGCTTTGCTACACTAAATAGAGCGCGGCCGCTCCCGTCCTCGTAGCGAACACTAAGCGAAAGCCGCGCCTCGTCCAGGAGCCCCTTTGGCCAACGCAGAGCACCCGCAGCCACCCCAGGCGCCGCCGCCGCCTCCCGGCGGCGTCCAGTTACCTTTGGGCGCGCCCGGCGCGGGCCGCAATCTCATCCCCGTCAACATCGAAGACGAGATGCGCCGATCCTACCTGGATTACGCCATGAGCGTGATCATCGGGCGCGCGCTGCCGGATGTGCGCGACGGCCTGAAGCCGGTGCACCGCCGGATTCTGTTTGGCCTGCACGAGATGGGGCTGAGCTTCAACCGCCCCACCCGCAAGTGCGCCAAGATCGTCGGCGAAGTGCTGGGCAAGTACCATCCTCACGGGGACACCGCGGTCTACGACGCCCTGGTGCGCATGGCGCAGCCCTTCTCGATGCGCTACCCGCTCATCGACGGGCAAGGCAATTTCGGAAGCGTGGACGGCGACCCGCCCGCGGCCATGCGCTACACCGAGGCGCGGCTGGCCCGCATCGCCTCGACCTTGCTGGCCGACATCGACAAGGAGACCGTCGATTTCCGCGCCAACTACGACGACAGCGAGCAGGAGCCGGAAGTCCTGCCCGCGCGCGCGCCCAACCTGTTGATCAATGGCTCCTCCGGCATCGCGGTGGGGATGGCCACCAACATCCCGCCGCATAACCTGAGTGAGGTGATCGAAGCCACCATCCTGCTGATTCAGAATCCAAACACGCCGCTGGAGAAGCTGATGGAGGTCCTGCCCGGTCCGGATTTCCCCACCGGCGGTTTCATCCTGGGCCGCCAGGGTATTCTGGACGCATACACGCGGGGCCGCGGGCAATTGAGACTGCGGGCCCGCGCGGCCATCGAGCACCTGGGCAAGGACCGCGACGCCATCGTGGTCACTGAGATCCCCTATCAAGTCAACAAAGCGCGCCTGATCGAGCACGCCGCCGGGCTGGTCAACGAGAAACGGCTCGAGGGCATCTCGGAAATCCGCGACGAGAGCGATCGCGACGGCATGCGCATCGTCTTCGAGCTGAAGCGCGGCGAACAGGCCGAGGTGGTGCTGAACAACCTGTACAAGCACACCCAGTTGCAGACCGGCTTCGGTGTCATCATGCTGTCGATCGTGGCCGGGCAGCCCCGCGAACTGGGCCTGGTGGACACGCTGAAGCGCTTCATCGACCACCGCGTCGAGGTGGTGCGCCGCCGCACCGAGTACGAACTGAGGAAGGCGCGCGAACGGGAGCACCTGCTGCTGGGCTTCAAGAAGGCCCTGGAGAACCTGGACGAGGTGATCCAGCTCATCCGCGCTTCACGCACGCCGAAGGAGGCGCGCGAGGGGCTGGTGGCCCGCTTCGAGTTCACCGAGCGGCAGGCCCAGGCCATCATCGAGCTGCAACTCCAGCGCCTCACCGGCATGGAGCAGCAGAAGCTCATCGAGGAGCTGGCCGAGATCCAGAAGCGCATCGGAGAGTACCTGGAAATCCTGGGCTCGGAGGAGATTCTGCGCGGCGTGATCATCAAAGAGCTGCGCGAGGTGGCCAAGGATTACGGGGATGAGCGCCGTACGCAGATCGTGGCGGACCCCGGCGAGATCCGGCTCGAGGACCTGGTGGCCGTCGAGGACGTGGCGGTCACGGTCACCAACGGCGGGTACTTGAAGCGCACGTCGGTGGACACCTACCGGCGCCAAGCCCGCGGGGGCAAGGGCCGCATCGGCATGGGCACGCGCACCGAGGACTTCGTCGAGCACCTCATCGTGGCCTCCACCCACAGCTACCTGCTGATCTTCACCAGCAAGGGGCGGGTCTACTGGCTCAAGATCTACGAGATTCCCGATGCCGGAACGTCGGGCCGCGGCAAGCACGTCTCGAATCTGGTCGCGCTCCAGCCCGACGAGACCATCCGCGCCTTCCTGGCCGTGCGCGAGTTCGCCTCCGGCTCCTACATCGTCATGGTGACCCGGCGCGGGGTAATCAAGAAGAGCGAGCTGACCGAGTTCGACAACCCCATCTCGCGCGGCATCATCGCCATGGCGCTGGATGAGGGCGACGAGCTGATCGCCGCCCGCCTGACCAACGGCAGCAAGTGGATTTTTCTGGGTTCGCGCGAGGGCAAGGCCATCCGCTTCGTGGAGACCCAGGTGCGCGCCATGGGGCGGCCGGCGCGCGGCGTGCGCGCCATGACGCTGACGCAGAGCGACTACCTGGTAGGCATGGAAGTGGTGGACGAGACGGGGCTGATTCTTACCATCTCGGAGATGGGCTTTGGCAAGCGCACGCCGCTTACCGCGTATCGGCTTACCGCCCGGGGGGCCAAAGGGGTCATCAACATGAAGACCACCGGGCGGACGGGCAAGGTGGTGGCCATCATGGAGGTGAAGGAAGACTCCGAGCTGATGATCATCACCAAGGACGGCAAGATCATCCGCATCCACGCCGCCGAGATCCGCCAGGCCAGCCGCTCCACCCAGGGCGTCCGGCTGGTGCGCATGGAGGAAGGCGACCGCCTGGCCGCCGCCTCGGTGATTCCGGAGGAGGAGGCCGGGGAAGGCAACGGCGGCAACGGGCAGAACGAACTGCCGCTGGCCGAGCCGGAGCGTCCGGTATAATCAGAGTTATGGGGCTGTTAGTGGAACTGGGCACTCCCGCCGCGACCTTGGATGCGGGCGTGCTCGAGGAGAAAGAGCGGAAGCTGTTCGCGCTGCTGGAGGGACTGGGCCGCGTGGTGGTGGCCTACTCCGGGGGGACCGATTCGGCGTACCTGGCCTGGGCCGCCCGCCGCGTGCTGGACGACAATGCTCTGGCGGTGACCGCGGTTTCCCCCTCGCTGCCGGAATCGCACCGGCGCGACGCGGAGGAGTTCGCGCGCCGCTTCGGCCTTCAGCATGAGTGGCTGGAGACGCGCGAATTCGAGAACCCGCTATTCGTCGAGAATAACCCCGACCGCTGCTTCCACTGCAAGGGCGATTTCTTCGCGCTGCTGAAGGAGCTGGCCGGGGCGCGCGGTTTCCCGCACATCGTCTACGGGGTCAACCTGGACGACCTGGGCGACTACCGCCCCGGCCAGAAGGCGGCCGAGCAGCACGGCGTGCGCGCGCCGCTGATGGAGGCGGGTCTGAGCAAGGCGGAGATCCGCGAGCTGTCGCGGCGCGCCGGGCTGCCCACCTGGGACCGTCCGGCGGCGGCGTGCCTGAGCTCGCGTATTCCCTACGGCACGCCCATCACCGTCGAGCGGGTCAAGACCGTCGAAGCTGGTGAAGAGGCCCTGCGCGGGCTGGGGTTCCGTCAGTTCCGCGTGCGTTTCCATGGGGACCTGGTGCGTATCGAGATCGCGCCCGAGGAGCTGCCCCGCGCTCTCGATGCCGCCATGGCGGCGCGCCTGGTCGAGTTGTTCAAGCCCCTGGGCTTCCACTACGTCACCCTGGATCTGGAAGGCTACCGCCAGGGCGCGATGAACGAGGCGCTGGGGCGGGAGCGGCGATAGCCGTAACGGTGTAGGGCCTTTCCCGGTGCGCAGAGCTGGGTCGCGACTCGCGCGGCTCACCCTCACCGTGCGATGGCGTACTCCACCGACATCGGGTCGCCCATGCGCCTGGAGGCGTCCAGGATCTCGATGCCGACCACGTTGCCGTTCTTGTCGTAGTCGAGGATCACTCCGGGCTTCTCCTCGTCGCTTTCCTCGACCGGAGCGTCACTGAGGACGATGCTGAGCACGTCCACCTCGGGATCGTACCTGACTTTCATTCCGGCCTCCAGCACTTCCGCACCTTGCTGGTTCGGTAGACCGTCACCACTACCGGCGGCTCCTTGTCCGTGGCCACCACGGCCCTCACAAGGTACATTTTCCCATCCTCGGACTCAAAACGCGACTGGAGGGCCTCCTTGTCGCCCGGCTCGGGTAGCCGCTGCTCGGGATTCTCGAGGACCGAGTCCAGCCACGCCCGCGGGATCTGGCGCCGCGACATCTTGTCTTCGGCGTGCCTGGATACCAGGTACTTCATTGCCGACTCCTCCGCTCAATCCCTATCTGCGTCCCCCCTCCCCAACCTCCCACGTCGTGCCGGAGGTGGAGTCGTACCCGCAGCAGTGGCCGCTCGACGCCGTCAAGAAGGCAGGATACAGAACCACCTTTATACTCCAAGTGGGGGCCTCGCACCCGATTTCGCGGAGGCGGGGGTTTGCATAACGCTGCATGAGGTCCGCGCGGCGCTGAGCGAGGTGCGCGAAGAGACCCTGCGCGGGCTAGGCTTCCACTACGTCACCCTGGATCTGGAAGGCTACCGCCAGGGCGCCATGAACGAAGCTTTGAAGCGCGAGCGGCGATAGTTCGGCAAACGGGCCTGTCGCGTCTATCCGCGACGTCACAAGCGCGTTGGCATCGCGGCGACCACTCGCTCACGCTCGTGGCTCGGTTAGAGGCGCGAATGCCGCAGCCGAGCCGCGACCGTCAGGGAGCGGTTACGCAGTCAACTCCTTCGCTGCGTATAGTATAGTGTCAGACGGAGGAGGGGATGAAAGCCGCTCTGCTGCTGCTGTTCCTGGCAGTGACTCTCTCGCTTGCGGTGTTCCGCGATCAATCCGCCGCGGATCGCGGGAAACAAGAGCCCACCGCGCTGTTCCAAGTGATCGAAGCCCTCTTCCGGCTGCGTCCGTTCAGGCTGGATGCGGTGAGCCGGATCACGGAGACGACCCTGCGGCAGTCCGGCTCCAACGAGTACTTCGCCATGTTCACGTCCGTGAGGGGCGGCAGGGCGCCCGTGCGCGAGGTCGAGCTGCGCCTCCCCAAGCCAGCCAGTTCCAAGAAAGACGGCATCCTGATTCTCACCATCGATACTGCGGCCCGCATCACGACCGACGCGGTGGAACAGCGGTTCGGCGCCCGGCCCGACCTTAGCGTGGCGCCCCCCGCCGCTCCGTACGAGATCGCCTACACCTACCCGCAGCCCTGGGGAAAAGTGAGCTTTCAGTTCGCCCGCGGAACGCGATGCCTGGTGGCGGTGATCCTCGACGCGGTTGAGCCGCCGCCGGCCACAACCGCCGAACGGTGGCTGGACACGTTCGCCGTGTATCCGGGGGCGCGGGAGCTCTGTTCGCAGCACGTGACCGGCAACGCGATGCACATCCTCTGGCACGCCTACGCGACTCGGGACCTTCCGGAGAAGGTCATCGCCTTCTACGTGCAAGCGGAAGGGAAGGAGCATGCCGAGCAGAGCGAGAACTCGGTCACCTTCCGGCACGGCGACAAGGTCTTGTCCATCCACCGCGCTTCGGCCAAGGACTATCCGGAGTGCGGAAAGCCGCCGCGGCCCGAGGAGAAGACCGTACTGATCGTGTCGCAGGCCATCCGGTCCTCCTGACCACGGGTGAAGTCACGTCCCGTTTGGCTCGCGCTGGGCCGATAGCAGGGTGGCGCCGGGCGGAGCCGAAGGAATTCCCCGGGTCAAACGCCGCCAACTGGCCGGAACGCGAGGACGGCCTGGTTCGTAGTACGATCCGGGGCCGGAAGTATGAAAACGGACGGCAGGCTCCCGAGGATGGAACTATGCGAAGAAGCGCTCTATGGGTCCTGGTTCTCGCAGGACTGGCCGCGGCGCAGACCCCGACGCCCAGCGAGTTGGTGGAACGGCACATCAAGGCAGTCGATTCGGACGGGAGTGGGACACGCTCGCTGGTGCGAAAGGGGGTGATCAAACAGGCTGAGGGCGAGTATCCCGCCAAATTGCAGGCCGTGACCCCGGACGGGTGGCGGCTGGTCCTGGAAATACCTGGCGTGCTGGTGGAAGTGGTCAACAACGGCAAGGAAAGCTGGGAGCAGACACCGGGGGGAACGGAAGCCACATCGCCCGCGTTTTTCGCCCAACTGGATCCCGCCTTCAGTCTGGGCTTCCTGTTGAATCCCGGGCCACGTCTCACCGGGATGCGGGTGAAGGAGCGCAGGGCTTCCGGAGAACGGGACGTCTGGGCCGCGGAAGTGGATGGTCCGGAAGGCAAAGTGATCCCGGTCCATTTCGACGCGGCGACCGGCCTGCTGGTCCGCTACGGCGCCTCTGTGCTGGAGGACTACCGGCGCGTGGGAGGGCTGATGGCGCCGCATCGGGTTGGCGTGGCGGAAGGCCGGATGGCCTTTCTCTTTCAGGCCCGGGAGGCGGAGGTCAACGCGCCGGTCGAGCCGGCGCATTTCGTGAAGGAGAGCAACACGGCGGCCTACCGCGCGGCGCAACGGGCGGCGAACGCGGCGGCGCTGGAGAAATGGGGCCACGGCGTGGATTGGGGAGCGGCGCGTGAGGTGCTGCTGAACATGGGCGACTTCTCGCCCGAAGACGGGCGCATCCTCTACGACGTGATCACATCGAAAGGGTACCAGCGTGGCCTGGAGATCGGCACGGCGCGCGGCAATTCCGCTATCTGGATGGGACTCGCCTTCCGCAAGACCGGCGGGCGGCTGATCACGCTGGAGATTAACGAGACGCGCGCGCGCATCGCGCAGGAGAACTTCCGGAAGGCCGGTCTGGAAACCGTGGTGGAGTGCCGGGTGAACGACGCGTTCAAAGAGATCCCGCGGCTGGAGGGGACCTTCGATTTTGTGTTCATGGACACGGGGGCGGCGCTGCATCAGAAGTTCCTGGATCTGCTGTATGCCCGCATCGTGCCCGGTGGAGCGGTCTCTTCGCACAACGCGAACGACCTGGAGCGCATGGAGCCCGCTTTCTGGAAGACGATCACCACCGATCCCAACCTGGAGACGAAGATCACGCGGACGCCCTCGGGCGGCGTATCGGTGAGCGTCAAGAAGCGCTGAGCCCCGTGAGGGAGGCGCGGGCGGCCTTCAAAGCGCCCCTACTTGTACAGCCCGCGCTCGCGGATGTAGGCCAGCACTTCGGGGAGGATTTCGGGCGGGGATTCGCCCGCGGCCAGGCGGGCGCGCAGATCCGAGGAGGATACCGGCAAGGCCACGGTCTCGAGGGCGTGCACGCGCGCACCGGCGGGAACCTGGTAGGTGTGCCCGGGCCGCGTCACCACAAGGAACTCCGCCAGGCGGATCACGTCCTGCCAGCGAAACCAGGTTCGGATCTCGGCGAAGGCATCCGCGCCGATCAGGAAGAACAACTCGTCACCCGGCGCGAGCATGGCGCGGACCTTCTCGACGGTGGAGATGGAGTAACTGACGGTGTCGCCGGCCTCGATGCTTGAGGCTTCGAAGGCCGGCTCGCCGCGGCAGGCCAGTTCGACCATGCGGTAGCGGTCGTGGTAGGCGGCGGAAGTGGCGTCGCCCTTGTGCGGGGGACGGGCGGCCGGCACGAAGAGCACCCGGTCGAGCGCGAACCGGACCGCCGCTTCGCGCGCCACCTTGAGATGCGCGGCGTGGATGGGGTCGAAGGTGCCGCCAAAAAGCGCGAGTCTCAAAACGTGATGCCCACCAGGGCTTCCAGTTGATTCAGGTTGGAAAGGCTGAACCCGTCAGCGGGACGGCCGAGGTTGGCCTTGCGCCACCTGGTGTAGCGGACCTCGGGCGAGAGGCGCACGATGGGCAGGCGGCCCTCCAGGCCCAGGCCGAACACCCAGCCGGAAGTGGAAGAGTCGCTCAGCTCGGGCAAGTTCTTCAGACCGCGCAGGCTGTTGAAGGCCACGCCGGCGGCCACGTAGGGCGCCACCATGTTGCGCGACAGCCGCACCTTGCCCAGCAAGGGAAACTGCCAGGAGCTGCCGGCCACCTCTCCCACGATGTCGGCAAAGTGGGTCCGGTACTTGACGGGGCGATAGAGCAGGTCCAGCTCAACGCTGAAGTATCCGCCGAGAAGCAGCTCGGCGGTTGGCCCCAGCATGTAGCGGCCACTCTGGGGCTCGTAGCGCAGGCCCTTCCAGGATTCTGACTTCACCACGTCCTGGAACGGCGCGCCGGCCTTGACGCCGAACGACAGGCGCTGCGGCAGCGCCACCGCCGCGGCGGCCGACAGCAGGGTCAGGAGACTGATGCCGCGCCTAGCCAGGCTCCACGGGCGCGGCAGAGTGCGGAAGAGCATACTTGGGTGATTCTACACCAGGCCGATAGCCGCTGCTGAAGCTCTGGGTCTCAGCGGCGCGGACTGCCAGCTCGTCGGCGCGCATATTGTCGGCGTGGGAGGCGTGTCCCTTGGTCCACACCCAGTGGACGCGGTGAGGCCCGGCGGCCGTTTCCAGGGCGCGCCAGAGGTCCTGGTTGAGGACCGGCTTTCGGGCGGAGGTCTTCCAGCCGTTGCGCTTCCAGGTCCGGATCCAGCGGGTGATGCCGTTCTTGAGGTACTCGGAGTCAGTGGTCAGCTCGACCTCGCAGGGCTCCCGCAGGGCCCGCAAGCCCTCGATGGCGGCGGCCAGCTCCATGCGGTTGTTGGTGGTGCGCGGGGAGGAGCCGAACAGCTCGCGGTGGTGCTGACCGTAGCGCAGCACGCAGGCCCATCCGCCGGGGCCGGGATTGCCGGAGCAGGCGCCGTCGGTGATGAGGCGAACCTTCTTCACGAAGACGCCGGCTCCAGGTCGCGCTCGAAGAAGTCGTCCACCAGCTCGAGAATGCGGCGCGGATCCTGGGCCCGAAAGATCCGGGCGCGCAGGTGGGCGCCGTGGCGCAAACCGGTGGTGAAGTAGCCGGCGAACTGCTTCATCCGGCCGAGGGTCTCGCGATGGCCGCTGGCCAGCAGCAGGTCGAAGTACTCGCGCAGCAGGCGGTGGCGGTCCGCGGGGGTGGGCCGCTGGTAGGAGCCTGTGGCGAGCAGCTCCTCGAGCTGGCGAAAGACCCAGGGATGGGTGGCGGCGGCGCGGCCGATCATCACGGCGTCGCAGCCGGTTTCATCCACCATGCGTAGCGCATCTTCGGGAGTGGTGACGTCGCCGTTGCCGATGACGGGGACGCGCACCGCGGCTTTCACCTCGGCGATGCGGCTCCAGTCGGCGCGTCCGGCGAACCCCTGCTCGCGGGTGCGGGGGTGCAGGGCGACCGCCTCGAGGCCGCAGTCCTCGGCCAGGCGCGCCACTTCGACGGCCACCCGCTCGCGCTCATTCCACCCGGAACGGTACTTGAGGGTCAGGGGAACGGAAAGGGCGGCCCGCATGCGGCGCAGGATGTGCTCGACGCGGGGCAGATCGCGCAACAGCGCCGAGCCGCCCTGGCTGCGGACCACCTTGGGGACGGGACACCCGAGGTTGACGTCCACCAGGTCGAAACCCAGATCCTGGCACATGCGGGCGGCGTCCGCCATCACCTGCGGGTCGGCGCCGAACAATTGCGCGCCCAGGGGATGCTCCTCGGGCATGAAGCCCAGGTAGTCGAGGGTGCGCGCGGGCTTGCGGGCGCGGCGCGAGCGGACCAGTCCCTCGGAGCTGATCAGCTCGGTCATCACCAGCCCGCAGCCGCCCAGGCGGCGGAGAAAGCGGCGGAACAGGGAATCGGTCAGGCCGGCCATGGGGGCCAGTACGGTGGCCGGACGGACTTGAAGCGCGCCGATGCGGAGCAGCTCGGGGAAGCGCGCCATATGCCTTCATTGTAGACGCGGGGCGGAGGGAGGTCGAAACGCGGCCGCGATGCGGTACGTTAGAAGGAGAAGGAGGCTGCGATATGAAAGTTGTGCAAGTGGGCATCCTGGTTGCGCTGGCGGCGGTGGCGGGGCTGCTGTTCCTGGTCTACAAACAACAGAGCGCCGTTCCCCCGGTGGCGCCGCAGGCGGCTGCGCCCGCCGCGGAGGCGGCCCCTGCTCCCACGCCCGAGGCGGCTCCGGCGGCGGAGAGCGCGCCGCCGGCCGAGGCCGCGGCGAAGCCCGCGGCGCCGGCGCCGCAAAGGGCGGCTGCCAGACCGCCGGCCGCATCTGCGCCCGCGGAAGCGCCGCAGACCGCGGCGCCCAGGGCTCCGGCGGCGCCGCCGCAGACTACGCCCCCGCCAGCCCCGGCGCCCGCCGAGGCGCCCAAGCCCGCGGCTTCCTTGACGCCGCCCAGCGGGACGCCGGCCGCGCCCCGGGAGCCGCACCGGGTGACCGTTCCCGCGGGCACGCTATTGAGCGTGCGGCTGTCGGAGACACTCTCGACCGAGCGGCACAACACGGGCGATTCATTCGGCGCCACGCTGGACCAGCCCCTGGTGATCGAAGGGTTCGTGCTGGCCGAACGCGGCGCGCGCCTCGAGGGCCGGGTGCTGGAAGCGGAGAAGTCCGGGCGGGTGCGCGGCACCGCCACGCTGGCTATTCACCTGATCAAGCTGCACACCTTGGACGGCCAGGTGGTGCCTATCCTGACGCAGAAGTTCGTCAAGGAGGCCGAGACTACTCGGCGCGAGGACGCCACCAAGGTGGGCGCGGGGGCCGCCATCGGCGCGGCCATCGGGGCCATTGCCGGGGGCGGGAAGGGCGCGGCCGTGGGCGCTGCGGTGGGCGGGGCCGCCGGAGCGGGAACTGTGGCCGCCACGCGCGGCCGCCCGGCGGAGCTGCCCAGCGAGACCCGCATCAGCTTCCGGTTGCAGGAAGCCGTCACGCTGACGGAGAAGCTACGCTAGGAGCAATGCTGTTCACTTTGCGCAAAACCCGACCGCTCGCTGACGCTCGCGGCTTGGCTACGGCTCGCGAACCGGAGGGAAATGCAGCGGAGCCACGAGCCTGAGCGAGTGGTCTGTCCTGCTAACCCGCGAAGCTTAAAAATTTTTTCTTCGGCGCCCTGCTCACAACTTCTTGCCCGTGATGCTCATGCCGCCAGCCCCAGGTGTTCAAATAGGGCCTGCATGCCGATCTGCAACTGGTCGTAGCA
>Ga0194112_10008106_pt1 | contig 13582 bp, 12 predicted proteins | sample TA2MahC400mmetaG_FD_146191 | JGI IMG/M metagenome (GOLD analysis project Ga0194112, IMG submission 146191) | Freshwater microbial communities from Lake Tanganyika, Tanzania - TA2015016 Mahale Deep Cast 400m | ecosystem: Environmental > Aquatic > Freshwater > Lake | place: Tanzania: Lake...
GAAAGTCCCTTTCACTTCTGGGTAGACTATTGGTGGTGGCGAGGGCAGGGGCGAGGGCGCCGGTTGGGGTGCGGGCACGGGGAGGGCTGGCGTCGGTGCCGGTGTGGGTGTGGGAATAGGCGCCGGTGCTGGTGCTGCGCAGCCTGTGAATAGAAGCATCACTAATATAGCCAAAATAATAACTAATCGCTTCATCTTCTGGTGCCTCCTGAACTAGCCACAATGCGGGAACGACAAAGCTTAACAGCTATTAGTAATAAGTTCTATTATTTTAACATATTGACGAGTGTTTCCATAACAATGTATCCTGATGTGGAACACTGATGCATAATTCTGAGGAGGCATAATGAAGATTGCGCGATTCAGGCGGCAGGGTAAAGTGCAGTGGGGCGTCGTTGAGGGAGATGAGATATATGCGCTTGATGGTGACCTGTATGGTAAGTTCCGGCAGGGTAGCAAGTTGTGCAAACTGAATGAGGTCAGGCTGCTGGCACCCTGCGAGCCGAGAATAGGCGTGGCCTGCGGGCGGAACTACCTGGACCATATCACCGAGATGGGCTGGCCGATACCCGAGGAGCCGAACCTGTTCTTCAAGCCGTGGAATACCGTAATTGGCACAGAGACAGACGTTATCTGGCCTCGTCCTTCCCTAGACCTGCGCTATGAGGCAGAGCTGTGTCTGGTGATTAAAAAACTGGCCAAAGATGTTCCCGAAAAGGAAGCCATGGACTACGTCCTGGGCTATACCTGCGGCAATGATGTCACCGCCATAGACCTGTTTGAGAAAGACAAGATTCTGGCCCGGGCCAAGGGCTTTGATACCGCCGGGCCGCTCGGCCCCTATCTGGTCACCAATATCGACCCGCACAACCTGGCCATAAAAGGACGGGTAAACGGAATAACCAGGCAGGACAGCCACACCAGCCTCATGATTTTCAAAGTGCCCAGGCTTATCAGCACCATCAGCGCCTTCATGACCCTCTACCCAGGAGACGTTGTCTGGACGGGGACACCGAAGGGCGGCGCCAGCCCGGTCAAGGTGGGCGACGTTATTGAGGTTGAAATTGAGGGCATCGGAGTGCTGAGGAACAAGCTCGTCGCCCCGAAGTAGTTGCGGCAAAGGCCTGCCGATATTTACACGAAGGTAAGCAGCCTTCTCGGGTTGGCGATGATGATGTGGTCAATCTGTTCCTGAGTGATACCTCGCTGGCGCATCATTGGCACCACGTAATTCAGTATGTGGGCGTAGCCCCACCCGCCGTAACGCACCCGCCTGGTCTTGGCGCAGATATCGTGCGACATGACTATCTGGTTCAGGTAACCCTCTTCAATGTGTCGGCGTATCTCATGGATGCGCTGCGTGTCGTTGGGCAGGTCCAGGTAGTCATCAGCCGTCCAGTAGGTGGGGAAATGGCCCTCCCATCCCCACAGGTCGTATTCCAGAGTGCAGCCTTTTTTCAGCATCTGGGTGCGCCCCTCATGGTCGCGGATGCGGGCGTCAATGTGGCAGATAATAACCCGGCTCAGGTCAGCACCTGACTGCCCCAGGATGTCAATCACGTCAAACGGGGCCTTCCGGTTGCGCCCCGGGTGCACGGTCAGGCAGGCGCCGGTCTTCTGCTGGGCCACCGCCGCTGCCTTCAGGGTTTTGCGTTCATAATCGTGCAGGGGCCAGGAGCAGCCAATCTCACCGATAAGTCCGGAACGAATGCCGGTATCACCAACGCCCACCGTAATATCCCGGACTATCTCCGCGGTGATTTCGGCCACAGTCTTGGCGGCCATCTCCGGGCCGAGGCTACTGGCGGTGTAATACCCCGCCCCCATGATTACGTTGAGGCCGGTTATCCGGGAGACGCGGGCCAGGGCTTTCGGGTCGCGATTTATGCCGGTGATGGTGACGTCAACGATGGTCTGGCCGCCGGCTTTTTTAAAGAGCAAGGCCTCATCAATAGCTTCCTGCTCATCAAGCAGTTGCATATTGTCCAGGTTCTCATAGGGGTGGTAGCGCAGCCAGCTCAGGTTATGCCAGTCCACCGGCTCATGGGCCAGGGCTCGTTCGCTGGCGCTCTGCGGCTCAGTGAAAATGCTCTTGCCATCAATAAAAAGGTGCTCATGGGGAAGGGTGATGCCGAGGTCTTCGCCCTCAATCACCCCGAGCACCGTCTGCACCTTGCCGGCTAACTTAGATATTGCCATGATGCTCGCTCCTTCCTGAGACGCTGAAGAAGGGGCTATTTGCGATGATAGCTAGAGGACACCGTATTTGTTATAGGCGTCACGCAGCCGTGACCCTTTGAGAAGCTCATCGCGTAGCTGGTTCTCCTTGCTCACCTTTTCCAGGGCCAGCGGTATAACCTCTTTTTCCAGCTCCTTTGGTATGACCACCACGCCATCAATGTCGCCGAAGATGATGTCGCCGGGGTTGACCAGCACGCCGCCGCAGTCCACCGGGCAGTTGTGGTCGATAACAATGCTCCGGCCCGCGGAATCAACCATATATATGCCGGTGGCGAAGGTGGGGAATTTCATCTTGGTTATCTGGGCAACGTCCCGGGTGGTGCCATCAATGACGATGCCGCGGGCGCCCCGCGCCCGGGCCGCGGTGGAGAGCAGCTCCCCCCAGAAACAGGTGCGGGTGGAACGCTGCGTGCAGACCACCATCACATCGTTCGGTTTTAAAGAGTCGACGGCCTCAATCTCCGGTCCATAAGGGTCGTCAACGAACTTGTAGACATCGGCGGTGAGCACGGGATAGGCGCGGCCCACCACCATGGCGCCTTCATATACAGGGCGGACATCAGAGCGCATCCCCTGGTTGCGGGCGCCGAGGCTGTCTATGACATCGGAGATGACCGATGCATAGAGCTTGTCACGCATGGTATCAAACATCTCGGTTTCGCTGGCAAATTTGACCATTGTGGCACCTCCTTTTCCAGAATGTCAGGTCGATTTAATTGTAGCGATATTCTACCATAAAATGTCAGGCAATATGGTAATGATGAGCAGGATTTTACGGGGCAAATTATGACCTATATCATATATCTGAGTTGACTAAACTGTTTAAAATGATGGTAAGAATATCGGCTGCGTAATTTAAGGGGTTATATATTTGCCGGCGGGTAAGGTTATGATTGAAGTATACCTTTATGGGAAACTGCGGCGTTTCACCGACAACCTGGAGCCGTCGCGCGATTCAGTAATCCGCGTCAAGACGGTAAAGGGCGATTCAATTGCCGATATTATCCGGCGCATTGGCATACCTGCTAATGAGGTTGGCCCCAACATATTCCTCAACGGTAGATACTCCTCACTGCGCCGAAAGGTAAGTGATGGCGACCGCTTGGGCGTCTTTCCCGATAATATGCCGATGATTATGGTCTGATTATTTTTGAAGCGGCGCTCCGATGGCGGCAGGGTGGGGGGTAGCTATGCTGGGGCGATTTTCCCCGGCGGTTCTTAGAATTGGGGGTGTGAGGCTCCTCGATTTTGGTGAAGGCGCTGGCGATTTCCGGGTCGAAATGGGCGCCTTTATGGCGCGCTATTTCCTCGCGGGCGGCGTCAATCATAATAAAACAACCGTTAATCCCGCTTATTTAATGGGCAGGTCCACGATGAATGTTGCTCCCCTGTTCAGCTGACTTTTCACATAAATGTTCCCCCCATGTTCAGTGACTATGCCGTGGCAGATGCTCAGGCCGAGCCCGGTGCCTTTGCCCACCTCTTTAGTGGTGAAGAACGGGTCAAATACGTGTCTCAGATGTTCCTCTCTGATGCCGGGGCCGTCATCGGCGAATGAAGCCCGGATAACATCTCCTTTGCGTTCGGTGGTGATGGTGAGCTTGCCTTTCCCGTGGGCCTGTACCATGAAATATTCGGCATTGATGATGATATTGACGAAGACCTGTTGCAGCCGGAAAATATCGGCGGTGATTTCAGGCAGTGAGGAATCAAAGTTGGTGACCACTTCAATATTGTGCACCTTCTGCTCGTAGGCACGGAGGTCAAGGGCCGATTTTATCGCTTGGTTGATGTCCACCGGCTTCTTGGTTGTTTCATGTTTGCGGGCGAAAGTGAGCAGATTTCTCACCACCTGCGCTGTCCGCTGCGCCTCCCGGTGGATAACCTTCAGGTCCTCCCTGACGTCATCAGGGATGTCTTTGTTCAACAGCAGTTCGGAAAAGCCGATGATGCTGGTGAGAGGGTTGTTGAGCTCATGGGCCACGCCTGAAGCCAGCTCGCCGATGGAGGCCAGCCTGCCCGTGACGATGAGCTGTTCCTCCATTTTCTTGCGCTCGGTGATGTCCTGCATGGTGGAACGCAGGCCAATGACCTGCCCGCTATCGTCTTTTATGTATCGGTCCTCAATCAGTGCAGGCATGGGGGTGCCATCTTTCCGGATATAGGTGCGCTCAAAGGCCTGACCGGGGGGCATGGTGCCGGTAATCTTGGCGGCAAAGGCTCTACGGGAAATCTCCGACTCAATCATGAAACCCCACACGTGTCGGCCCAACATCTCCTCAGCGGTGTAGCCAAGCATATCCAGTTCTGTGCGGTTTACCCGGGTCATGCGCCCTTCTCCATCGAGTTCGTGGTAACCCACCGGGGCCTCGTTATAAAGCTGCGCCAGCCGCTGCTCAGATTCCCTCAGGGCCGCCTCTATTTTTTTGCGTTCGGTGATGTCGTTGAGGACAGTGAGCAAGCAGGTTTGACCGCCTATCTCAATTTTATCGGCGGAGAGCAGGGCTTCAACTTTACGCCCTGACCTGGTGTAAAGCTCCACCTCTAAATTTTTAACCTGTTGTTTTTTCCCCAGTATCCGCAGTAATTCCTTCCGGAATCTCTCTGTTTTGATTATGCCCATCTCTATGGTGGTGTGGCCGAGCAATTCCTCGCGAGAGAAGCCGAAGGTCTGTACGTAGCTATCATTGACATCCAGATAGCGGCCTTCCGCCATGGTGACGATGCTCATGGGATGAGGATTGGAATGGAATGCTCTGGAAAATTTCTCCTCTGATGTTCTTAAAGCTGCTTCTGCCTGCTTTCTCTCAGTTAAATCAAAGTGCGATGTAGCGATATACAGAGGTTTTCCCTGGTCATCTTTGACCAGCGTGGCCACGCTGAAGGTGGAGAAGACGGTACCGTCCTTTTTCTTACGCCATAGTTCACCGGCGGCGCTGCCAGTTTCTTTAATTTGCTCTGTCCTTCTCATCATAAATTCATGCTGGTCTTCAGGGTAAAGCTTAAATCTATCGCTGCCAATGAGTTCATCTACTTTGTAGCCGTGCATTCGGGCATATGACTCGTTAGCATATATAAGGTGGCCTGCCATATCAGCTATTGAGACACCATAGACCGCGTTATCGGCTATGACCTTGAATTTTCTTATGTCTTCCTCCGCCTTTTTGCGCTCGGTGATATCAACCCAGCTGTCAATGAAATGCCGGAACTGGCCGTCAATGAATACCGGCGTGGCGGTTGTCTGAACCCAGAAGCGCTCCCCGTTTTTCTTTTTGAAACAATACTCTAGGCCTTTATGACCATGGCGGTAGGCCGCTTTTGCAGAGTGCTCAAGCTTTTCACGTACCTCTTCCGGCCACCAGGGGCGGGGTATTTTCTGGCCGATAATCTCACTCATAGAATAACCAGTCAGCTCTTCTAGGGCTGGATTAACATATCGTATTGACGTATCAGGGTTAGCTACCAGAATCGGGTCAGGTGAATCGCGCAGCACTCTGGAGCTGAACTCCTCGCTCTGTCGCAGGGCCTCTTCTATCTGAAGGCGCTTTTCCGCTTCGGCTTCAAGTTCGGCGATGCGCTGGCGCAGTTTTTCCAGCTCAACCAAGAGCTTCTTGTTTGACCTGTCCTCTCTCATCTTCTACCTGGCACACCAGACTGATTTTACAAATTTAGTACTAAAGTACTAGGAAAAAGGTAATGCCATCTGGCATAGAATTGGCATATTGACTCGGCTGCTAGTGTTTTGATGATGTGTTGTCAAATGGCTCTTCAAACGTAATCCGTATCTAGAATATACGATTATAGCCAGCATGTCAAGCTGGGCGGAAAAATGACTACTGGCAGTATAATAGCCTGGCTGGGCTAATCAAGGCTTTTACGCATCTTGATTGCTGCCAGAATGAGGGTCACTGCCGTCATGGCGGCCAGGATAACTGCCTTCTGCCACATGTCAGTCTCCTCTCGGCGCCGGGACGGAGTGGTTCATTTCCTGCGCTTCCATCAGGGAGATAAATACATCCTCCATGGAGAAAGGGATGCTCCGAATACTGTGTACGGTTATCCCGCCCGATTCAAGAAGTCGTTTGATTTGCGGGGAAGCGGCGTGGCTCTCCGCCACAACAACATGTATAGTGTGGCCGAACAGGCTCACCTGGTGATAGCGGTCGTCAGCTGCCAGCAGCGCCAGGGCGCGGGCGTAATCTGAGGTGGCGACTTCCATGAGCTCGCCCTTTACCTTTTCCGTTTTGAGCTGGTGGGGGCTGCTCAGGGCGATGAGCCGGCCCTGGTACATCAGTCCCAGACGGTGGCAGTGCTCGGCTTCATCCATATAATGGGTGGTAATGAATATGGTGGTGCCCCGGGCGGCCAGTTCCTGAATCAGTTCCCAGAAAGCGCGCCGGGAGAGCGGGTCAACCCTGGCCGTCGGCTCATCCAGGAAAACCACTTCCGGGCGGTGAATGATGGTGCACCCCAGGGCCAGTCTCTGTTTCCAGCCGCCAGCCAGGGCACGAGTCAGGGTTTTCTCCTTGCCGCGCAGGCCGGCCATGTCCAGCACCCACTGCTTCCTTTCCCTGAGCGCTGAAGCGGACAGGGAATAGAGGTTGCCGTAAAAATTGATGTTCTCATCCACGGTGAGGTCGTTAAAAAGGGAGAATTTCTGAGACATGTAGCCGATTCGCGCCTGAACAATGTCCGCTTTTTTAGACATGTCATCGCCCAGGACGAAGGCGCTGCCCTCCGTCGGTTCCAGAAGCCCGGTAATCATGCGGATGGTGGTGGTCTTGCCGGAGCCGTTGGGGCCGAGAAGGCCGAAGATTTCGCCGTGCTGGACGCTGAAATTGACCCGGTCGACGGCGGTGAAATCGCCAAATTTTTTGGTCAACTTCGCTACCTGCACGGCGGCTTCAGGTGGAATGGCTTCCGCGGCAGCGGGCGGCGAACTTTCCCCGGCGCTCAGGCCGACCGGCCTGGCCTCCAGACTAGCAAGCTCGGTGACAAACACGTCTTCCAGCCCCGGTGAGATTGGGCGCAGGTCAGTCGCCGCTATTGAGTGCGCCTTAAGCAATCGACTGATTTCAGTACGCCGTGCCTCGGCGTGGTCAACCATGATATGGACGGTGTCGCCGAAAACCTGCGCGGTCTGCACAAACGGTAGCGTGGCAAGTGAGGTGACGACTTCACGGGTCTGCGGGGCCCTGATTTCCAGCAATTCGCCGGGCAGCCGGGCTTTGAGGTTTTGCGGCGTGTCGCAGGCGACTATCTGCCCCTGGTGCATGAAGGCGATGCGGTTGAAGCGCTCCGCCTCATCAAGGTAAGGAGTTGATACCAGCACGGTGATGCCCCTGGCCAAAAAATCGGCAATGATGCGCCAGAAATCGCGGCGCGAGACCGGGTCAACGCCGGTGGTGGGTTCATCAAGGAAGAGGACCTCGGGTTCGTGGATAAGGCTGCAGGCCAGAGCCAGCTTCTTCTGCATGCCACCGGAAAGGTGCTCGGCATGTCTTTGGCGAAATGGTTCCAGCCGGCAGAACTGCAGAAGCTCTTTCATCCGCCGTTCGCTCACCTCGCCGGGTATGTTGCGCAGCTTGGCAAAAAAGCTCAGGTTTTCCTCCACGGTCAGGGTGGGGTAGAGGTTGAAGTGCTCCGAGACATAGCCGATTTTTTCCTTGATGCGGGCGGCATCCCTCACCGTATCCATACCGAGCACCCGGGCGGCGCCGGCCGAGGGCAAAACAAGGGTGCACAGCATGCGGATGGTCGTTGTCTTGCCGGCGCCATCGGCGCCCACCAGCCCGAACATCTCCCCACGCTCAATGCGCAGGTCAAGGCCGCGGACAGCGGCAACGTCGCCGTATGTCTTCTCCAGTGCGCTGGCTTCAATGACGGGGATATTCATAATAAGTTAGCTACCTTCAGCGCCGGTCAGTACTCGGGCATCCGCGGGCATGCCCGGCTTCAGTTTCTGCTCCGGGTTGGATAGGCTGATTTTGACGGCAAAGACCATCTTTTCCCGCTCTTCTTTAAGCTGAATATTCTTGGGGGTGAATAATGCATTTGGCGATATGTAAATAATGGTGCCGGCGAAGTACCCGTCAGGGTAGGAATCAACGGATACCTTGACCTGCTGACCCAGCTTGACCAGGCCAATTTTGCTTTCCGGAACGTAAGCGGTCAGCGTGACCTCGTCCAGCCTGGTGACGGTCAGCATGGGGAAACCCGGCTGGGCGATTTCGCCAATCTCGGCCTGCCGGGAGGCGACCACGCCGGATACGGGAGAGGCCACGGTGAGTTTACCCAGCTGCACATTGGTAACATTGAGGGCAGCTTCCGCCAGTTCCACCTGCAGTTCGGCGGCTTCGGCGGCGATTTTCGACGTCTGATAAGCCGTATTGGCGTTATCAACCGCGGCATTTAGTTCCTGAGGGTCGTCCCTGATAGCCAGCAGGTTGTCAAGGGCTTTCTGCGCGGTTCTGACCCGGAGTTCTGCGGCGGGGATATTGAAGAAATCAATTAAGTGCGTCTGGTAGTCCAGGTTCAGCTCGGCGATGGCCAGCTCACCAGCGGCGGGAATGGTTTTGGCCTTGCGGTCATACTGGGAGCCCAGACCCAGGACATGCTCCGCACTCAGGAAGTTTTCCCAGAGTTTCTGGGCGGTATCAAGCTGGATTTGGGCTACAGCCAGGCTCCAATCTTTATCCAGGTCCTGCGCCTTTGACAGGTTCAGCTCGGCCAGCGCCAGCTCACCTTCGGCGGCAATGATTTTAGATTCCAGTTCCATGGGGTTCTGCTGCACATCAAGGGCATTCTGCCAGGCCTTTTCGGCGCCGTCCCGGGCGATGACGGCCTGTTCCAGATAGGCACGGGCCAGGTCAACGTTCGCTTCCGCCTGCCTTTTCTGGGCCGTCAGCAGTTCATCGTCAAGTTTTACCAGCGTGGCGCCAGCGGCAACCTGGTCGCCTTCATCGGCCAGGATTTGGGCGATGCGACCGCCGGTCACAGTGGCAATGTTTACGTCTCTGGCTTCAATAAAACCGGAGGTAAGAATTTCTCCGGAATTATGCGCACTGGAACCGCCCAGCCCCAGCCACAGCCCCACGCCAATGGCGGCGACAATAAGCACGACCACCAGCAACCTTGTCCTTTTTCTTTTCATGGCACCCTCCCCGAATAAAATTAATGTAATTTAATTATATATTTATTACAAATATTATATGAACAGACCTTGACAATGTCAATATATTTTTATAAAATTTATAAAAATATTACAAAATATATCGGCTGACGCAGGTGGAGATGAACGGTGAACGGTTTTGAGCGGCGAAAAGAGCAGAAAAAAGACAGCATCCGCCAGGCCGCACTGGAACTTTTTCAGGCTTACGGGTTTAAAAAGGTAAGCATCAATGACATTGCCCAGAAAGCCGGCGTCTCTCAGGTGACTATCTACAATCACTTCGGCAGTAAGGACGAGCTGGTGCGCGATGTCATAAAGAGCCTTTTACGCCGGATGCTTGCCAGGTATCGCGACCTGATAAGAGAGGAAGGACCTTTTCTGGAGAAGCTGAAGGCAATCGTCTTTGATAAATCTGAGGTTGTCGGCCAGTTCCAGGGCGAATTGACCAGGACGGCGCTATCGCAGGACCTCGGCATACGCCAGTTTGTGGAATCAATATGGCAGGGAGAGGTAAACCAGTTGCTGATTGAATTATTTGAAGATGGTCGGAGGCAGGGTTATATCAACCCGGACCTGTCGCAGGAAGCCATTCTGGCCTACTATGAAATTTTCCTTCAGGGCATTTATAATAGTCCTAAAATACAGGCGAGGATGGCGCAAAGCCCGAAGCTCGTCAGAGAATTAATCTCCACTTTCACTTACGGCCTGAATGGCGGAAACAGGAAAGGATTTGACCATGACTGATAAAGGGAAATCAACCAAGATAAGCCTGGTGCGCACTCAAGACCGCGACAATGGGGTACGCAAAGCTATTGCCCTGCTCAAGACCAATCCAGTGAAGGGCAAACCGGTGGTGCTTAAGCCGAACTTCAATACTGCCGACCCGGCGCCAGGTTCAACGGCCGATGAGACCCTGCGCGCTCTGGCGTTGAAAATGCAGGAGATGGGCGCCGGCAGCATTACCCTGGCAGAGCGCAGCGGGCCACCCAATACCCGCGACGTGATGGTGCAGAAGGGCATCTTGCCGCTGGCCAAAGAGCTGGGGATAAAGGTGGTAAACCTTCAGGAACTCGGGACTGAGGGGTGGGTTCACGTTAAACCCGCTGACAGTCACTGGCGGAATGGCTTTCACTTTGCCCGCATCTATCTGGAAGCGGAAACGATTGTCCAGACATGCTGTCTTAAGACGCACGCCTACGGCGGACACTTCACCCTGTCCTTGAAAAACACCGTGGGGATGGTGCCCCGCACCGGCTATCCCTATATGGGGGAACTTCACGGCTCGCGCTACCAGCGGCAGATGATAGCCGAGATGAATACCGTCTATAATCCGGCCCTCATCGTGCTGGATGGTGTGGAGGCTTTTGTTGATGGCGGGCCAGACCGGGGCAAACGGGTCAATGCCGACGTGATAATCGCCGGCAACGACCGCGTGGCCGTGGATGCGGTGGGGGTGGCCATCCTGAGGCTCTTCGGCACCACGCCGGAGGTCAGCCAGGGCCCGGTTTTCGCGCAGGACCAGATTGCCCGGGCGGTGGAGCTGGGGCTGGGGGTCGATTCCCCGGCAAAGATACAGATTATCGCCGACGACCCCGAAAGCCAGAAGTTCGCCGGTGAGGTCCGGGAGATACTGCTCAGGGATTAGCTGGCGGCATCACATCTTCAGAAGCACGGGTCCATCAGGTATATCTGCGAGGGGTCGGTGTGGCGCAGGGTCTCCACCTTGGTCATGGTGCCGGAGGCGATATCCAGCACTAGTTTAAGGAGCTTTGCGCCGGCTTTTTCAATTGTGTCCTTCCCCTCAATAACGGTGCCGGAATAAAAGTCAATGCTGGTTGGCGCCCTGGCCAGTGTCTTGGGATTGGCCGTTGTCCACATGAGGGGAGATACCACTGCCGTTGAAGTGTGCAGCAGGTCATTGCCCACCATGCCCCCGCCGCCGAGCTGAAATATGACCAGTTGCGCCCCTGAGGCAGCATAGCCGGGAAAGATAGAGCCCATGCTCATCCAGTTGTCCACAAAGAAAAGGCCCTTGCCTCCGGGCCGTTCTCCATATTTGAGGACGCCCTGAATCGGCGCCGACCCTGATTTGTGAATGGCCCCCAGCGACTTCTCTTCCAGCGAGGAGATGCCTCCGGCGATATTGGAAGGCACCGGGTTAACGGTGCGGATGTCCTCTCCGGTTGACTTGGCGATGGCTTCTGTCCTGGCGGCAGCCTCAAGGATTTGTCTGGACACCTCAGCATTAATGCCGCGTTTGGCCAGCACGTGTTCGGCGCCGATAATCTCCGTGGTCTCACCGAAAAAAGCGGTGCCGCCAGCCGCGATGATACGGTCGAAAAGGTTGCCGATGACCGGGTTGCCGGCAATGCCGGAAGTGGTATCGGAGTGGCCGCATTTCACCCCTATGGCCAGATTACTCAAATCGGAAGGCTGGCGCCTGATGCGGGAAGCCTCAAGCACCATCTCCCTGGCCAGGTGGACGCCTTTCTCCAGAGTTCTCAATGTGCTCCCCTCCTTCACCGCATCCAGAATCTCAACGCGCTTCCCGGAACGGGCAATCTCCTCGGCAAGACGGGTGGGCTTAAGCTCTGGGTAGCCAGCGCCCACGCCTTGGGTGTGGATGATAACTGCAGCCACATTGGGATTACGCCCCAGCCCGATGAGGGTGCGGGCAATAGTCTCGCGGTCACGACTGGTGCGGCCGCTCCCGTGGTCAGCGGTCAGGATGGTTCTGGTGCCGTCAACCAGGTCGCAAATCTTGGCGGCCAGGAAACCCCACGGAATTACCAGCACGTAATTACGGATGCCGGCTGAGCCGTCCGGTCTTGGATAACCTAAGAAATTCATCTGACTCCTCCTTTCGTCAAATCTCCCCGGCCACGACCGCCTTCCAGGTTATGGACGTGTACCATGTCCCCCTGTTTGATATCACACGAGGCGATGCCGATGGTCTCGCCGTACTTGATAATGCTGGCGCCACGGGCGATATCAGTCAAGGCGATTTTGAAGCCGAAAGGGATGCTTTCTCTGGATTTGACGGTGCGGGTTTCCGCCCCAAGCCGAACCAGCACCCCGGTTCCGGCCGCTGCATCCTCAAGCAGCGTGGCAACGTTGTCTTTGGCCGATAGCATAAGGGCCCCTTTAGCTGGCATTGAACACCTCCTTTTTATTTTGGTTTGCTATCTTCACCAGTTATTTTAACCCGGGTGATATTAAAGATGAGCAGTGAACCCACGATGGACAGGCCGGTATAGGCGAACCAGATGCCCTGGTAGTTGCTCCAGGTGTCGTATACCCAGCCGGCGAGTGGCGGTCCGATGATGGCACCTATGGCATTGACGCCGACAACGAAGCCGAAAACGCTGCCAAAATTCGACCGGCCGAAATACTCCGATACGATTGCAGGCCTTACCCCTGTGGAACCGCCGTAACCGATGCCAAAAAGGATGAGAAAAGGAACCAGCAGCCAGAGGCCGACCGTCTGAGTGTAGCCGAAGAAGAGCAGACCCGCGGTCATCATGGCAAACGCGATGGTGACTATCCGCCGACGGTCAAACTTATCCCCCAGCCAGCCAAAGCTGAGGCGACCACCGATGCTCATTATGGGCAGCGCCATGGCCGCCAGGCTGGCCCGTGACCTGATAACACCAATGCTGCTGAGGTAGGGCATGATATGGGTGGTTACCGAATTGACCAGCAAGGCGTGAACCATAAAAGTGATGGCTATGCGCCAGAAAGTGGCGGTCTTGAGAGCCTGCGTGACCCGGAAGTGCACTTCTGGGCTTTGGAGGCCGGCGTTCTGTATGCCCGGCGTCGCGGGAACATCTCCTTGGCCGTCAACGAGGTAACCGTAATGCTCGGGGTGGTGGCGGAAAACGAGGGCGAGGGGTGTCACTATGGCCAGCATGCCGGCGGCCAGTATGGCCATGGTCATCCGCCAGTCAAAAACTTCAATGAGTTTGACGATTAAGGGCACAATCAGGCCGCTGAGACCATAGCCGGACATGGCGATGGCGCTGGCGATGCCAATTTTCCGGCGGAACCATTTGGCCACCGCGGTCATCAGCACGGTAAGGGTGGTGGCGCTCATACCTACAGAAATAAGGGCGAAGGCACCGTAGAACATGGCCAGTGAGGTGGTCTGGCTGAGGAGAAAAAGCCCGGCGC
>Ga0194112_10008108_pt1 | contig 13581 bp, 10 predicted proteins | sample TA2MahC400mmetaG_FD_146191 | JGI IMG/M metagenome (GOLD analysis project Ga0194112, IMG submission 146191) | Freshwater microbial communities from Lake Tanganyika, Tanzania - TA2015016 Mahale Deep Cast 400m | ecosystem: Environmental > Aquatic > Freshwater > Lake | place: Tanzania: Lake...
CTTATTGTTGCCCCGTCCGAAATCGGCAATCGGCAATCGGCAATCGGCAATTGGGGCTTCGCTGATGCTCGGCTTTCGCGTCCAACGCACCCTTCGGATGGGCCTCAAGAGCATCGGACTCCACAAGCTCCGCTCCGTCCTCACCTCCCTCGGCATCATCCTCGGCGTCGCATCCGTCATCGTCATGCTCGCCATCGGAGAGGGCCTCAGCTACGAGGTCCAGGAGCAACTCCGCCAGCTCGGCAGCAACAACATCATCCTCAACAGCGTCAAGCCCCCCGAGGAGGGCCTCGTGGCCGCCGAGCACACCCGCGCCCTCAAGTACGGCCTCACCTACGTGGACGCCGAGCGCCTCCGCTCCACCATCCCAAACGTCGAGGTAGTCGTCCCCTCGCGCCTGGTCCGCCGCCACATCATCCGCGGCCAGCGCCGCATCGAGGGCAACATCGTCGGCACAGTCCCCTGGTTCCGCGAGGTCGCCAACCGCGCACTCCTCCGCGGCCGCTTCCTCACCTCCGTGGACCTCCACGCCCAGGCCCCCGTCTGCGTGGTCAACGAACCCCTCGCCCGCAAGCTCTTCCCCATCGAGGAACCCCTCGGCCAAACCATCCGCGCCGGCGGGGACTGCTATCAGGTCGTCGGCGTCCTCCGCGCCACATCCGCCAAGGCTGGCTCCACCGGCAGCGACCCCACCACCGGCCTCGACGCCTACATCCCCATGACCACCGCCGAAGGGCGCTACGGCGACACCGATATCCGCCGCCGCTCCGGCTCCTTCGAGGCCACCATCGTCCAACTCCACTCCATCATCGTCCGAGTTCCCCCCGACCAGGACGTCCGCCTCACCGCCAAGGCCATCGAGCGCGTCCTCCGCCACGGCCACGCCAAGCAGGACTACGAGATGATCGTCCCCCTGGAGCTCCTCGAGCGTGCCCGCGAGACCAAGCGCATGTTCAACCTCGTCCTCGGCTTCATCGCCGCCATCTCCCTCATCGTCGGCGGCATAGGCATCATGAACATCATGCTCGCCACCGTCACCGAGCGCACCCGCGAGATCGGCATCCGCCGCGCCCTGGGCGCGCGCCGCCGCGACATCATCGCCCAATTCCTCACCGAGACCACCCTCATCTCCTCCACTGGCGGCGTCCTTGGCGTCGGCCTCGGCCTCCTCGCACCCTGGCTAGTCACCCGCTTTGCCGGCATGCTCACCATCGTCACCCCTGGCTCCTGCGTCCTCGCCTTCTCAATCTCCCTGGCCGTCGGCCTCATCTTCGGCATCTACCCCGCCTACCGCGCCGCCGTCATGGACCCCATCGAAGCCCTACGCCACGAATAGCCCCCCGCGCCACGTTGCCCACGCCGCCAAAGTGGCTCAATGTGGCTCAATGTGGCTCAATCGCCCTTTGGCCGTTTCTCGCCCGTCCGGGGCGGTCCAGCCCAAAGTGGCTCAAAGTGGCTCAACATTGCGCCACGCGCCGCCCCTGGGGGCGGGGGGGCGGCGCCCCGCCTGCTGTCCACTGTCCACTGCCCTCTGTCCACTGTCCTCTGTCTCCTCCCCTGTGCCCTCTGCCACACGCTTCCTCCCCCATGTACAACGAATTTTCCCCCCCACAATGGGCGGGTGAATTCTCTTCGCGGCGCGCGGCACTCCACAAGGTCTTGCCACCCTTGCCCTTGCGGCGATGAAGATCTCTTCCAATCTGGCACCATTTTCTTCCGCTGCCCGGCCGCCATACTTGATCATCTCCTGGAGTGATCCAGTATGGCGCTTTGGCGATCCGGCGGCGCCTACGGCCTTTCCCACCATACTTGATCACTTTCCCCCCCACAGGGATGATCAAGTATGGCGCTTTGGCGATTCGGGGGCTTCCGGAGCCGTTCCTGCCTATCTGCATCACTTTCCCCCCCACAGGGGTGATACAGATAGCGGGCAGAGCCGTTCGGAGGGCCGCCTTCAGGCGGCCTTCGCCCATCCGTGCAATCCGAGCAATCCGTGGTAGCTCCTCTCCCCTCTTCGCCCGACGACCGAACCCCGTTCAGGCAAAGTGATTCGGCCAGACCCGGCTGCCCGCCTCCCAATCCCCTTCTTCTCCCATCATTTTGCCCCTCAATCATTTTGCCTTCCCTTCTTCTCTCCCCCCAACACCGCTTTTCCCCTTGACATCCCCCTTCCCCCGCCCTATCATCGTGGACAAGATGCCCGACAGCGCGACGTGGGATGACCTCATCCACGAAACCTGCGTCCGCGAGGCCATCGAAAATGCCCTCGCCGACAGCCGCGAAGGGCAAACTGATGTGTCCCCGGTCTCCATTGGTTCTGAAAGGAAGCTGACATGAACTGGCGAAACGCGAAGATGCGCGGTCGCATGACATCGCGCGGGGTCGACATGGAATTCGATGTGCAGTCGCAGAAGGATGTGGAGGGCGAACTCCTCGCTCGGGGCCTGGCCGAGGCCGTGTCGTGTTTTGCCCACTCCGGCCCCGGTTCGTTCCCCATCCTCGATGAGGCAGGGGCAACGCTCGGCACCGGGTGCTATGACCCCGACACCCGCATGATGCTTCTGGCGCACGCGTCTTCTGGCCAACGGGAACCCCTGAGGCTGACTGGCACCTTCGCCTTCGTGCAGTTCTAGCCGGTCTGGGCAAGTGAGTAACTCCAGAACGCTTCGGCGTCGGCCTTCCCCTTACTTTGGGCCTGACGCCCGGCAGGGACGCCGGAGCGTCCGGGACAGTGCGTCCCCACGCGGGAGCGTGGGGACGAGGGGTGGGGGAGCGTGAGTTCGGCGGACATGGCGGCCAGGCGCTCGGGCTGGTCGTCGGCCCCTTCCCCTTCTCGTCCCGATGCTCCGTGTCATGCCCGGGAACCAGGATTCCACACCTGTACAGGTGTGGAATCCTGCTCCACTGCCGCTGAGGCACCAGCGCGCAGGCAACCCCAGAGCCGGGAACGGGTCATGCCCAAACCATTCCACACCTGTACAGGTGTGAAATCCTGCTCCACTGCCGCTGAGGCACCAGCGCGCAGGCAACCCCAGAGCCGGGAACGGGTCATGCCCAAATCATTCCACACCTGTACAGGTGTGGAATCCTGCTCCACTGCCGCTCAGGCACGAGCGCGCAGGCAACCCCCTGTCGAGAACGGACCGCGCCCAAGTCATTCCACACCTGTACACGTGTGGAATCCTGGTCCATTGCTGCTGAGGCACGAGCGCGCAGGCAACCCCGAGTCGAGAACGGACCATGCCGGAATCATTCCACACCTGTACAGGTGTGGAATCCTGCTCACGCGCCGGCGTCGGAGTTCAGATGTGCTCGGGGCGGACCCTGGTGCGCTCGGGGCGTGCCCTGGTGCGTCCGAGACGCTCACGCCTCAGTTCTGGGGCCACTTTACTCAATTCCACAGAGCTCGCGACCTGGCCAACACTCGGCTTGCGCCACCCCCCGAAAGGGTGGTATACTGGACTCGGTGGTCGGTCGCCTGGCTGCCCGCTCATGAGGACGGGCGCCGCGGAGTCCAGTAGGAGCGCGTGTGACATGCGGTTCCGCTTCTACGAGGACCCCGAGACGGGGCTGCCGCACATATGGACCCACGGCACTACGGAGCAAGAGGCCATCGAGGTTCTCCACGGACCGGGCGAGGACCTGCCCGCGGCCAAGGGGGCGCGGATGAAGCTCGGGCAGACCGCGGCCGGGCGGTTCTTGCAGGTCATCTACGTGCCGGACGAGGACCGCGAGAGCGTGTTTGTGGTCACGGCCTACGAACTCCACGGCAAGGCGAAGGCCGCGTACCGCCGACGGCAACGGAGGAAGGGACGATGAGCAAGCAGAAGTTCCCGCCAGGCTGGGATGAGAAGCGCGTGCGCGAGGTGATCGCACACTACGAGAGCCAGTCCGAGGACGAGCAGTTCGCCGAGATCGAGGCGGCGATGCAGCAGCAGGGCATCACGATGATGGCCGTGCCGAACGACCTCGCCCCCGAGGTCCGCGCCCTCATCGCCCGCCGGCGCAGCGCCTGAGCGGGGCCATCCCGAGCGCCGGACTGGTCCCCGTCTCGTCCCGATGCTCCGCGTCGGGACGTACTCCCTCGTCCCAACGCTCCGCGTGGGGACGCAACGGGGGACGCTCCGCGTCCACTCATCGCCGCGGAGCGGCGGCCATCGCCTCGTCCCCACGCAGAGCGTAGGGGCGAGAGGCGACTGCCCTGCCCTTGTCACGCGTCACGGGTCACGCGTCACGCGCCTCCCGCGCCCAGTTCCCTGACCATCTCACAATACCGCCTCACCCGCGCCACGGGGGTCCCTGGCGTGACTGGGCTGCCGATGCTCATGAGGAAGCGGCCGCGGTTGCGGCGGCCGGCGGCCAGTTGGCGGGCGATCTCCGCACGCAAATCGCCCTCGGAGGCGTTCGGCAGGAGGTGAATGGCGTCCAGATTGCCCAGGACGGCGCAGCGGCCGGCGGCACGGGCGACGGCCTCCTCGATGTCTATCACGAAGCCTTTCTTGCTCTCCTCGAGGCTCAAGGCGTCGGCGCCCGTGGCGAGAAGGAGGTCCCAGCGGTCGGCTGGGTTGCCGCAGTAGTAGTAGATGCTCTTCATCCCGGCCTCGCGGATGGCGGCGACGAGTTGCTGGAGGAAGGGGAGATTGAGGTCCGCGAAGGCGGCGGGGCTGACCAGGTCGGTGAAGGAGTCTTCGAGCCAGATGCCGGCGGCGCCGAGGGCGGCAGAGGCCCGCACGGAGCGGATGGAACGCGCGACGTGGCGCTCGCAGGCGCGGCGGACCAGGTCGGGCCGCGAGGCGACGAGGAGCATCATGCCCTCGAAGCCCCACAGGCCGTAGCACTCCCAAAGCGGCGAGCCGACGGAGCGGATGGGGAAGAGCTCGGAGCCGAACTCGGCGAGGAGCGCCCGCGCGAGGTCCGCCCTCCCCTCCGCGGCGAACGCCTTGGCGTCGAAGGGCGCGGCGGCGGGAATCGCCGCATCCACCTCCTCAATCGTCTCCGGCAGGCGGGCCGTGCGAACGGAGTGGAGTCCCCCCTCGGGCGCCCATCCGCCGATGCGGGGCTGTTGGAGGGGGCGGACCTCGCCCGTTTGGCGGTTCACCAGGGCGGCGCCGTCACGGCGGGTCTCGACCACCAATGTCTCGCGTTCCTCGCGGGTGTGGCACGAGGGCAGCTCGAACCAGTCGAGCCCCGTGCGCCCGATGGCCGGGCGGCGCCAGAGGAGCTGGCGCTCGAGGTCGGGCTCGGACGCGAACCACCAGGGGTATTCGGTGAGCTCCGCCCAGTGGTCGCGGACGTAGATGCCCTCATAGCAGATCACGGCGGGGCATTCCGCCGTGCCACGTTCCGAGAGCGCTGCTTCGACCTTCTCCCGCCCCGTCATCGCCATCCCCTGGCTCCCGTGTGGACGTGCATCTTACGCCGCAGGGGGATGCGCGTCAAGATGGAATGCCACTGGGGGTGCAGTAACGGATTTGTGCGCCGCCCGCCGTCGTTCGTAGTTCGGCGTTTACGCGGCTCTTCTGTCCGCCCTGGCAGCCCTGAAGACCGCCTGAAGGCCGAACTACGAACAGGAACGCCCGCTTCGGCGCGCAAATCCGTTATTGCACCCTGCCACTGGCGCCCAGCCGGCGCTCGACTCAGGGCTCCGGTGCGGGTGCATCGCTCCGCTGAGACCCAAAGCGGCATCTGCGATGCCGCACTCCAAACCCTCCCGCATCGCTGTGAGGCGCATTTGGAGTGCGGGGACGAAGTCCCCGCTTTGGCTTCCCGCGGAGCGGGAGCACGGGACTCGCGTCCACCTGGCTGGGCTGTAACCTTTGGGCAGGGCGCGGTGTATTGTGTGGCAGGGAGGCACTGGACAACGAAAGGGCAGGTCCGATGGGCAGGCGAGCGATGGCGGTGTTGGCGTGTCTGGGTTTGGCGGCAGTGGCCTGGGGCGGCGAGGGGGCGGCCCCCTTGTCGCCCGTCGAACGGCTGGTGCCGGCCGACGCGGTGGCGCTGGTGCAGGTGACGGAGCTGGGCAAGCTCCGTGCGGCGTTCGGCCAGAGCGCTCTGGCCGAGGCCATTCAGGCGTCGCAACTCCTCCGCTACCTGCGCACGGTGGCGGGGGCGGGAGCCGAGTTCGCCTCGGCTCTCTTCGCGGGGCTGCCCGGCGACGAGTTGGGCGCCTGCCTCGGCCAGAACGCGGGGGTGGCGCTGCTGGACTTCAAGGACCGCGCCGACCTGAGGGGGCGCGTGCCCGTCGTCCTCCTCGTCGAGGCGGCGGACGCGAAGAAGCTCGAGGCCACGCTCCTGGGGCAGTTCCAGGTGCTCTCGATGCTCAATGGGAGACTGGCTCTCACGAAGCGCGAGCATCTCGGCGCCGCCGTCCACGAGCTGAAGCTGCCCCGGGGCGGCCACCTGGCCTTTGCGTTCTGCCAGGAGGTGCTGGTGGTCGGGGGCCGCGAGGGGGTGAACGCCCTCCTTTCCTCACAGGTGGGCGACGCCCCCCGCCTGGGGGCGACCCCAAGCTATCAGGCCGTGCGGGAGGGATTGGGCAGACCCGCCGCCGCATTGACGCTCTACGTCAACGTGCGGGCGCTGCTCGAGCGCCTGGCGCCGGGCGTTGACCCCACACAGGTCAGGCCGCTCCAGGGCATCGGCGTGGCGAGGGCCCAGGCGGCGGGGCTTGCGTTCGACTTCAATGGGCGGCAGCTCCGCGAGCGCCTCTTCGTCGCCCTCGAAGGCCCGCCGACCGGCCTCCTGCGCGTCCTCACCGAAGGCCCGCCCGCCCCGCTCGGCGCGGGCAAGCACGTGCCGCAGGGCTACTCGGCCGTCCTCTCGCTCTCCCTGCGCGACGTGGGGCTGTGGGCAAGGCTCCGCACCCTCATCGAGCAGCTCCGCGGCGCCCCAGGCGTGGACTGGCTTGAGACGGTGGCGACCCACGTCGAGAAGCAGTTCGGCTTCCACCCCAAGACGGCCATCGCCGACACGTTGGGCGACGAGATGTTCGTGGCGCTCGACCTGTCGCAGCTCCGCTCGTTCCACGGCAGCGGGCGGCAGCCGAAGCCGCAGGAGGTGCCGCTCCTGATCGGCGCGCGGCTGCGCGACGCGGCGACGCTGAAGGCCACGGCCGACCGCATTGCCGCCAACCAGCAGCTCTATGAGAAGGGCGTCCAGCGCACCACCATCGAGCACGAGGGCGCCGCCATCTCCGCCTTCCGCACCCCCCAGAACCCCGAGGTGCGCCCCTCACTCGCCATCGTGGGCGACACGGCGCTGTTCTCCCTCCGCCCTGAGCCCCTCACCGCGGCCCTCACCGCGGCAAAGGAGGGGAAGACGTTTGCCGGCGCCAAGCCCGGCCCCGAGGCACACGCCTGCCTCCAGGTCAACGACGCCGGGCTCCTCACCGCCCTCCTCGCGTGCATCCGCGAGGAGCTGCCGGAGGCGGGGAAGCGGCTACTGCCCGAGGCCGACAAGATACTCGGCGGCCTCCACGGCTACCGCGCCACCCTGGCCCGCACCCCGCAGGGCATCGCGTTCGAGGCGCAATCGGACATTGGGACTGTGGGAACTCTCGCCGCGGCCCTGGTGATGCTCGACCGGGGCAACGCCACCATCGCCCGCCGCGTGGAAGGCGACTTCGACCAGATCGGCAAGGCGCTCGAGGCCTACCGCGCCAAGCAGGGGGAATACCCGGAGAGCCTCGAACAGCTCGTGCCCGGCTTCCTGCCGAACCTGGGGAACGACCGCTTCGTGCCCGCCCAGCCGTACCGCTACAGCCGCGGGCGCCCCGGCCTCGACGGCAAGCCGCCGGACGCCTGGATCGTCGTGAGCCTCGGCCCCGACCACCGGCCCAACATCCCCATCGAGCAGTTCGACCCGCCCGCCTGGGCCGCCGCCCTCAAGAGCCAGGAGCCCGGCGAGGTCGAGCGCCTCAAGGCCGTCCTCTACCGCTTCCGGTCCGAAGAGTTCCGCGACGAGCGGAAGAACGACGACGAGGGCGACCTCGCCCGCATGGGCGGCAAGGGCCTGGCCGCCCCGCCCGCCCCACCCGAGCCGGCAAAGAAAGGTGGCGCGCCGAAAGAGGATTTCTGATATAATGCCACGCGGCAGGGGTAGCGGCAAGCGTCCCGCTTGCCGACCGCAACCGGGACGGTTGCGGCTACGCCGACCGCTAGCCCAGGAGTCCTCTCCCTGTGGAAGACCTCCGCAGCCGCGACACAGTGGAGACCCAGACCCCCGCCCACCCAGGCCGCAGGGCACTGGTGCGGGGCATCCTGTTCCTCCTGGCCCTGGCGGTGCTGGCCGCGGCCGCGGCCTTCGCTCTCTCACCCACGCTGCGCGGGCGCCTGCTCCGCCCCAAGACCCCCACCGTGCCCCTCCAGGTGAGTTCCACACCGGAGGGGGCCGACGTCTACATTGACGACGAGTTGGCCGGCCAGACGCCGGTCCGCGCCCAAGTGGCGCCCGGCCCGCACCGCGTGCGCGTGGTGCGCCGCGGCTACAAGCCCCACCACGAGGAGGTGGACCCTGCGACGCGGTCCGAGGTGGCCTACACGCTCCAGCGCGTGCAACTGGCCGCCCTGATCGTCGAGTGCGACCCGGAGGGCGCCGTGGTGTTCCTCGACGAGGAGCGCCGCGGCACTGCCCCCATCGAGATCAGAGGCATCGAAGCCGGCCCACACACCCTCCGCGTCCTCAAGGAACCCCTCTTCCAGCCCTTCACGCAGCACGTCGAGCTGAAGGATGGCGAGACCCGCCACATCACGGTCCGCCTCGACTCCGGGCTGGAGCGGCTCTACCTGGAGCGGATCAAGGCGAACCCTGGCAAGCTGGGCAACTACACGGAGCTGCTCCACGTTCAGATAGGGGACAAGGAGCCTGCGAAGGCGGCGGCCACGGTTGCACAGGCCGTCGAGACCCTCCAGAGCGAGGCCGTCACCCCGACCGAGCTGGGACAGTTCTACGAGGAGGTCCGCAAGCTCGCCAGCGGGCGCGCCGGCGCCCTCGACCCCGCGAGCAGGGAGAAGTTCCTGGCCGCCCTGGCCTCGGCCCTCGACAAACTCGTCCAGGCAGCCCCCTCTGAGTATCCGCGGTACACCCAGCTCGTCGCGTTCCTCACCCAGGCGGACCGCTTCGAGGAGGTCTACAAGGTCTGTGAGAAGGCGGCGGGCGGGCGGGGCCTGGTGCACTACTACGTGGCCACGGTGTGCCTGGGGCACGGCGAGGCGGCGAACGCCATCCGCCTCCTCGAGCGCGCGGTCGCGCTCCAGCCCACGCTCTACACGGCCCGCGAGTCCCTCGCGTCGGCCTACCATCGCGCCGACCGCTACGACGACGCGCTGCGCCAGTACGCCGAGGCCGAGAAGGCGCTCCCCGCCGACGCTTCCTCCGCCGCTTACTACCGGGGGGTGATTCAGGCCGGCATCGCGCGCGTCCTGGTCTCGAAGAAGGACATCGCGGGCGCCGTCGCCCACTACCAGAGGGCCATCGCCACCAAGACCTCGCCCGCCTACGTCTGCCAGTGGCGCCTCCAGTTCGCCGAGCTCCTCCTCGAACAGGGGCGCAAGCAGGAGGCAGCCGAGCAGTACAACGAGATCGTCCGCGTCGCCGACCCGGACTCCAAAGCCTACAGCATCGCGCGAGTCCAGCTCCGCCGGATGGGCGAGAAGTAGTCCCTGTTGCGGAAAGCGGAGACTGGCTGAAGCCAGGACTCCGAACAGGGGAAGAACCCGTTTGGAGTCCTGCCTTCAGGCAGTCTTCGTTGCGCCAATTGGCTTTCCGCAACAGAAGCTACTTCGTTTCTGTTGCGGAAAGCCAAGACTGGCTGAAGCCAGGACTCCGAACAGGGGAAGAACCCGTTTGGAGTCCTGCCTTCAGGCAGTCTTCGTTGCGCCAATTGGCTTTCCGCAACAGAAGCTACTTCCACTCCCCGGGCAGCCCCTTGGCCTTGCGGTCGGCGTTGACCGAGGCCTTGACGGCGGGGAGGAAGAGGGTTTCGACGTACTCCTTGTAGGGCGCCTCAAGCTCCGCCACCTTCCCGACGATGCGCTCGAAGTCCTTGGCCGAGCTGCGCGCCGGGCAGCCGGCGAGGAAGCGGAGGAAGCGGTCGCGGTGCTTGCCCTCCTTGCCGTGCAGGAGGAAGTGGGTGAAGCTCCAGGCCACGGCGTAGTTCGCGGCGGCGTTCTGCATGAATGCCTTCTGGTCGAGGCCGAGGAGCCTCTCCAGTGACGCGGTCTTGTAGGCCTTCTCGACCTCCTGCCCTCGGCCATCGGTGCCGCTGACGTTGAGGGCGCCGGGGATCCACTGCCTGCCGACGAGCGAGTACTGGGAGTAGATCGCGCGGCCCTCGGCGATCCAGGTCGGCACCGCGCTCAGCGAGATGCCCGCCGCCAACTCGTCGAGCGCGTGCAGCGTCTCGTGGGCCACTGTGTGCAGCAGCGCCTCCTGGTTCCAGCCGGGCGAGCCAATGTCGGTCGAGAGGAACATCATCTTCACCGTCGGGGTGTAGGAGCCGGCGAAGCCCTTGGGCACGTCGCCCGAGAGCTTCCCCATCCGCTTGAACTCCCTGGCAAACACGTCGGCCGAGCCGAAGAGGTGGACTGGGAAGGGGGCGAAGGTGGTGAGCTTGCGGCCCTTGCCGAAGACCGCCTCGTAGCCCGTCGTGACCCGGTGGACCACCACGGCCACGGCGCGGGCCTCGGCGTAGCCCACGGCGCTGTAGACGGCGCAGTAGGGAGGAGCGTCCACGCGCGTCTGGATGGGCCAGGCGAAGCGGCCGCGGTCGGCGGCCCGCAGGCGGCCCGCAGCCGCCGCCGAGACCCAGGCCTTGCCATAGAACACCTCGCCCTTCCCCTCGTGCTCCTTGCCCGCGCGGGCATCGGCCTCGGCGCCCGAGACCCATTCGCCGCCCACCTTCACCTCGTCGAGGCGGCGACGGGCCTCCGCGTGGTCGGGCGCGACCGCGACCACCTTGCGCAGCGCGGCCTCCCGCTGTGGCAACAGCAGATGCTCCTCAGCGAAATCGGCCAAGGCGAGCCAGCCTTTGGCGTCACCATCGGCCAGCTTGGCCGCGCGCGCTTCGTACTCCGCCGACGCATCCGCCGCGAGGACGGGCACGGTCGAGAACAGGGAAGCTGCGCCCGTCGCCAGCACCCACCACCACGCCACACGCTTTGCTGTCATAGCTGTCGCCCTTTCTGGAGCGCTCCTGAGACACGGCGGCTGGGCGTATTGCCCAGAACCCGCCCAATGAACCACCCCCTGCTCGGAGTCCCCCCCTCGGGCGGCTCGAAGGAGCAAGACCGCCTAAAGGCGGGACTCCAAACAGTCTCACGACTTCGACGGCACGCGCTACCCCTTCAGGCCTGTGCCGGTCACTCCCTCGATGAAGCGCCGCTGGGCGGCCAGGTAGAGGAAGACGATGGGAAGAATGGTGAAGGTGGACGCGGCCATCAGGAGGTTGAAGCCCTCCTGCTCGTCGCGCACCATGCGGCTCAGGGCCACCTGAAGCACGTCCGCCTCGCCTGGGTTGTTCACCACCAGGGGCCAGAGAAGCGCGTTCCAGCTCCCCAGGAAGCTGAACAGCCCGGCGGTGACGAGGGCCGGGGCCACCATCGGCATGCCAATGCGCCAGACGAACTGCCAGTGGCCGCAGCCGTCGAGCACCGCCGCGTCGTAGTAGTCCTGCGGCATCTGCCGGAAGAACTGCGTCACCAGGAAGATCGAGAAGACGTTGGCGCACCAGGGCACGATGAGCGCGGCGAAGGCCCCAACCGTCGTGCCCTCCAGGCCCAGCGCCCGTCTCGCGCTCGTGACAAGCATGTAGTTCGGCACCAGCACGACCTCGAACGGCACCATCATGGTGGCGAGGAAGACGACGAAGAGCGCCCGCCTGCCGACGAAGTTGATGCGGGCGAAGGCATAGCCCGCCAGCAGCGACGTGACGACGACCGCCGCGGTCACGGCCACAGACACGATTAGGGTGTTGAGGAAGCAGGTGCCGAAGGGCGGCTCCATCTCGCGCCAGGCCCGCGCGAAGTTGCCCCAGTGCCACTCCCACGGCCAGCCCGACGGCAGAAGCGTGGGCATGCCCCGCGCCTCCCGCTCGCTCTTCAGCGCGGTCAGCACCATCCACAGGAACGGAAAGGCCACGACCACCGCGCCCGCAATGAGGAAGGCGTGGGTGAGGAGGGAGCGAAGCCGGCGTCTGGTGGATTGCCGATTGCCGATTGCCGATTGCCGATTGTCCAAAGCAGGTCACCCCACGCTGTTCCCGTCACGCGTCACGCGTCACGCGTCCGGCGCAGTCTCAGGCAGAACACGCCACAAGCTTGCCCGTCGCCAGGCTCTCGTGGGCGGCCACCGCAATCTTCGTGGCCTCGCGGGCCTCGCGGCCGTCCACGAACTTGCCCGCAAGCTGCTCCAGCGAGCCGCCCCGGAGGAGGAAGTTGACGTTATGCGCGAAGTCGGCGATGGACTCGATTCCGTAGCCGCTCCAGCGTGTCGAGCCGTCCTTGTCGCGTTCTTCGAGGAAGAAGCCGAGGTTCCAGGTCTGCTGGCCCTCGGCGGCGGTGCAGGCCTCGGCGCCGCGGTTCTGGGAGTCCACCTCGATCGCCCCCTCCGTGCCCACGATGCGGATGCCCTGGTTCACCACCGCCTCGAAGCGGTCGGGCAGTACCCACGAGGTGTCCACGGCGAACGTCGAGCCGTCATCGAACACGATGCGGGCGTTCACGCAGTCCCAGGCGTCAATGCCCAGGCTGGCGAGCTTCTTCTTGGCGCCGCTGGCGAACACGCTCACGCCCTTCGCCCGCGTGCAGAAGCGAATGAGGTCCACCATGTGCACGCCGAGGAACCAGAAGGGGGAGCTTTGCGGCGCCCAGTGGGGGAACCAGTCGCGCGGCACCTCGATGCGGTCCTCCATCCAGGCGTAGCCGTAGAGGGGGTTGCCGATGGCGCCCGCGGCCACGCGGGCGGCCAGTTGGCGGTGATAGGGGTCGAACCGCTTGTGGAAGTCCACCTGGAGGATTCGGCCCGCCTTGTCCGCCTCGGCGATCATCTCGTCGCAGCCCTCCACCGTAACGTCGAGCGGCTTCTCCACCAGCACGTGCTTGCCCGCCTTGAGGCAACCGACGACAAAGCGGCGGTGAAGGTGGTCCGGCGTCACCACGGTTACGCCATCGAGGTCCTCCTTCGCCAGCATCTCGGCGTAATCGGTGTAGCCCTTGACGCCGTACTCCCTGTGGCGTTTGGCGAGCAGCTCCTCATTGATGTCGCACAGCGCCACCAGCTTGGCCTGCCCGTCGCGCTCCAGTTGCGTGAAGGCGCGGAGGTGCATCTCCCCAAACTTCCCGCCGCCGATGATGCCGATCCTGGCAATGGAACGCTTCTTCGACATCAAGGTTACTCCGCTAATCAACGGTCGTGGTGATCACAACCCGTAATGCGTAATCCGTAATCCGTAACCAGACAAAGCCAGAAGAAAGCCCCATCACGGGGTCTTCTCTTCGTCTTGTTACGGATTACGAATTACGGATTACGGATTCCTCGTGACCATCATGAGCTCGGGACATAGGTCAACGCAAATCTGGCGATCGC
>Ga0194112_10008129_pt1 | contig 13561 bp, 14 predicted proteins | sample TA2MahC400mmetaG_FD_146191 | JGI IMG/M metagenome (GOLD analysis project Ga0194112, IMG submission 146191) | Freshwater microbial communities from Lake Tanganyika, Tanzania - TA2015016 Mahale Deep Cast 400m | ecosystem: Environmental > Aquatic > Freshwater > Lake | place: Tanzania: Lake...
TTTTTCTTGAGGCGGCGGCCAGGATAATACCGGCCAGCCCCCCTATTTCAAACCCCCCTACTTTGGCTAAAATATCTATGGCGTCATCAGGCTGCGGCTTATTAATTTCCAAAGCCCTTTTTATCACCGTAATCTTATTTTTTAAGGCCGCGTCAGTAATTCCTGTCCCTTTGCCGGTAATCTCTTCCACCGGCTTCTTGGTAAAGACCGCGGTTATCGCGCTGGAGGCAGTGGTATTAGCGATTCCCATTTCGCCTGTGCCAATGATGTCTATACCGTTTTTATATTCGCTTTCAAATATTTCCATCCCGGTTTCTATCGCCCTTATTGCCTCTTCTCTGCTCATTGCCGGGCCAGCAGCCATATTTTTCGTGCCATAACCGATTTTCTTATCTCTAAAACTTGTGACTTGTGACTTGTTACTTGTGACCTTTTGTGCTACTCCCATATCCACCACTATCACTCTGGCGTTGATATGCCTGGCCAGGACATTTATCCCTGCCCCGCCGTTTAAAAAATTATAAACCATCTGCGCGGTAACTTCTTGAGGATAGGCGCTTACTTTTTCTTTTGCTACGCCGTGGTCAGCTGCCAGAGTAAAGATAACCTTATTTTTAAGGTCGGGATTTTCCTTGCCGGTGATGCCTACAATGAGTTTAGCCAGTTCTTCTAATCTGCCCAGGCTCCCTAACGGCTTGGTAAGATTATCCAGCCGTTGCTGGGCCTTTTCCATCGACTTGTCATCAATTGGGGTTATTTTCTGAATAGTTTGCTTTATCCTATCCATCTTTATTTTAATTTTAAAGCTAATCCACTTACCATAAAAAAAGCCTTATCCGCCTCTTTTGCCACAATTTGGTTTACCCTGCCGGCGATATCCCGAAAGTCCCTGGTCAGTTTATGCTGCGGGACAATGCCTAATCCCACTTCATTTGAGACAATAATTGAGTGGCCCTTGATTTTTTTCAGCAGGATGAGCGTCTTTTTGATTTCATCTGCTATATTTTTTTCTTTTAATCCTTCCAAGAAGAGGTTGGATACCAGGAGCGTTAAGCAGTCTATGATAATAAGATTAAATTCAGGGCCGATTCTTTTTAAGGCCGCCGGTATATCCCGGAGCTCCTCAAAGGTCTGCCAGTTTTCCGGCCTTGATTTTTGATGCAGGCGGATGCGCTTTTTCATTTCGGAATCTCCGGGCGCGCAAGTAGCGATAAAAGCCACTTTTTTGTATTTTTTAGCCAACGAAAGCGCGTAAGAACTCTTTCCGCTGCGGCCGCCGCCAATAATAAAGGTAATTTTACCCATTTGCCGTGCCGCCTTCTAAATGCGCTGTATCGTTAAAGGCTAAAATCCTTGGTTTGTTATTTTTATATTCTAAAATATTCACACTCGCGGGAGAAGGTATCTGTTCCCAAAATTTTTTTGTTTTGAGAATCTGGTTCATAAAAATACTGATGACGCCGCCATGGCAGACCACCGCTACCCTTTTATCAGGATTATTTGATATAATTTTTTTAAAAGCCTTTGCTGTTCTTTTTTTAAGATAACTCAGGCTTTCGCCTCCGGGTATAGTTACGCTAAAGGGATTTTTAAGCCATCTCCGGTAGATTTCAGGGTTTTTGCGCATAATCTGCGCGTAAGTGAGCCCTTCAAAGCTCCCAAAACTTATCTCTCTTAAAGCCGGCACTTCTTCAATATCCCTGCCCTTAAAAATAATCCGGGCGGTTTCTCTGGCGCGCCTTCTGTCGCTGGCGTAGATTTTATCAATTTTTTCTTTTCTTAACCTCTTCGCCAGAAACATCGCCTGCCTTTTTCCTTTATCGCTTAATTTAATATCCGCCATCCCGCAATACCTGCGTTTTAAATTCCACTCTGTCGCGCCGTGCCTGATTAAAATTAATTTCGTGGACATAGGGTATCCGCCGGAACCAGGACCACATAAGGCTTGCCGGAGACGGGGTTTTTATTGACCACCACCGCCGTCTTATATACACTTTCTATATTTTGGTAAGTCAATACTTCTTCGGGGCAGCCTTGTTTAAAAATTTTACCCTCATTAACCAGGATTACGCGGTTGCAGTATTCACCGGCCAGATTTAAGTCATGCAGGACTGTGACTATGGTTAGGTTGCTCTGGCGGTTTAATTTCCTCAACAGGTCCAATACCTGTATCTGATGGCCGATATCTAAATGAGAGGTTGGCTCATCCAGCAGCAGTAAAATCGGCTCCTGTGTTAAGGCCTTGGCAATAGCTACCCGCTGGCGCTCGCCGGAGCTGAGTTCGTCTATCCTTTTTTCTTTTAAATTGAGCGCGTCAGTCACCTTCAGGGCGTTTTCCGCGATGTCAAAATCCCTTTCCGTCTCAAATTGCAGCCTTTTTAGATGGGGAATCCTGCCCATCAGCGCGACCTCAAAAACAGTAAACGCGAAGTTAATTGTAGCATCCTGGCTGACAAAGGCTGTTTTCCGGCAGAATTCCTTTAAGCGCATAGAGGCGATGTCTTGCCCGAGGAGCAGGATATTTCCCTTTTGCGGCGCCATGACCCGGCTCATTAGCCGCAAGAGGGTAGTTTTTCCCGAGCCGTTTGGCCCGCAAATACCCAGAAAATCCCCCCTTTTTATTTCTAAAGAAATATCTTTTATGATGGTATTATTATGGTAACCGCCGCTTAAAGCCGTTATCGCCAATAAATTTTCCATTATCTACTCTGCCCTCTTTTTAATAAGAAGATAAACGCCGGCACCCCCAGTATGGCGGTAATTACGCCAATGGGAATTTCTATCGGAGCAAAAATCACCCGCGAGAGGATATCGCAAAATATCATAAAGATGGCCGCGCCGAGGGCCGCGGCCGGGACCAGGATCTTATGGTTTGGCCCGACAACCAGGCGCGCCATATGCGGTATCATCAGGCCCACGAAGCCGATGATGCCGCAGATAGAGACAATGCCCGCGGTAATCAAGGCAGTTACTAAAATCAGGATTTTTTTTACGCTTTCAATGTCTATACCTAAATGGATAGCCTCTTCTTCTCCGATGCTGATAGCGTTTAAATCCTGGCTGAATATATAAATTATAGCGCTGCCGCAGATAACAATGGCAGAAACTACTGAAAGCAGTTTAACGTCATATACCTGTAAATTTCCCCATAACCACCAGGTGATGCCATGGAGAGTTTCGTTATTTGATGTTGAGATTAAAAATATAATGACGGCGGAGAGCGCTACGGAGACCATTACCCCGGAGAGCACCAGCGATTGCTCGCTGACCTTATTATTCTGCCGGGCCAGGTTATAAACTAAGATGGTGGCTAAGAGCGCGCCGATAAAAGCGATAAAAGGAAGGTATATCGTGGAGATGCCGGTGATGATGGCGATGACGGCAAATAGCCCCGCGCCGCTGGAGCTTCCCAAAAGATACGGCTCGGCAAGGGGGTTACGCAGGATTGCCTGTAGCGCTATGCCGCAGACTGCCAGGCCCGCGCCCGCCACGCCCGCGGTCAGGATACGCATGAGCCTTAAATAAAAAATAGGCAGGTTTTCTTTAAAGAGCAATTGCGCAAAGGCAATACCAACCGCGCCATTTAAGAGCCCGGCAATTATTGCGGCGAGCAATATAGCGCAGAGCATTATTATTTTTGGCCCTTTCTTCATCTTAATGATATAACCTTTTATAGATTTCTTGCAGGCCTTCAGCTACGCGCGGCCCGGGCCGCAGCAATAAGTCAGGGTTAATACCGTTATATAGCCGGTTATTTCGCACCGCAGAAATCCCCTCCCAGCCAAAACGTTTCTCCATCAATTTTGCCGGCGCCTGTTTATCCATATAGGTAATAATGATAATATCAGGGTTGGCCTTAATTACTTCTTCCTGGCTGAAGATGGTATATGGCCGGCGGCTATTATGCGCGATATTAATTCCGCCTGCAAGGCTAATTAACTCGTCAATAAAGGAATTTTTTCCGGCGGTAGTCAGCGGCGAATGCCAAATTTCAACAAATACCTTCGGCCTTTTAGTATAAGGAATTAAGCAGGCCTCGGAGCTAATTTTTCTAATTTGGTTCTCTATATTTTTTATTAAATCTTGCGCTTCTTTCCGGCGGTGAGTGATTTTACCGACCTGGCGGATAGTATCCAGCAGCTCAGCGATATTTTTAGGGTCAGCGATATAAACATTCAGCTTCAGGCGCCTTAATTCCCCGATTACCGCGGCCTGTTCTAGGCCGGTGCCGAAAATATAATCCGGCTTTAAGGAGAGGATTTTTTCCACATTGGGCTGGCTAAAACTTCCTATTGACTCTTTATTTTTTGCCTGGACAGGGTAATTGCAATAAGAGCTTACCCCCACGATTTCTTTATCTAATCCTAAGGCAAATAAGATTTCCGTAGTTGAGGGAGCCAGAGAAATATACCTGGGAGTTGTTTGCGCCAGGCCAGGCGCGGCGATAGCTAAAAATACCAAAACGATAAATATTTTCTTCATATAAACAAAAACCCCCGCGTTTTGTTTTGCGCAGCAAAACAGCGGGGGGTTGCGCCCTTATTTTATTCTTTGGCCCTTCCGCGAGGTCTGTTATATAGGCAAGGTTTTCTGACTTAGAGATTACTCTACTCTTCCGCGCCTTCCCAGCCCTTAGTTATCGGGATAGTGGCGAACCTGCGGAATTTCGTCTCTCATCACAGCAGCGGGACTGTGTCTGTTTTACACAGACTTCCCTTAAATCCTATATTAATGATTAATTATTACTACTTATATCCTAACTTGTCAAGTTTTATTTTTTATTTTTTAAAGGTTTTATTTTTTAAAATTCAATTCCCCGCCTTGCCGCCAGGCCCCTTTTGAAATAATGTTTCAATTCTTTTACGTCGCTGGCTAAATCAGCGGCTTTTAAGATTTGCGCGGGCGCGTCGCGGCCGGTAAGAATTAATTCTGTTTTTCGGGGAGTTTTTTTGATGACCCCCATTACATCTTTAAGCTGTAGCAGCCCCAGCTGCAGGGCGACGTTAATTTCATCCAGTATTATCAGGTCGTATTTTTTCCCCGCGATGGCTTTTTTTATTTTTGCCAGGCCCATGTTTGCCAATTTAATATCCTTATTGGCGGGGCAGTTCTTGATAAAAGAAGCGGCGCCAAATTGTTCGCACTTTATGTTTTTAAATTTGCTTAAGGCGCGCAGTTCGCTGCAAAAGCGCCCTTTTACAAATTGGCAGATATATATCCTTAAACCCGCGCCGGCTGCCCGTAAGGCCAATCCCAAAGCCGCGGTAGTTTTCCCCTTGCCGTTACCTGTATATACCTGTATCAATGTATGGCCGCCTTCCAGCTCATCATGCCTAAGGCAGAGAGTCCTGCGACAATCAATCCCGCGGTGAATACCCCGGCAAGAATAGCGATGAACGCGTAGCGGAATTTAATTTTAAACAAAGACGCCGCGATGACCCCGCTCCAGGCGCCGGTCATAGGCAGCGGAATACCGACAAATATAGCCAGGCCCAGAGCCTCATATTTCTGTATGCTGTCGGCATTCTTCTTCGTGCGTTCAAATACCCAGTCAAAAAAGCGCGCCCAGATTTTAAATTTCCTTAACCGGTTAGATACGGGTTCAAAAAGAAATAGCGCGGGCGCGATAAAAATACTATTGCCTAATATCGCCAGCCAGAACGCCTTAGCCAGGGGCATTCCATAATACAGCCCCAGCGGTATCGCCCCCCTTAATTCCGCGATAGGCAGCGTCCCCATAATGATTACGATATATTCCCGGGGTAAATCTTTCAGCCAGTTAATTACTATATTAATCATCTTTTTTTAGGGGGCGTATCTTTGCGCTATTTGGGGCAGCCGTATTTGCCGATTAAGGGGACAAACACGCAGCCGCAAACCGGAGTGAGCTTAAGCTCGCCATTTTTCTTTTCTACCAGGGTTAGGATTTGGCTAAAGCTTTCGCCGAGGGGCAAAATCATTTTCCCGCCCTCTCTTAGCTGCTCGGTTAAAGGCAGAGGAATTCTCGGGCTGGCCGCGGTAATAATAATTCTGTCAAAGGGCGCCTCTTCCTGCCAACCCAGGGTGCCATCGCTTATTTTTATTTTAACATTAGTGTAACCCAGCTCGTCAAAGATAGTTTGCGCTTTTTTAGCCAGGGTTTCTACTCTTTCTATAGTATAGACCTCTTTAGCTAACTCCGCCAGGATTGCCGTTTGATAGCCCGAACCCGTGCCTATCTCCAGGATTTTCTCGCTGCCGCCAAGCCCCAGGTACTCGGTCATTAAAGCGACAATATAAGGTTGAGATATGGTTTGCCATTCGCCGATAGGCAGGGGAAAATCCGCGTAGGCATTTATCTTCAGTTCTTCCGGCACGAACCTGTGCCGCTCTATTTTAGAAAATGCCTCCAGCACCCTTTGGTCTTTTATCTGGCGCAGGATAAGCTGCTCCTCTACCATTTTTTTTCTTAAAGCCGCATAGTCCATAATTCTTTAGTGATAAATTTGATGAACCTTAAAGTATCTATAAAGGGGTTAATTTGGCTTTTTTCGCCCATATATATTGTCTTGATGGGCACGGATTCAATTTTAAATCCCAAATTAGAGCTTTTGATTAGAATCTCCGATTCAGTCTGGTATTTGGTGGTTTTCAGTTTTATTTTTTCCAGCGCCTCTTTTTTAATCAGCCGGAAGCCGCATTGCGTATCGGGGATTCTTTGCCTGCTGATTTTAGAAATCAGCCAGGACATTAATTTATTAGTGATCAGGCGGTTATAAGGCATGCTTTTGGGCTTGGACATCCGGTTGCCGATAAAAATTCCGCTGTTTGAATAAGTGGCCAGGCGGATAAAATAGGCTATGTCGGAGACTTCGTGCTGGCCGTCCCCGTCCATCGTAATGACCGCGTCAAAATCTCTATTCAGGGCGTAATCAAAGCCTTTGATTAAGGAAGCGCCTTTACCCTGATTGCGTTCGTTTTTTATGACTGTGGCGCCGTTATCCCGGGCAATCTGGTGCGTATTATCCTGGGAGCCGTCATCAATGACCACTACCTCTAGGTCATGGCTGCGGATTTGCCTGACTAAATCGCCGATTGCCCTGGCTTCGTTATACGTAGGTATTATGACGCAGGTTTTCATTTTGCCCAGAACTTTCTATACATATACCATTGGTCGGGATATTTACGGATATAATCTTCAATAATGGTTTTATAACGCGTAATCATGCCTGTCAAGCCATTATTTTTATCTTCAGCGGAAAATTCCAACGGCTTTTCAAATCTTAAAGTAAAACTGTCATCGGTATTCCTGACCATAAATCCCGGCACGATTAGCGCGCCGGTCTTCGCGGCAAAGGCGGCCGGGCCTTCAGGCAGGGACGTGGGTTTGCCGAAGAAGTCTAAAATTACGCCTTTTTCAGTAAAGTCCCGGTCTCCAACTAAAGCCACAATCTTATTTTCTTTTAACAGGTTCAGGCATTGCCTGACTGCCTTACCGAGGGGGATAACTTTCAGGCCTTTACTTTGCCTTTGAAAATTAAAAAAATCATCCACTTCTTTATCCTTATGCGCCAGGGCAACCGCCCAGATAGGATATCCCAGGAGCGCGGTTACCACTCCGCCTAATTCCCAGTTTCCCAGGTGGGCACTCAGGATAATTACGCCGTTACCTTTAGCTAAGGCCTCATCCACATAGCGGGCATTTTCTATGTGGACATTATTTTTTATATACTCCTTATCCAGTTTAGAAAAACGGAAGAAATCCACCAGGTACTTGGCAAAATTCCTGGACATCCTGATGCGCAGGCGGCGGAGCTCTCTATTTGATTTCTCGGGAAAGATCACTCTTAAATTTTCTTTTACTGCCCGGCGGTCTTTATAGGCAAATAGATAATGTAAATCAGAAAAAAATATCGCTATTTTATAGGCTAATTTTAAGGGTATGGATAAGGCCACGAATTGTCCAATCCTATATAGTATATAATTAACCATTAAATATCAAGACCCGGTCTTGGCAAGCGTGGCAAGACCGGGTCTTGGTTCTAATAAGAGTTTCGCGATATCAAAGCTGGCATTAGGCTTGGCGATACGGCCGCAAGTTTCGCGCAGGCGATTTAATTTTGCGGGTTGAGCCAGCAGTTCTTCAATGGTTAGGTTTATATCTCCGGGTTTATCTACTTTTATCGCCGCTTCCTTTTCGGTAAGATAGCGGGTATTATTTGCCTCTTGGCCGGGTATGGGCCGCACGATAATCATCGGCAGCCTTTTTGTTAGGGCCTCCGCGCTGGTAATGCCTCCGGGCTTGGTAATAATAGCGTCTGATACGCTCATCAGTTCCTCAATATTGTCCGCGTAACCGAAAAGCCGGATAGTTTTTTTACATTCCTTATTTTTTTTCTTTAAGGAATTAAAGAGTTTTTTGTTTGTCCCGGTTACTATTATCTCCTGCAGGTCCAGGTTTATCTTTTCAAGCGAACCGACGATGCTTTTTATCGGCCCCAGGCCCTGGCCTCCGCCCATAATCAATATGGTGGGAACGTTTGCCTTTAAGCCAAGGCTTTGTATAATTTCCTCCCTTTTTAAAGGTTTATTAAATTTAGGGTCAAATGGGATACCCAGGCTTTGTATCTTATCAGCCGCGACGCCCTTCTTTACCAGGCGCAGGCTTACTTCTTCGGAAGGAGTAATATAATAATTTACCGTGTCATAAATCCAATAAGAATGCGGGATATAATCGGTAAGCACGGCGACCAGGGGCAGGGATGAGCTATAAGTCTTTTTATAATCCGCCACCATTCCGCAAGGGAATGCCTGGGTGCAGACTACGGCATCCGGTTTAAAGCCGTCAAAAAGCTCCTTTAGCTTGGGGGAGTTATATTTATGGACAGTTTCTTTTATATTCTTTATTTTTTTTACCACCTTCGGGTTATCATAAAGATAATCCCAGAGCTGCGGCGTTCTCTTGATTACGCCCATATAAAGGCGGTTAATGATTTTTTCCGAGATAGGATTGGTGTAGCTGAAGGCGTTAATGTTCAGGGTCTCTGTATGGGGTTCCAGTATCTTAAGCGCCTTTTCAATGGCAATGGTAGCGCTGTGGTGACCCGACACTTCGGAGATGTACATCAGTATTACGCGCTTCGAGGGCATAGCGGTTAAATCTTGCCTTCCTGATACAGCTCAACAAAGGCGGAGACAACTTCGGGGTCTAATTGCTGGCCGCTGGTCCGCTTAATCTCTTCAATTGCCTTTTCTTTAGACAATCCCTGGCGGTAGGGCCTGGTGGTGGTCATGGCATCAAAGGTATCGGCTACGGAAATAATGGCGGCGATTAAGGGTATCTGTTTGCCTTTTAAGCCTTCGGGGTATCCTGAACCGTCGTATTTTTCATGGTGGTATTTTACGCCCAGTATCGCCTCTTCCAGTTCTTTTATCGGCTCCAGGATGGCCACGCCGATACTCGGGTGCTCCCTGATGCGCTTAAGCTCTTGTTCATCCAGGGAGCTGTTTTTATTTAATATGGCTTCAGGGATGCCGATTTTTCCGATATCATGCAGCAGGGCGGCGATATGCAGGTATTCCAGGAATTTTTTATCATCCACTAAATCTTTCTTTTTCTGCATCAGGCGGTGGGCGATTTCCAGGCTTAAACCGGTTACCCGCGCGGTGTGGCCGTGGGTATAATGGTCTTTGGCGTCAATGGCGGCAGCCAGGGCGATGGTAGTGTGGATAAAAAGGCGTTTATTTCTCTCCAGCTCTAATTCTAATTCCCTGAATAACTGGGCGTTGCGTATGGCCATAGCCACATCTGAAGTCAGGGCGACAAAAAAATCCAGTTCATCCCGGCCGAATTTCTTGCCGTTATTTTTGCGGCCCAATAACAATATGCCCAGTAAATCATCCCTGAAGTAACTGGGGATGCAAATAAGCGCGTCAAATATTTCCATCTGATACAAGAGGCCTTTTATCAGACGTTTTGTCTTAGCTTCAATCCTTCTTTTAGCCAGGAATTTCTTTGCCTCTTGATAGACAACCGGCGCGTTATTAAAAAGTTTCCTGTCGTTATGCTCCCTAAAGAAGCGGATAAGGGCATTATCGCTATCCATACGCGCAAATCCTTTAGGCACTTTTAAGCCTAAAGCGCCCCGCGAGACCGTCAGGATATAACTATTCATATCTTGCTGGTGCAGGAGTATGGCGGCGTGTTTTGTTTTTACCTTTTGCACGAGCATGCGCACAATCATTTTAATCAAGGTATCCGGCTCGTGCACTAAAATCATGCTTTTTGCCGCAGACTCCAGCTCTTTTTTGTAGTCAATAGCCATTAGGACAATTCTTTCAGGACTATTCTTTCCAGTTCGTCTAGCTCCAGGGGCTTGTGGACATAGTCCAGGGCGCCGTATTGGCGGCACAGGTCAAACGCGCCCTGTTCGTCGGGCTTTCTGCCCGTTACCATCACTACCTTTATCTTTTTATCCTTTTCTTTAATGCGCCTGAGGGTTTCAATGCCGTCAATACCGTCCATTTTGATATCCAGTAAGACTAAAATTGGCTTCTCTTTTTCCATAATCTCCAGCGCCTCTTCCCCGCCGCTAGCGGTAGTTACGTCAATTTTGCGCTTGCGAAAGAAATTCGCCGCGAATTCCCGCACGTCAAGCTCGTCATCCACAATAAGTAATTTCGCCATTACCACCCCTTTACACGGATTAACACGGATTTTTTACGCTTGCCTATCGGCAGGCGTTCTTTTATCCGCGTATATCCGTGTCAAGTCTATTCATGAGACCTCTGAAAAAGTCAGTTTACACCGCTAAAGCGCAAAACTTCCGCAAAAGCGCAAAGAATTTTTCGTCGTTGAATTCTTTGCGGCTTTGCGGTATTTAGCGGCTTTGCGGTGTCAAGGGTAGTTTTTCAGAGACCTCTTCATAAACTAAATTAATTTTAAATACTTCCTTATCTTTTTCTATAAAATTAGGGAAAGGCGGAAACGGAGACGCTAGTTTTATGGCCTTTAAGGCGAAAGGCACTAAAATAGCGTTATTTGCTTCGGCAATATACGGGTTATCCGTCAAGTTGCCGTCTTTAGAGAGGGTAAATACTATTTTTACCATCCCCTTGTTCCCTTTGGGATAATTGGTGGCAGCGAGCTTTTTAACTTTATCCGCGACTGACTTATAGTAGCTGGTTTTATTTGCCTCTACCATTTCCTTTTGCAGGGCAACTTCTTTTTTCTCCTGAACCCCTTCTTTAACCTTTTCTTTAATGATTTCGCCCTTTTCCATTCTTAAGACCGCGCCGTCCTTGGGTTTTATTTCGGAGAAATCCGTATAAGAGGTTTCTCCGGACATAATGTGCGGGGTCAAAAGGATTACCAGCTCCGTTTTTGTCAGGTCATCCGATGTGCTCCTGAAGAAAAAACCCACCCCGGGGATATCTCCGATAATCGGAATCTTTTTTACCGTCTTTTCCCTCTTGTCTTTTCTTAATCCGCCGATAACTATAGTTATTCCGTCCTTGACAGTAACAGTTGTTTCGGCTTCGGAAGTGGTTACGATAGGGATTTGGGTAATTTTGTCTTCGGATTTAATATTGGTGCGGGTAGCCGAGCTGATCTCGGGTTTTATTTTCATGGTCACGAACTTATCGCGGTTTACCGTGGGGGTAACGTAAAGTTTTATGCCGACATCAACAAAATTTACGGTTTGCGAGGTAACCGTGGAGTCTCCGGCCTGCGAGCTGGCCGAGGTAATGTAGGCGTCTTTAGTGCCGACTAATATTTTCGCCTCTTGGTTATTTACAGCCATAATCCGCGGGCTGGAGAGTATTTTAGTATCGCCGATAGTGCGCAAAAGGTCCATAATCGCCTTGTAGTCTCCTTTTCCGGCAGGCGTATCTGATGACGGCGTGCCCACAAATAAAGTATTATCGGTATTTATGGGTAGAGAGGCTTTTGCCTGAAAGTGATTTTCTATCCAGTAATTCCAGTCTACGCCCATCTCCAGCTTATCCTGTGGCGTCAACTCAATGATTTGCGCGTCAATTAATACCTGCGGCGTTTTTTCGTCAAAGGCGCTGATTACACCGGCAATTTCATCTAATTTTGCCGGATAATCCGTAACGGCAATTTTATTGGTGCGTTCGTCAGCGGTTAAATAACCTATGTTTTTGGTAAGGGTTTCCTGTATTTTGGGCTGGAGTTTATCTGCCTGGGCATAGCTTAAATTAAATACCCTTGTCTGTATGGGCAAATCCGTATTTTTAACAAAATCTTCCATTTCTTTTATTTTTTCCGGAGTGTCTATTAGGGCTACGGTATTAGAGCCTTCATCCACAACTATTCTGCCTAGGTTGGTTTTTATCTGGTTTAGGGCGCGCGATAAATCCGCGGCCTTGGCATATTTTAACTGGATAACCTTGCCTTCTTTTTTATCCTGATAGCGTTCCCCATACAGCAGCTCATAGTCTCTCTGCGTCATCACGTTGATAATCTCGCCTTTTTTTTCATAAGCCAGGTCATTGGCCAGGAGCACAATTTCAAAGGCGTCCCAGATATCCACGTCCTTTAAGAAGAGCGTAACCCTGCCGGTAACGTTTTTGCCGATTACCAGGTTAATACCGGCGCGCGTGGAGAGCATCTTTAATACATCCACTATATCCATACCTTTTATGTCTAAGGATATTTTGCCTTGTTCCTGGGGTTGGGATGGGCCCGGGGAAATGGCTGATTCCTGGGCAAGTCCCAAATTGCTAAAAGATAAAAACAATACTGCCGATAAAAATAATACTTTATAATTCATCAAATCCTCCCTTTAAACACGGATTCACACGGATTTCCTGCACGGATTCTCACGGATTTTATCCGTGTGTATCCGTAAAGAATCCGCGTATATCCGTGTTTTATAAATAGAGTTCATACCTCTGGCCGTTATAATTTAAAATTATTTTCCCTTCCTGTATGTCTTCAATCTGTAATTCGCCGATAAATTGGCCATTGCTTAGGTAATAGGTCTTCTGCGTATTTTTGTCTTCAATCACTGCCTGGGGATTGACGCCTGAAATAATGCCGACCAGATTTAAATCTTTGGTTAAATCCGGGGTGGCCACCGATGAGGCGCCGATGGTTCCCTGAGCCGTCGTGCCGGAAAATATCCGGCGCTGGTTTAAAGCCTGCGAATAAAATTCGTAAGGTTTGGTTTCTGTCTTGGGCCCGGCCTCTGGTTCTTCCAGATTTATTTTTTCCCTGGATATCTCGGGTAATTTTATCCGGCGCAGGCCTATCAGCGGATAGATAAGAGAAATAAATAAATAAAGGAAAGAGATAACCAAGAGCGCCATTACCGCCTTTTTGAAATACAGGCTCATTAAATATTTTTGGCGCAGAAAATACAGCAGGTTTTGTATGGCAGATTTTAAAAAGGCAAGGCCTGCGGCTGCCTTCTTATCCGGCGGCATACCTGGTAAAGTGGTGCGCTCGCTCGCCGGCTTATCTTTTTTGATGAGTTTGAGTAATTTTTCTTCGGGAGAGGTATTATCCTTCATACTTTTAGTTTTTCCAGGATTAAGCTGTTTATGATTTCGTCGT
>Ga0194112_10008137_pt1 | contig 13548 bp, 10 predicted proteins | sample TA2MahC400mmetaG_FD_146191 | JGI IMG/M metagenome (GOLD analysis project Ga0194112, IMG submission 146191) | Freshwater microbial communities from Lake Tanganyika, Tanzania - TA2015016 Mahale Deep Cast 400m | ecosystem: Environmental > Aquatic > Freshwater > Lake | place: Tanzania: Lake...
AAAAGATTAAAGGCCAATCCTAAAATAAAAGCCGTATTTACCACCTTGTGCGAGACTTCCACCGGCGTATCCTGCGATATTGAGGCAATCGGTAACGTTGTAAAAAATACAGAGGCGGTTTTAGTAGTGGATGCCATCAGCGGCCTGGGCGCGATTCCTTTAGCCACTGATGCCTGGAATTGCGATATGGTAGTCTCCGGTTCGCAAAAAGGGTTGATGCTTCCGCCAGGCCTGGGCTTTATTTCCGTCAGCCCAAAGGCCTGGAAATTAGTCAACAGCGCGAAATCTCCGAGATACTATTTTGATTTACGCGCCGCCAAAAAGGCCCTGGATAAGACCGATACGCCGTTTACTCCGGCGATAACTTTAATCATCGCCCTTTGCGAGGCCTTAAGGATGATCAGGGAAGATACCCTGGAGAATGTTTTTATGCGCCACAAGAAAATGGCAGATGCCACCCGGGCAGCGGTCAAGGCGCTTGGCCTGGAGCTATTTGCTCCGAGCGCAGCCTCGGATGTGGTTACCGCGGCAAAAGTCCCCCAGGGCATAGATGGAGAAAAATTAGTCAAGACTATGCGCGATACTTACGGAGTGACTATTGCCGGAGGCCAGAGCGAATTAAAAGGCAAGGTTTTTCGTATCGCCCATATGGGCTTTATTGAAGAGTTTGATATTATCGCCGGGATTTCCTGTTTGGAAAAAGTCCTGGCGCAGATGGGTTACAAATTTCAACTAGGCGCGGGAGTAAAGGCAGCTGAAGAGATATTTAATAAGACCGTGTCTTAATTAGGTAGGCAAGCAAGTAGCATGTTAAAACGAATATCAGAAGCTCAGAGTATTAGAACGAGATAATCAGACTATCGGATTATCAGAGAAAATGCAAAATTTCCTTATTTCCGGTATTCTGATAATCTGATACTCCCGCTCTGATATTGAGACCGTTGAAAAAGCCAGTTTACACCGCCAAACCGCAAAATGTCCGCAGAAGCGCAAAGTTTTTCTCGTCGCTGAATTTTTTGCGGCTTTGCGGTATTTAGCGTTTTTGCAGTGTCAAGGGTAGTTTTTCAATGCTCTGATATTCCGATACTCTGATACTCGCAATTAGTCAAAGCTATAAGATATATTATACCAGGAGGCTTTGCATGATTAAGATCTTAGTCAGCGACGCGTTATCCGAAGAAGGTTTAAAAATCCTTAAAGAGGCCAAGGAGTTTCAAGTGGATACCAAGACCGACCTTAAGCCCGACGCCCTGAAGGAGGCCATTAAAGATTACGACGCGCTTATTGTCAGGAGCGCGACCAAGGTGACTAAGGATGTTATCGCCGCCGCCGCGAAATTAAAGGTAATCGGCCGCGCCGGCGTGGGCCTGGATAACGTGGATCTGGAGGCAGCCACCCAAAAAGGCATTATCGTGATGAATACCCCGGGCGGCAATACCATTTCCACTGCCGAGCATACAATGAGCATGATCCTGGCCCTTTCCCGCAATATCCCCCAGGCCGCCGCCTCCACCAGAAAAGGCGAATGGAAGCGTTCAAAATTTATGGGCGTGGAGGTTTACGGCAAGGTGCTGGGCATTGTGGGCTTAGGAAGGATCGGCAAAGAATTAGCCAAGCGCGCGATGTCCTTTGGGATGAGGGTGGCAGCGTATGACCCGTTTCTCTCGCGCGAAGTTGCCGAGGGGCTGGGAATAGAGGTATTGGAGTTGAAAGAATTATTTGCCCGCGCCGACTATATCAGCGTGCATACCCCTTTAACCGAAGAGACCAAGCACTTAATTTCTACCAAGGCCTTTGGCCTGATGAAGAATGGGGTGCGCGTAATTAATTGCGCGCGCGGAGGGATTATTGATGAGGCAGCCCTGGCAAGCGCGATTAAGGAAGGTAAAGTCGCGGGCGCGGCCCTGGATGTTTTTGAGCAGGAGCCGGTATCGCCGGAAAATGAGCTGCTGAGATTAGATAATGTGATTACCACGCCGCATTTGGGCGCGTCCACCGAAGAGGCGCAGGTAAATGTGGCCATAGAGGTGTCGGAAATTGTGCGCGACGCGCTCCTGGGCCGCGGTATCCGTAATGCCGCCAATTACCCCTGCCTGGAGCAGGAGGTTTGTAAATTTCTGGATCCGTATATTAATTTATGCGACAATCTGGGCAAGTTTTGCGCGCAACTGGCAGAAGGCAGGTTTCAGGAATTAAATATAAGTTATAGCGGGGAACTTACCAGGTATGAAGTGAGCCCTCTTACTATGGCGCTGGTGAAGGGGCTGCTTACCCCGATATTAAAAGAGAGCGTCAACTTTATTAACGCCGTGAGCCTGGCTAGGGAAAGAGGGATAAATATCAAGGAGATAAAATCCGCCAGGGAAGAAGAGTTTGTAAATTTAATTCAGCTGGAGATAAAGACCGATAAAGAAACTAGGAAAATCGGCGGCACCCTTTCTCCCAATAAGCAGCCGCGTATCGTCAAGGTGGACGCTTATTATGTTGAGGTTTCTCCCGCGGGCAATATGATTGTGATCCAGAATTGGGATAAGCCTGGGATTATCGGCAACCTGGGCACGCTTTTAGGCGGGCAGAATATTAATATCGCGGCAATGACCTTTGGCCGCGAAAAACCCGGCGGAAAGGCAATCACCGTATTAAACGTGGATAGTCCGGTATCCGGGGAGGCTCTGGATAAAATCAAGAAGATAGAGAATATCTTATCGGTAAAGTTGATAAATATATGAGGGAATTCTTATTTTTAATTTTTAATTTTACATTTTTAATTTTAAATTTTAAATTCGCCTGCTATGCCAAAGAGATTACTATTTTATACACCAGCGATACCCGCGCCATGATTTATCCCTGCAGCTGTCCCAATGAGCCGGACGGCGGCCTGGCGCGCAGGGCGGCTTTAATTAAAGAATTAAGAAAGGAAAATCCCAATACCCTGGTTTTGGATGCGGGCGGTTTTTTTGCCGGCGGACTGCTGGATGAAAATAGCCAGAGCCTGGACTTGGAAAAGGAACGCGCCAGGATTAATCTTAAGGCGATGGAACTGATGCGCTATGACGCGGCGGTAATCGGGGATGACGAATTTAATTTTGGCCGGCAGTTCCTGGAGGAAAATATAGCCAATACCAGCATATTCTTTTTGTCGTGCAACCTCGAGCCTAATAATATAACACTGCCTTATACGATCAAGGAAATCGCCGGAGTTAAAATCGGAATTATCGGCCTGGCCAGTTTTAGTTCCGAAGACAAGACCGGCGGCTTGAAGCTTAGGGATGCGGCTGAGGCGGTTAAGCAGGCCAGGGAAGAATTAAAAAATAACGGCGCTACTTTCATTGTGCTTTTGAGCCACATGAAGGAAGGCGAAGATTTAAACCTCCTTAAGGGGGTTGTTGACGGTATTGATATTCTGATAATAGGCAATAGCCGTAGTGAAGGCAAGCTGTTAACCAAGATTGGCTCTACCTTAGTTTTACGCTCGGGTTGGCAAGGCCGCAGGCTGGGTAAGTTATCCTTGACGATAGAGGATAACCGGATTACAGGCTCTAGGGCGGAAGAATTGCGCCTGTCTGATAAAATCCGTAATGACCCCGCGGTATCGGCTATTTTACCCAGGTGTTTTTCGGATGCCAATTGTAAAAAAGAAGGTTTTGCCGGCATTTGCCAGAACGCCGGCAGCCTAAGCTCCCGCTGCCTGTTTACCGAGGCCGCCAAGATTAATATTTCAATTATTATGCCCAAGGCCTGCCGCGTCTGCGATACGCATACCACGCTGAATTATTTAAGGAAGCAGTTCCCGGGCCTGGTTGTTTCTTACCTATATTATCCTGAGGCTAAGGCCAGCAGGCTGGTCAAGGGCCTGGAGATTAAAACCCTGCCGGCTTACATTTTTAATAGAGACATAGAGAGGGAGAAGGGCTTTACGGAGCTGAAGGGTGCGCTGGAGAGAAAAGGCGATTTTTACATTTTAAAACCGCAATTCTCCGGCCTTTCTTACTACTTGGACAGAAAAAGCATAAAAGGCAAATTAGACCTATTAATCAGTCTATACGCTAAAAATACCGCCGAAGTTTTAAGCGTCATAAGGGAATTTAGTCCGACGGTACATTTTCTGGCTGTGCAGCAGGGTGACGGGTTTGACGCCGCCAGGGGCAATATTGAGGTGGAAGAATACCTGCGCGCGATGTGCGTGCAAAGATATTATCCTCAAGGATTCTGGGATTACATCACTTGCCGCGCGGATTCAGTTAACAGTACCTGGTGGGAGGATTGTTTGGCCAAATACGATACCGCCAGGATAAAAATCTGCGCCCGCAGCCAGGAGGGCGCGGCGCTTTTACGAGGGAATATCAGCCTGAACAAGGAATTAAAGATTATGTTTGGGCCTACCTATCTTTTGGACAACCAGGAGATATTTACGACGCAGGGCGCGCCTAGTAAAAAGGAATTAAAAAAAGTAATCAAGAGGTGAAGAGATGACGAATAGGCCTAAGATATACCTTATTGACGTAACTAACCGCGACGGGGTGCAGACTTCGCGGATTTGTCTTTCTAAATTACAGAAGACAATGATAAACCTGTACCTGAACGATATGGGAGTTTTTCAAACCGAGTTTGGCTTTCCGGTTACCCGCCACGAAACAAATTATCTCAATGCCAATTTGGAATTAGCCAAAAAAGAAGTCCTCTTTCCAATCAGGCCGGGGGGCTGGATCAGGGCGACCAAAGAAGATGTGAGGACCGCCTTCAAGCTCCTGCCGCAGATAAAGCACTTGAATTTATCCATTTCCACTTCCGACCAGATGATTATCCATAAATTTAAAGGCAAGCTTGACCACCAGTCGGTAATAAAGGAGATGAGCGAGGCGGTAAAGGAAGCCAAGAAGGCCGGCGCTGCGTCTTGCGGCGTAAACGCCGAGGATGCCTCGCGCACGCGCATGGATTATTTAATTGAATTCGCGCACGCGGCAAAGGAGGCGGGCGCGGACAGGATCCGTTATTGCGATACCCTGGGCGTGGATACTCCTTTTACCATTTACGAAAGAATAAAGCTGCTGGCCGAAGATGTGGGGATAGCTATGGAAATCCACGGCCACAATGACCTGGGGCTGGTGGTGGCCAATTCTATCGCGGGCGCAAAGGCCGCTATTGATGCCGGTGTGGACGCCTACATCAATACTTGTATTAACGGCATGGGTGAGCGCGCGGGCAACGCGGACCTGGTTTCGGTAATTTTAAGCCTTAAATATGGAAACGGGATGCAGCAGAATTATCATCTTGACGATAAGGTGGACCTGAAGATGGCCTGGAAAATTTGTAAATATGCCTCGTATGCCTTTGGCGTGCCGATACCGATAAATCAGCCCGGCGTGGGCGCCAATGCCTTTGCCCATGAGTCGGGGATACACGCCGACGGAGCGTTAAAAGACAGGCGCAATTACGAGCTCTATGATTTTGAGGAACTGGGCCGCGGAGAACCCGAGATTATTGAAACCGGCCGCAAAATCACCGCCGGAGAATATTCCGGCATCAAAGGCTTCCGGAATGTCTATGAAAAATTGGAGGTTGAGTTTGGCGATGATCAGGAGGCGACGCAGGTCCTGGAGCTGGTGCGTTATGCCAATGTGCATAATCAAAAGCCCCTGGTGGATGACGAACTGAAGTTTATTGCCAGCTATCCTGAGATTGCCCGCAAGATTTTTACCATGAGCCCGTAATGTATGGGTAAAAAATAAGGGGTCACCAGGTCACAAAGTCACAAGGTCACCAGTTGTTGTTAGTTAGTTGGTCAGCAAGATATCTGGCAACTACGGGTGACGTGGTAAATGCGAATGGATTTGTTATTATGAATATCATCATAGTAGGCACGCAATGGGGCGATGAAGGCAAGGGTAAGATAATTGATATCTTATCCCAGAAGGTTGACTATATCGTGCGTTATCAGGGCGGCAGCAATGCCGGCCATACCGTGGTAGTCAATGGCCAGGAGTACATATTCCATCTGATACCTTCGGGTATTTTGCATAAGGAAAAGATTTGCTGTATCGGCAACGGCGTGGTGGTTGACCCGGCAGTGCTCCTTAAGGAAATCAACGGTTTATCCGCCCTGGGGATAAAGGTCGGCAGGCGCTTGAAGATTTCCACGCTGGCGCATGTAATCTTACCTTATCATAAAATCCTGGATATGCTCCGCGAGACAAAGCGGACGCAGAAAATAGGCACTACCGGCAGGGGCATCGGCCCCTGTTACGCGGACAAAATCAGCCGCTGCGGCATCAGGATGATTGACCTGTTAAATCCGCGCGTTTTCCGGGATAAATTAAAGGATAACTTCAGGGAAAAGAATGAAATTTTCAAAAAAGTTTATCGGCATAGCGGCTTTGATTTTAACCAGATTTACCGCCAATACCTCAAATACGGCAAGATTTTTTCCCCTTACATTTGCGACACCCACTTGTTATTAAACGAGGCGCACCAGCATAAAAAAGACATCCTTTGCGAAGGCGCGCAAGGCACATTTTTAGACATTGATTTTGGGACATATCCGTTTGTGACTTCTTCTTCGGCAACCGCGGGCGGCGCCTGCATCGGCAGCGGTATTTCCCCCTTAAAAATAGATAAGGTTATAGGTGTGGCCAAGGCCTATACTACCCGGGTCGGCGAGGGGCCGTTTGTGACGGAATTTGCGCCCGCCTTTTCCAAATTTATGCGCGAAAAAGGCAATGAATTCGGCGCTACCACGGGTAGGCCGCGCCGGTGCGGCTGGTTTGACAGTGTTATGGTAAAAGAAGCGGTCCTGTTAAACGGCATATCGGAGCTGGCGATAATGAAACTGGATGTGTTAGACGGCTTAAAGGCTATTAAGGTATGCACGGCCTATGAATATAAAGGTAAGAGATTCCGGCAGTTCCCTTATGATATAGAGGTATTAAGGAAGGCTAGGCCGGTGTATAAAGAATTATCCGGCTGGCGCCAAACCATAGATAAACCAAGATGTTACCGTGATTTGCCTACGGCGGCAAAAAATTACCTGGCTTATCTAGGCGATATCCTGAATACCAGAGTTTCCCTGGTTTCCGTAGGTTCATCCCGGGAGGAAACGATTTCGCTTGAATAACATAGGAAATTATGTCCCCCTTGTTTTCTCCGAAAACAAAGCAGGGGGGGGCACGAAAAATCGCATAAAATTAGGGGCACAGGCGATTTTTCTGCTTGACTAACTTTGTTGGTTGTGTTATAGTTAAACCCTAAATTTTTGCGCGGATGAAACACGGATAAAAGACGTTGTCCGTGTAAATCCGTAGGAAATCCGCGTGAATCCGTATTAGAAAGGATAATAAATGAAAAATAATATATTAAAAACAGGACTCATCATATTCTTTAGCGTATCTTTGGCAGGGTGCACGTTTATATTCCAGCGGGGCAGGCGTTCGGATGTCCGCAAGATTCAGGAATTGACCCAGCAGTTAGACGAATTAAACGAGGCCAAGCGGCTCCTTGATGAAAGGCTGGCCCGGGAAATTCAAGATAAGCAGGTAAGGCTGCAGATGATGGAGAAGGGCTTGGTGATTACCTTTGTGGCCGATGTTTTATTTGATTCGGGTAAGGCCAAAATAAAACCCGAGACATATTCTGCCTTAGATAAAGTAGCGGAAGTCCTGCGCGAAAATGTGCCGCAGCTGAATGTCGGGATAGAAGGCCATACGGATAACCAGCCGATCAGGCTTTCAAATTGGAAATCTAATTGGGAATTATCTTCGGCGCGCGCCTTAAGCGTTTTACATTACCTAGTTGACAACAAGGGCATTTCGCCCGAGCGCGTCTCCGCGATTGGCTACGGCGAATACCGGTCGGTCGCCTCTAATGAAACCAGCCAGGGCCGCAGGCTAAACCGCCGCGTGGAGATTGTAATCTTACCCCAGGCAACAAAAGTAAAAGAATCTGCCGAATCGCAAGCTCCAGGGCCGCGGCTGAAAGAACCGCGGGAGAAGCTTAAGTAAATCAAGAATCAGGGAGAGGGCTTCATGGAAGAGGGGTTAAAGAATAGATTAATTTTAATCTTGGCCATATTGGCCTTGATATTTTTTATCGCCACGATAGGTTCTTGCGCTAATGCCGGCCGGTTAAAGGCCAATCGCGATAAAGAAGTATTAAGCCGGATGGATTTAGAAGAAAAGATGAGCAAGTTTTCGCAGGAGAAGACCGGCATAGAGGAAAAATTAAAAGGCACGACCCAGGCATTGGAAGAAGAAAGGGCGGCGCATCAGGCTACCAAAAAGGCGTTACTGCAGGAACAATTAGTGAATCAGAGTCTCAAGGAAGAGTTACAGAAGGTAGTTAAGCTTAAAGAGGCCTTGGAAGAAGACCTTAAGGAAGCGTTGGTTACCAGCAAAACAAAAAGTAAACCCCGTTAGACCACGGGGTTTTCTTTCCTTTTCCAATTTAACATTCCGTTCGTCCCCGCTTTGAAAAACGGGGCTTTCTGGGTCTAACGGGGTAAACAGATGAAGTAGGGGGATTAAATTAAAAGACGCGCTGCGTTTTAAAAAAGGGGATAATGTCCCCTTTTTTGTTAGTGAGGACATGACTTACGGAGCTCGGAGAGCGACGTAAGTCATATGTCCGAACTAACCCAGCACTAATTTTATACGACGCTTAAAGTTAGCTCATATGGGTTGCATTGGCATCAGCCCCTATGAGATAGAGATAAGGGTTATAAAAATTAGTGCTGGGTTCAATTCGCAGACGTCCTTGACATCTACGATGTCAAGGACTATAACTTATGTTGCTCCTACGGAGCTTCCGTAAGTTATCTGCTCATTGAAGGAGGCGGGGTATGGCAAAAGTAAAAACTCAAACGATTAAAAGAAAAGCAACCAGGCAGAGGAAGTCCGTGGTTACCAGGGAACCTGCCAAAAAGGAAATTTTTGGGGCGCAACAGGTAGCGGTAGAGCAGGCAAAGTTTTATCCGCCCCAGCAGGCGAGCCGTCCGGCTCGGGTAATGCCCCAGGAATTGCCTTTTGGATATGGCCAGGATAAGATTATCTTGCAGGTCCGCGACCCCTGGTGGATACACGCTTATTGGGAAGTGCGCAGCCAGATTTTTGACGCGCTCCGGGAACAATTGAAAGACGACTTTTATAAGGCCAGGCGCGTCTTACGCGTCTACGATGTCAGCTATATTATCTTTAACGGCAAAAATGCCAACCGGTTCTTTGACATCCATATCCACGAACACAGCAATAACTGGTATATTGATACCGGCGGCCCAGGCAGGTCCTGGTGTGTGGATTTCGGGCTCTTGTTGGCCGACGGCAGGTTTATTACGATTGTGCGTTCAAACACCGTAGCTACGCCCCTGGCAGGCCCCTCGTGGATTACCGACGAAGAATGGATGATTCCCGACGACGCCTTTGCCCGGCTTTATGGGATGGGTTTTGGTTTTGGCCGCAGCTCGCCGGTGGGAAAGGCCTGGCAGGAGCGGCTCAAAAAAGCGCTTTTCTCGGGAGTCTTTGCTTCTCCGGGGATGGCTAGCCCGGTAAAGAAAATCCCCGGCGCGAGGAAATTCTGGTTAGCCGTCAACACAGAACTGATTGTTTATGGCGCCACCGAACCCGACGCCAAAGTCACGGTCCAGGGCAACCCGATAAATTTAAGGCCGGACGGGACTTTTACTTTGCGTTTTGCCCTTCCCGACGGAAAGCAGGTTATACCGGTAAAAGCGGTGTCCTGCGACAACCAGGAAGAACGCGCCATTACCCCTGTAGTAAATAAGGAAACTAAGTGAAGCCATAAGTTATGGAGCACGCACCCGGCTTTATTAGAATAGCCGGTGTGCCGCCTTCTGCGGCAAATGCGACATAACTTATATGGCTGAACTTATCCTGCCGAGTATGGCGAAATTGTCGTAAGAGAATTTCGCCATATCTTACGAGGCGGGGCAGGAGCGAAAGTGAACAAAGGATATCTTTGTTTAGTATTGCACTGCCATCTTCCGTATGTGCGTCATCCGGAGCACGAAAATTTCCTGGAAGAGGACTGGCTTTATGAGGGTATTACCGAAACCTATATTCCTTTAATCCTGCTCTTTGAGCGGTTATTAAATGACGGGGTTGATTTCCGGCTCACTATGTCTTTATCCCCGACATTAATCTCTATGCTGGGCGACAGGCTCCTGCAGGACAGGTATATCAAGCATATAAACAGGCTCATTGAATTGGCGCATAGGGAAGTTGAGCGGACGCGCTGGCAGCCCGAGTTTCAGCATTTAGCCAATATGTACCTGGGCCGTTTCTATGAATGCAGAAATACCTTTGAAAGGTATCATCGCAATTTAGCCGACGCCTTCAAAAGCTTTCAGGACGCGGGAAAATTAGAGATAATTACCTGCGGCGCCACGCATGGCTATCTGCCCCTGATGGAAGTGGTGCGGCCTTCAATAAGGGCGCAGATTAAAGTGGCGGTAAGCCACTATGAAAAAGCGCTGGGCGCTAAGCCCAGGGGTATCTGGCTTCCTGAATGCGGCTTTGTTCCCGGTTTTGACGAGCTCTTAAAAGAGGCGGGACTGAAATATTTCTTTAGCGACGCCCACGGGGTTTTGCACGGCAGCCCTCGGCCAAAGTACGGGGTATTTGCCCCTGTTTATTGCAAGGGCACAGGTGTTGCCTGTTTTGGCAGGGACCTGGAGTCATCCAAGCAGGTTTGGTCTTCTATTGAAGGCTATCCCGGCGATTATAATTACCGCGAATTTTACCGCGATATCGGTTTTGATTTAGATTATGAATATATCCGTCCCTACATACATCCCGACGGAGTGCGCATAAACACCGGGATAAAATACTACCGTATTACCGGAAGCGAAAATAAACAGCCTTATAATCCTTGCGCAGCGCAGGAAAAGGCCGCTGAGCAGGCGGGCAATTTTATGTTTAACCGCCAAAAGCAGGTAGAATACCTTTGTGATTTTATGGGCAAAAAGCCCCTGATTGTTTCTCCTTATGACGCGGAATTATTCGGCCATTGGTGGTATGAAGGGGTGATGTGGCTGGAATTTTTGCTTAGAAAAGTTGTCTTTGACCAGGACCAAATCCGCCTGGTTACGCCTTCGGAATATCTGGCGGAAAATCCGCGCAACCAGGTTATCACGCCTTCCTTGTCCAGCTGGGGCTGGAAGGGGTATAGCGAGATGTGGCTGCAGGGCGCAAATGACTGGATTTACCGGCACCTGCACGCGGCCTCGGAGAGGATGACGGAATTAGCTAAAAGCTATCCCGAAACAGGCGGTTTAGTAAAACGGGCCTTAAATCAGGCCTTAAGGGAGCTGCTGCTTGCCCAGAGTTCAGACTGGGCGTTTATTATGGGCACCGGCACCCATACCAGCTACGCGGTAAAGCGCACCAAGGACCATCTCTTGCGGTTTGCCCGCCTATATGAAGATATAAAAGCAGGCGCTATTGACGAAGGATGGCTTTCCGATATTGAATACAAGGATAATCTTTTCCCCGAGATAGACTACCGCGTACACCAATAAATAAATTTGTGTAATGTTAAATGTGTAATGTGTAATGCTCATGTAACGCTTGCTTGTGTAATGCAAAGGCTTTTTTATTTTGTATTTCCGTTACACATTTATTTGCATTACACCCACATTACACGTTACACTTTACACATTACACAGAACAATCTATGATCGATAAAAATAATATCCCCAAACACGTGGCGATAATTATGGATGGCAATGGCCGCTGGGCAAAAGAGAAGGGCCTGCCGCGCACTGCCGGCCATCGCGCCGGAATTGACAGGATTAAGGAAATCGTCAATGCCGCGCGCGAATTGGGCATCCAGGCCATCACTTTTTTTGCCTTCTCTACGGAGAATTGGTCGCGGCCCAAAACAGAAGTGAATATGTTGATGCGTTCTCTGGGCAATTTTTTAGAGCGCCAGATTAAGGACCTGGATAAGGATAATATCAGGTTCAGGGTTATAGGCAGGGAGCATCCTTTGCCGAAATACCTTTTGGCCAAGATTAAGGAATCGGAGAATAAAACCAAAGATAACAACGGCCTGACGGTAGTTTTAGCTTTAAATTATGGGGCCAGGCAGGAGATAATTGACGCCGTAAAGAAATTAAGCAGCCGCGCGCTTGGGGGTAAGACGGATTTGAATGACCTGGAGGCCGAGGATTTTGGCCGTTATCTTTATACCGCCGGCCTGCCCGACCCGGACCTTTTAATCCGTACCAGCGGAGAGATGCGCATCAGCAACTTTTTGCTCTGGCAGCTTTCTTACGCGGAATTATATTTCCCCAGGGTTTATTGGCCGGATTTTAAAAAAGAGGATTTGGAAGAGGCGATAGAGGTTTACCAGAAAAGAGAGCGCAGGTTTGGAGGCATAGATGTTAATAAAGCGGATAATTAGCACGATTATCCTTGCCGGGATTATCGCTTCAACCGTCTTGGTTGACTGGCTGTGCGGCCTGGCGATAACCATTTTTATTATCCTGGGGCTTTATGAATTCTTTACTATGCTGGAGCATAAAGGCATCAATATATATAAATATTTCGGCATTGCCATGGGCGCGGTAATCCCGCTTTCCATATTGTTCCGTTTTGAGCTTACCAAGGCCTGGGAATTGCTTTTTATCATTTTGACTTTATTATTTTTGATTATTATGCAATTCAGGCGCCGCGAAAATTCAGGCGTGATTGTGGGAATTTCTACCACTATATTCGGGATACTTTATGTGGCCTGGTGTTTCAGCTTTCTGATTAAGATAAGGTATATGGCCGGGGGCATAGGCCTTTTGGTTAGCGTGGTCTTGATTACCAAGGCAGGGGATATCGGGGCGTATTTAGTCGGCAGCCGCTTTGGTAAAACCCCTTTGATACCGCGCATCAGCCCCAAGAAATCCGTGGAGGGCGCGATAGGAGGTTTGTTGTTTAGCGTCTTAGGCGCGTTAGCCAGCAGGGTTTTTTTACCGTTTTCTTATTTGCATATTGTTGCCCTGGGGGTATTTTTGGGCGCTTTAGGCCAGCTGGGGGATTTATCGGAGTCTTTGATGAAACGCGACTGCCAGGTGAAGGATTCGGGTAATTTTGTCCCCGGTATAGGCGGGATATTGGATTTACTGGATAGCCTGCTTTTTACTGTTCCGGCATTTTATTTTTACTTGAGTATCGTATTAAAATAAAATGTAAAATTAAAAATGTAAAATGCAAAATTGCAATGTAAAATTTAAAATTTTAAAAAGTTTTTTAATTTTAAATTTTTAATTGAATTTTTAATTTTTAAATTTTGAATTTACGATGAAACATATCGCTATATTGGGTTCAACGGGTTCAATAGGTCAGAATACTTTAGCGGTAATCAGGAAATTACCGGATAAATTTAAGGTAACGGCATTAAGCGCGAACGCCAGTGTTGAAATTCTGAGCAGGCAGATAAAGGAATTCAAGCCGCGCTTTGTCTGCGTGGGCGAGGCCGGGGCGGCAAAAAAAATAAAAGGCGCTTTAGGCGCGAAGGTTAAAGTCTTTAGCGGGCCAGGCGGCATTAAGT
>Ga0194112_10008142_pt1 | contig 13543 bp, 8 predicted proteins | sample TA2MahC400mmetaG_FD_146191 | JGI IMG/M metagenome (GOLD analysis project Ga0194112, IMG submission 146191) | Freshwater microbial communities from Lake Tanganyika, Tanzania - TA2015016 Mahale Deep Cast 400m | ecosystem: Environmental > Aquatic > Freshwater > Lake | place: Tanzania: Lake...
TTCCCCGCGCTTGCGGATCTCCTCGAGCAGGATGCCCGCCCAGCGGTCGATGTTCTCGACCATGGCGGAGTAGTTCTGCCGGATTGCGAGGTGCACCTCGGGGGTGTACTGAGGGCAGCGATTGGGTTGGGGGAAACCCGTGACATTGCGCCAGCGCTCCTGCATGCGCGGGGTGATGTCCATGGGACTGTGCGGGCCGGTGAAGTTCACCGAGAGGTACCAGGGCTGGCCCTTGGGGACGCGGCGCAGCAGCTCGAGGGCGTTGTGGCCGATCCAGTTGTCGCAGTAGGCCTCCTCGGGCAAGGGAGTGGGGAAGGTGTCGGAGTAGCCCTTGCGCCGGGCGAAATCCTGGACGTGCATGCCTGCCAGGCCGCGCCGGTGCAGGTAGGCCATGTAAGGGTCCTTGGGAGTGACGGCGCCGCTTCGGATGGCGTCGTGCTTGCCGGCATTGTCGATGCCGTCGGAGAAGCCCCACTCCCGGATGAGGCGGCGGCCGTCGAGGCCCCAGTCCTGGGTCTTCTTGTGGAGGTCGAATTTACCGCAGGCGGTCACGTGATAGCCGCTGTCGCGCAGCAGAGTGTAATGAGTGGTCTGATCGAGCGGGTAGTCGTGGGCGTTGGAGGGGACGCGGCAGCGCTCGTACTCGTGGCCCGCGGCCAGGCAGGCGCGCGCGGGGGCGCACAGCGGCGAGGGCGCCACGGCGCGTGTGAAGCGCGTGCCGCGGCGGGCGAGCGCATCCAGATTGGGGGTGCGCACGGGCAGGCTGGAGTTCGCTCCCATCCAGTCGAAGCGGTGCTGGTCGGGGAACAGCAGCAGGATGTTGGGGCGGCGGCCCGGGGCGGCCAGCGCCGCCGCGGCGCTCAGGAACTCTCTTCGGGTGGTGGTCATGGCTTGGTGCGCGGCAGGGCCGCCGCGCGTCCTTCCAGGTTAACGCGGGCCCGGGTCGCGGCGTATGCCTGGCGTACATCCTCGGGGAATCCCGCCAGCAGCCGCTCGATGCGGCCCTGGATCTCGGCGACCACCTTGGGGTTCTCGGGCGCCACGTCGTAGCTCTCGTCGGGGTCGCTGAGCAGGTCGTAAAGCTCGGGATTGCGAAGCGGGAGGTTGACGCGGCCGCCGGCGGGCGCGGGGTTGTAAGCGTCCGTGTTGTAGCGGGCGATGTGGAGCTTCCACTGCTTCCAGCGGGCGCATTGCACGTTGACGTTGTCGAAGTACAACAGCGCCTCGCGCTCCAGCTCGGGCTTCTGTGCGGCGAGCAGCGGCCAGATGTCAATGCCGTCGAGCGGGTTCTTCGGCAACGGCGCGTCGCACAGGCGGGCCACCGTGGGGACGAGATCCATCATGGAGCCGATGCCGGAGCATACGCGGCCCTTGGGGATGCGGCCGGGCAGGCGGGCCAGAAAAGGCACGCGCACGCCGCCTTCCCAGGTCATGCCTTTGCGGCCGCGCAAGCGGCCCGGGCTGCCCTGGAACCAGGGGCCGTTGTCGGAGGAGAACAGCACCAGGGTGTTCTGGTCAAGACCGTGTTTCCTGAGTGCGGCGAAGACCTCGCCCACGCTCCAGTCGATCTCCTCGATGACGTCGCCCAGCAGTCCCTGGCGGGACTTGCCGCGGAAGCGGGGCGAAGCCCCCAGCGGGATGTGGGGGAAAGTGTGGGGGAAGTAGAGGAAGAAGGGCGAGTCCTTGGACTGCTGGATGAAGCGCACGGCGTTCTGGGTGTAGCGCGGCGTGAGGGTGTCCATGCTGGCCCGCTGCTCGACGACCTCGGTGTTGTGCAGGAGCACGGGCGGGTCCATGTCGTTGGAGTAGGGGATGCCGAAGTACTGGTCGAAGCCGCGGCTAGTGGGGAGGTATTGCGGCAGGTGGCCGAGATGCCACTTGCCAACGCACATGGTCTGGTAGTTGCGCGCCTTGAGCACCTGGGCCAGGGTGGTCTCGGAATCGGGCAGGCCGGTGGTGTCCTTGGGGAAGAGCACGCGGGGCACGCCGACGCGGGTGGGGTAGCGGCCGGTCATCAACGAGGCGCGCGAAGGCGAGCACACCGGGTTGGCCGAGTAGAAATGCGTGAAGCGCATGCCCTCGGCGGCCATGCGGTCCAGATTGGGCGTGCGGATTGTGGAGCCGTAGCAGCCCAGGTCGCCGTAGCCCAGGTCGTCGCAGAAAATGATGACGACGTTAAGGGGGCGCGCGGCCGCGGCGGCGGGCGCGGCGAGGGCGGCGCCGGCGGCGGCCAGAAAGTCGCGGCGGCGGAGCGGGGGATGTGGCTCTTTCATCGCTGCGCAGTATACCACGTCAGGCGGGGCGGATCTCACACTTCCAGGCCCACCGAGCGCATCAGCTCGAGGGCGTTGCTCTTGAGGGCGATGCCGGGGCGGAGGCGGTAGTCGAACATGATCTTGCCGTCCTCGATGTGATCCTCGAAGTGCATATTGGCGGCGCTGGGCGCGAGGACTTCGGCGATGTGGGCCAGGGCGAGATCGTGCGTGGTCAGCAGACCGATGGCGCCCTGTTCCACCAGGTGGACGACGTAGGCTTCCGCGCCCGCGGCGCGATCGCGGGCGTTGGTGTCGTGCAGCAGCTCGTCAAGGAGAAACAGCAGCGGCGGCGGCTCGGCGGCCAGGTCGCGCAGCTTGCGCAGGCGGGTGATCTCGGCGTAGAAGCGCGAGGCGCCGTCCTGAAGGGAGTCCACCACGCGGATGGAGGCGCCCACCGCCAGAGGGGTCAGGCGCAGGCGCCGGGCGCGGACCGGCGCCCCGGCCATGGCCAGCACCGCGTTGATGCCCACGGTGCGCAGCAGCGCACTCTTGCCCGCCATGTTGGGGCCGCTGATGACCAGCGCCTTCATGTCGGCGCCCAGGTGCACGTCGTTGGGAACCGCGCGGGCCTGGGGCAACAGTGGGTGGCGCAGGGCCTCGCCCTCGAACCAGACGGGGCCTTCGAGGATTTCGGGAAAGGGGTCGCTGGGGTGCTCGCAGGAGTAGCCGGACAGGGCGCACAGGGTCTCGATCTCGCCCACCACTTCGAGCCAGCGGCGGACCGCCGCGCCGGAGGAGGCGCGCCAGGCTTCGATGGCCAGGGCCAACTGCGTGGTCCAAAGCAGGGGCGAGCCGACGACTTGTACCAGGACGTGCTTGCGGGAATCGAGCAGCGTGGTCAGACGGTGCAGCCGGGCAATGCGGCGCGAGGGCGGCAGGCCCTGAGTGCGGAGCGCGGCCTGAAGCTCGGCCAGCCGGGGGGTGGTGAAGTGCTGGCGCTCGAATCGGGCCAGCAGCAGGTGGAGCAACTCGAGGCCGTAGGCCGGCGCGCCGATGCTCTGTATGATCTGCTGCACGTGGGGCCGCAAGCGCAGCGAGAGGCCGGTCTCGATCAACAGCGCGAGGAGGAAGGGGCCGGAGAATCCGGTGAGGGCCCACACCCCGGCCGTGATAACCGCCAAGGCCGCCAGAGCCACCGCCGCGGCGCGCGCGGGGGGAGACAGAAAAACCGGAGGGCGCTCGCACCAGGCGGCCAGAGCCAGGGGGTCGATGCGGGAACGCAGGTCCTCGCCCACCAGGGCAAGTTGCTCGCGCAAATCCAGCCGGGGGCGCAGCTCCGCGATGGCTTCCTGGCGGGCGTGGATTTCCGACGGGGAGGCGGGATGGAGCAGCCAGCGGGCCAGGGTCCGCTCGCCGGTGCGCGTGCGGCCCGTGCACAGCAGCTCGAACAGCGAGCCCTTGCCGAACAGATCCAGATCGTCGCCGTAGGGATGCTTGGCGTCGGCGAAGCGCTCGCCGGTGACACCCTGGCCCATCCAGCGGTCCTCGATGCGCGCCAGGCCGCGCTCGTAGAAGGCCGCGGCGCGCTCGGCGCAGCGGTGCTTGTGGATGACTCGCTCGTGGAGGACGCCCAGCGCCACCAGCACCGCGGCGGGCACGGCCAGCCACCAGGGGGACACGGCGCCGCGAGCGATGGAGAGCCACACCAGGATCACGGCGGCCCCGGCCACGAGCAGCTTGAGGTATCCCAGCCGCACGTGCAGCCGCTCCAGCCGCGAAGCGCGATCGTGTCGCTCGGCCAGTCGCCGGCGGTATTCGCCGGCCGGATCCGGCGGAGCCTCTGGTCCAGGGGTGGTGTCTTCGGCTGGCATCATGGTCCCTGCTAAAATGATACCCGCATGCAGCCCATACAATTCCTACGGTGGTGCGCGCCAGCCGCGCTGGCGCTGCTGGCCGGTTGCGGCGACACTCCGCCCGCGGCCAGGCAAGCGCTGCCCGCGCCCGAGACGGCGCCGGACAGCTTCCGCGTGAAGTTCGAGACCACCAAAGGCGACCTCGTGGTGCAGGTCAGAAAGGCCTGGGCGCCCGAGGGCGCCGAGCGTTTCCACCAACTGGTGAAGCGAGGCTTCTACGACGACGCCCGCTTCTTCCGGGTGGTGAAGGGTTTCGTGGTGCAGTTCGGGATCAGCGGCGACCCGAAGGCGCAGGCCGAATGGCGCTACGCCATGCTCCCGGACGACCCGGTCAAGGAGAGCAACAGGAAGGGCACGATCACTTACGCCATGGCGGGCCCGCGCTCGCGGACCACCCAGGTCTTCATCAACCTGGCGGACAACACGCGGCTGGACCAGTCGGGCTTTGCGCCCTTCGGACAGGTGGTCGAGGGCATGGACGTGGTGGAGCGCTTTTACAGCGGCTACGGCGACTTCCCGCCCCGGGGCAGCGGCCCGGACGCGCAGCAGATCGAGACCCGGGGCAACGCCTACCTGGAGCAGCGCTTCCCGCGGCTGGACTACATCATCAAGGCCCGCATCCTGCCCGCGGGACAGTGAGGGGCTCACTCCTTCAGGCGGCGAAGGAGACGTTCCACCCCCACACGGAAGGAGTCCGGCGGGGTGAGCAGGCTGAGCACCAGGTAGGCTTCAGCGTCGAAGTCGAAGAAGAAGCCGGGCTGGACCAGGACGCCGTCGCGCTCGATAAGCTCCAGGGCCCACTCCTCTTCACTGCGCGTGCGGGGAACGCGAAGGATGGCGTACCAGCCGCCCTCCACGGTGAGCAGCTCACAGGCCGGCTGCTCGCGGCACAAAGCGGCCAGCGCTTGCAGATTTGAGCGCACGCGCGCGGCGATCTGCCCCCGCACGAGCTCGCCGTACTCGAGCAGCAGGGGCAAAGCGTGCTGCACGGGAGCCGCCACCGAGAGGTAGGTGTCGGCGATCAGCTCGAGGCGCTCCAGCGCGCGGCGGCGAAGTTCGGGAGGGCCTCCAACTACCATCCAGCTCAGTTTCATCTGGGGCAGCCCGGCGATCTTCGACAAGCCGCTCAGGCTGAAGGTGAGCGCTTCGTCGCAGCCGGCCAGAGTGGCGACGCGCGCCGGGTCCGGCCCCAGGGCGTAGTCGGAGAAGACCTCGTCGGCGATGAGCGCCAGGTCATGGCGGGCGCAAATGCCGATGAGGTGCTCCAGTTCGCGCTGTTTGAGGAACGAGCCGGTGGGGTTGTTGGGACTCACCACGATGATGGCCCGCGCGCGAGCGGTGAGCGAGGCTTCAAGGGCGTGGGCGTCCAGGAACCAAGCTTGCTGGTAGAAGAGCGGGTACTGGCGGAGACGCACCGACTCGAGGGCCGCCAGATACTCGAACAAGGGATAGGAGGGCCGCGGGACCAGCGCCTCGTCGCCGGGATCAGCCAGCAGCTTGAACAGTAAGGCGTAGGCTTCGCTGGTGCTGGCGGTGAGCACGATGCGGGCCGGGTCCACGGCGCGGCCCCGCGCGGCGTAGTACGCAGCCACCGCGGCGCGGGCCGGTTCCAGGCCAGCGGGCGCAGGCTCATAGAGCAGCGCTCGGGCGTCGGCCAGCGCGGTGAGGATCTCCGGCGCGTAGGCGATACCGGCGCGGGTGGGGTTGGACTCGGTGAGGTCCAGGATCTCGGCGCCCGCCTGGCGGCGGCGGGCCAGCGCCTGGCTGAAACGGTTGGCGGGTGCGTCCCAGGGCAGGCGCGCGGAGAACATGGCCCTACCAGGGTACCCCGCGGAAGTGGGGCATGCTTCAGCTTAGTGCCACATAGTTCTCGCACCACGCTCACCTGGACCCTTGTGGGGCGGCTCCCCTGAGCCGGGGTGCCCCCTGGGCCCGGCCCCCTGGCCGGCGTTTCCCGGCCCTGTGGGAGCCGACCGGGGGTCGGCTCGCAGGCCGGGGGGCCTGCCCCACTGAAACTATGTGGCATTAAGCTGAAGCTTGTGCTACGGCTGCGCTACAATGCGCTTCGTCATGCAGCGCACTGCCACTTGTCTGGCCAAGCTGGAGCGAATGAACAAGGCCCTGCGGCACCAGGAGGCCGACCGCGTCCCGGTGAGCGACTCCTTCTGGGGCAGTTTCCTGGCCCGATGGCGCGAAGAGCTCGGCCTGCCGGCGGAGGCCGACCCGTACCGCTACTACGACCTGGACTGGCGGGACAGCGCGCCCAACATGGACCCGCACCTCAAACCCTTCGAAGTGCTCCACCAGGACGAACACGAAGTGGTGGTGCGCACGGGTTTCGAGGCGGTTCTCCGCAAGCGCTTTGATCTGCCCATGCCCGCCTACCTGCGCTTCGAGACCGACACGCCGGAGAAGATGGCGGCCTTCCAGTTCGACGATCCCTGGGACGAGCGGCGCTACTTCGGCGCGGGAGGCAACCAGCTCGCGGGCGTGGGCGATTCATATGCCGCCCACGTGCCGGCCTGGATCGAAGGGATCAAGGGCCTCCATCCCGACTTCCCGGTCTACGGCAGCGTGTGCGAGGGCCACGAGATGCTGTGGCGCATCCTGGGGCAGGAGAACTCACTGCTGTGGATGGGGGAGTATCCGGACGAAGTGGGGCGCTTCGTCGAGCGAATCAACCAGTTCGTGCTGGGCATCGCCGAAGCGCAGATCCAGGCCGCGGGCGGGCTGCTGGACGGGATGGTGATCTGGGGCGACGTCGCCTGTCGCCAGGGGTTGCTGTTCTCGCCGGCATACTGGCGCAGGCACTTCAAGCCGGGTGTGAAGGCGCTGGTGGAGTTGTGCCACGGGCACGGCCTGCCGGTGATCTACCACGGCTGCGGCAACGTGAACCGCATTCTGGAGGACTTCATCGAGACCGGTGTGGACGCCGTCAATCCGCTGGAGGCCAAGGCGGGCCACGACGTGGTGGAACTCCGGCGGCACTACGGCCATCGCATCGCCTTCTGCGGCAACATGGACGTGGTGGCGTGGGCCGAGGCGCCGCTGGAAGAACTGGAGCGGATAGTGCTGCGGAAGCTGAACGCGGCCAAGGGCGGCGGCTACATCTTCCAGTCGGACCACTCGGTGCCCGGCAACATCTCCGGGGAGCGCTACGACTGCGTGGTGAAGCTGGTGCGGCAGTACGGGCGGTACCCGCTGCGGCTGGGCGAGCACGACCTGCCGGACCTGGGCTGAGCCCAATATTGTTCAGTATGCACCGCCCGGACCGGGCCACAGGCAGGGGGCCGCTAAGGTCGCGGCGCCACGTTGCCTGTGACTTCAAAAGGGATGGCCGGCAGGGCTGCCAGCAGAATTCTGCGGCCTGCGGCTCGCTGCTGGCCGCCCGCGGGAGTGGCGGATGGCTCCGTGAAGGCCTCGACGATCAGGTTGCCTTTCAGACCCGGCTTGACCTTCCCGGCATCGGTGCGCAGCAGGATGAGCAAGCCGTCCGGCGCCGGTGTCACTTCCTGAATGGAGATGCCTTCCGGCGGCTGGTTCAGCTCGAAGTGAACGAGCTTGGGAAGGGCCCCGCGCGGTCCGAGCAGCCGAACCGGCGCCGTGGCGCCGCTCGGAAGCTTCACCGGCTCGTCTGCCGGGAGTCTCCATGGGATGCGTACGCGGCCGGGCGGAGTGACTCGGACCAGCCAGTCCTGCGAGGCGACCAGATGATGGTAGGCGAAGGCCTGCATCATGTCCTCTGCGGGGACGCCCGGCCGGGACACTTCCCGGCCTTGGATCCGGGCGTGTCCCTCCAGGCGCAGGCTGACGGGTTCGTCCATACGGGTCGCCGGGGCCGCAATGGTGAGCCGCACCTTGTCCTGGCCGGCCGGAATCCAGCCGCCGCTCAACGCAAAACCCCGGGGTGGATCCTTCAGCCGGAGCGCGATGTCACCGGCGAAGCCGTCCCTGCGCAGGGCGTAGGCGGTGACCGTCGCGGAGGTTCCGCCACGGACGTTCACGCTGGAGGGCGCCACACGCAACTCGAAATCGGGCTGTGGAAGACTGAGCCGCAAGCGGTAGGTATACTCGGGGCCGCCCTTGTTCTGGGTGTCGCCCAGGTGCACATAGTAGGTCCCCTTGGCGGGCAAGGTGAAGCGGATGCGGGAGTCGGCGTGGTGTGTGAGCAGTCCGGCGCCCTGATCTTCGGTGTCGTCGTTGGCGGCCAGTCGCCGGCCGGCGGCATCGGTGAGCATGAGCACCGAATCCAGGGGGGAGTCCAGCCGGCGCGCCAGCACTTCCGCGACAATCTCCTGTCCGGCGCGGCCCTCGAAACGCACGACGTCGAGGTCTCCCGGCGAATCGATTCGGCCGTTGATCATGAGAGGGAGCTTGACTGCCTGTGCGCGCTTCGGGTCGTTGTTCGGCTCGCGTTCGAGGCGCTCCGGCAGGGTGTCCACCGCGAAGGGGGCCTGGTTGGAGATCCACTCCCCCTTGCGGACGGCCAGCGAATGGACTCCCTGGTTCTTGTTCTTGAGGTCTTGCCGCACACTGGCTGCCGGGAGATTCCAGCCCCGCAGCTCGACGGTGGTCTTGGAGCCGGCCTTGCCGCCCAACGGGAAGATGCTCGCCAGAAACGGCAGCTCGCCCACGGTGAGGCGGTAGACGAAATCCTCGCGGCCGCGGTAGATGGAGTCGCGGATGGCGAGCACGTATTCGCCGTCCTCGGGGATCTGATAGTGGAGAACGGGATCGGGATTAAAGCGGAAGTCGTCAGCGTAGGCTACCTCTCGGCCACGGGGATCGTAGAGGGTCAGGACCGCTTGAAACCAGCCGGGGACGGCGTCGGAAACATACGGCATCAACCTGCGGGCGCTCACGGCCGCCACCAGGTGCTGGCCCTTGCCGGCGCGGAAGGGGTAGCGATCGACGCTGCCGGGCGCGATCTGGCCGTTCAGAACGGCGGGCAGCGTGATGCTGGCAGGAGGCTCGGGCGCGTTGCTCCGCGGTTGATTGGGTGGTCTGGCGACCGGCTGGCCTGCGACTTTGGCCGGCGGCTTGGAGAACTCGGGAAGCTGGCCGATGCAGAACAGCAGCGGATTCGTCAGCCCCCGCGGCGTTCCAAGCCGCAGTTCTCGCTCGCCGGGCGCCACGCCGGGCGCGACTGTCACACGCACCCGGACGGTCTCGGCAATCGCCGGACTGGAGGGCCTTCTGACGAAAGCGGCGAGTTTCTCCCTGATTTCGGCGATGGTCCTGGCGTCCTCCGGCGCGGCCGGCCGCTTGCCCAGGAGCTCCTTGAGCTGGTCCCTCAGTTTGCTGGCCTGAGCCGCAGTGAGCGGCTTGGTGTGCCCGATCACCGAGGCATCGATGCCGGCGCCGGAAACATACACGCTGGAGACGCCGTCGAGGAATTGCCCGCCCACCGTGACCTCGAAGGAGGCGCCTTGCTGCCCGCCCGCGGGATAGACATAGCCGACCTGCGGCGCGCCCTGCTGCGCGGCCAGCACCGCCGCCATCGCCAGGCTCGACATCGCACTCCACCAGCAGGGACTCACGAAGCGCTCCGAGGTCTACATGATTTCTTGGAGGCGTCCGCCCATCGTCACGCCCTCCGCGGCGGCAGGCGTCACGCGGGCCGGCTGGCCCATGGGATGAGGCAGGTTCGCCTCGGGGTCGATGCCCAGCAGCTCGTACACGCTGGCGATGAGGTCCGCCGGATACACGGGCCGGTCCCTGACCTCTTCACCTTTCGCGTCCGAGGCCCCCACGACGCGGCCGCCCTTGAATCCGCCGCCGGCGACCACGGCGGAGAACACCGGTCCGTAGTGGCCGCGCCCGCCGTTCCAGGGGGATTCCCACTGGACCCGCGGCGTTCTGCCGAATTCTCCGCTCCACCAGACGATGGTGGCGTCGAGCAACCCGCGCTCCGCCAGATCCTGCAGCAGCGTGGCCATGCCCTTGTCCAGCTCGGGAAGTTGCCGCCGCATGAGCTGGAAGTGCTGCTTGTGCGTATCCCAGCCCCGGTAGTTGATGGTGACGTACGGAACCCCGCGCTCCACCAGCCGGCGCGCTACCAAACAGGACTGGCCGAAAGTGTTCCGGCCGTAACGCTCCCTCAACTCGTCCTTCTCCTGGGAGAGATCGAAGACCTTGCCGGCATCGCCCAGGATCAGCTCATAGGCCTGCTCCTCCGCCTCGCGGGAGGCCGCCAGTTGCGCCTCGCCGGGCAGGGCGTGCTCCAGCGTGTTCAGCTTGCGGAGATACTCGCGCCGCTGCTGCTGCCGCTCGTCGGATATGCCTTGCGCAACGACGCCTTCCACGGCGAAGCGGGCCTGGGCCGGATTGCCGCCCGTGGCGAAGGGTTTGTAGCGCGAGCCCAGGAAGCCCGCCTCGGAAAACCGGCCCTGCGGCTCGGTGAGCACAATGTAGGGCGGGATCAGCCCGCGGTATCCGGCGGCATAGCCCTTGAAAAGCGAAACCACCGCGCCGGCGCCTGGGTAGACGTCCCGGCCCCCGGCCATGCGCCCGGTCTGAACCATGTAGGACGCCGTCTCGTGGGAGTTCACTCCGTGCGTCATGCTGCGCAGGATGGAGTACTTGTCGGCCTGCTTGGCGAGCAAGGGAAGCAGCTCGCCGATGCGGATGCCGTCCACGTTAGTGGCAATCGGATTGTTCAGGGGGCCGGCGTAGTCGTGGCCCGCCTCGGGTTTGGGGTCGAAAGTGTCGAGGTGCGCAGGGCCGCCCCACATCCAGATCTGGATGACCGACCTGGCGCGGGCGTTGACCGGGGGCGCCGGGCGCGCGAGCAGCCCGGCCGCTCCGAGAAGTCCGGTTCGCACGGCCTCGCGTCTGGAGATTTCCATGATCATGTTCCTCACTGGTCTCTCAATGCCGGTAGAGAAACTCCGCGCTGTTGACCAAAGCCCAGGCCAGGTCCATCACGGCCTGGCGTCCTCTGGCCACCCCGGACTGGGAGTAGGCCCCCACGGTTTTCAGCTCCTCATCGGTTGGCGGCCGCGAAAGAATCAGCAGGAAAAGCGCGTCTACGGTCGCGCGCGGAGTCTTCGCCTCGCGCAACAGGCGCTGGATCTTCGGGCTGGCCTCGATCTTGCGCTGGATGTGGCTGGAGTTCAGCAGGTGCAGCCGCTGCGCCGCCGAAGGGCGATTGTTGCGCTCCGACTCGAGGCCGGTGTCCCGCGGGGGACGCCCGAACAACTCGAGAAAGGAGCTGGTGATGCTGCCGTCGGGCAGGCTGATGGAGCGCTGGCCGTCGGGCATGACGGTGTACGGCTCGGGGATGGCGCTCGAGTATTGCTCCGTCGTCCCGGTGATCTGGCAGAGAGCGTCGATCAACACCTCCGCGTCCAGCCGGCGGAGCGGATAGTACGCGAAATCCGCCGCGGCCTCCGGATGAGTGGTACGGGGAATGGAGGAAAGCTGGTAGGTCTGCGACTTCAGAATCAGACGGTAGATGTGCTTGAGGTCGTAGCGGGTCGCGATCAGCTCGGTTTCGAGAAAGGCCAGCAATTCAGAGTTCCGCGGCGGGTTATCGGGCCGGATGTCGTCTGGCTCGTGGATGATGCCCCGGCCGAGCAGCCAATACCAGATGCGGTTGACGACGTTGCGCGCGAACCAGGGATTCCTGGGGCTTATCAGCCAGGTGGCGAATACTCCCCGCGGGTCCTGGTCCGGGGCCATCCGGGCGAGGCTCTGATCCGGAAAAGCCGCCGCCGGCGCGCTGCCCGCGGGCTTACCCGGATCGAAGAAGACGATCTCTTCCTTCCACTCCCCGGTCTGCTTGTAGTCTATTCGGGAGAAGAAGGCGGCCATGGAGGCCCGCCGCTCGGGCGGCCACTTCTCCGCGCGCGTTCCCATGAAAATCAGGGCCACCGCCTGCGCGACGGCTTGGGGCTCGCGGCTCTGGATGGCGCGGTAGAAGTTGACCGGAGGAACGCGGAAGTTGCTGCCGCTCTCGGTGAGCATCTCGCGGACGAACCGGTCGTAGGGCTTGTTCTCCCGGATGGAAGCCCGGATCCAGCGGTGATACGCCTGGGCGGCGTTGGGCCACAGGTTGATGGGGAACTCGGCCTTGACGCGCAGCAGATCGCTCCACTTCATGGCCCAGTAGTCGGCGAACTCCTCACGCTCGAGCAGACGGTCCACCAGGGCGGCGCGCTTGCCCGGGTTCTGGTCCGCGAGGAACTGCGACGCTTCCTCGGGCGTGGGCAGAGTGCCGATGACGTCCAGGTAAACCCGCCGCACGAACACCGCGTCGGAGCACAGGTTGGCCGGCTGAATGCCCAGTTGCTTCAAGCGGCCGCAGACCAGCTCGTCAATCTTGCCCTGGGAAGGAAGATCGGCGCGACTCTCGAAGACCGGCGCGAAAGCCTGCTGCGCGCCCGCGCCGGCCAGGAACGGGGCCAGTGCCACCGCGAGCGCCAGCCAGATCCTCATACCTACAGCTTACAGGGACAAACCCGCCGAAAGGACGGAAGTCTCGGCCCCTGCTGCCCGGGCGGCGGCTGATCCAGGCGCTCTCTTGAGAATCCTGGGACAGGCCGGGGTGTCCACGGGGGACACCCAAGCCTGTCCCGGATTTTCATGCTGCCGCAGCCAGGCCATGGCCCTAATCCAGCCGCTTGTGGAAGCGCAGGGCGCTGAAGGTCAGCACCGCCAGCCCGTAACCCAGCAGGGTCACCATCTGGGGCCAGAGCACATCGGCGCCTACTCCCTTCAGGAAGATCCCCCGCACGATCTCGATGAAGTAGCGCAGCGGGTCCAGGTAGCTCAGGTACTGGACCAGCGGGGGCATGTTGCGGATGGGGAAGTTGAAACCGCTCAGCATGAAAGCCGGCATGAAGAAGAAGAAGGCGGCCATGACGGCCTGCTGCTGGGTGCGGGAGATGGTCGAGAGGAACAGGCCCGCGCCCACGGTGGTCAGCAGGAAGATGCACGTGCATCCGAGCAGCAGCAGCACGCTGCCGCGGAAGGGGATGTTGAAGACCACCAGCGCCGCCACGGTGATCAGGATGACGTCCAGCAGCCCGGCCAGGGCGAAGGGCAGGGTCTTGCCCACCATGAGTTCGAGAGGACGTATGGGGGTGACCATCAACTGCTCCATGGTGCCGATTTCCTTCTCGCGAACGATGGCCATGGCGGTGAGCATCAGCGTCACCAGGGTGATGATGTTGACGATGACGCCGGGGACGAAGTAGTTGCGGCTGCGCAGCTCGGGATTGAACCACACCCGGCTGCGGGGCTCGATGCCGGGCAGGGTGAGGCGAACCGGCCCGCCGGCGGTCATGCTGCGGCCCACCAGCCGGGCCTGCTGCTGCTCCACCATCACGCGCGCGGAGTAGCCGCTGATGATCTGAGCGGCGTAGCCGGCCA
>Ga0194112_10008144_pt1 | contig 13542 bp, 7 predicted proteins | sample TA2MahC400mmetaG_FD_146191 | JGI IMG/M metagenome (GOLD analysis project Ga0194112, IMG submission 146191) | Freshwater microbial communities from Lake Tanganyika, Tanzania - TA2015016 Mahale Deep Cast 400m | ecosystem: Environmental > Aquatic > Freshwater > Lake | place: Tanzania: Lake...
GCTGCGGCCGCCGACGTTCGTGGGCGCGGGGAACTATGCGCATCTGGCGCATGACGACCTGTTCTACAAGTCGCTGGTCAACACGGGCTTCTATGCGGCCATTGCGGTGCCGATGGGGATTGTGGTTGCGCTGGGGCTGGCGCTGCTGCTGAACACCAAGATACGCGGGCTGCCGCTGTACCGCACGTTCTTCTATGTGCCGTCGATTGTGCCGATGGTCGCGAGTTCGGTCCTGTGGATCTGGCTGTTCAACCCGCAGTCCGGCGCGATCAATGCGGTCTTGCGGCCACTGATGGCGGCGCTGCACCTGGGGGAGCCGCCGGGGTGGCTGGCCGACCCCGCGTGGTCGAAGCCGGCGATCATCCTGTGGAGCGTGTGGGGCGTCGGCGGGGCGATGGTGATCTACCTCGCGGGTCTGCAGGATGTGCCGCAGGAGCTGTACGAGGCCGCGGAGGTCGATGGCGCGGGACCGTGGCGCAAGTTCCGCAACATCACGCTGCCCTTCATGAGCCCGCACCTGCTCTTCACCTTCATCATGGGCCTCATCGGCGCGTTTCAGTTCTTCACGCCGGCCTATGTCATGACCAACGGCCAGGGCGGGCCGGTCGATTCGACGCTCTTCTACTCGCTGTACCTCTTCCAGGTCGCCTTCTTCGACTTCAAGATGGGCTACGCGTGTGCGATGGCGTGGATTCTGTTCCTGCTGATCCTCGCGGCAACGCTGCTGATCTTCCGAACGTCTGCAAGGCACGTCTACTACGCCGGCGGGGAGAGGGGGTGACGGGGTGAAGGACTCCGGCCGCCGGCGTCCGCTGCTGCAGAGGATCATCCTGCACGCGGCGCTGATCGTGCTGAGCGCGATCTTCCTGGTGCCGCTGATCTGGCTGGTCGGCTCCAGCCTGAAGAGCGATGACCAGATCCGCGCCTTCCCGCCGGAGTGGCTGCCCGACCTGCCGTACTACTCATCGGGGTCGCCCTACGTCGATCGGCACGAGCTGGCGAAGACGCTGCCGAAGGGGGCGGATGATCAGGCGCGGTTCAAGGCGGTGGGGGCGGCGTGGCGGGCGCTGATGGTGGGCGAGGTGACGCTGCGCGGGGAGACGGAGGGGGCCTCGGGGGAGGCGCTCGCCGGCCTGAAGTGGCAGCGGGCGACGGGCACGGTGGATGTGGGGCCGGGCCTCGAACAGGATGGGCAGAAGGGCGACCTGATTGCCTACGGGGCCCACCGCAACGTCGGGCAGATCAGGCAGCTTGGCCTCGCCATGCTGATGTACCGCCGGGACGACGGCAGTGTGGCGACGGCAAGGCCCGCCGCGCTCCAGCCCGGCCCGGCGCGCCCGGGCGCGTACGGGTCGGTGGCGGCGAGTTTCCCCTGGACGGCGCAGCTCGCGCGCTGGGGCAATGTCACGCTGCGGCTGCACGGCGATCGCTCGTGGCGGTACGTGAGAGTGCGGATGGCGACCCCGGACGGTACGTACAGGACGCCGAAGCCGATCCTGCTGTCCTTTGCGAACTGGACGGACGTGATTCTGATCCGCGACGCGAAGGGCGCCATCCCGTGGGGAACGTACCGGCTGGCGGAGGACCGCATCAGGCAGACGACGACGCTGTCGGGGAGAGGAACGCTGGAGCTGGAGGTGCTGAGCGCGTCTCGCTGGCAGGTCATCCTACGGAAGCTCCTCTACAACTACCCGGCGGGGCTGACGTTCATCCCGTTCGGCAAGTACCTGCTGAACACGCTGCTGATCTGTGCGCTGGTGGTGTTAGGGACGCTGATCTCGTGCTCGCTGGTCGCGTACGGGCTGGCGCGAATCCGGTGGCGCGGGCGGAACGCGCTGTTCTACGGGATCATCGCCACGATGATGCTGCCCTTCCAGGTGACGATGGTGCCGCTCTTCGTGGTGTTCGCGCGGCTGGGGTGGGTGGATACGTTCCTGCCACTCATCGTGCCCGCGTTCTTCGGGAACGCGTTCTTCATCTTCCTGCTGCGCCAGTTCTTCTTCACCATCCCCGACGAACTCGCCGACGCGGCGCGGATCGACGGCTGCCGCGAGTGGGACATCTACTGGCGCGTCGTGCTGCCGCTGGCGAAGCCCGCGTTGGCGACGGTGGGCCTGTTCGCGTTCATGGGTACCTGGAACGACTACGTCGGCCCGCTGATCTACCTCTCCGATGCGAGCAAGTACACGCTGTCGCTGGGGCTCGCGACCTTCTCCAGCCAGTACGGCTCCTACCCGGGGATGCTGATGGCCGTCACCGCCGTGATGACCGTTCCCATCATCGTGCTGTTCTTCCTCGCGCAGAGGACGTTCATCCAGGGGATCACGCTGACGGGGATCAAAGGTTAGGCGATACTATGCACGCCTGCCAACAGACCGCAAGGAGCACTGCCGATGCGCACGTTCGCGACCGCTGCCCTCCTGATCTCTGCGTTCATTCTGGCGGGCGTATACCCGCCCACAGCCGTCACTGTGGCTGCTGACGAGGAGGCGTTCTGGCCGCAGTTCCACGGGCCCTTGCGCGACAACATCTCGCAGGAGACGGGCTTGCTGAAGTGGTGGCCGGTGGGAGGGCCCAAGCTCCTGTGGACTGCCCGGGGGCTCGGGCATGGCTTCTCGACCGTCTCCATCGCAGACGGGCGAATCCTCACGGCCGGCGACATCAACGGCAGGACGGTGGTCACCGCGCTGGACATGGAGGGCACGGTGCTCTGGCAGGCCGAGAACGGGCAGGCGTGGACGGGGGATCGCCCCGGCAGTCGAGGCACACCGACGATCGACGGGGAGTTCGTGTACCACGAGAGCCCCCACGGCGACGTCGTCTGCCTGCGGGCGGCGACGGGCGAGAGAGTGTGGGGGCTGAACATCCTGCAGGAGTTCCACAGCCAGAACATCATGTGGGGGCTCTCCGAGTCGCTCCTGATCGACGGCGATCACGTCATCTGCAGCCCGGGCGGACCGGAGGCCAGCGCCGTCGCCCTGGACAAGCGGACAGGGGCCGTTGTGTGGAAGGCTCCGAGCACGGGCGACCTCGCCGGTTACGCATCGCCGGTGCTGGCCGAGCATGATGGACTGCGGATGGTCCTCACCCTGACGCTGAAGGCCGTCATCGGCGTGAATGCCGATACGGGCGACCTGCTGTTCCGCGTTCAGCATGTGTCGTACGCCGACGAGAACATCCTCGCCCCCATCTACCATGAGGGGCACCTCATCGTCACCAGCCTGGCGGTCGGCACCATCAAGTGGAAGCTGGACGTGGTGGACGGCAAGGTCTCGCTCACCGAAGTCTGGCGATCCAAGGAGCTGGACCACCACCACGGGGGCGCAGTGCTCGTTGACGGCCACCTGTACGGGAGCGGCGCGGCCTTCAACCAGGGCAAGTGGATCTGCCTGGATGTGGCCACGGGGAAGCGCACGTATGCCGAGGTCGGCGTCGGAAAGGGCTGCCTGACCTACGCGGACGGGATGCTCTACACCCTGAGCGAGAGCGGCACCATGGGGCTCGTCCCGGCGATTCCAGCGGAACACAAGGTGGTCAGCCGGTTCTACGTCCCCGCCGGGGTCGAAGGCCCGACCTGGGCCCACCCGGTGGTGTGTGGGGGGCGCCTGTACCTGCGCCACGGCGAGTTCCTCTACGCCTACGACATCCGAGGCGAGACACCGGCGGCCGGACAGTAGCCTAAGCCGTCCGCCGGCCCGAGTCACCCGTGCTGATCCACGACCCTACAGGGATCAGGGGTTAGCTGTCTCAGGCACTGTCGGGAGCGACGAGCCCGGCGGCACGTAGGCGCGGACGCCACGGACGAACATGTCGTACGGCTTCTTGGCCCCGTGGGTCTGGTTGCTGATGATGAGGTAGAAGTGCTGCTTCGCGGCGACCTCAGGCACGTACGGTGCTCCGGCGCTCATCTGCTCCACGCCGTCCACCCACCACGTCACCTTCTGCTGCTTCGGGTCGTAGCTGCCGCCGAAGATGTGCCACTGGCTGCGGTCCAGCGGCGTCTGCGAGACGTTGTTCGGGTTCTGCACGTGTTCCGGGTAGCCGTGCTCCTTGGTCCAGACCCCACTCGTGCTGTGGACTGTCCCCGTGAGGCCCGGCCCAAAGCCCCCTTCGTCGATGTCGAGTTCCATGAAGCGCTCGTAGCCCGGCGGGTCGCCCTCGTAGTGATCTTCCTGCTTGCCGTTGTGCTCGGCGGGCATCAGCCACACGGCGGGCCAGTGATCGGGGTCGTTGTCAGAGAGCCGCACCTCGAACTCGACGTAGAAGCCGTCAGGGCCCGGCAGCAGGGGGAGCTTGCCGCCGGAGAAGTCGCGGGAGGTGCTGACCAGGTCGCCGCCGAGAGCCAGCACGAGGAGCCCGTCCTGCGTGCGGTAGTGGTCGAGCGAGGGCCCGTCCCCGCCCCACCACTGCCCGCTGAACCACTTGTAGTCACCGTTCTTGCCCGGCGCGATGTCTGCAGCAGTGGGATGCTCGCTGATGACGCACTTCGTGTAGCCCAACGCCGCCGCGCCCGGGGGCAGGGCCGCGTCCTGGGCTAGGACAGCGGACGCGACACCGGTCACCAGCAGCATCGTATAGGGAATGCGACGCATGGCCGTGCTTCTCCGATCTGCGGTCATCTCGCTCAGTTCGCGACCGAGTTGCTGGCTCCCTCCGTCCCGCTGACTCTCCACGGCCAGACGGGGACCTGGTCGAGGATGACGTAGGAGGCGGCCGCCGCCGGGGCGAAGGCGGGGCGTCGCCGGGAGGCTGAGACCAGAGGAGGTGTACCCATGCGCTATCTGTGGGCGTCGTTCTCGATCCCATTCGAGGTGTACATGGAGCGCCCGGTTGATGTTACGTTCGAGAGCGCCGAAGGCAACCCAGTTCGCGTACGCCTGCGGCGCCCAGCTCCGGGCGAACTGCCCCCGTCGGTTGTCGACGAGGAGCACAGCACGTGGATGGGCATGAGGCAGAAGGATGTGGTCTCGGCTGAGCATTTCACCCACGCAGAGGTGTGGTTCGCCCCCCCCTGGCTGATCCACCGCCTGACCGAGGACGTTTCAGACGCTGAGGCGGCAGCCGCCCTGAAGGCAATGCTCCGGGAGGGGCCTGACCAGGTGCTGTCGATAGTCAACCACCTACTCCGCGTCGCGGCCCGCGTCAGCAGGCAGTTCCAGCTGAGGCCCCTGGTTAGGGATGACATTCGCGACTGGGTGACCGGCGAAGCGGACCAACTCGAACACGAGCCTCATGCGACAGGGCTGATGGCCATCGAGCCGAGTTCAGACCGGCCGCGGGTTTGCAGGAATCTCGACGACGTACTGCCTGAGGTTGAGCGCGCGCTGGATCGCGAGTGCGCTGTGCCTGAGTGGTCCAAGGTCCTTGCCGACGCCGAATGGCTCAATGAGCTGGGTCACCATGACGCCGCGATCGTCTTGTCCCATGTGGCGCTGGAACTGAGGCTGAACGAGCTGCTGCGGTGTCTGTCCGGGCAACACGGGAGCGGGCTATCGGACATTGTGCAGAAGCTCTGCAAGGGTCTGGGTGTCCCATCGTCGGCACACGACAAGCTAAGGCTTGAGGTGCGAAGACTCGAGGTGCTGCGCAACGCCGCCGCACATGGCGGGCGTGGGCGGCAGCCGGCCACCTGGGCTGGGGTCAGGGAGTACCTCGACACGGCCCGGCGCGTGGCGGAGTACTTCGAGGCGGCGTGTTCCGACCGAGACCGGTGACCCTGGCCGCGGGGCGAGCGGCTCCCGCAGGTGCCGAGGCCGATGGGCAGGAAGGCGCCGAACAGGGACTACGGCCTCCGAAGGGGGCGACGGTTGATGTCGAACGACTGGCTGCGGACGGACCTGTGGCGGGCGCACGTGTCGTGGCTTTCGCCGCCCTGGGTGGGGGGCACGGAGGAGGGCCGGAGGGACTTCGACGCCGGGCGCTGGATGGAGGTGATGGAGGCCGGGCAGTACCGGACGCTCATCTTCTACGTCAAGCACCACGATGGCTTCTGCGCCTACCCGTCCCGGTTCTCAACCGCCCAGCCGGAGCGGGACTTCGTGGGCGAGTGCGCCGCGGAGGCGCGGCGGCGCGACGTGCGCTTCCTGTGCTACTACTCGTCCTTCATCGATGAGGTCACGGGCAACGAGCATCCCGACTGGCGGGTGCTCGGGCGGGACGGCGCGCCGGCGCAGGTCTGGTCCTCGGGGCAGTGGCCGGGCGCGTACTGCTGCCTGAACAACCCTGGCTTCCGGGAGCTGGTGCTGGGGCAACTCACGGAGCTGCGCGACCGCTATCAGCCCGACGGCTTCTGGATGGATGTCTTCGAGCCCATGGCGGGAGAGAACTGCTTCTGCCCCAGCTGCCGGCAGAAGTACCGTGATCAGACCGGCGGCGACCTGCTCGAGACGCAGGGCGATGCGTGGTACCAGTCCTGCGTCGTTGATCTGATGCGAGAGATCCGCGCGATCGCCGATGGCAGCGAGCGACCGTGCATCGTCACCGCCAATACGGGCAGGCACATCGCGGCGCTGGACGCGTACTGCGACCTGCTGACGCACGAGGCGTTCACCTCGACGATGATCTCGGCCCTCGGCCGAGGGTTCCGCCCGCTTGGGAAGCCGTTCGAGACCACGTGTCGGCTCTACTCCGCGGTGGGAACGTGGGCGATCCGCGGGCCGGAGCGGGCGCTGCTCGAGTCGATGGCGGCGGTGGTTCACGGGGGCGCGTGCTGCCAGGAGGTGTCGCCGACCCACACGGGCCGCTTCACGGACGATGCCGTCGAGAGGGTGGCGCAGGTCGGCCGCTACATCCGGGGGATCGAGGAGTACCTGGTCGGCACCGATCCCGTCTTCGACGCGGCGATCATCCTGCCGGAGACCTCGTATGGCTCCACGTACGACTGCCCGCGGCCAGGCGGCTGGGATACCGTGTTCACCGAGCGGGACATCCCCTTCGGGTACGTGTACCCCGATGGAGACCTGTCGCCGTACCAACTGGTCGTCCTGGACGGTCGCGTGCCGGCCGACGAGGCTCTCGCGGAGAGGCTGGCCGACTTCGTGCGGGAGGGCGGCAGCCTGATCGTCGAAGGGCAGGCAGCGGGGTTCGACACGCCGGCGGCGCCGATCCTGGCGGAGGTGCTGGGGATTGGGGAGACGAGCGCGCTGGGGGCGGGGACCTACTACCTGAGCGGGCTACGCCCGGACCTCGCGGTTGGCCTCGGCATCGACGACCAGGTCGTGGAGGCCCATGCCTGGCGACCCACGCTGAACGGGGCCGAGGCGCTCGTCACCTACCGGTACGAGTTCGCGCCGCGCCGCGAGGGCTGGCGCACCTACCGCAACCTGCCGCCCGCGCATGCCGCGTCGAGCGACCCGGCCATCTCGGTGAACCGGTACGGCAAAGGGCGGGCCATGTTCGTCGCGTGCGCGCTGACGACGGAGCAGCTACGCACCCGCCGCTACCACGAGCACGACATCCGGGAGTACTCTACTCAGCTTGCGGCCAACCTCGCGCGCTTCATGCTCCGCGAGCCGCTGCTCCGGGGCACGACGCCGGCGGGCGTCGAGGTAGTAGTGAACCGCCAGGACGGGCGCTACATCGTCCATCTCCTGAACCACTACATGGGCGGGCCATACCTCGACAACCGGGAGGGCCTGCTGAAGCTCGCGGATGTGTGCGTGTCGCTCAACGCGAACCGCGTCGGGGCGCTGGGTCGCGCGTTCGAGGTTGCGGACGGAGAGAGCCGGGCGCTGTCCGTACGGCGGGATGGGCAGTGGCTGGAGGTCACGGTGCCCCGGCTCTCGGTGCACGGGCTGATCGTGTGCGAACGGTAGGTCGCGGCGCCGGCGCGGGGCGCGCAGCGGCGGTCAGGCTTCGGCCGCCCGGACGGCCCTTCGCTCTCTCACGAACTTCAGGAAGTACGCTCCCACGAGGCAGCAGACCGCCGCGATGACGAAGTCCACGCGCCAGCCGAGCCCCGGCGTAGCGGCGGTGATTCCACTGCCGATCACGCCGGCCAGCGCCAGCGCGAAGACCTGCGGAACGACCGACGTGGCGTTCCAGAAGCCCAGGTAGCGCGCGACATCGTCCTTCGGCAGGAGGTTGCAGGCCAGAGCCCACTCCACCGCAGTGAAGATCCCGTAGGCCAGACCGCCGGGGATGCCCGCCAGGAGGGCCAGCCGGAAGTTGGGCGCCAACGCGAAGCCGATTCCACTGGCGGCCATCAGGAACTGCGCGACGAACACCAGGCCCCGACGGCCGGTGCGGTCGGAGATCCACCCCGAGGGGATCGTGCTCACAATCGCAGCCCCCACGGCCGGCAGCAGCAGTTGCATCGTCATGCCCTCGGCGCGGTCCTCGAAGCGGAGCGCGTGGGCCACGAACCCATACGTCGCCGGAATGAACATGTAGAAGCCGATGTTGGTGACCGCGCGAGAGATGCAGAGCCAGAAGAAGTCGGAGTGCGCCTGGCGGTCGAACTGGTATGACTCGCGGATGATCTGCCACGTCCCGGCGTCCGGCCGGCTCTTCAGGGGGCGCTCTCGCATCACCCAGCAGGTGTAGACCGTCGTGACGACAATGAAACCCGCCATGCCGATGCAGAGCAGGAAGAAGCGGTGGTCCTTGAACGCCGCAAGCTGCTCCGGGGAGGCGTTCTTGAGGGCCTCGGTGCTGAGCATGACCCCGGCCAGGACCATCCCCCCGATGTCGCCAATAAGCCTTGCGGCCCCCATGAACCCAGAGGCCTTGCCGTGCTCGCGACGGTGGACGGTGTCGGGCATCAACGCGGTGAAGGGACCGAGGGCCAAGTTCGTGAAGAGCTGCACGAGCAGCAGGCCCACGGCGAAGGGCCAGAAGGACTTCGACGCGCCGAGCCAGATCAGCGGCCCAATGGCGAGCACCGAGCCGATCGCGATGTACGGTCGCCGCCGGCCCCAGCGGTTCAGGGAGCGGTCACTCAGCGCTCCCGCAACGATCTCGGTGACGGCGGCAATGGACGCGCCCAAGGCTCCCAGTAAGCCGAAGTAGAAGCCCCACCTTCCGCCGAACCACATCCGCAGCCGGCTCTCCATCCCCATGTGCATCAGCACGCCCCACAAGAGCGTGTTGCTCAGCAGGTAGACCATCAAGGAGAGATGGTGGCGGAGGGGTTGGGGGGGAAGGCTCTCGGGATCGAATTCGTCGGCATGCGGCTCGGTTGCTTCCACTCGGGACGACCCTCCCGGAGGGGAAAGGGGTGGTGAGCATCGGCCCACGGCGTCGCCGGCGTCCGACCGTGGTTCGACGGCCTGTAACGTCTCCCCTCGTAGGGAGTGTGCCCCAACTCCGTACGAAGGAATTGAGCGAGGGGAACCAGTTGTACGAGGAACGCGGTCCCGCCTTTCCGGGATGCGACGTTCGCCGCTACTTGCGGAAGTCTACGCGCGGGTCAAACCCCGGCGGGCGGTACGACGGATCGCTGCTCAGGTACAGGGCAGACAGTCGCGGACCGTTCGGCGCATGGGACGGCTCGAAGGCGACGGAGAGCGTGTGCGTGCCGGCCTTGAGCGAGAGCGAGTCGAAGGGCCCAGCCCACCAGCCGGACATCATCTTGTCGGTGAACCACGTCTCCTCGCCCGGCTTCACGCCGTCCAGGTGGCGCGTCAGCGTGCAGGGGAAGCGCAGCCGCCAGTTCGTGCCCTGAAGCTGACTCCCGTCGTCACACTCGATCCAGAAGAGGGAGACGTTCTTCGCATCCAGCGTCGTGTACCGCGCCCAGACATAGTAGACGTCGTCGCGGGGCACGTCGAACTGCCACGTCGCTCTGGGATGGGGTGCGTCGGCGGCCAAGGCGGTAGGCACGAACGCGCACGCGACGCCCTGCGACTCCGTCGGCTCCAGGCCGCCGGAGAGTGTGGCCTGGTTGATCCCCAGCTCCACCGTCGCGGTCTCCATCGGCGGGACTTCGACCCGAAGCATCGCCGGAGCGGACGCGAGGCCGCGCCTGTTCACCGCCAGGACCTTGTAGTACAGCGTCGATCCGGGCCTGAACCCCCAATCGAGGCCCTCCGTCCCGCGGCCCGAGGTCAGGAGACTCGCGTTTCCGGGCGCGAAGTCCGGGCTGTCACCCACGTGGACCGCGTAGTAGTCGAGGTCGGGCTCGGCCGAGGGCGTCCAGGCCACCCGCACTTGCTGCGGCGTCGCCTCCGTGAGGTGCAGGCCCTGCACTGGCGCTGGTGTGGGGTCGCGGTCGTCGAGGCCCACCGGGCGGTCGGCTGCGTCAGAGGTCAGCATCAGCAGGTCCGCACACAGCCCGTCATCGGTGCTCTCGAGGACCAGCTCTTGCCGCCCATCCAGCAACGGAAGGGATTGGTCGGCCCGTGCCCATTCCCAGTCGGGGGAGCCGATCCGCACCGTCACCTCGCGTCCGCCGACGCGGCACCGGAAGGCGCCCTGGCCGCGTCCCCGCAGCCAGAGGATGTACGAGCCGCTCGCGGGCACGCTGACCTGTAGTGCGGTCTGCCCGGTCACCTCCTCCGGCGCTTCCTTCCACAGGCGCGCGCAGCGGAAGTTGGAGCAGCTCCCGTCGAAGTACTGGCGCATGGGCGGCGTCAGCACGCCCTCCTCCGGGTCGGCGTAGATGCGGTAAGCGGCCGCGTCCCCGGTGCGGACCTCTGCCGAGTAGAGGCCCTCGAGCCCGGAGTGCTCCTCGGCGGCGACGGCGTAGCAGGCGGGGCCGGCCGGCGGCGTGTCGCTGAACTCCGTTGCGGCGATGAGCGCCGGATTGATCCGCTGATAGCCGCGCCCGCTCTGGCTGCTCCGGTAGACGTTGTAGCCCGCGGTCTCCCGCGCGACAGCGGGCGGCTCCCAGGCGAGACGCACGGAGGCGCCTTCGCGCGTCAGGGTCACGTTGCGTGGGGCTTCCGGGCGGCGAGTGACGGCCACATGGACATCCGTATCGCCTAGCACGTCACACATGTAAGCGATCTTGGTGGCGTCGGGGCTGATGCGGGAGTACGTGTTGCTGTCCCACGAGTTGCGCGAGGTGAAGTCGTGCACGATCTGCAGGACGGTGCCGGTCTCGTGGCCGTCGATCAGCAGCCGCTTGCCGGCGACCGCGCCGTCCGTGCCGTTCGTCACGAGCCACCGATCGTCGTCGGAGAGCTGGCCGTAGTCGGAAGGCACATCGGCCGTCCAGTTCGACCAGATTCGCACTTGGTCGCCGTTCGTCTCGTCACAGGGCAGCAGGCCGACCTTGTGGGTCAGCATCATCGTGCCATAGCGCCCGACCACGACGCCGCGCCCGAAGATCTCGTGGCCGCCATACGTTGGGTAGTGCATGAGCCGGATGTCGCCGGTGGCCAGGTTCATCCGCCACGGCTGGAAGAAGTAGCACCGCTGCCAGGTGATGCTGCGGTCCTCGTCGCAGTAGCTCGAACCCTTCATCCGCATCGGCAGCGGCACGCGGCGCACGCGCTGATCGGGCGGGGCGGCCGGGTCGATGAGGTAGATCGCGCGCCCCTCCTTGAGGCCGAGGATCAGCTTGCCCGAGTACGGTGAGGGCCCGAATTCGGAACCCCCCTCATCCGTGCTGTCCCACTCGGTGACCATGGTTGCCGCGCCCGTGCGCAGGTCCACCGACTGGATGACGTAGTGCGCCTTGCCATCCGCCTCCGAACTCTGAAGGAGGTACATCACCGAGGGGTCGGCGCGGGTCATCACGGGCGCGCCGCGGAGGTCGGGGAACTCGCGCATGGCCCCCTTCCCCAGGTCGTAGACGACGAACCCGCGGAAGCTCCGGTTGTAGATGGGCAGGATGGACCCGTCGGCATTGAACTTGTCGGCCATCTCCAGGCGCACGCTGCGCGTCAGCTTCCAGACCACCGCGCCCGTGCTCGTATCGCGGAAGATCGCCTTCTCCTCGGGCATGTCGAGCCGAACGGGGGCACCGGCGCGGGCGTTCAGGGCCTCCAGGCCGTGGTAGGGCTGCGGCTCGCGGCGCTCCAGGCGCAAGTCCAGGCCGGCGGGGATGAAGCCGGCCTGCTCCTCGGGGGTCAGCGACTCGACCAGTCGCACCTCGTCCAGCGTCACCTTCCCGCCCGTGTTCAGGAAGGTGAGCCGCAGCTCGACCGGCTGTTGGCCCTGCAGGCTGCCCTTCTGCAGGTCGCGGAGGTCCACCGCGTGCAAACCCGTTGTGTAGCAGGCCTTCGTGTCCCAGCCGTTGATGCCGAGGGCCATGTGGGTGCCGGCGAAGGTCACCCGCGCGACGAGGTAGTGGTACCGGTCGAAGTCGACGGTGACGGGGTACTTGCGGTGGATCATCGCGAGGCCGGCGGGCGTGTTCTTGTCCCAGTCCGGCCAGGTCGGCGCCCAGGCGGCCGACGCTCCCGTCATGAAGGTGCCGGCGAGGGTCGTGAACGTCGTCTGCTGACCGTCGCTCGTGATCGACTCCATCCCCGTCAGACCGGGCCAGTCGGCAATCTGCCACTCACCCGGGACGGAGAAGTCCTCCACGAAGCCGACGCGCTGCGCGCACACGCGCACACTCCAAGCCGCGACGAAGCCCACGAGCCACAGCCGAGTCTTCACGGGGTGCGTGCCTCCCTGAGTGCCGTGGCGGTTAGTGAGTCACCCGTAGACACGGAGCCAGTGGGGCGGGCATTCCTGCCCGCCACTGCCTCTGGCGGGCAAGAATGCCCGCCCCACCGGTCCCGTGTTTCTGCGAAGCGCGATAGGAGTTCCGGGGCCCTATCCGCTTCCCGCCAACCTAACCGTCTTGAACCGCATGGTCGGCATCTTGGCGCCGGGCTCTTCGCGGTAGTCGGAGGAGATCGCATCCAGGCCCTGGAGGAACTCCAGGAAGGAGCCGCCCAGGGCGGCGTTGCGGATCGGGTAGGCGATCTCGCCCTTCTCGATCTTGAAGCCGAAGTCCAGGGTGGACGAGAAGTCACCGGTCGTGCCGTCCGCGCTCGGGCCGCCGGCTGTGACGTAGAGGCCGTCATCGATCTCGGCGATGAGGTCCTTCGCGGGGCGTGTCCCGAGGCAGACGTTCACATTGGTGGGGCTGATGCCGTCGCCCGCGGAGTGGCCGGTGTTCGGCTCGCCGGCCTTGTTCGCGGTGTAGTGGTTGTGCAGATACGAGACCAGCACGCCGTCCTGGACGATAGTCAGTGGCCGGTGCGGTACCCCGTCCGCATCGCAGCGGCTGGAGGAACGGCCGCGCGGGATGAGCGCGTCGTCGGTGATCGTGAGGATCTCAGGGGCGATCCGCTGGCCGCGCTTGCCGATCAGGTACGAGCGCTTCCGCTGCACATCCTCGGCGTTCGCCTGGCTCGCGATGGAGTAGTAGATGCTGTCGGCGGCCTGCGGGCCGAGCACGAGCGGGTAGTCGCCGGAGGGGATGTCGCGGGCATCGAGGTACTCCAGCGCGCCCTTGGCTGCGACCTTCCCGATGCCCTCCGGCTTGAAGTCCTCCATCACGCGGCCGTAGGTGTGCTCGAACCACGTGCCCACGCTGTCTCCTCGCCGCACCACCGCGCGAATGTAGCAAGAGAGGCCGCTGTAGGGGGTAGTCACCTGCAC
>Ga0194112_10008145_pt1 | contig 13541 bp, 12 predicted proteins | sample TA2MahC400mmetaG_FD_146191 | JGI IMG/M metagenome (GOLD analysis project Ga0194112, IMG submission 146191) | Freshwater microbial communities from Lake Tanganyika, Tanzania - TA2015016 Mahale Deep Cast 400m | ecosystem: Environmental > Aquatic > Freshwater > Lake | place: Tanzania: Lake...
TGGGTCTCTGTGGCGGCTGTGGCACCGGATCGCGTGCCGGGACGTAACAATAGTCCACGGTGAATTCAATGCCACCGCGACCGCCGCGAGAAAGGCTCCGACTACGGTCGGTACCAATTGATGTTATTCGCTCACCGAGACGCCCGATATTAACCCACTCGCTCCCAGTCCAGCGGCGGAGATCACCGGTACGCAGGTTTGCCTGAAGATGCAGCCGGCGGTTATCATTGGGATCAATATCAAGGCTGTGCGGTCTGTACAAGGAACTCGGCCAACCACTCACGCTTGTTGTCCAAGCGTCAATATCGTCATCATCCCAGAGGCCGAGAATCATCTCAACCACTTCGCTGTTCTTGATAACTTCAGAGGTATAAGGGAATGTCCATACGTCATATCCGAGATAAGCACCGGGCCGGACCTCATCCTCATCGCCAAAATAGCCCGTGATGAAATCTTCGTAGCGCCAATCCGGTTTACTCGGATCAACCATGGTCAGGGAAACGAAGAGTTCGGCGTCTCCGATATCATCGGGGCTATCCAGCGCGGCAGCCCTGTGGACGGTAAGCTTTATCGCGGAATAAGGTTCGGTCTGCCAGTTTTGGTGGAATTTGTAAAGTAATCCTGCGGTCAACTGTTGGGCCAAGGGAAGCAGCACAGAATATACATCTCCATAGGCACTTTCACGATCATGAGCCCAGCCCCACCATCTGGTGATTTCATCAAGCCCTCCCCTTGAGTTGCGGGCGGCGCCACGGGCGAAGTCCGAAGCTAAAATATCGGGGAAATAGGTAGTTCTGGACGGGTCGCCGGGGTACGCGGTGGTGGCAATGTACCTCCGGCGTTCCATGACTGAATCTGCGGTGTTTTCGTAAGCCTGATGCAGGTCGGCGACTCCATAGCTATCTGCGGCATGATGGGGCACCGTTAAATCCTGAACCATGTGAATTGCTTTGCCCAGGTTTAAATAGGCATCATGAGTATTGCCTTCACGCATGGCTTTCACGGCCATGGCGTAATACCAATCGGACAGTCTGTCGGCGGACGGCTGGGGGCCCCGGAGGGCAAATACTCTATTGGAATCCCCGTCTCCCGGTACCAGGCTGGTCCTGATATTGATTAAGCCAAGGTACCCCAGATATATCGTTGTATCCGGGCCGTGAAGCAGCCCTATTTTAAGTCCGGACTGGGCAGGATGCGCCCCCGGGTTGTAATAATGGGTATTACCGGCGGTATTCCAGTCAGCAGCATCGAACCCCGCAATCTCAAGAAGTATACGGCCGTACTCATCATCGACTTGCCTGATGCCTTCCAGCAGGGCTTCCAGGTTTGCCGTGGCGTTTGCCGTAGTGGCTATTTCGTGATATCCGTCATTCCACAATATTTGGATGGCCTGGCGCAGGATGAGGGCATGGCCATCATCAGGGCCCTGGTTGTAAGCTTTTACCGGAATTGGGCCGAGGATAAGAACCGTCAAAAGAACCGGTAACAGGAGATATGCCACCTTCCTCATTGCGATTCGTTCTCCCGCTGAATGTTAAACTGACTATTGTGAAAAAAGCTTGATTCCACCCAAATAATACTATTCTTAGTCTACAATATCAACAAGTATGAAGGGAGTAGGTGGTGCTGCTTTTTATCGCATCGACGCAAAGAAACCTGTGAAATACGGGACCAGCCAGATTGCCCACACAATCACACTAAAGCGGTGAAAGCTGGTAATAGCATTCTCGTCTTTACGCAGGAGCACAACGGTAGCCCAAACCGCATGAATGACCATCAAGATAATCGCAGCTAGTCCGGTGATGCTATGAATATCGGTATCAATTCCACCGGCCATCTCAAACATCATGCCGGTCCCTGTAGTATCGAAAGCGAGACCACCCCAGAAAAAGACCAGATGCCACCTCTTCAATCTTCCGGCCAGCCTTTCGCTCCAGACACCGATAGAGTAGAAGACGAGCGATAGACTTATAAAGATGGTAGAGATCGGCAGTTCACCAGTCATTGCTAACAGCTGGTATAATTATACGGGAATTATAATGAATTATTGGATGAAGTCATCAAAGGGTTGAACTTTATGAGTGTTTGTTAAGATTCGTGTCAAGGGCTAATCCGACTATCCTAGCCGCGCATCAAACTCTCATCGTTCCGGCCCCACGAACTAAGAAGGCGAGCCTCAGGTGGTTCTTCTTCATTTGGCACCACAACAGTGCTTGAACTTTTTACCGCTTCCACAAGGACAGGGGTCATTCCGCCCCGGTTTTTTCTCAGCCCTCGCTGGGGTGGGAGGTTTGATAGCTCTCTCAAGATCAGATATATCCTCGGGTTTGTACGGCTCAACCCCCGCGATGAAGTGCCAGCCGTGTTGTTCACATATCTCAGCGATCTCGCCAGCTCTTTCTTGTGTCTGAACCCGAACTATGATTGGTTTTTTCTTCGAGCCAAGCTTAGGCATATTCACTCCTGAGCGAGAATGCAAGTGCTACCAGCAAGCATGCCCAACGGTATTATATGTCGTCCGAGCACAATTTGCTAGCGGCGGTGACTGGGGTTGGCTGTTGTAAAGGAACGGGGTGAAGACACAAAACCGAGAGTTGTTCACCCACATTCACTGTATGAGCTTCGTTCACCTTAACAGTGTCGCCATCTTCTATCTCCGCATTACCAAATTCGACTTTTGGAACTAATGATGGCAATATCACGATGTATAGGAGCAGGTGGCCGTTTTCACTATACCGGCCCCTGGCGCATGTTGTTACGGCTTGCTGCCTCAAACTCCTGTTTTATCTTCTCAGCCTCAGTCGAAAGCCTAGCCCACTCTTCGGTAAGTGAGCCAATGATCTCTTTAAGGCGGCGATGCTTCGCCACATTTTCAATGACCTCGGCACTATCACTGTAATGTTCTGGATCAGAAAATAAGCTCTCACATTCTCTAACCTGCGCCTCAAGCTGGGGAAGCTCTGCCTCAATCTCGGCGATTCTCTTTTTGATAGGCGCACTGTCCTGGTAATATTTATTTCTCAGTTCACCCTCAATCTGCTTTTGTCGGCGCCGTACGTCTCTCGCTGAAATTCCCTTTGTTCTAAGGTCTTTGAAGTCCTCATCTTCTCTCTTTGTTTGAGACTCTTTCCAATTAAGAAAACTATCATAGTCTCCCGGGAACACCAACAAATTGCCATCTCTTATCTCGATAATCTTATTTGCAATCTGATGAATCAGCGTACGGTCATGGGTTATGAAACAGAGCATCCCACGGTATGCCTGCAAGGCGTCAGTCAGTATCTCCCGTGAAGGAATGTCAAGATGGTTGGTAGGCTCATCCATCAGTAGGAAGTTTGTTGACTGCGTTAGCATTTTGGCTAGCGCCAGCCGACTCTTCTCACCGCCGGAGAGAACAGAAACCTTCTTGTAGACATCATCGCCGCTAAAGAGAAAGCCCCCCAGAATGGTTCTCAGCCTTTGCTCTGGCTCGTCTGGGGCAACACTCTGAAGCTCGTCAAGCAAAGTGTTTTCCGGGTCAAGAAGCTCGAGCTGGTGCTGGGCATAGTAAGTAGCTGTGACATTATAGCCCAGTTTGCGCTCACCCTTGTCAAATGGAATTGCTCCCGCCATAATCCTGAGCAACGTTGTCTTACCAGCGCCATTGGGGCCGATCAAAGCTACCCGGTCACCGCGATATAGACTTAGATTGAGGTCACGATAAACAACATTGAATCCATAAGCCTTAAAGACGTGCTCGAGGGTAATAACTGCCTCTCCACTTCTTACCGGTTCGGGGAAGGAGAAGTGAATCTTCCTGGTTGCCCTTGGTATCTCCTCCCTTTCCATCTTCTGAAGTCGTTTGAGTCGGCTCTGAACTTGAGCTGCTCTTCTCTTATCGGCACGAAACTGGTCGATGAAACGTAGTTCCTTCTTCACTTTTTGTTCCTGACGTTTGGCAGTAGCTGCCTTGACATCCAGTTCCTTCTGTCTGGCTTCAACGTAAGCATCGTATCTCCCGGGGTAAAAAGTGACCTCATTTGGCTCAATAGCCAGTATTCTACTCGCTACCCGATTAAGGAATGCACGATCATGCGAAGTGACCAGAACTGCCCCATGGTAAGCCGTAAGGTAATTCTCAAACCAGATGCAGGACTCAATGTCAAGGTGGTTTGTCGGTTCATCAAGTAGGAGCAAATCAGGGCTGAGAAAAAGCAACTCGGCCAAGGCGGCACGCATTTGCCAACCACCGCTAAACTCGGCTAAAGGACGATTGAAATCCGATTCCTTGAATCCCAGGCCGGAAAGAACAACTTTGGCTTCATGTTCAGCATTATAGCCTCCAGCCGCCTCAAATTCGTGCTGAAGTTCCCCCAACCCATGCAACAGCTCTGCCGAATTCTCTTCACTCGTGCCCTCTGCAAGAGCTGCTTGCAGAACCTCGATCTGGTGCGAGAGGCGGTTTACTCTTGTCGAAGCCATGGCAACATTTTCCAGTAACCGACGCTCGGATAAGGCTTTGACATCCTGTTCCAGATAGCCAATGGTCGTGCCTTTGCGCATGGTCATGCTTCCTGAATCCGGTGTTACCCTGCCAGTCATAATCTCAAACAGGGTCGTCTTCCCCGAGCCGTTGGGCCCGATAACAGCGATGCGGTCTCTTACCCCCACGCTAAAGGTGACAGCACTAAATAAGATTCTATTGCCATAGGCTTTGGATATACTTGAAACGCTAATCATTCTGAATCTACGATTTTGATTATACAGGTTCAAACCAGGGCAGGGGAAGCACGAGGGCTAGACGGACACCCAGACAGGTTCTTGTTTAATATCGCACTCGACAGTCACGACAGTGTTGGTTACGTGAATCATCTTTATGTCACTGCTTCGGGCATCATTAACCAAAAGTCAGGAATGTGCAGGGAAAACTCTCGGCATCACACCTTCCGTCAGAAGGTTCAATCTGCCGTTCTGCTGGTACAAAAAACCGGGCTTGCCGGTATGATACTGGCGGATTCTCCTTTCACAATTTTTCGGCGGTGCGTCCACCCGAAGCTTTCCTAAGTCTGTTGTTGATTGTAATCCCAAGACCCTCATTCGGAACCAGATGAGCGACGATGACGTCGAGGTTCTTGGCATCAAGCCGGCGTAGAGCGCTATATAGATTGGAGGCTGCTTCGTTAAGGTCACAAGACTGGGAAAGTACCTCTATTGACACGTAGGAGTTAAACCGTGGTGAAGGTCCGAAAGACAGTAAGCCGACGCGACCACTGATGGTTACCTGCTCATCGTGATCCGCCAGGATTAAAGGCGTTTGTGGTGAGTAATGACGTGGCAATTGTCCCGGACTCATTGGACGCCTTTGCTCTTGTTCTATCTGACCTACCGGTCCTATAATACGCTCAATTTCCTCCATTGGGATACCACCCGGGCGCAGAATTCTCGGTTGCTCGTCTACAAACGATACGATTGTGGACTCTACTCCTACGCGGCAGGGACCACCGTCAAGAATTACGCTAACTTTCTCTCCCAGTTGCTCACGCACATGGTCAGCCGTCGTTGGGCTGATATATCCAAAGGGATTAGCGCTCGGAGCCGCAATCGGCACACCAGATTCCCGAATCAATGCCATAGCCAGCTGATTATCGGGCATGCGTAGGGCAACACCGGGAAGGCCTGCCGTGACGATTTCAGGAATTCTGTTGTTCTTCGGCAGTATTAAGGTTAAAGGCCCGGGCCAGAAATTCTCAGCAAGCCTTCGTGCTGCTGCCGGGAATTCCTCAACAAGGGATTCTGTTTGGGCAATATCGGCGATGTGAACAATGAGGGGATCAAATCTGGGTCGGCCCTTCACCTGGAAGACCCGGGCTATGGCTTGGGCGTCGCATGCATTAGCGCCAAGGCCGTAGACCGTTTCCGTAGGAAAAACTACCAGCTGCCCTTGCCTAATAGCTTCCCCTGCGCGACGTAACTCTTCTTTTAAGTTCTCTATTTTGTTGTTATAACGTGCCAGGGCTAGTATCCAGTCTGCAGCTTCCTTGAGCCGTGGAACAACAAGCGATTCAGGGGGTAGCTCCTGGAGATGCTTTTGACCATGCCCGGTAAGAACGTAGATACCGCAGCCTCCTACGTTATTTGCCAACTCCACGTCATGAGGGTGATCGCCCACAACAATCGATAAACTCAAGTCTATGTTCCATCTGTTGGCTGCCTGGTAAAGGAAGTGGGGTTTGGGTTTGATACACAAACACTCATCCTCGCGCCGGTGCGGGCAGACATAGACATCTTGAATGACTACGCCAGCATCCGCTAAATGCGATATTATGTGGTTATTTACGCCATTAACATCACCCAAAGTCAAAGCACCATCCGCAACCCCGGATTGGTTAGTGATAATGAAAAGAACAAACTCATCTTGGAGTCGCTTAAGCGTTTCTACGGTGTCCGGTATGAATGCAACTTGCCACCCATTGCGAAGGTGCCCACAATCCTCGATAATCGTACCATCGCGGTCTAGAAACAGACCGGCTCGTCTCTTCATCTTGTTTTCCCTATCTGCATCAATAGATCAAAATAGATATAAAATGATTATCCACACTCAGTGACAATCAGCAAAGCAGTGTATAAGGTGATTGATATGGAATCCCGCCAAGCCAATATTAATTATAGCATCGTTTAGACAACGTAGCACCGTATGCATAACCCTTTCTTCTGGAGAGGCTGCGTAGACGCGATGATTATGGTACGGCGGCTAATGGGGCAGGAACCATCAGCAATGACGGCTGAATAACGCTTCACATTGCACAGAAAGCCAGATTGAGACTGCCGAAAAAGTCCCATCTTCCTTAGAAAAAGAAGGATTCAGGGGGATATTTAAGCTTAAATCCCTCTTAATTTCCCTTTAAGAAAGGGTGGAATTGGGAAAGGAAAATACCTTTTCGGCACTCTCAGATTGTTTTGTAGAGGCTTGGCATTCCATCCTCTTTAAACGGTCACGGCTTGCTCTATTTTATTATTCGAGCTATGCCTATCGCCAGAGCCACCAAGGCGATGACGATTATCGTCCAGATCGTAACCGGCACGCGCTTGTTGATTTTAGCGAGTCTGCGTTCCGATGCTCTCCTCCGCTTACGCCTGCTACTCATGACCTAAACACCTCTCACCCAACCCCCGGCTATCTGTGGTTCATCTTTCAAATATTCAGGAAGTGAATTCTGATAATACTACCTCTATCTTACCGCCAGTAAAGTTATGTCCCTTTTTAAAGTTAAAAAACAGGTTTGTTCGTTCCTGCTCAATCACTTCAGTCTCTGGATAAATGTGTACAGCGCGTCGAAGTAAGCCTGCCCGCCGACCAGGTAAGTGTCATTGTGCCCGGCACTGTGTATGGTGTAAAAGGACTTGTCGCCTCCGGCCGCCTCAAATAATTTGCGCCCGGCTTCAAGGGGGACGATATCATCATTATCCCCGTGCAGCACCAGCAAGGGAACATCTATCTGCGCCATCTTTGATAGAGAGTCATATTTGGTGCGGAGCAGGGGCCACACCGGCAGGAAGGGGTAAAGGCGGCGGGCCATGTAGGGTACGGAGGGGAAGGGCGATTCCAGTATGAGAGCGGCGGGCGGCTGCCGCGTCGCCAGTTCGACAGCCACGGCCGCCCCCAGCGACCGGCCAAAGTAGATAATCCGGCTATTGTCAATGTCTTCCCGGGAGTGCAGGTAGGCAAGGGCAGCCTCGGCATCCAGGTAGGTGCCCTTCTCTGAAGGACGCCCCTCGCTGCGCCCGTAGCCCCGGTAATCAAAGAGAAAAACGCTGACACCAAGTTTTTGGTGGAGAAGCGCCAGGTTTTCCAGCCGGTGGCTGATATTGCCGGCATTCCCGTGGCACCACAGCCAGGTCAAGCCGCTTTCCCCCGGCGCAAACCAGCCGTGCAGCCTGACGCCGTCTTGCGTAACAAAATATACCTCGTCAAACGGCAGCCCCAGGCTTGATGGCTCCGCTTCCAGTTCACGCAGAGGAAAATAGATGAAATGATTTTCAATCATACCGGTATAAGCCACCCCCAGCAGTAACGCCAGGACGAGCCCGAAGACCAGCAGCCGGGAAACAACTCGCCGCCTTAGAGATTTCATCCTTACTTACTATTGCCCTGCCAGAGCCGCGCCACAACATCTCTCAGATGATACCGCACAAAGGCATACACCGCCAGCGAGAAAAGCAGCACCCCGAGAGCGGTGAAGAGGGCATCGGGCGGATGGTAGCCGGTTACTGTTCCTGACACTGTCCTGGCGAGAGACATGTCGCGGCTCCACTCAGTCATCACCATCTGGCGGAGCCACCGCTCCAGGTCGCTCAAGATACACCCGGGAGCCGCCATGCTGCCCAGCGTTACAGCCATAGTCGGCCAGAAGACCAGCGCCAGCTTCCGCAGTCGTTGCATCCTGCCCATAGCCGCCACAACCACACCAGCTCCCAGTAACAGCCAGAGCAGGATATGTACTACCAGCACTATATCGGCAAAGAGCCACCACATGATGCCCCCAATAATCTCAAAGCTTTCATTCCGGCTTATGAAATCTTACCATCTGCTTCAGCATAACCGTCAACTCAGGCCAAACGCTTTCTTGACCTTGACTCAGTGTAAGTCTTTGGTTACCCTTAAACCATGCTGCCCGGTAAAAATAAACGGTCATTCGAGCTATTCTGCCTGGTTACTACCATCATCGAGGAATTGGTGCTGGTAGCGGTCCTGCTGTGGCTTCTGCCCCAATTCGGCATCAATATTCCCATCTGGCTTTTCATCGTGCTGGTGCTGACATGGGCTGGCTGGTCTTACCTGACTTATCGGCTGGGGAAGAGTGCCATCGGCAGACCGCCTGCCGTCGGTCCTGAGGCAATGGTCGGCACTATCTGCCAGACCACCACGCCGCTATGTCCGAAGGGGTATGTTCAGTCGGGTACCGAAATATGGCAGGCATGTTCGATATTCGGAGATATTGACGCCGGGGTTGAGGTGGTGATTATCGGTATAAAGGGACTGACCCTTTTCGTTACACTCTCCTCAGATACTGGTATAAATAAGACCCAGAACCAGCTTTCTGAAGGCGCTGGATACCATGATGGTCTGTCTTACAACAGGTTGTAGCAAGTCTTTAGGCGCTCATCGACGACAGGTGCTTTATCCTTTTCAGCATATTGGGGTGGGTGGTGAAAAGCTCCATCATTTTGTCTGACGTGCCCAACCGCACCTTCTTCTGGCGCAGGTCAAGGAGTTCATGGTAGTCAATAACACCATTCATGTCCCGGTCGATCTGGGATAACTGTTTAACCTCGTACCAGGCCCGCGCTGGGTCATTGACGAAGAAAGCCCGCAGACCCTCCACCCTCTTAAGTTCCTCCTTGCTGCCCAGGCGCGCACTGCCGTAGGACAGCTTATAGAGGGCGGTCGCCATGTGGTGAGGCATGCTCCCCAGCCGGACGCTGCCCTGGTCGGCATAGTACTCGCGTATACGAGAGCCGTAAAGCACCAGGAGGTTGGTCAAAAAGTACATGAGAAAGGCCCCGATGCCGATGAGTGCGGCATACCCGCCTCCCTGCCGGTTGCCGCCCAACATACCGCCCCACATCGTTCTCAAGGCAATCCAGTACATGATGAGGGGAATGGCGGAAAGCAGGGTGATAATCACCATGTCGCGGTGCCTGATGTGGGAAAGCTCGTGTCCAATTACGGCTTTGAGTTCATCCCGATTTAGCAGCTTTAATATTCCCTGGGTCACGCAGACCCGTCCGTCCTTCTGCGTCCGGCCAAAGGCGAAGGCGTTAGGGATATTTAGCTGTGATATGCCTACCTTTGGCTTGGGCAGGTTTGCCTTTTCAGCGAGCTCGGCAACCATCTGGTGTAGTTCTGGCGCTTCCTTCTCGGAGACCCACTTTATCTTCATTGTCCAGCCGACGATGGAGGGGCCGATAAGATACTGGAAGCCGAGAAAGACAAAGGCTAAAACGATGTATGAGATAGCGTTACCGGCGCCCATCCAGGCGCCGACGCCGGTGATAACGCCGTAAAGGATACCGAATAGTACAGCCACCAGTAAGAACATCCTGGTTTGCAGCCACATATTACCCCTCCGCAAGTCACGCTACTTATTTATTCTTATGATACGATTATAACCTCGTGGTGGTCAACAGTATTGTAAAGCACCCAAGTAACCTTACATCTTGAAAGTGCAATATGCCCCGCAAATATCATAGAATAGGGAACGTCCGGGTTTGACATTCACTTGCCAGAAAGGATACCCCCTCTCATGATAGATAGGGAGAAAGCAAAAAACAAATTCCTGGAGAATGTTGAGCGGTTGTCTTACTTACCATTCGTTACCGACAGTGAGATGGACGGACTCTTTGGGGAAGAGGTAGCCATGGCCCTCATGAAGTTGGACCATTATAACCGGAGAGAACAGATTTGCGTACGCTGCGAGAGCAGGTGCTGCCAGGCAACTGGGTGTGAGTTCTACGCCGTCCAGTTTACCAAATGCCCAATTCATGACCTTCGGCCGGCCTTTTGCCGCCTTCACTTCTGTTCTCGGTTTCAGCCAGCAATGGGGTCATTGACTGCAGAGCTCAGTGAGATATTCCTTGACAACCTATCAGTGGCTGAGCATGATGGGTGTGCTGCGGTTCAGCTGTTCGATAGTCCACCTTTTGCCAGACACACACCAGACCTGATAAACGTAACCTCTCTTCTTGTGAATGCCGTTCGAGAAGGCAGACTTGACCCTCAATATGCGGAATTGGAAATTCATCAGGATGCAGAGAAGTATCTGGCAGCTCGGATATCTGGGCTGATGGAGTTACACCGAGAGCAGGGATAAGCGGTAAGGAGGCAAACTATGAAGTCAGCCACAGACTATCTCTGGTTCAGTACCAAAAGGCACAGAGTTAGTTAGTGCTGTGACTTTGACAAACTGCCCCTTTGCTAGTGTTACCATAACAGCATGAAAGAGAAACATCGCTGGCCAACGACAAGCATTAGAGTCAACCACGAAGTTCTCCATCAAGTCCGTGTTACCGCAGTTACCCGTAAGAAGACGCTGGGGCAATGGCTGGCAGATTAGGGCTACTCTGAGGACAGCACACTTTGTGTCGTCATGGCCTCAGGAGGCAGCATCTCAGCCAGGATTTTCTCCAGGGCCATGGTATGGCTACATAGTCCCCAGCTAGAGAAGAATGAGCAGGAGCAGTGCCACTTGCCGTCTCTGTAGCTCGTGTCATAGGCGTTATTATCCCCACGGAATTTAACTGCGAATTCTGAGAAGGTGACCCGACCCCTTTCCTGAGCATAGCGGTTGGCTTTTTGGATTTTCCCAATCAGGCTCGACCGCATAGCTGTTCCCTCCCTAAACTGAGAGGCACTGGCTCATTGAAGAATAGTGCATCTTCACATTGTAATGGTTTGTTAGACGCATGTTGATGACGACCTTATTTCAAAAGCTTCAATTTATTCAATTCTACTCTCTTTTTGTCAACAATTCCACGGGTGGTGCCTGTTGGATTACATCCATTACGGGCGACGTTTACACATACGCGCAACCATATTTTCCCCATCGAGCTAGTTGAGATTCAACGATTCATCTGCAAGTGTGATATGAGATACATTTCTGACTGCAAGGCCAGATTGAGCCGTTTTTTAGCTCGTAAGCTGGGCAAAAGTCATGTTTTCCATAAACCCATTATCGCCAAACCGCACAGTCCAAGACCAGCAATAACTGCCCCAACCCAACCCACTTGGAACAAGGTCGTAACAATGGCACCGCTGATAATTACCCCGGCCATGATAGAAAAGAAAGCACGTCTGAACTTCATACCGAGCAATGACGCGGCCATGGCTCCTGTCCAGGCACCAGTCCAAGGCAGTGGTATAGCTACGAATACCATCAAACCAATTCTCTCGTATTTCTCAATAGCCGCCGTGTGGCGCTCAGTATGACGGACCAAAGGGTTCACCAGCTTTTCTCCCAAACGTGCCCGCCTGATACATTTCACCAACGCCTGAAAGAACAACAACAGGAATGGTACCGGTATTAGATTACCAATAATAGCCAGGCATAAAGCTTGATACCACGGCAACTGAAATATCCCGATCCCTGCCGGAATACCACCGCGGAGTTCAAGTATTGGCAAGGCAGAAATGATGACAATCATCAGTTCGCCGGGTATGCCAAATCGAATTAACTCATCGACCATCTGGGTGATCAGCCATTTTTGTTTTCGGTTGTTTCTTTCATGTTCGTCATAGGCTGTCTATCCTGAAACGGTAAAGTTGGCTCCTTGGAGAGCCTTCAGGAACGGTTTGCTGCCTAACGTTCATACTGGACGGACCTGATTATTAGATAGAGACTCTACTACAAGAGTAGAACCGACTATAGTCATAAACTCAACTTCATACCCACTGTCGTTATGCACTAGAACAACTGTTCCTACATCGCCTTTTTTCAACCCATGCTCAGGTAAGTCAATGGTTAAGACGACATTATCAAGCTCTCTAATCATACACGCCTCCTCCCAGAGGATATACCGTTACCAAGCGCGGGCGGTCATCCCCTTTCTCATTTTGTTACTCGCTCTTATCTTCCTGCCTCATTTCCTCCGCTCGTTGTTCCCCTTCATCCCAAAACTTCTTATCTTTATCGTAAAAAGCTTTTCTGGTTACCTCGTAATCTACATCGATACTTCTGGAATCCATTCTCTTACAGCAAAACTGAAAAACCGGGTTATGAATATGGCAATGGAACCACTGTTTCAGGTCTCCATAATACCCCCTCATGGTCGTTTTCTCCCCATCCCTGGTGATCTTAATATGGGGAAATGGGATTGAAGGCACTAAATACCCACATACTCCCTCAATTAATCGGTCCAAAGCAAACACCCAGAAAGGCGCAAAATCAACATTTATGGAAGCCGTTTTATGATAGCTATTAAATCCGTATTCTATTTTCCTCATGATTTTCCCTCCGGATAAGCGGTTATCGGCCGATACATCAAAAAATAAGTAAAACCGCCTATCTATTCTATCCCATCTATTCCATTCTATCTATACGTACGTTTGAACAAAAATAATTCAGACTTGGGATACAGGTTATTTTTACCTTGTAAAGTATTGCCATCCAGGATGAGCCAGGGCAAGTGAAAAATAATGGGAAATCGTGACCAGGCGGTCACCCCCTCCCCTTTGATACATAGGGGTAATCAGGTGGAGTGCAAAGCTGACGGTGCAAAGCTAAGTGCAAGAGTTGTGCAATTTATCGCCAAGGCTAAACGATTAGGGTACAGATGGCACGGTTGGCACACTTCATTCCATACCGTGATGTCTCAAAAAGACGTTGATTTCTCCCCGGCTAATGAAATTGAAACTGACTATCAAAACACCAGTGGAAAGGTCATTGAAAAAGTTTTACCTTTTATCCCCGATGGTGGGCGGTACTGCCCAATACGCAGAACCTTTTCCCTGGTTTTCAGTATACCATAACGGTTCGAATCCCCTTAGCTGGAGCTGGGGTGACAAT
>Ga0194112_10008146_pt1 | contig 13541 bp, 11 predicted proteins | sample TA2MahC400mmetaG_FD_146191 | JGI IMG/M metagenome (GOLD analysis project Ga0194112, IMG submission 146191) | Freshwater microbial communities from Lake Tanganyika, Tanzania - TA2015016 Mahale Deep Cast 400m | ecosystem: Environmental > Aquatic > Freshwater > Lake | place: Tanzania: Lake...
TGCTGTTCACTCGAAATGCCCTTTCCTGCGGGAGGACGTGTCTTCTGTCAAACACATTCTACCCACAGGGATCGGGCATTTCGAGCCATTCTGCTCAGGGTTCTGAAAAAATCACGCTTGAGTTGGGACTAGGGGCAGTTGAGTTCCGCCACACTGAATGAGTCTCTGCTGCGGGGAACCTGTTCGCGCCACGAAGACTGCCTGAAGGCAGGACTCCAAGCGGGCTCTTCCCCCGTTCGGAGTCCTGGCTTCAGCCAGTCTTGCCCTTCTGCAACGGGAGCGAGTGAGGAGAGAGACGATGAGAGCGTTTGTCCGGCTGACCGTCGCTGCGTGCGTTGCTCTGGCTTCGTTGCACGCGGCCCTCGGCGGCGCAGCCACCGCGGCGTTCAAGGCCGAGAGCAAGGCGGGTCTGCTGACGGTTGACCTCTCGGGCCTGCCGAAGGACGCGGCGGTCTTCCGCGCCGAGCTGATGCTCAAGCTCGTGGGGCCACACACGCAGCGCTCTCTGGCCCCGACGGTGGTGCATGCCGAAGGCGAGGCCGACAAGCCCCTGAAGTTCGTCGCCCCGCGCTTCGTGGGCCTCGATGCTCTTGACGCCGTGCAGGCCGCCCACAAGGCGGGGAAGCCGCTCGCGCTCAAGGTTGTTGCGACCGCGGCGGGTGTTTCGCACCTCGAGGTGTCCTACGTCGGCGGCAAGCCGAAGGCCGAGAAGATACCCGCCGCGACTGGCGTGAAAGCCGCCCATCGTAAGGGGCAGACGCTCATCACCTTCGCCGAGCCGAAGCTTGAGGCCATCCCTGAGTTCAAGATCGGGGCCGACGTGAGGGCGTTTGTAGGCGACTTCGCCAAGAAGCACCCCGGCCTCGCCTTCCGCATCTGGCGGAGTGCCGAGAAGATCACGCCCGACACCATCGCCAAGGCCCGCCTCGTCGGAGAGTGCGGCTTCTTCTCGTGTTGGAACGCCACCTATCACCAGGACGAGACGGGGCGGAAGCCGCCCGTGCTCTACCGCGTCAGCGATCTTGGTGAGCCGCTTGCCTGGGGCACGGGCGTCTACGCCCACAACCCCGCCGAGGCCGGCAAAGCCTTCTACGCCGTCAGCGTCGCCCTCAACGGCGGGGAGGACCTCTCGCAGGTGAGCGGCACGGCGGAGCCTGTCGAGGAGGTCGTCGGCCAGGGCGAGCCAGTCCTCCAGTGGATCGAGGAGCCAGACCCCGAGGATGGCTGGCAATACCGCCGCGGCAAGATGGCCCGCCTCATCTACACCCGCTGGGAGGCGTGGCCCCACTCGTCGGTGCCGAACAACCCGATTGACTACCTGGTCGTGCTTCCGCTCCAGCCGAAGCCTGAGAAGCCGGGCGGCGAGGCGGAGTACAACTCGTTCCGCGCCGACCCCGCGCCCGTCGGCCTCCACCTCCACTGCTGGGGCGGGAGCCTCAACGGCGGCTACGGCTGGTGGTACAACGCCCATCGCGGCGCCGTCCTCATCGCCTCCAACCAGATTCCGTACGACTGGTGGACCGGCTACCACGAGGCGCTGCGGACGGCCAAGAGCTTCGGCGACGGCCACGTCCAGCCCTTCACCATGAACCGCACGTTCGCCTTCCTCGACTGGGCGGCGAAGCAGCACGCCGAGGCGCCCGAGAAGGTGTGGGCGCTCTGGCCCAAGCTCGACCTCACGCGCGTCTTCACCGCCGGCAACTCGATGGGCGCATCGGGCGCGCCCATGTACGCCATCCGCCACGGCGGCCGCATCGCCTGGGCCATCGGCTGGGTCGGCATCCACGTGCCCGAGCTCAGCCCCCAGTTCAGGGGCTCCTACGAAAACAGCTACGGCAAGCGCGACCCGGCCATCACCATGCCCGACGGCAAGACCTCGCCGTGGGACCACTTCAGCGACGTGTGGTGGCTCAAGCAGAACCCGAAGGCCGAGACGGGGCTGATCATCGCCTCGAACGGCAAGAACGACGGCGGCATCGGCTGGCCCCAGGCCGTCCAATTCGCCCGCGCCCTCCAGGAAACCCGCCGCCCCCACATCTACAACTGGGGCCTCGGCGGCCACGGCACCCGCACGCTCATCGGCTCCAACTTCGACCTCGACGTCCGCACCGACCAATCGCTCCCCGCCTTCACCAACTGCTCGCTCGACAACAACATCGGCACCGCGACGCCCAAGCCCAAGGAGGAAATCGAGGCCGAGAAGAAGCGACAGCAGGAGGAGGTCGCCGCCAAGAAACGCCAGGAGGCCATCGTGGACCCCTTCGACGGCGACCCCCAGGGCGCCTACAACGCCTGGCTTCGGTGGACGACTGTGGACATTGTGGACACGGTGGACGCCTGGGAGATCACCGTCATCCTCCTGGACAAGGCGCCCAAGGATAGCTGCACGGTGGACCTCACCCCCCGTCGCCTCCAGAAGCTCCGCACGCCCAACGGCGCCAAGTTCGCCTACACCGTCACCGACAAGGCGGGCAAGGAGCTAACCAAAGGCTCCGCCACCGCCGACGAATCCGATCTCCTCACACTCAAGCAAATCCCCCTCGTCAAGGGCGAAAACCGCGTCAGGATCACCAGGTAGGGCGTGCGGACCCTTCGCTCCGCTCAGGGCAGGCCTGCACACGGAACCTCCACGTGGCGGCAGCAACCGTCTTCAGAGGAAGGAGATATAGGTCCGGCGAGTTGACGGGTCCAAAGTAATCCTGAGGCGGAGCGCGAACATGATCTCCCTGCCGACAAACCCGCGTCTCGCCGGGTTCGGACGAACGAAGGGGCTATCATCCCATTGAACGATAAACCTGGCAACGGCACGGTGAACCCGCGTGCCGCCTGACTCGTCCGCAGAGCCGACGGTCGCTACGCAACGAGTATAGAAGTACGTCTGCCCCAGGTGAGCTCCTTGACCAGGAGTGCCGGGTGGCAGTCCTGCTTGCTCTCTGATGGTGTCATCAAAGGCATAGAAGCCAGGCGGATGTCGAGGGTTCCCCGTGTCGAAGTCCGCCAGCACCTCCACCCCGCGCTCACGTAGACGCTCTGCTTCCGTACCCTCCGGGGCAACCCACACCCGTACGGTCGGATAGGCGTCGCTGGGTCCCAGGTACGCCCACTCACTCTCCTCGACTGCGTCTTCCTTCCCGAAGATGAAGCAGAGCCGGTTATGTTCCCGCTCGATCTCACGGATCCGCCCCGGATCGAATGTCTCCGGGCTCTCGGCCGTGGCCACCACTTGGCCATCGCACAGCAGCACGGCGCGAACCGCGGGGTCCCGGAATGCACCCTTCAGCAACCTCCGGTGCCGCCTCTCGATGATGCCGAAAATGCGCGGATACAGTGACGGGGGAATCTGCCCTGAGTAGCTCGCCGGAATCTCGAACGGGTCACGGAAAGCCGCACCCTCGATTTCCAACCTGTCGGTCTCAACTTGGGACCTTCTGTCACCCATAGCCCAGCTCGCAAGAGCCTGTTGACTGCGATGGCTTCCAGCTCCACCGAGATATGTTACTGCGGACATAGGTTGACGTCAAGCCAAGCTTTGCGCCCCGCGATTGAACGTGGCGTTGGGCATGGGTACAATGGCGGCGGTTGGTGTGGTCGAGTAAGGCGCACAGGATGAGGTAGCATGGGCAGGAAGAAGCGTAGAGCCATTCCTCCGCCTCCGCCTGAGAGTGCATCCGACGCGGTGAAGGCGGCATACTACGAGAAGCACGACCCCGCGGACCTGATGGACGCAGGCTACTTCGTGGAAGAGGACATCTTCGATGGAGAAGAGCGCCTTGCCACGAACCCCCGGTTCATAGCGATCATCAAGAGGTCGCGGCGGCACCTGCGGGAACGGGGCGGCATCCCCGCCGCCGAGGTCCGCCGCAGGCTTAGCTTGCGCAGGCAGGCTCCCGGGAAGTAGGGCTGCGAACAAGGAGCGAGAGTGGAAGGGCTGTTGTGAGGCTGTACCTGGACACCTGCGTTCTAAACGACGCCTTCCCCCTGGTCGGGCTTGCCACGGGTGAGCGCATCAGGAAGGGGCACCTCAAGAAGCCGATAGTGCGGTGGGCCAAGGAGTATGCCGCGCTCTATCATGTGCTCGATCTGGACGATCAATGGGACCTGACGTTCGGAACATCGGGAGAGACCCTGGAAGAGATCCGACGTTACCAGCCCAAGAATTCCCTTTGCGCGGCAAAGAAGTCCTTCTTGGAGCAGATGCAGAACGAACTGTTCGAGAATTTCGTGCGCAAGTGCGAAGCCGTGCCGAACAGGCGGCCGTCCGATGTGTTGCGCCGGATTGAGTCTGTCGTGGGCGCCGGCCCCGATGCTATGCACCTCTATTCCGCGATCGTCGCGGGATGGGATTTCTTCATAACGACTGACTTCCAAACAATCATCAGGCGGCGCGAGGAGCTTGAGAGGGCTTTCGCGACGATCTACGGGAAGCAGCTCTTCATTGCATTCGGCGAGCCCCACTATAGGAGTTGCGCCGATCCGGTGATCCGGATCGCCAGTCCACTTGAGTTCATTGAGAAGCACTTCATGCCTTTCGAGACCCTTATCCGCACGCTATACGGCTCGTGGACAGATCCCGATGCCTACCTGAGGGGACTGGCCCGCGAACTCCTCGCGCTTGAGAAGCCATAGGCCGATTTCAAGCATGAGAAGGCGTCGGATCTGGCGGAAGGCTTGGCGCGGTCGGGCAGCGAACATGAATGACGTTGGGCGATTTCGGGCGTGCATGGAATATGGGGAGGTGGACCGGGCGCCGTTCTGGGACTGGGGGGCGTGGCCGGAGACGGTCGAGCGGTGGAAGGCGGAGGGGTTCGATCCCAACCGGCATCCGGCGGCCATCTGCGACCAGAGGCACTGGGTCGGCCACTGGTTCTTCCCCAACCCGCCCTTTGAACGCAAAATCATCTCCGAGGATGCCAGCCACGTGGTGTATGTGAACCACGAGGGCATCCTGATGATGGAGCGGCGCGACCAGCCCCAGAGCTCGATGCCGCAGTTCCTCAAGTTCCCGGTCGAGACGCGGGAGGAGTTCCGCGGCTTCTGGGCCGAGCGGATGCGGCCCGATCCCGCCGCCCGCATCGGCGCCGACTGGCGGGAGAAGCTCGCCGCGATGCGGGCGCGGCCCGTCCCTTTCATCATCATCTCCGACCGCTGGGGCGGGTTCTTCGGGCCGCTGCGGAACCTGGTGGGCGTCGAGCGCCTCTGCACGCTCTTCTACGACAACCCGGCGTTCGTCGAGGAGATGATGGATGCGGACGCCGATTTCATCATCGCGCTGATGGGCCACATACTCGACGTGGCGGTGCCCGATGCCTTCGGGCTTTGGGAGGACATGGCCTACAACCACGCCCCGCTCATCTCGCCCGCGATGGTGCGGCGGTTCATGCTCCCGCGCTATCGCCGCGTGGCCGACTTCGTTCGTTCGCGGGGCGTCCGCTATGTGGGCCTCGACAGCGATGGGCAGGTGGACTGCCTCATCCCGGTGTGGCTCGACGCGGGGCTGAACTTCCTGTATCCCTTCGAGGTGCAGGCGGGGATGGACGTGTTGGCGGTCCGCCGCAAGTATGGCCGCGAGCTTCGGCTTTGGGGCGGGATAGACAAGCGGGCGCTCGCCCGCGGCCCGGCGGCCATTGACGCGGAGCTTCGCCGCGTGGCGCCCCTCATCGCCGAGGGCGGCTACATCCCCCACACGGACCATTCCTGCCCGCCCGACATTTCGTTCGCCAACTACTGCCACTACCTGTTGCGGCTCAGCGAAGCCTGCGGCGCGCGGTAGGCCTTCAGTCCCGTGCCGCGGCGGCGGAGAGCCTGCGCCAGGCGCTCATCGTGGGGGTGAGGATTTCGGAGGGCGTGCCCTTGATGGCGTAGCCCTGGAAGCCGATCGGGCCGGTGAAGCCGATGGCCTTGAGCTTCTTGAGCAGGGCGACCTGGTCGAACGTGCCCTTGTCGAGGGTCTGGATGAGCTGGCCCCACTTGCCGCCCGTCACGCCTGTGTCGGCGCCGCAGATGCTCACGGTGAAGAGCACGTCCTTCGCTTCCTCGAGCAGCTTGGGGATGGCCTGCTCCTCGCCCATTGCCATTGCGTGGCAGAGGTTGAAGGTGACGCCAAACTGGGGGTGCTTGACAACCTTGGCCAGTGCCGTAGCGTCGGCGAACTTGGCGGTCCACTCGCCCACGTGGGGGTAGATGGCGATGCGGAGGCCGTTGGCGGCCGCTGTGTCTGACAGGCCGCGAAGGGTCTTGACGAGCGGCTCGTCGCCCTTCAGAGCGTTGAAGGCCGGCCCCTTTCCGCCGATGTGGAGCCAGATGATCGTGCCGCTGCCCTTGAGGGCGGCCATCAGCTCGGACAGCTTCGCCCCGACGGCCAGCACGCGCGCGGGCGTCACGTTGGCCACGCAGTAGATGGCGTGCATCTTGAGGCCGGCCTTCTCGGCCTCGGCGGCGACCCCTTTCGCGTCGTTGGGCGCGCACTCGTGCCACGCGAAGCCGGCGTAGCCGAGCTTGGCCACGAGGGGAAAGGCCTGGGCCGTGGTCAGCCCGCGGCCCATGAACGCCGTGTCCATCGCGTAGAACGGGTTGGCCAGGCCCGCGGGCTTCGCCTCTTCGGCGCGCGCCAAGCCAGCCGCCAGCGCCAACGCCGCCACGCCCACCATCCGCTTGCTGCTCGCCATCGCCGGCTCTCCTGTACAGGGCTGATCGGACGGATCGGACGGATCAGACGGATCGGACGGACCCGACGCGCCCCCCCTCACTTCCCCTTCAGCGCAAAGAGCTGGGCGCGGGTGCGGAGATACATCGTGCCGTTGGCCACCGCGGGCGTGGCAAAGCTGGGCTCGCCCAGCGGCACACGGCCGAGAAGCTCAAACTTGTCGCCCGCCGCAATCACGAAGACCTCGCCGTTCTTGGCGATGCAGTAGAGCCGGCCGTCCACCCACACGGGCGAACCGTAGAAGGCGCCGGGCAGCTTCTCCCGCCAGACCTGCTCGCCGGTCTCGACGTTGTGGCAGGCAACGGTGCCGTTGTCGTGCCAGAGGAAGATGCGGCCGTCCTTGACGACGGGCGTAGGGACGAGGGGCACCGGGGCCTTGAGCTGCCAGGCAAGCTTGGGCTCGACGCCCTTCGCGCGCGAGCCGGCCCGCACGGCGACCATCAGCGCGCCGGAGGTCCCCGCGCCGTAGCCGGCAATCGCGATGCCCGGCCCGAGCACGGGGGAGCTGACGCAGCGGTCCCGGAACACATTGCCAAACTCCCAGTTGACCTCGCCGGTCGCAAGATCGAGCGCCGAGATGCCGTGAGCCATGCTCGACAGCACGAGCTCGGGGCGCCCGTCGGGCGACTGCGCGACGCAGGGGGTGGAGTAGGGGGAAATCTTGGTGACGCGCTCGGCCTGCCAACGGGTCTCGCCCGTCTTGCGGTCGAGGGCAATGATGAAGCTCTTGCCGGGCGGCATGGTTGGTTTCGGGCCGTACATGCTGGGGATGAGCCGCGGGTCCTCCTGCTCGTTGGCGAGGATCACCAAGCCGTTGGCGATGACGGGCGAGACGCCTGTGCCGTGGTTGCCGACCCAGGGGCCGAGGGCGCGGCGCCAGGCGTCCTTCCCCTCGTTGTCGAGGGCCAGGAGCGCCACCTCGTCGGGCGTGGAGAGAGAGATGATCGCGCCGTCGGCGTCGGCGGCGGGACTGGCGGAGGCATAGGCGTTGTCGCCGTGCTGGCGGAAGGGCTTGGCCGTGAACTCCCGTTGCCAAAGGGTCTTGCCCGTGGCCGCGTCGAGGCACAGGACCATCCGCGTGGCGGCCTTGGGGTCGCAGCAGGTGATGAAGAGGCGATTGCCCCACACGACGGGCGAGGAGTGGCCCATCCCCGGCAGCTTGGCCTTCCAGGCGTAGTCCCCGTCGGTCCACGTGGCGGGGATGGCCTTCGCCTCGCCGATTCCCGCGCCATTCGGCCCGCGGAAGCGGGGCCAGTTGCCCTCGCCGGCGTGCAGGGAGGCAACCGCTGACAGGACCAGGCCGACAACTGGCAACGTTGGGCGTGTCATCTGGCCCTCGCCAAGTCTATCTCAGCCACCGGGCTCACTCCAGCCGAAGACTGCCTGAAGGCAGGACTCCAAACAGGGCTTGCTCTTCGTTCGGAGTCCTGCCTTTAGGCAGTCTTGGTCACGCCCCCGGCGCCGCCGAATGGCCGGGGGCCGCTTGGCAGGGTCGTGAGAGGGCTCCGTCAGCGCCCGGTGGTAAGGCGTCAACAGTGACCGGCCTTTCAGCCGGGCTTGAGGTCTCAGGCGTGCTGGGCGAATTGGTGACTTGGGTGCGCTGCCCACCGCGCGTGCCATGAGGCCCAGTATGTTTTCGACCCCCTGGCCCTCAGCCGGGGTCGGGCGCCCGCCCGGAGCCCCTCAGCCAAGTTCCACGGTCCAGTTCGTCTCCTGGATGAGTGCGTTGAGTTCGCGGACCTTCTTCGCCAAGTCGTCGGCCTGCTTCTGGAGCTTCGGCACGTCCACGGTGGCGACCCACTTGATTTCGCGCATGCTGTAGCGATCGGGCTCGCGCTTCGTGCCGGCAATAGCGGCGCAGATCAGGGCGTGCTGCTGCACCAGGGCGTCGCGCCGCGCGATGGCCTGCATCAGCGTGCGGCCGTCGGGAAGCTTGCTCGCCTGGTTGGCCGAGTTGATGCGGGTGACGAGCCGTTCCAGCTCGTCCAGGACGCCCACGGCCTCCTTCATCAGCTTCGCGGGGTCCTCCGCCGGGGTGTCGCCCTCTTGCACAACGGCGTTCTGGGTGATCCGCTCGCGCAGCGAGGCCAGCTTCTTCTGCATGTCGGCGCGCAGCATCAGGGCTTCGGCTAGCTTCATTGGTCTACCCCCTCTGAAGAGTTGCTTGGTTCGCGCTTAACTCTCACGCGGAGCCGCGCGCGAGACCCAAGTCGAATGTGTGAATCCACCCTAGCCGTTTGCCCTTCCACTGTCAAGCCCCGATGTACTGTCCTCGGAAGGCACCGCCAAGGGGCCGGTTCGCACGCGAGCCAACTGCACTGGGGGCTTGCGGCGACCGAATCCCGACATCGGGGAGCAGGCCCCGCGCCCAGGGCCGAGTCGGGCGCTACGCCATCACGCCGCGGCCGAGTTATCCCCTTGACGGAGGCGCACAAGGCGGCGAGTCAGGCGAGTCGGCAGGTCGCGGCCGGGGCTTCGCATTTCCGGCCCATTTCAGCCTTGTCTGGTGGGTGGACAAGGGGTGAGGGCAGTTTCGCAAGTGCCCGATAAATATACACTTACGGCGAGGGCGATCGGCCGAAAAGGCCGAAGGTGTCATTGGTCTAATGAGGTCCCCGGAAGGGCTTGTAGAGCTTCCTACGCGGTTTTTTCGGGACCGCGTAACCTATTGGAACGTATAGCTTTACGTTGCCCGCAGGCGCCCGAAGGCTTCCGGCGCCTCGGGGTCCGAAGCGACATGGTGGCGGCGTACGCCCCTAATGCCCGGGGCGGGCCATGCCCCTGCCGCTGAGCCTGGCCCCTTGTCAGGCCAACCGGCCAGGTCCCCTATCGTCCTCGTCCCTCGTCCTCGTCCTCGATTCCCTCAGCGCATGGGGAGGAGAGTCGAGAACGAGGACGAGGGACGAGGACGAGGGACGATTGGAGAAGAGCGAACCGTTTACCGGAGCTGCGGGCCACGCTCGGATGGGAAGCGCCGCTCAATCCTCGATCTGGGCGTTGAGGAAGACGCCGAGGCCCATCTGCTCGATCTGGTCGAGGCGCTCCTCGATCTCGTCTATGTGGCGGTCCTCATCCTTGAGGATGCCTTCGAGGATTTCGCGGGTGGCGTTGTCGCCGACCTTGACGCAGAAGGCGATGGCCTCGTTGTAGGACTTCACGGCGCCCAGCTCGGCCCCGCGGTCGTTGGCGAGCATCCTGGGCACCTCGGCGCCGATGTGCATCTCGTTGAGCTTGTTGACGACTGGCCGCCCTTCGAGGAAGAGGATGCGGTAGATGAGCTTCTCGGCGTGCTTCATCTCGTCAATCGCGCGCTTCTGGAAGTGGCCGTGGAGCTTGCCGTAGCCCCAGTTCTCGCACATTTCGCCGTGGACGATGTACTGGCTGATGGCGGTCAGCTCGTCGGCGAGCAGCGCGTTCAGCCACTCGATCACCTTCTCATTGCCCTTCATCGCTGTCTCCTCGCAAGTGTCAGGGGAGCCACCTCACGCCTCTCCCCGGCATTCTACTGAGATGTCCGTTCCGAGTCAACCGCAGGAGCGCCGGGATGGCAGTGGATGTGGACGGTGCGGACGAAGTCCACCTGCTCGATCAGCGTGCGCTCGGCCTGGCTGGCGATTCGGTCGGCCTCGCCCACGGTCAGCGAGCCGTCAATCGCCACGGTGACGTTCACCACCAGGTAGGGGCCGAAGCGATGGGCGCGAATCTCCTCCACGGCGAGAATCCCGGGGACGCGGCCCAGGAGGCTCGTGATCTCCTCGCTCAGTTCGCGGCTGGGCACGGCGTCCATCAGCTCGGTCGCGGCCGACCGCACGATCTCGATGCCGGTGTGGAGGATGATGAGGGCGACGAGTGCGCCGGCGAGGGGGTCCACCCACGGGTAGCCCATGCGGCCGAGGAAGATGCCCACGCAGGCCGCGGAGGCGGAGAAGATGTCGTTGCGGTGGTCCTGGGCGAGCGCGATGACTGCCGGGTTGTGCGTCTGCCGTCCGAGCCGCCGCGTGAGGCGCGCGAGCGCCAGCTTGAGGACAACGGTGAACAGGGCGGCCCAGAGAGCGATGCTGAGGGCGCCGGCGAACTCGCCTCTGCCCGTGGCCAGGTCGTAGACGCGGTTCACGGCGTCCCAAAAGATGGCGATGGCCGTGGTCATCACGAAGGCGCCGACGACGAGAGCGGCGATGCTCTCCATCTGGCGGTGGCCGTACGGATGCTCGGCGTCGGGCGGCCGCCCCGCCAGCCGCACGAACACGCTCACGACGACGTAGTAAGCCACGTCCGAGGTCGAGTTGACGCCTTCGGCCAGGAGGGCGGGGCTGTGGCCCAGGATGCCGACGCCGGTCTTGAGCGCGGCGAGGAGGATGTTGGCCCCCAGGCCGAGGTTCACGGCGAGGATGCCCCTGTGTTCCCGCATTCCCGTGCGCATCGTTCCCGCCTCGAATGGCGTGAAGAGAGGGCGCTTGCTCAACGGGGTGCCGAAGCAGAAGAGCGCCTGAAGGCGGGACTCCCAACGGGCCGTCAGCTTGTTCGGAGTCCCGCCTTCAGGCGGCGGCTTCTCTTCAGGGCACCCATTCCTGCCTCCCCGCGTCGGGGTCAGAACTTGTAGTCCTTCGCTGCCTGGCGAAGCCAGTCGGTCGCGTCGGCCGCCTTGAGAATCTCCTCCATCTGCCTGGCGGCCCCGGACGCGGGGGCCTTCTGGATGGCCTCGCGCATGAGACGCCAGGCGACGGGGCCGAGCTGGGCCAGCTCCTTCGCCGCCGCCTCGCGCTTCGCCGCGTCGGCATCGCCCAGTTGCGCGATGAGCCGCTCGGCCCGCTGTGTCAGCTCGGGCTCGATGGCGAACTGGGGGTGCAGGACGACGCCGACGCGGACGAGCTTCTTCGGCACAGGCTTGATCTCCAGCGGCAGCATCCGGTCGTACTCGGCCTGGGGCAGCAGGTGGAACGCCGCGACGCCGGGCGCGCCGAAGAAGCCTTGGTCCCAAATCCTCAGCACGGCCTTCGCCTCCGCCTGTGTGAGGCCGGCCGCGACGAGCGCCTTGCCCACCGCCTCCGCCGCCGGCTTCGGCCAGGCAGCGGCGGGCACAGGAAGAAGCTGGACCGCTTGCTCCGCGCCTGCGGCGAGCGGCCCCGCGACATGAGCGAACCGCGCCGGGCCGTCCCGCGCCGTGCCGCGGGAGTCTGCCACGAACAGGTCGCGGATGGGGAACTGGCCTGCGTTCCTCACCGTGACCGAATCGGGCGATGCCTTGACGCATCGCACGTAGTTCGGCGCGGGCACGAGGCCGTCGTAGTAGATGAACCGCTCGGTCTCGCGCTGCGTGGTGCTCCAGGGCCTGCCGCGCTGGACCTTGCTGCCGGCCACGGAGACGAGGCTGGCCTCCTTGAGCCGCGCGTCGAGCAGCCACGAGCCGGCGGGCAGGTCAGACTCCGCGGCCGGCCGGGGCTGCGTAGGTTCATCGGGGCGGAGGATGTGGGTGGGGGCTGGCACGTTGTCGCCCAGCCACGCCGTCCACGTGAGGGTGCGGAACACAGGCGTCTCGCCCCCCTTCGGCATCCGGCCCATCCCATCGTCCACCGGGCTGGAGCAACAGGGCCACCAGGCCACGGGCGCCCCCTCGGCAAACGTGACCTTCACCTCCACCTTCAGCGTCGGACGCGTGCAGTAGAAGTAGATGATTGGCTTGTCCCACGCCGCCGGCTCCCACTTCAGCCGCACCGACGGGAACTGGCGGTAGAAGAAGTCGGGCAGCGACGCCCACTCCGCCTTGCGGTTCGCGTTGGCGTACTTCAGGTCGTTGAACACCGTGAAGACGCCCCACTCGTGGACGGCAAACTCATCCTCCCGCAGCTCGCGGACCGCAAGCGTGGCCGTGTTGGACACCAGGGTGCCGGCCCACGTCTTCTCCAGCTTCTCGTCGGGAAGCGTCTCATACACCTTCTCGCGCTGGCCGTTCACGATGCGCTCGCCGATGACCATTTGCTTGGGCAGCCTCGCGCCGGCGAATGTGTAGGTGAGGCGGTACTCGCCAGGCGTCCCGAAGCTGCTCTGCATCGTGCGGGACTTGGGGTCATACGTGGCGAAGCGCGCCCCGAGGTCGGGGAACTCCACCCGCTTCACCTCGCCCGGCCCGAGCGGCTGAAGGCTGCGAGGCCCTGGCGTCGTCTCCCCCCAACTGCTCAGCTTCAGCGCCTTCCCGTCTGGGCCGACGATGTCCATCTTCGCGTGTTTCGGCAACTGGATGTCGAAGATCGAGACCACGTAGCGGGTCTCCTTCGACACATTCCTGATCTCCACTGAGGCGGGGATTGCCTCGCCCACGCACGCCTCCCCCGGCACCTCGATCCGACACGCCAGCCCGTCCACCTCCTTGCCCCACCGGGCGTTCTGTTCGCCTCCTGCCGCCATGCCCACGAGCGCCAGCGCTGCCAGGAACGGCCACGCTCTCACGGAACTCTCTCCTGCCAGGTCAAGGCACACCATCTTGCCCCAAGAAGCCCGACATTGTATACTCTACGCCGGATGGCGAGTCCCTTCAACTCATTCGGAGTGAATACTCAATATCCAACTCTCAATGCTCAATGTGCAAGTAAGACGCTCGGAGCTGTGCTCTCTCTTTCACTTGGTCATTGAAGATTGGATGTTGAGTATTGGATATTGGACTTTGGGCGTTTCCGAACATGCGCGCAAACCGCGCACGAGTCACGACCGAAGGGTCTACGCGCCGCACGAGACTTCGCTCGTGCGGCGTGGCCCCTGCGGGGCAGTTGAATCTGGGGGCCTGTCCTGGCATGGTAGTGGCGCATGTGACCAGGGGCGGTGAGCGGGTGTTGGGAAAGTCCTG
>Ga0194112_10008153_pt1 | contig 13533 bp, 9 predicted proteins | sample TA2MahC400mmetaG_FD_146191 | JGI IMG/M metagenome (GOLD analysis project Ga0194112, IMG submission 146191) | Freshwater microbial communities from Lake Tanganyika, Tanzania - TA2015016 Mahale Deep Cast 400m | ecosystem: Environmental > Aquatic > Freshwater > Lake | place: Tanzania: Lake...
TCAACAAGGGCGGTGATGCGTAGCATGAGAGCCAGGAAGAGGATACCCGCAAGCAAGAGATGTCCATGGCGGTTTGTAATTGTATCATTTATTTTTCCCGGTTCGGTTGGCTGCTTTGTTTTACTTTTTCCTTTATCGCGCATGATCCGCTTGATGAAACATCAATCCATTATTTCTTCTGCGCGTCATACAGCTTGATGATCTTATCGGTGATGTCGATGGCATTATCGGCGGTGACTATGGACGCTCTCTCCAGGATGAGTGTGTAGTGTTCCTTTTTTGCAAAGGACTGTACGATCTGCATGATTTCGCCTAAAAGCTTTCGGGTGAGCTCAACGTCTTTCTTCTTCAATTCTTCTTCGATGTCGGCGCCGAGTCTCTGCAATTCCTTCACTTCCCGGGACAGTTTAAACTCTTTTTCCCTCCTCGCTTCGGGAGACATCTTGGGATCGGCACTCTTTATCTCTTCTTCCAGGATCCGGATCTCTTTTTCCTTGGCCTTGAGGGTATCACGTTTTGCTTCCACATCCTTCTGGAACAAGGTTCTCGCATTCCTTGCCGCCTTCGATTCCCTCATGATCTTCTGGATGTCAATCACCCCGATCTTGGTCGGGCCCTCCTTCGCGGCCATCACCGGGAGCGTGAGCAAGAATCCAATAAATATCACAATGCTCACCATCATAAATCGCTTCATATCAGTTCTCCTAATATTTCCATTATTTCTCTTTTTAAAGTCGGCAAATGATTGACGATAGCTTTCCAAACAATCACCTCATCAATCACATCATAACCATGTATTAGAATATTTCTAAACCCGATGATACGTTGATGTTCCGAAATCCTCTCCAGCAATTTCTCATCAATTCTCTTTATTCTATTGAGGGCTTCACCAATAATTTCAAAATTTCTCTCCGTCGCTCTTTGGGTAACGGGACTGTTTTGGTATGCAATCAAATCCATCCCGCGGACGAAATCCTCTATTTCATTGGCTGCATGGAGGATATCAACAAGGTTTTTTCTTATTTCATCGTTCATAAATGACAATTCTTGACTTTTCGACAGATTCCCTGAAAATAGGGTTTTTGAACGGTTTGTCTACGATAAGATCAACATTCCGTTCGAATATTTTTTCCAATTGTTCTTTTAATTCAAAATATTTGTCAAAAAGATCGATACTTTCATCAGAATCAAAAACAACGAGCACATCCACATCACTGTGCGCTGATAAGCTTTTGGTTGAAGCGGAACCGAACAGACCAAGCCGCTTTATAGGTAACAACCGGCATACACGTTCGATATCCGGTTTAAGTTTAGCCAGATCAATCATACAAATAATATCTCACAATTATCAAAACTTCTTGTTCATACTGACAATACATCTTACCACCATACAAAAAAAGTGAAGATGTGAGTTTCTTCCATACCAGAAAAACAAAGGAGGCACAAGGTTTTCTCGTGCCCTGTGCCTCCTGTTGTCATGCGTGTCTTCTATGTTATTTTGCTATTCCGGCTGCCGTGCCTGAGAAGGTACTGTTTGTGGTGTTTATTGTCCCTGCGCCAGCGCCTTTGAATGTAGTAGATCCGTTAAATCCTCCCGTACCACTGACTGTAGAAAGCCACTTCTTGTTGTCTGTCGTTCCCGCATTAAACTGTTGAAGTGTGAATGTAGCATTAGTGAAACTTGCATTACTACTGCTGGTCAGACTGGCCGTTGTACCAACAGGTGGAGGTGATCCATTAGTATAGTTACCACTAACACCTGTAGTCGCCCATAAGCGGGCCGGAGTGCTACTTGAATACGCGTAAAATTTTGTATCATTCATGCTGACTGACATAGTCTTGTCGGTGTCGTAGATGCCGCTAAAAGTGAGGTTCACTGATCCTACACTAATGCAGGGCACATTCAGTTTTGATAAAGCGTTTCTTCCATCCTCAGAATTTGCCATGGCCATAAACTTACTCGTTTCAATCCATGGCCCCATGGCGACCGCCTGCCATGTCGTATCGGCGGGATTGAACGTACCCTTGAGCTCCCCAACATAGATGCCTGTTGCCGGAGCAGCCGTAGTGATATCTGCCCAATAGCCGTGGACACCCTGGGTTACCATCACATTGTTTACTAGCACTACCTGTGGAATAGCGGCAATTTTGCCTTCAGACCATTGCGTACCGGCAATCTCCATTTCCCTGATTTTACCGTTCTCCAGATCGTTCATCTCAAGGGGAAGTGACCATGCATTTGCTGTCGGGGCTGTATATGTGCCGACCGTCAATGTCTGCCAGATACCCCAGTCTGTAATTCCCTCTATATTGGCGGATTCATACCGGGAAACAGGTTGATCGTTGATGGAGACGGTATGATTGACGTAAATATTGCCTCCACCTTCGGTATCAAAGGTTCCAGGGGCCGTGTGACGTATAGGAATAATAATGGGATCTTCTTCGGTACCGGTACCGGTGAATGTAAAACTACCAGAGCCGCCATAACCCATTTCAATGCCTGTTATTGTGCCATCCATCTCGAACATCCGAATTTCCTGATAGCCTGTCCCTGTCATGCTTCCTTTTAAGTAGCCTCCGTAACCGTCGATCATACCAAGGGTATAGAACATGCCCTCCATGGCATCTGTACCGTCGCCATTAGGTATGATGGTGCCGCCGAGGAATCCTTTGTATTTTCCGCCGTCATAAGTCGTATCGTCACCTAAATCAAAGTTCTTGCTGGTTACTATGGTATGCCAGATATAGCCCCTCTGAGAAGTTGGGAATAAGCTGGGATCTGAGGTTGTGTGTAAGTATTCACCAATCATTACAACATCAACAGGATCACCAGAGAAGAGTGAGTTCCCTCCACCCATAAGGAAATTCATTTCCCTGTCCTGAACGATCTTGCTTCCGTCGAAGTAATAAGGTTTCGTCGATACCTCACTTACATATGCGAGGTCGCTACATTGTTCATCAGGACAAAAGTACATGTATCCCGATCCCTTCCAGAAACCTATGGATTCATAAAAGACTTCCGGATACATATCGCCTTCAAAATCGCCGGCAACGAACGGATGGAGAAATCCACCATATAAACCTATTCCATTTTGGATGCTACCGAGGTAATAAAAGGGATATCCATATGAATCGGTACCCTTACCGCCAATCTTGCCATTAATGGTTTCCAAAGATGAAGCTGTGCCCATAGCATTAAAACCTACCCAGTTACATTCCTCATCACATTCCCAAGAATTAAAAATTACAGGATTTGTACTGCCTATGATACCTTTTATACGTCCACCTCCAGTATCGTTATCGTGTCCCAGGTAACCATAGACATAAAAATCGTCGGTTTGGTTCAAGGTGATCTGGATGTTTTCCGCCTGCCACATCCTGATGCCTTCGTAATATTTTCCAGAAAAAGATGAAGTAGTGATTTCGCCCCTGCCTGACGAGGAGAAATATTCTCCCGATAGTGCGGCATTTATGTCTCCGTCGCTCCATCCACCGTAACCACCATAGCCATCATAACTATTATTATAATTACCACCTATGCTGGCCAACCAGTAAATGGGCTTGTCTATATTTGTGATATTTGTGCCACTTGTAGTTACTTCTGACATTTTTCCGCCTGCTATGACCGTCCAGTAATCGGTGGGTGAGGGTGCCATGCTGTACTTGCCCATGGCGAGAGTCACGGTTATGGTGTCAGATCCCTGCACCTTAGGATGAATACCGCCCATGAGACCGGTAATACCATACGCATACGTTTCCTCTGCAGTCTTCCCGGTGAAAGCTACAGGTGCCGCTTTCCACGTGCCTAAGGCTAATGCATCCCAGGTGCCTTCACTCCCGGATGTTTCTGTATAAACACCCAGGAGATCGCCATTCATGCCCGTGCCGGGAATTAAATCAGGGTGCCCAATCCTTGTCTGGGTGATGAATCTACCGCTCAGGGTGCCCTTAAACTTGTTGTCACCCCACTCGGTACCCGTGATATCCGCAATCCAGTAACCGGGGTCGTCAGAGAAACCTTCACCGTCGTAATATGCGCCAATGCTGCCCGTTCCACCCACCTTGACCTTCCAGGTTGATGACGTAGGAGTAGTGTACCCGCCGTATCCATCAAATCCGAAGATACCCCAATTCTGGGCCTCTCCGGTACTGTTATTGACAATGGAAAGATTACCTGCGTTGGGCGGATAGCCCGTGATCGTGCCGGGCTCTTCGCCTTCGAAAGCACCATGGAAACCGCCATAGCCCCAATTCATATCGCTTGAGTGGTAATTGCCTATATTGAGTTGATCTGCTGGGATTTCTATATCAGTAGCTGACTTCACCTGCTCTCTGTTCATCAACCCCGTCATCTCGAATATGCCGATCTCAGAGTAGCCCTGCCCGCTCAGATCCGCCCGAAGGTATCCGGCGTTCCCAGAAGGGTCAATGTACAATGCCAGGAACTTGCCTTCAAGGATGTTATTTTTCGCGATACCGCCAATCCAGCCGCGATAAGCACGGGTGATTCGTCATACGTGGTATATTGACCCCTCTTGTAGTCATAACTGTATATATCCTCTTCTATACCCTCACCCTGAGTATAGAAGAGGCTGTAGCCGGTGTTGTTACTGTTGCTGTACGTACCCATAACGAGCACAGGAATATTAGTCCCTGTCCACAGGGACGTTGTTTCACCCATGAGGAACTGCATGCCACCCTGAGAACTACCCTGGCTGGTAATAGTTGCATACGATTTACTAACGTATTTTAGTTCTTCTCCGCTGTATGTCCCGATGCTCTGACCAATCCAGCCGCCGGAGGTGTTTGGGTTTTCCTCGATGCCGTAGAAGGGGCTGCCGATGTTTCCCATCAGGGTGGGTGTTACGAAGAGACCGAAGGTGCTGTTATCACCATTCTTGACGCCGAGGGTGCCTATGATTTCACCGGTTTCGGACCAGCTTCCCTTGACTGTTGCTAACCAATAACCCTTTGCCTGGGATCCTCCATATCCAAACTGCCCTTCACCGCCGATAATGGCCGACCAGTTCCACGGACCGGCTGTTAGTTTGCCTTCATAGAAGTTGTAGGAAAGGCCATCCGGAGGCGGGATCATGAGGTTGTAAATCCCCCAGTTAGGGCTGGTATTTCCGTTGATCACGAAATAGGAGGTCGTGAAGGATCCGCCATACACTCCATAACCACCGACGATTTTGGATAATGTGTTATCATCGAATGATCCGCTTAAACGGATATAATCTTGGGTTGACGACTGAATCTGGACATTGTCCGTCGACGAGACTGTGATTGGGGTTATAGAGGCATCAGGCCCGATCGTGCCCGTGGCGTACCACATGCCGATACCGGGATAGTAGAATCCTGAGACATCGTCGCTCTTGAGGATTTTCAATGTCCGTGCACTACTTTCTGGAGTAACCGCAAGGGCACGGATGGCGCCGTTCATGCTTCCAGACACGGGGACGGGGAAGGAGTCTTCTTCATCTTCAGGATATACAACGTAGCCCAGATTGCTGTCATAGTAGGGACGTACTCCCAAGGTCTGCCGCCAGATGCCGGCAGCAACACCCTCGAAGTATCCGCTTGTGACAGGCGGAACAATAGTAGCATTCCGTGCCGGATCAGTGGCGTAAACGGGCGTGTTGAACAAATAGCGGGATGATGCCCAGGACCCAACGTTGTCATACTGCACCATTCCCAGAACTTGAAACTGCGCCGTAGCCGCCCAGGGTTTTGCGTAGCCTGCGATGAGTGCGCCTTCCGATGCGGCGTGCGTCATAAAGCCGGAGTTTTCTCTGAAGAAACAGGGTTCAATGTCACCGTTACCGTATATTGACCCCCAGATGCCACCGAAGACGTTGGTGGCCTCTACCGTCTGGGCCTGGTAGGTGCCGACACCGGCACCGACCCAGCTTTCACCATAACCAATCTCATTAATGGCACCGTCAAGGCCGTAGAAGGGTCCGCTGAAAGTACCACGACGTTCAAGCGTCTGATAGATTCCCGATATGATGGTGCCCCTGATGTTTCCACTGGCGTCCCAGGTGCCATTCAAGATATCTCCCAGGTAGAAAAATGGTGTCTGGACAAGTGTGAAGGGACCGATGCCGCCAACCTTAGCCGTCCATCCCGAAACGGATTCGGGCTTGTTTCCGTAAATATTGCCGACACTCAGATAGTCAGATCCGAAAGGAGATTCGCCGTTGAAAAGCATACGGTAGATTCCCCAGCGTAGGGGGAGCATCTGGCCTTCGTTGTCCGTCGTATACAGGAAACCCGTGTTCATCATGCCCGAACCCATGATGAAGCTGCCCTCCGCTCCTTTGAACTCACCGGCAAGACGAAGGACGGCGTAGTTCATACCGAACTCCCATGCCTTATCGTTAGGCGTTGAAACTTTTTCTGTCCGGGTTAACGGTATCGGTTGATCATTCGAGTCGATGGGGATGCTGAGAGTCCACATGCCGTCGTATCCAACAGCAGGACCGATCCCTTCATAGTAACTGCCCGTCAGGTTCCCTGTCAGGATTCCCGATTTTCCGTCTGCTCCTTTATAGACAGCAACACCGTATCCATCAAGGATGCCATCTCGCCAGAAGCCCGTAGTGAACCCGACGAAGGCGTTGCCTGTTTCCCCGACATCGCTGCCATATATTTGGGAAGACCATATGGAGGGTGGGAGTGTGCTGAAGTTTTTATTGTAGGGCCCGATGACTGTGAAATCTGGATTTGCCGACCAGAAGGGAGAAAGTCCTCCGAGAATGCCAGTTTCATAACCTGATGCGACACCACCAACTATATTGGTGTCCACCTCACCCACTGTGTATAGGGTTGCCGGCCCCCCCCAAAATCCATAGTAGGCTAGCGGGGCGAGTTTGTAAGTTCCTGAAGCAACTGACTCATATCGATAGATATTGTCTTCATTCGGATTGCTGTAGACTCCCCGGTGCTGGAGGCTCAAAAGACCAAAATACCGGTCATCCATGTAGTAGATGGAATCGGTTCCAGTAATTCTGACATGTCCTTGAACATCGGATATAGTAACATCCCCTAGGAAGGCATAGGGCGTGTCTGCACAGAATGCGCCGAACTTGGTATTCCAGGTTGTTGTACCATCCGTAGAAAAGTATCCGCCGCTTGCGGCAAATCCCCAGATGCCAATGAGGCCGCCCGTCGTTGTTTCATAGCCTTGGACAAGTGGAAAATCGGGAGAATAAGGAATAACGAAGAAGGAATAAGATGATCCCATGTGGATGTCTGTAAAAGCCGGTACAGGGATCTCCAGAGGAGCAAACGTTGCACTCGAAGAATAACCCGTGTCTCTGACAATACTCCCGGTTGCAGAGAGGCCGCCGCTTCCTGCATAGTTATAGTCATCGAGGCTGCCCGTGAGAAAAGAGATGCTTCCTGCCTTGTTGGAGAGGCCGCTGAAGAGCCCGTACCAGGAGCCGGGTATGCCGGCGAGAAAGGCGTTGTAGGTGCTGCCATCGCTTAATGTACCATCAAACAGGAGTGCGTCGGGTTGCGCCGTTCCTGAAGCCGACAGGCTCAAAGTGCCGGCGTTAGTTACATCGTTGATCGAACCGCTGAGGGTTCCCGTAAGGTCAGTCTGCAAACTGACGGCTGTGGAAAAGGTGGTCATTGATGTTGTCGGCGTCGGTGTCGGCGTCGGCGGCACATAGGGTTGAGGCGGCGGCGGAGGTGGCTGTGGTGGTGGCGGCGGCGGAGGTGGAGGTGGCGGCTCCGGTGGTGGTGGCGGAGGCGGAGGTGGCGGTTCCCCGGTGGGCGGGGGAGGCGGAGGTGGCGGTTCCCCTTCACCCTTGGGTTTTTCCGTGGGTGTTGTATCCTTCAGGTGTTTCTCGATTTCCACAGCCGTGGCCGGTCTGACCACAGGGGGTGCAGTGGCGCTGGTGACCACCATGGCCTGCCCTGGTGTGATGGTGACCACTACCTCTGGCCGGTTAATGCTGTAGCCATATCCTGTTCCCTCTTTAAAAATGGCTCCTGAGACGCCGGCCTGGTGAAACGTGAAGAAGTTGGTGCCTCTCACCCCGCAGACGGCCATGGGAGTATGGACTTCATAGCGGGAGCCCTTGATAACCCCTGTGGCCTTGACGATGCTCTGCATCTTTCCCCGGAAGAGGCTCATGGTGCCGCGCTGCTCATCCTTGCGAATCATATATTCGCTGATGCGCATACGGGTGTTTTCGGCCAGACGGAGAACATTGCCATCAATTAAGGTCAATTCGCACTTTGATTTGATCTTCGTGCGGATGATATCCCCCACTTCAACCTGATCCCCCAGTTTTGCCAGAACGGCTTTCTTGCCGGGTTTGGTGACGTCAACCTTGCCTTCTATATTGGTGAATTTCCCTACCGGTGCGGCGTTGACTGTTAGGGGAAGTAATATAAAAAGGGCCAGAAGACCGATGATCAATGAAGTTTTCTTCATACGGTGCACCTCCTGTCGGCTGCCGTTATGTTTCTAAGAAACATGAATGGTCACTGCAAGCAATGCGAAGCAATCTCGTAACCAGTTGATATTTAATGAGATCGCCACGTCGCTACACTCCTCGCGATGACCTGAAGGTAATTATGCAAATATTTATACGTACAAATATAGTTTCATGGTCAATACGTTACAGGAATGGGAGAAAGGATCATGTATATAGAGTAACAACACGATAAGGTTCCCTGGTGACGCATGACAGCCTCAGCGGGAAAAAGAGAACTAATATGTTTAATTACGTACCAGATACACATTTAAAATTCAATGGGTATGATGTGAAATATTTCACACCGTTTTAAAAAAATTTCACATATATAGAGACCGCCCCGCGTGCGCTCGCGATGACCTGAGCGTAATTAGTCTCAGCGGATACGCCTCTTGAGGCGTTTCAAATCATGAATACGAATCGTATCTTCCGATACACTTGCCAGGCCTTTCTCGCGCAGTACCCGTAGCGCCTTGTTAATACTTTCCCGTGTGGCGCCGATCATGCCGGCAAGTTGTTTCTGCGTCAGGTGCAACTCAATGTGCGCCGTATCTCCTTCCTTATATCCGCGTGTTTCGGCCAGCTCAACTAACTTTTTCGCTAGCCGGGAAGAGATATTCATAAAACAGGCATCTTCCAGAAAGTCGTCGGTTCTGCGTAATCGCAAGGAGAGAGAGGCAATGATCGATTGCAGCACATTTTCGTTGTGCATCATAAAAGACAGGAAGTCTTTCCGATTGAGGATGTATAACTGTGTCGGTTCGATGGCCACCGCATCAGCAGAACGGGGCAACCCGTCCAGCAGCGCCATTTCACCGAAAAAATCACCGTTGGAGAGGAGCGCCAGAATAATTTCCTTACCATCTCTGGATGTGCGGACTATCTTGATACCGCCCCTGATAATCATGTAGAAGGCGGTTCCCTCGTCTCCCTTCCGGAAGAGGATATCCCCTTTTTTCAGAGACTGAGTCCTCAGGAGAGAGGAAACGTGTCTTTGATCCTCAACCCGAAAGGACTGGAAGAGGGGTATCTCTTTTAAAACGGCTTCAGGGTCAGTCATAGTCACCACTAAAATCTAAATTCGAATCCGGCCGTATATAAATTACGGGTGTAATCGTTTGCCGGTATGTTCGCGTCACATTCTGTGTTCGTGTACTGAGCAATGAAACTGGTGTTTTTGTAAAATTCCCAGGCCAGTCCGACGGAGCCGGTATAGGTTTTATCTTTTCTCTTTGTGGATTTTGTTGAGCCGTCAACGTCCTGATACGGCTGTTCATAGTTGAAAATCTGGCGGAAGTACCCGCCTGTCACCTGCAGGGTTACAGGGCCTGTGCGCTTCGCCGTCTCTTCGGAGAGAAGGGGCATGCTGAAGTTGGCGGTAAAGCGGTGACCTTTATTGTCCCAGTACATCCCGTCGGCGTGTTCTCTGGTGTAGTCGTAGCGCAGGTTGAGGAACGAATTTTCTTTGAATAACCAGATCCAGCTTATATAGGTTTTCGGTCCTTCCGCGTCCCTGTTGTTTTCCCAGAAACGGTCAGTTCTGGCTGAGGTCTTTTTCTGGTTGTAGTATTCTTTCTTGTCGTAGCCGGCGAAGATTTCCAGGATGTTGTTCTGGGTGACAAGGAATTTGATGCTCGGCCCATAGGTGAAGTCATCGATGTATCGTTTGTACCCGGGATTGGAATCGGGGTCGGGTGAGGTATCCGGGTCCGTCCGCAAAAGAACATTGGTATAGTTGGCGAGGAAATTCACGGCGAACCGGCCGAAGTTATAGCCCGGTGACACGGAAAAGGTCTGCGCGAGGGAATCGTGGGAATGGGTATGTTTCTGGTTGACGTTTGAGGCGATGGAGTAGCTCGCGTTGAAGAGCCAGGGGCCGTCTATCGTCGGAACGTAATCCACGCGGACGGAAGTTTGCAAAACCCGGCCTTTTTCATCAGTGATGTCGCCGGCGATAATATCGTTCGTTGGCTTGGAAACGATGTTCGTGTCGTAGCCGCCGAAGATGCTGACCGTTAAACGGAGGGGTCTCTCCAGGTACATCCTTTTTTCGACCAGATCCTGATACTGCCTGGCAAAAGTGGCCAGGTCGGACAGGGGGTCACGGGTCACCACGATTTGCAACCGTTCTTTTGCCTTATCCAGTTTTCGCTCCTTCATGTAACTCATGGCGATCTGAAATTCCGCAGCCTGGTCTATGGTCGGATCAAGTTTTTTAGCCTTCTCGAAGGCCTCGATGGCTTCCATATTTTTATTTTCTTTGGAGAGAATTAAACCCTTCAGAAACAATACTCGTGCCGGGTATATCCTCTCTTCTTCGGCTACCCTGATCCATTTTTTCGCTTCATGGATCCTGTCTAACTGATACAGGGTGTCAATGATTTCCACTAATGCTTCTTTGATTCTGGGTGTCAATGTGACGGCTTCCTGGAGGTGACTGATTGCGATCGAGTATTCCATCGTCTGTTTGTAGGCGAGACCCAGGAAAAAAGCGGCTACAGAAGATGTGGGTTCCTTTTCCCGTACTTTCTGTAAGGCCTCGATCGCCTCCTCGTAATTCCCCTCCCTGTACTGTTCGATGCCTTCCTGGGGAGCGTTGCGGCCTGCTCCTGACAGAACGCAGCGGGTGCAAAAGAAATGAATAATAAGAAAAATGCGGAACAAAGAGAGGTAAGAGCTCTTTTCTTCATATGAGAACCTTTCCTGCGGATAATACGTGCACCGTGCAAAAAATGAGAGCTTTGAAAAAATCCCCCTTTGTCATTTCGACCGAAGGGAGAAATCTTATAAACTATTGATAAATAATAAGATTGTCACGTCGCTTCGCTCCTCACAATGACAATTTGAGTGGATTTTCAAAGCTCTCAAAATGTTGAATCGCGCATGACGGAAAATGCCGCTCATGTAAAAAACAAGCCACTGGTGCTTAATGATCAATAATCCGGAGGCGGATATTGTAGAGAACGTTTATGAATGCAATATACTACACATATTATCTGCATAATCAACTGAAAATTTACCTTCTTGAATGAAGGGAATCTCTTCCTGCCTTGAGAAAGTGAAATCTTTGCATAATTACCCTTAGGTCACCAGGCGCGTAAGCGCCGTGGCGATCTATCAAAGAGTTATGAGATTGCTTCGCATTCCCCGACGCTTCGCTCGGGGCTTGCGGCTCACCGCATTGACAATGCGACATTATGCAAAGCTTTCAAAGTGTGAGTGGGTTATATTTTTTTGAGAGTATTTTTGATCTTTGAGACGGATATGGCTCCCTTGCGGAGAAATACCGGCGGTGTTTTAGTTATGTCAATAATTGTTGAACCCTTGCCTCCCGGGGTTTCACCCCCATCGATCACCGCATCGATCCTGTCTCCGAGATGGTGAAGAACTTCCTCTGCGGTTGTGCATTCCTCTGCGTCGGAGATGTTTGCGCTCGTGGCGGTAAGAGGATGGGAGAGGCGTCTTGCCAGGAGAGTGGCGATGGGGTGACTGGAGATGCGGATGCCGATTTTGCCCGTACCGGCGGTGAGCAGGGGTGATACATTCTGAGACGCCCTGAATACAAGGGTGAGCGGCCCGGGCCAGAAATTTTTTATGAGAGCATGACCGATCTCGGGAATATCAGCGACTAAATATCTCAGGCTGTTCTCATCGCCGATGATGACGGGGATCGGGTTCTTCCGGTCTCTCTTCTTGATCAGGAAGATCTTTTTGATGGCTTCTTCATTCTCTCCGTCAGCGCCCAGTCCGTAAAATGTTTCCGTGGGGTACGCGATTACACCCCCCTCGGTGAGGATCTCGACGGCTCTTGCAATCATGAGCTCATCGGGATTACGGGGATCGATCTTCAGGACTTCCGGCATAGAAGGTCTTCCTGTTTCTTTTCGACGTCGCGGGCCATGTCCCGAACGAACCGGTCCAGTTTTTTCCGCAGATTCCCGTCTTCGACGGAGAGAATCCTGATGGCGAGCAGTGCCGCGTTTTTTGCCCCTGCCTTGCCCACGGCCATTGTGGCCACGGGAACCCCGCCGGGCATCTGGGCGATGGAGAGGAGGGCATCGATTCCGCCCAGTGCAGTGGCATCAATGGGAACCCCGATAACGGGCAGGAGCGACTGTGAGGCGATCACGCCCGCCAGGTGGGCGGCAGCGCCTGCTCCGACGATAATCACTTTGATTCCCCTCTCCGATGCCTTTTTCGCGAAAGAGGAGGTTCTTTCCGGCGAGCGGTGCGCGGAGGTTATGAAGACCTCGTGGGGAAGTTTGAAGTCCTCCAGTATCTTGATGGTCTCGCTCATGACGGGGAAATCGGAATCACTCCCCATGACCACGCTGATGAGGGGCGTAACTTGTTTCTTCATATAAGCTTATCTCCGAAGTGTTATTGTCATTGCGAGCAACCGACCCCGCACTTCATATTGGGGTTATTAGAGAAATCCTCGAATTGTCATCGCGAGGCCTGAAAGGCCGTGGCGATCTCTATATTTCTCTGTTTGACGAGATTGACGCGGGCTGCGCCCTCGCAATGACGTCTTGGGATTACTTTCCCATAATGACTGCCCGTTAATGTTTGAAGTGCCGGATTCCCGTGAGGATCATTGCCATACCGTGTTCATCCGCCGCCTTTATCACTTCCTCGTCTCTGAGGGAGCCGCCGGGTTGAATGACGGCCGTGATCCCCGCCTCCGCGGCCATGTCGATACCGTCACGGAAGGGAAAGAAGGCATCGGACGCCATCACACATCCCTTTGTGGCGAGACTGGCCTTCATTGTGGCGATTTTCACCGAGTCGACCCGGCTCATCTGTCCTGCTCCCACGGCAACCAGTCTGTCCTTTGTGGCGTACACGATGGCATTTGATTTGACGTGTTTCACCACCCGCCACGCGAAATCTAAAGCCTCGTATTCTTCCTCCGTGGGGCTGCGTTTTGTGGCAACCCGGGCCTTCCTGATATCGAAATCGTCGATGTCGCTCTCCTGAACCAGGAGACCGCCCGCGACCCTCCGGAGATCGTATCCGGTGAACCGGGTTCCGGTCGGGG
>Ga0194112_10008155_pt1 | contig 13530 bp, 13 predicted proteins | sample TA2MahC400mmetaG_FD_146191 | JGI IMG/M metagenome (GOLD analysis project Ga0194112, IMG submission 146191) | Freshwater microbial communities from Lake Tanganyika, Tanzania - TA2015016 Mahale Deep Cast 400m | ecosystem: Environmental > Aquatic > Freshwater > Lake | place: Tanzania: Lake...
CTCCTGCCCGCCGATGGCATCCATCTCTTCGCGGACGATCTGGCTGATGCGATTCAGCGAACGCTGTGCCAGCAGCAGGTAGCTGTATATGCCGGCGCCGAGCTGGCGGATATAGCCCGCCCGCAGCAGCAGCTTGTGGCTGAGGACTTCCGCCTCGGCGGGATCCTCACGCAGGGTAGGAATGAAAAGCTGACTCCAGCGCATCAGTGTTCGCTTTCTGAGCCGCGACCGTCAGGGAGCGGTCTCGGCGATGGGACAACCGCGGCGAATCCTCAATCTTAGCATGTTAGAATGTCGGTACCCCCTATGCGCATCGCCATCGGAGCAGACCATGCCGGCTTTCCCCTCAAAGAGCAGGTGCGGGCCGTGCTGGAGCGAAGGGGCCACGAGGTTGTGGACTACGGCACCGACTCGCAGCAGTCCACCGACTACCCCGACTACGCGGCCACGGTAGCCTGCGAGGTGGCCGCGGGCCGGGCCGACCGCGGCGTGCTGGTGTGCTTCACTGGCGTGGGCATGTCCATGGCGGCCGACAAGATCCCCGGCGCCCGCGCCGCCCTGGGAACCTCCCCCGATCAGGTGCGCCTGGTCCGGCAGCACAACGACGCCAACATCCTCACCCTGGGCGGCAAGTTCACCGACGCGGCCACCGCGGAAGCCCTCCTGGAGGTCTTCCTGGAGACCCCATTCGAGGGCGGGCGCCACAGCCGCCGGGTGGCCAAGATCGCCCTTCTGGAAGGCCGCGCGGAGACCCTGCTGACGACCGGCGAGACCGTCGAGCCCATGGCGCGGTCCCTGGCCGAAGTAGACCCGGAAGTCTGGGAGGCGGTGCGCAACGAGGTTCAGCGCCAGCACTCCGGGCTGGAGCTGATCGCCAGCGAGAACTTCACTTCGGAGGCGGTCCTGGAGGCCACCGGCAGCGTCTTTACCAACAAGTACGCCGAGGGCTACCCCGCCAGGCGCTACTACGGCGGCTGCCAGTTCGTGGACGTGGTGGAGAATCTGGCCCGTGAGCGCGCCAAACAGATCTTCCGCGCCGAGCACGTCAACGTGCAGCCCCATTCCGGCTCCCAGGCCAACATGGCCGCCTACGCCGCGGTGCTCCAGCCCGGGGACACCGTCCTGGGCATGAACCTCTCCCACGGCGGCCACCTCACCCACGGCCATCACCTCAACTTCTCGGGGAAGACCTACAAGGTCGTTCCCTACGGCGTGCGGCGGGAAGACGAGGTCATCGACTATGACGAGTTGCGGACTCTGGCGCTCGATCACCGCCCCAAGCTGATCATCGCCGGCGGCAGCGCCTACCCGCGCATCCTGGACTTCCCGCGCTTCCGCCAGATCGCCGACGAAGTCGAGGCGGTGCTGCTGGTGGACATGGCCCACTTCTCGGGTCTGGTGGCCGCCGGGCTGCATCCCAATCCCTGCGACTGGGCCGACATCGTAACCTCCACCACCCACAAGACCCTGCGCGGCCCTCGCGCCGGCCTGATCCTGTGCCGCGAGAAGTACGCCGCGGCGGTGGACAAGCTGGTCTTCCCCGGAACGCAGGGCGGACCCCTGGTGCACGTGGTGGCGGCCAAAGCGGTGTGCTTCCTGGAGGCCATGCAGCCGGAGTTCATCTCCTACCAGAAGCAGGTGGTGGCCAACGCGCGGGCTTTGGCCCGCGGCATGGCGAAGGCCGGCTTCCGTGTGGTCTCCGGCGGCACCGACACCCACCTGCTGTTGGTGGATGTCTTTTCCAAGGGGATCCGCGGCAAGGAAGCCGAAGCCGCCCTGGACCAGGCCCACCTCACCGTAAACAAGAACACCATTCCCTTCGACGTCAATCCGCCCCTCAACCCCAGCGGCATCCGCCTGGGCAGTCCCGCCGTGACCACCCGCGGCTTCCGTGAGCCGGAGATGCTGGAAGTGGCGGGCCTGATCGCCGAGGTCCTTGGCAGCCTGCACTCGGAGGAGACCCGCCAGTCGGTGCGCCGGCGCGTGGCGGGGTTGGCTGAGCGGTTCCCCCTGTACGTCTGGAGAATGGCGCCGGCCGCCAAGTGATGCCCCTCAAGATCGTCATTGACGTCCGGCGCATACGCGACTTCGGCATCGGTACCTATATCCGCAACCTGGTGCGGGAACTGGCCCGCCTGGACCGTGAGAATCAGTATTTGCTCGTATTCCTGCCAGCCGATCAGGCCGAATTGCCCGGTCTCCCGGCGAATTTTTCCCGCGTCTTCCATGACCGCCCGGATTCCGACCCGCGCAACGACTTCACCTTCCGGTTTTTCCTGGGGCGGTTTTCGCCCGATCTGGTGCATCTGCCGGTGCAGAAAGTGCCCTGGCTGATGCGCCGTCCCTACGTGGTGACCATCCACGATCTCAGCAGTCTGCTCTACGCCGAGGGCCCAGGCTGGCGCCGGAACTGGGACCTGTACCGGATGCGGCGCGGTCTGCTGGGCGCCGCCAGGATCATCGCCGTTTCCTCGGCCACCCGCCGCGACGTGGAGACCCTGCTGGGCATTCCCCCCGACCGCATCCGGCAGATCTACGAAGCTCCCGACCCGCGCTTCCTGGAGCGCCATCGTCTGGGCGAGCAGGGGGGAGCGTGGTCTGCCGAGGGCGAGGCTATCCTGGAACGCTACCAGGTCCACTACCCCTTCATCCTCTACGCCGGCACCATCCGGCCGCAGAAAAACATCCCCCGTCTGGTCGAGGCCTTCGCGGTCGTGCGCGGGGACCTGGAGAACCATCCCGTCTACCGCGACCTGCGCCTGATCATCATCGGCGACGAGATCTCCAAGCATCCTTCCGTGCGCCGCGCCGTCATCGAGACCCGCGTCGAGGACGCGGTGCGCTTTCTGGGCTTCGTGCCGGTGAGCACCTTGCGGGTGTTCTACGAGGCTGCCGCGGCCTTCGCCTTTCCGTCCCTCTACGAAGGCTTCGGGCTGCCGCCGCTGGAAGCCATGGCCTGCGGCACACCAGTGGTAGCCTCCAACCTGAGCTCCCTCCCTGAGGTGGTCGGCGATGCCGCCGTGCTGGTCAATCCCGAGAACGTCTTCGATATCGCGCGCGGCCTGCGCGAGGTGTTGCGCGACGAGGAGCGCCGGAAGATCCTCATCCAGCGGGGCTTCCAGCAGGTGCGGCGCTTCAACTGGGCTGAGGCGGCGCGCCAGGTGCTCGATATCTACCGGGAAGCGGCCACCGCTCGCCCGTTCCACGCCTGAACTCAGCGACCGGCAGGCCCGCTCCTGGTTCTTGCTCCCGGTCCCGGCGCGCTTGCCCTACCAGGATGCAGACGCGCTCGTGCGAGCCGCCCGGCTCCTCCCAGCCATGCCGCTCCCCCAGCTCGGCCAGCTCCAGCAGGTCCACCACCGTAAGCTGCAAAGTGCGCAGAATGCAATCGGCGATTTGCGGCGACAGCGCCCGCGCTCCTTTCAGAATGTGGTGCATATGGGGTTGCGAAATGCCCGCCCAGCGCGCCAGCCCGCGCTCGGTGAGCACGCCGTTGCCGATGCATCTCCGCAGCGCATCCAGCAACCTGTATTGTAGCGTCTGAAAGTACGGGCCGCCCAACAGGTATTCCTCATTGAAATAGAGAGGCGACTTCGAGGATATTCTCAGAACCCTTCAATTTTTTGTTGTGCCCTGGACTTCATTTCAGAAAGCCGCTAAATGCCCAGTATGCAACGAGAAACACTCCCCGCCAGCGCGGGGCGCGCCGCGGGCGGGGCCCCCTCCTCCAAAACAAGGTTGACCGATTCTGTCCTGGCGCTAAGCTGGGAGCCAGCGTTGAGGACGCCGTCCGGGGCCTACAGAGGGCCCGGGCGGCCGGAGGACATCGACTATGGAATGGACCCGATCCGACACGATCGCGCTGGCCAACAACTGCTGCGTGCAGTGCCATGGTATTGGACTGCACCTGGGCCGTGGTGGGAGGTTGAATCCCTGTAACTGCGTCTTGCGGGCTGTCTTTCGCGCCTGCCTGAGCCGGTTTCGTCACTGCGCCACCAAGGAAAAGCATATGAGCCGCGTCTCGCTGGAGTTCATCCCCGGGCGGGAGCGCAATCTGACCTGGGGACGCAAGGACGAGGAGTACATGGCGGACTTCATCCTGGTGAGCCGCCGTCACCTGGAAGATGGCGAGTATCGCATCTTTAAGTATCATTTCCTGCTGGGAGCCGACTGGAAGCTCTGCTGCCGCCAGCTCAAGATCGACCGCGGCAATTTCTTCCACGCCGTCTACCGGATTCAACAGAAGCTGGGGCGGGTTTTCCGCGAGTTGGAGCCTTATAGCCTGTTTCCTCTGGATGAGTACTTCCACGGGCCCTCGCGTCTGACGCCGCGCAAGCCGGTGCGCCCGGCCGAGGTGATTGGTCTGCCGGCCGAAGTATTCAACCGCTTCAACCGGCTGAGCTGGGCCCGGTCGGCCTGAGCCGGGCCCAGCCCCAGCGGTCGCTGCCCAGCCCGCGGCCTGGAGACCCTGACACCGGCAGCAGAAACGCTGTAAACTAGGGTGCTGCCGTGCTGCCTCGTGGGACAGGCCTCCAGCCTGTCGGCGTGACAGCGCCTCTGGCGGACGAGGTTGCGAGGCAGCACGTCAGCACACTGCTGCCATGCCACACTACCTCGCGTTCGATCTGGGCGCCGAAAGCGGCCGCGCCATGCTGGGCTCGATTTCGGGCCAGTCGCTCACCCTGGAGGAGCTGCACCGCTTTTCCAACACCCCGGTGCGGCTCCCCACCGGGCTGTACTGGGACACGCTGCGGCTGTTCCACGAGATCCAGCAGGGCCTGGCCGCGGCCGGGCGGGAGCGCAAGCTGGCGTTGTCCGGCGTGGGAATCGACACCTGGGGCGTGGACTTCGGCCTGCTCGGGCCGGATGGGGCGCTGGTGGACAACCCCCGCCACTACCGCGACCCGCGCAACAACGGCATCCTCGAGAAGGCCTTCCAGGTGGTCCCCCGCGAGGAGATTTTCGCGCACACGGGCTTGCAGTTCATGCAGTTGAACAGCCTGTTCCAGTTGTACGCCATGCGCCTGGCCGGCTCGCCGGCCTTCCAGACCGCCCGCACCCTGCTGATGATGCCCGACCTGTTCAATTACTGGCTGACCGGCGTGGCGCGGGTCGAGCTGAGCGACGCCAGCACCACCCAGTTTTACAACCCGGTCCGCCGGGGCTGGGCCACCGAGCTGCTCGAGCGTTTCGGCCTGCCCTCGGCCATCCTGCCCCAGATCGTCCCCTCCGGAACCCTGCTCGGTCCGCTGCTGGACCACGTCGCCGAGGCGGCCGGGCTCGACGCCTCCCCGGTCTACGCCACCTGCGGCCACGATACCGCCTCAGCGGTGGCCGCGGTCCCCGCTCAGGGCGGCGACTGGTGCTACATCAGCTCCGGCACCTGGTCCCTGATGGGGGTCGAGCTGCCCGAGCCGGTCATCAGCGAAGGCGCCTTGCGCCTGAACTTCACCAACGAGATCGGCTACGGCGGCAGCGTGCGCTTCCTGAAGAACATCGCCGGGCTATGGCTGGTGCAGGAGTGCCGGCGCGCCTGGGCGCTGGAGGGCCGCCAGTACGGCTATGACGAACTGGCCCGTCTGGCCGCCACGGCGGCTCCCTTCAAGGCCGTCATCGACCCGGATGCCTTCCTCGAGCCGGGCCGCCTGCCCGAGAAGATCGCAGCCTTCTGCCGCTCCACCGGCCAGGCCGAGCCGGACTCGCCGGCCGCCTTCTGCCGGGTCATCTTCGAGAGCCTCGCTCTGCGCTACCGCCAGGTGCTGGAGAGCCTGGAAGCCCTGCTGGGACGCCGTCTGGAGCTGATCCACATCGTGGGTGGCGGCTCCCGCAACCAGGTGCTGAATCAACTGGTGGCCGATGCCACCGGACGCCCGGTGATCGCCGGACCGTCGGAAGCCACTGCCGCGGGCAACGTGCTGGTGCAGGCCATCGGCTCCGGGCTGCTCTCCGGTCTGGCAGAGGCGCGGGAGCTGGTCCGGCGCTCTTTCCCGCTGACCAGCGTCGCACCCCAACCCCAGGCCGATTGGGACCACGCCTACGAGCTGTTCCGCCGCATCCGGCGGTCGGATTGACGCCAGGGCCGGCCGCCGCGCCCGAGCCCTGTGGCCGAGGTGCCGTCAGCATGCCAGCAGGACCACTTGCTTACGCGCGTGGCTCGGCGTCGGTTTCCGAGCCGCGACCGTCAGGGAGCGGTCGGATTGACGCCAGGGTCGGCCGCCGCGCCGCTACCGCCCGCCGAGGGCTGCGTCGCGGCTGGTGATCACCCGGTCGATCATGCCGTATGCCAGGGCCTGCTGCGGCTCCATGATGTAGTCACGATCGACGTCCCGCGCCACCTTGTCCACCGGCTGCCCGGTGACATCCGCCAGGATCTGGTTGAGCTGCTCCCGCATGCGCAAGATCTCCTTGGCGTAAATGTCTATGTCGGTGGCCTGCCCCGCCAGGCCGTGCATGGATGGCTGGTGGATCAGGATCTTCGCGTGCGGCAGGCTGTAACGCTTGCCCTTGGCGCCCGCGGCCAGCAGCACCGCGCCCATCGAGGCCGCCTGTCCCACGCAGATGGTGACGATGTCGGGCTCCACGAACCGCATGGTGTCCAGGATGGCCAGCCCGGCGGTGATCGATCCTCCCGGTGTGTTGATGTAGAGGCTGATATCGCGCTGGGGGTCCTCGGCCGCCAGGAAGAGCATCTGGGCGATTACCAGGTTGGCCACCGTGTCATCCACCGGAGTGCCCAGGAAAATGATGTTCTCCTTGAGCAGCCGCGAGTAGATGTCGTAGGCGCGCTCTCCCCGCGAGGTCTGCTCCACCACCATGGGCACTAACACGGAATTCTGCATCCGACTCCTCCTGGCGACCCGCCTCCGGCCGGGCGCTAACCCCGGTGGCCCGCCGCCTTCCTGGCGCGCCGCCGTCTTTCCGCTGCGCGGCGCTTGACCTCCAGCGACGTCACCAGCTCCGCGACCGTGGTGGTCTCCAAGTAGTCTATGATACGCGAACGGAGGGTCTTCCAGGAATCGTGCATGGCACAGGGGGCCTCGTCCGTGCACTCCGACAGCCCGCTGACGCACCTGTGGTAGTCGGTCAGCCCGTCCAGCGCCTCGACCAGTTGCATCAGGTTGATTTCGTCGGCCGCCAGGCGCAAACAGAAGCCCCCGGTGGGTCCCTTGCTGGAGCGCAGCAGCCCCTTGCGCGCCAACTGTTGCAGGATCTTGGCCAGGAAGTGTGCGGGGATGCTTTCTTGGGTGGCGATCTGCTTCACCATGGCGTAGCGGCCTTCCGGCACCTGCGCCAGGTGAACCAGGGCCCGGATCGCGTACTCGGTGGACCTGGAGTAGATCATCGGACTTCCCCTTCCTGTCCGTGCGCCGGGCCACGAACAGTACTTTCCTATCTTAAGAGGCACTGCTCCGTAATGCAATAGAAATCCTGCAATCCGGGAAATCCCGGCGTCGTTTGCTGTTCCCCGCCCCTATTCTCCTGGTATATGCCTGGGGAAGCGCCGGGTTCCCCCTTGCGGACGGCTCCTTTTCCGCTCGAATTGGGGGAGATCCGCTCCAGGCCGTCCATCCCTGGCGAATGGCCGCGAGCCTGGCCGCCCGGCCCCGAGGCGGCAGGAGCCTACAACCCTGGGGGTAGGCGTCCCCCAGCCGCCCGCAGCCCGGACTCAGACCACACCCCAAGGAAACCCGGAGTCGGCCGATGAGACTCTCAGGAGCGTAGGTTTGCCGCGGCCCCAGTTATGCAAGTGCTAGTCGCAGAAGACGATCCCGTCTCGCGCCGCCTCCTGGAGGCGCACCTGGGCCGGTGGGGCTACCGGGCGGTCGCGGCCAGCGACGGTGATCAGGCCTGGGACCTGCTCCAGCAACCCGACGCCCCCAGGCTCGCCATCCTGGACTGGATGATGCCGGGTTTGAGCGGCCCGGAGCTGTGCCGCCGCGTCCGCTCCCTGGGGCGGGAGCCATACACCTACCTGCTGCTACTCACCGCCCGCGCCCACAAGGAGGACCTCATCGAGGGCATGGAGGCCGGCGCCGACGACTACGTCACCAAGCCCTTCGATGCTCAGGAGCTCAACGTCCGCCTGCGGGCCGGCCGGCGCATCCTGGAACTGCAAGCCGAGCTGGTCACCGCCCGCGAGGCCCTGCGAGAACAAGCCACGCGGGATGGCCTCACCAGGTTGTGGAACCGCTCCTCGATCCTGGAGATCCTGGCCCGCGAGCTGGCCAAGAGCGAGCGCGACGGCAGCGCGGTGGGCCTGATAATGGCCGATCTGGACCACTTCAAGCAGATCAACGACACCCACGGGCACCTGGCCGGAGATGCCGTCCTGCGCGAGGCCGCGCGCCGGTTGCAGACCTCCCTGCGCAGCTACGACTCCGTGGGGCGCTACGGCGGGGAGGAGTTCCTGGTGGTGGTGCCGGGCTCCACGCACTCCTCGGCGCTGCAACTGGCCGAGCGCTTGCGCTTGGCCGTCAATCGCGAACCAGTCAGGCTCACCGACCGCTCCATCGAGGTCACTATCAGCCTGGGTGTAGCGGTTTCAGCGCCGGGTGTCCTGACCGCTCCCGAGACCCTCGTCCGCGTGGCGGACGAGGCCCTGTACCGCGCCAAAGCCGCGGGCCGGAACTGCATTGAATGGCTGGCGCCCGGCCGGCCCGCAGTGGAGTCCCCCCAACTGGTGGAAGCACTGGCTTGACAACCGAGTAGCGCCTCGCGCGCCAGCTGGCGCCTACTGTCCGGTCTTGGTCTGCCCCGCCTGGAAGTGGCTCAGGCTGGAGGCGTACCGCGAGATCCCCTCGAAGAGCGCTTCAGCCACCTTCTGCCGGTGCGCGGGGGTCCTCAACAGCCTCTCCGCGCGGGAGTTGGTCATGAAGTCTATCTCCACCAGCACCGAGGGCATCGACGCTCCGATCAGCACCACGAACGGGGCTTTCTTGACGCCCCGGTTCTTGACCGCCGGAGTCCCCTTCCACAAGCCCGAGTGCAGCGACCTCTGAATGGCGGAAGCAAACTCCCGGGACTCCTGCACCTTGGTCTTCAAGGTGATCTTCTGAACCAGCTCCTGGAGCTCGTGAATGGTCTTTTCCGAGGCGGCGTTCTCGCGGGCGGCCACCTCCAGCGCGCTGGCCGAGGTGGTGAAGTTCAGATAGTAAGTCTCCGGGCCGGCGATCGAGCGCAGCCGCGAGGAGTTGGCGTGCAGAGAGACAAACAGGTCCGCCTTCTGCTGGTTGGCCAGCTCGGTGCGCGCCTCCAGGGGGACGGAAACGTCGTCGCTGCGGGTGTAAGTCACCTCGCTGCCCATCTGCTCCGAGATCAGGGATCCCAGCCGCTTGGCCACATCCAGGACCAGTTCCTTCTCCACCAGGCCGCCGGGACTGATGCTGCCCGTGTCGTGCCCGCCGTGCCCGGGGTCCAGCACCACCCGTCCCACCTTCAGCCCCAGGGCGCGGATCAGCGAGCGGTCTCCCCGGCTGTCACGCTTGGCGGCCGCAGCCGGGCCTAGCGGGGTCTTCGACTCGGCGACGACGGGCATGGCGGCGGTGGCAGCCGGCTCCGTGGCCGCGGGTTGGGCGGCTTCCCGCTCCGGCTCTCTGGTGGGAGGCGCCGCCGCCTCGGGCGCCGTGCCGTCGGCGGGCGCGGCTTTCGCGGCGCGCAGTTCTATGATCAGCCGGTCGGGGTTGGTCAACTGCGAGGTGGTGAAGTCGGCGGGGGCCGCCAGATCGAGAACGACTCGCGTGACCCCCGGCTGGGTCTCCGCCATCCGGATCTGCTTCAACAGCCGGTCGTTGACGGCGATGGTGTGCATGACCCGCAGGCCCGGCCGCGGGCGCAACCCCTTCAGATCGAAAAACAGGCGGTCCGGATTGGGGATCCGCACCGAGCGGAACTCCGCTTCGTGGCTGGTCTCCACCGCCACGCGGGTCACCTCTCCCAGGGTCCAGAAGCGGATCTCCCTGACGTAGCGTTCCTGCGGTGTCTGGGCCGCCAGCGCGATTCCCAGCAGCGCCGCCGCTGGCAGGCACATCAGGCTGGGCTTCAACGCCGCTGGGCTCATGGTCCTGACCGTGTCTCGTAGTGAACCCTGCCCTGGCCATCCGTGTACTGGCGGATGGGAGGATGCTCGGGCGGGCGGGTGGTCTTCGCCGGGCCGGGCGCGGCCTTCTCGGCGGCCTGGCGGGCGGCCCCGTACCGCTTGCCTACCTGGCGCACGTAGTGCATGGTCTCCGGGTAGGGCGGGACGTTGCCGTAACGAAACACCGCGCCCTCCCCGGCGTTGTAAGCGGCCAGGGCCAGGCGCTCGCTGCTGAACAGGTCCAGCAGGTACCTCAGGTAGCGCACCCCGCCGTCGATGTTCTGCCAGGGATCGAAGCTGTTGGCCACTTGCAGCCGCCGCGCGGTGGCCGGCATCAACTGCATCACCCCGCGCGCTCCCTTGGGGGAGATGGCGTAGGGGTTGTAGTTGCTCTCCACCCGGATGACCGCATCTATCAGCAGGGGGTCCACCTCGTAGCGCCGGGCGGTCTGCTCGACGAATCGCTGGAGATCGGTGTGCCACGGATTGACCGGCGCGCGGGAGGGCGTCACCGCCGGCACCACGCGCGGCTGCACCACCACCTGGGGAATCGCTCTAGGCTTGACGGCCACGGTCCGCACCAGCCGCCCGCTGCGCCGGTCCGCCCGCACCACCAGCGTGGTCTGCTGTGCCGGCTGCGCGGGCGGCGAGGCCACCACCAGGCTGCTCAGGGCCAGCGTCGCGGCCGCCGCGTTGAAACAAGACCGCATGTAATTGTTTCTAAACATTATACTCTGTCTGGCTGCCACGGACAATACCCTGCCGGCTGGCCATCCGGTCCTGAGGTATCATTTTGACATGAACCGTGGCGGCTCTGTCGTGGTGGGTGGCTCCCGCATGGGTCGGCACGGAGCCTGGAAGCCCCACGGGGTGACCGCCCCGGAGCTGGGCGTGACCGCACGCTACGAGGCGGCATGACCGAGTCCTACCCCCACTACATCGAGTTTCGCCACGTCTATAAGACGTTCGACACCCCGGTTTTGGCCGATGTCAGCTTCCAGGTCGATCCCGGCGAAACGGTGGCCATCATCGGCCGCAGCGGGGTGGGCAAGTCCGTCACCCTGGGTCACATCATGGGTTTCCTCAAGCCCGACCAGGGCCGCGTCATCGTGGCCCACCATGACATCACCGGTTACGGCGAGGTCGAGCTCGGCCACATCCGCCGCAAGGTCACCATGGTGTTTCAGTCCGGGGCTTTGTTCGATTCGCTCACCATCGGGGAGAACATCCTGTTTTCCTTGGAGTTACGGGAGGACTACGACGAGCAGAACCGGCGGGACGTGGTGCGCGGCCTGCTCAAGATGGTGGATCTGGACGAATTCGAGGACGCCTACCCGGCCGACGTCTCGACCGGCTACAAGCGGGCCGTCGCCATCGCCCGGGCCGTGGCGGCCCAGCCCGAGTGCATCCTCTACGACGAGCCCACCACCATGGTGGACCCCATCATGTCCAGCCACCTGAGCGGCCTGATGCTGCGGCTCAAGCGCCAGTTGCGGCTCACCTCCATCGTGGTCACCCACGATCTGGATCTGATGCGCCAGGTGGCCGACCGCGTGGTGGTGCTGCACGAGGGCCAGGTCATCTTCTTCGGCCCGGCCGCCGACCTGGAGCGCTCCGACCACGCCCACATCCGGGACTTCCTGGAACTGGACCGGGTGTGAGTGTCGGGGACAGCCCGCGTGTTTCCCACGTTTTCGCCGGAAACACGCGGACTGTCCCCAGGTGGGGTGAGTCTGGCCTGCTTGCAGCGGTATCATGTCAGCATGACCCGCAGAGATATGCTGGCGCTTCCCCTGGCGGCGGCGCCGCTGGCCGCCGCGCGGCGCGTGGACCGCTCCCGCATCAGCGCCATCTCCGACGAATGCGCCAACAACCCGGCGGAGGCCATCGCCTTCGCCAGACAGTACGGCCTGAAGTGGCTGGAGTTGCGCGGCGTGCCGGGCGGCAAGCAGGCCTACGAGGCGATGCCGGAGCCGGAGCTGCGGGCGGCCGCCAAGGAGTTCGCGGATGCCGGCCTGGGCATTTCCTTCCTGGACGCCTCGCTGCTGAAGTACGGGCTGCCCGGCACCGAGCCCGTGCGGCGCCGGCCGGAAAGCGAGGAAGCCCGCGCCCGGCGCATCCAGCAGGAGGGCGCGCGCTTCGAGCGGCGCATGGAGGATCTGGCCCGCGCCATCCGCGCCGCCAGGATCCTGGGCACGGACAAGATCCGGATCTTCACTTTCTCCCGGGTCGAGGAGCCTGCCCGCCTCATGCCACGCCTGGTCGAGATTCTCGATCCCATGGTGGCGCTGGCGGCCAAGGAGCAGGTCTACCTGCTGGTCGAGAACGAAGGCTCCTGTAACGTGGCCACCTCGGCGGAATCGGCCGCGCTGATGAAGATGGTCCCCTCGAAGTGGCTGGGCATCAACTGGGACCCGCTCAACGCGGGCGGCTTCCAGGAGATCCCCTTCCCGGACGGCTACCGCCTGCTGCCGGTGGAGCGCGTGGGCAACGTCCACATCAAGGGCCGCAGCATCCTGGATTATCCGCAGCGCATGGACTGGAAAGCGGTCTTCGAGGCCTTCACCCGGGACGGCTACCGCGGCTGCTTCGGGCTGGAAACCCACATCTTCGGCCCGCAGCTCATCGAGATGTCGCACGCCTCGATGAAAGAAATCCTGCGCCTCGTGGGGTGAGGGGCCGTGCGCAAGCAGCTTCTTCCCTTCGTCGCCGTCGGTATGGTGATCGCCGCTCTGATGGTGGCCTTCACGCTGTTCGTGCAGCGCGGCGCGCACATCGAACTGGAAGGCTCCATCCAGAAAGTGCGTACCCTCTCGGTGGAGGCGGCCAGCACCATTGTGGTCCTGGATTTCCGCTTCGTGAACGGATCCAATTATCCGTTCGTTGTCCGGGACGTGGCGGTTTCGCTGGAGGACCGCCAGGGGGATCTCATCGAGGGCGCGGTGGTCTCCGAGGTGGACGCCCAGCGCCTGTTCCAGTACTACCCGGTGCTGGGCCAGAAGTACAACCCCAGCCTGCTGGCGCGCACGCGCATCCAGCCGCGCCAGTCCATGGACCGCATGCTGGCGGTCCGCTTCGAGATTTCCGAAAAGGCGTTTCAGCAGCGCAAGCGCCTGACCATCCGGGTGGAGGAAGTGGACGGAGCAGTCTCGGAGATCCGCGAGGTCAGGCTTCCCGCGCCAACCCCGTAGGGCAGACCTCCAGGTCTGCGCCGGGCCTTCAGGCCCGGCAGATGGCCGGAGAGGAAGCCGACCGCGGCTCTGAAGAGCCGGCCCACCAAGCCAGCAGCAGCTTTCGCTTAGAAGTAGAGCTTTACCCCCAGTACGATGCGCCGCGCATCCAGCGTCGAGGTGTACGACCCCATGGTGGTGCTGACCTGTCTGCCGGCGGCGTCGAAGCGGCCGGTGGTGTCCACGCCCTGGAAGCTGGCGTGATTGAAGAAGTTATAGAACTCG